>Ga0105100_10001812_pt1 | contig 12506 bp, 13 predicted proteins | sample PPLLak12cMay2015_2_FD_87033 | JGI IMG/M metagenome (GOLD analysis project Ga0105100, IMG submission 87033) | Freshwater sediment microbial communities from Prairie Pothole Lake near Jamestown, North Dakota, USA - PPLs Lake P8 Core (1) Depth... | ecosystem: Environmental > Aquatic > Freshwater >... | reverse complement strand
GTCACCCGGCCGAGTACATCTTAAATCTACACAGCCGCTCCTCTTGTGGTAAGGCTTCGCTCCTCTGAGACCACATTGTCGACTTGAATGGTGGAATTGACGGCGATCGGCTGGCGGGCCACTACGACAATGCGCCCCGGCGTTGCCGCCGAGGGCGTCTCGCGCGTAGCGGCCTGACGAAGGGCGAAAATGGCTATCACTCCGGCCAGGCCGGCCAGGACCAGGGCGGCGAAAAACCACAGCCAACTGCGACGTTTCATGAAGCTGCCTCCTTTGTGAGCCGGGACGAAGTGTGATTTCGATTGCGGCCTTACTTGACCAGCCGCGGGGTCAGCAACGAGCCCTGCGGGTCGCAGTCCCCAGGCAAACCATCGATCCACTCGATAAATGAGACCGCGATCCAGTTCCGGTCCTTATACTTACACTTTGGCTCGTCAGGGTCACAACAGTTGGGATAGTCGGGATCGTCAAGGTCGCATGGTGGTTCAAGCTCAATGCACCCCTCAGGAACATCACCATGGATGGGGCCCCCCGAAAGCTGGTATGCAATCAGCTGCACCTTGGCAAAGCCGGCTACCCTATACGCCTGTCCGTTTGGGTTGCAGGCCGCTCCCCCCAGGACTTGGTCCCACACAGGCACCGTAAAGGGCACGGGATCGTGGGCTTCGGGCCAAACACCCCGATAGTAGTCCAGCCAATCCCGAACAAAACCTGCGTTGCTCACACCAGAGTCAGAGGCTATATAGTCGCCAACGCTGATGAGGCCACTCCGGCAGGTGTCTGGGTTGAGGTTGTATTCGGTGCAGGTCGCAGAACAGGTGCAGTTATCGGCATCCTGCCGCACCCAGTTCAGCCAGCCAAAGTTGCCCGGGCCGGATCCGTTCCAGGCTTTGTAGCACTGGTCCTCAATGCCATCAAAGTTCATCTGGTAGGCGGAAATCGGAACCAGGCAGGAGTCGGCACACACTCCCTCCAGCATGACGGCGGCGCTGGCCTGGACCGGCATGCCGTCGAGGCCGATGATCCCGCCGAAAAAGGTGGGCGCCGTGATGAACGTCACCGCTTCGATGCCCGACACATCAGGCAGAAGGGCGTCGCCGGCCAGTGTTCCGATCGGATCTTCGCTAAGGCGGTCGCGGTTCTCGTCGAGATAGTAACCGACGACGCTGCTATTCAGTTCATCGGTCGGGTCCCCGTTTGTGTCCGGTATGTCGTTCTGCTGGGCAAAGTTGTTCATGGCGGACTTGATCTGCCCGCCGTCGTACGCGCCCGCATTGAGCTGTAGGCCCAATTGCCGCCCCCCGGCCAGAGCTGCCGAATCGGCCGCGTTCTGGGCGGTGCGGCGGTGAAAGTACCCGTTGCTGGCATCTACGGCGATGGCGACGAACAGGACGAGCACGACCAGGGCCACCGCCACTATCACCAGCGATTGGCCCCGCTGCCGGCCTAGGTCCCCGTTCGGGCCCCTACCAGTCGTTCTGAGCAAAGCGAAGAATCTCTCCTTCATCTCTCTACCTCCTGACTTGGATATGCCTGCACCATCACTCAAAGTGCATGGTAGATCTGGCCTCGATCTGCACGTTCGGGATGATAGGTGTCCACACCTGGAAATTGCTCCTGGCCACCACCTCGAGCCGGCACACGCGGGGCAAGCTGCACTCATCCACGCCGGGCATGCCGTCTGGATAGAAGATCTCTATGTCGGCATCACCCCCGATCAAGACCATCATGGCCCGGGCCTGCTGCTCGATGCCAGTGTCGTCGCCATGATGGACGATACCGTACCGGGCGCCTTCGCGCACCCCGTTCGACATCGTGGCATACGCGAAAAAGAGCCGGGCAAAGTCGATAATGCCAAACAGCAGCATAAACAGGAACACAATGACCAGGGCGAACTCGACCAGGGCCTGTCCTTGATCGCGGTCCCCCCGATGCCGATCCGCATCAACGTCAGGGGAAGAGAAACTGCCCCTCTGATCTGGGCGTGTGCTTGGGCTGCCCGCCATCTTGTTGCTCCTCATTGTCCGGCCTATTCTGTAGAGACCGGCATGACCGCGTGCTTCTGTAGGTGAAACTGATCCAGGCCGACGAGCCCGCCGAAATACAGGTCGAGGTCGTAGAAGGCGGTAACGGTCACAGCGGTCGAATGCGACACCATGCCCGCAACGTCGACGTTGTCCTCCGTGAACAGCTCCATCCTGGTGAGGTTGGTGCCCGAGCCCAGCACGTCGTCGACGACCAGCTGCTGGACGTCTTGGACCGTCGCAATGGGCTCATCATTGGTATAGTACGACGCGTAGCGGGCGCCTTCCCGAACGGCATTGGTCAGCACGATGTAAGCATCAAAGGTACGTGCCGCGTCGATCACCACAACCAGAAGTAGCGCCAGAATAGGCAGGATAAGGGCCATCTCCACAATGCTTTGGCCTTTTTCATTCACCTGCGCCTTCATCCAACTGCCTCCTCTGATCCGTCAATGAGCACGGGTTTCGGTCATGACCGGCGCATATCAGGGCAGAACTGCACACCGGCCTCTTTTGAGACAAGCTCGAGACCGATCTGCGTTCCACCCTTCATACTTGCCAGGAATCACGGTCTCAGCCTGCCCCAGGCACAGTGTGAGCGACAAGCGGGAGGGGTAGTAGGTCTATCTACCTCTAGCAGGGTCGCTGCGTTCTCCTTCAACTGTCATCCCCCAGCGGTCCTTCGCTACCGCACACACCTTGCCCTGACAAGACGAAAAGATCAAAAGATTGAACGATTAAAGGGGTGACAATCCTACGTCCTTGCAGCCACACTATGTGGCTTGCAGCAGCCCTCATGCTTACCAGTTATACCATACTGCGATTAGAGTCCGACTTGAATTTGATAAGAGTTTGATTAGAGTCCGGGCGAGGTGAGCGCCCTTACAGCCACAGGGACTAGTCCGTAGTACACTAAACGGTATGATCGACCGGATGCATATTCACGGTCTGCTGCTCAGGACGATCATCGGCATCAACGAGGAGGAACGCCGCAACCGGCAGGACGTCTTACTGAACCTGGTGCTGTACGCCGACACCCACGCTGCCGGGCGTTCAGACCAGATCGACGACGCCGTCGACTATCGCACCCTGACCAAGCGCATCATCGGCCTGGTGGAAGGGTCGCAGTTCTACCTGGTGGAAAAGCTGGCCGCCGAGGTTGCAGCGCTATGCCTGGACGATCCGCGTGTCGAGCGGGTGACGGTGACGGTCGAAAAGCCCGGCGCGCTGCGCTTTGCCCGTTCGGTCGGCGTACAGATCGACCGCGCCCGGGCCGACCTGGAGCCGCGCCTGATCCGCGCTTTTATTTCGATTGGCTCCAACGTCGACGCCGAGCGCAACCTGCCGGAGGCGGTCCGCCGGCTGGCGGGGCTCTGTCGCCTGCTGTCCGTCTCGCCCGTCTACGAGACACAACCGGTCGGCACGCCGAGCGCCGACCAATCGAACTTTCTCAACGCGGCGGCGCTCGTCGAGACAGAGCTGACCGCTGCCCAGCTCAAGTCGCAGGTGTTGCAGCCCATCGAGCAAGAGTTGGGCCGGGTGCGAACCGCCAACAGGAACGCGCCGCGCACCATCGACCTGGACATCTCGCTTTATGGTAACCAGGTGTTGGAGGTAGGCGGGCGCCACATACCCGACCCCGACATGCTGCGATTTCCGCACGTTGCCGTACCGTTGGCCGACCTGGCGCCGGAACAGCGCCACCCCGAGACCGGCGAGACCCTGGCCGACATCGCCCAACGCATGCCCTGCTCCGGCCTGCTGCCACGACCCGACATCACCCTCCCAGTCGGCGCAGCGCAGCAGAGCGCAACCCAGAGGTAACCTGTTTCGAAAGGAGTTACCCAATGCCCGTTATGACCGTTCACCCGCCCGACTTTGACGTGTTCCGGACCGACCTGCTGGACATCCCGGAACAGGAATGCACCGGCGACATCGAGTGCGCCGTTCGGGACATTCTGGCTGCAGTCGGGGAGGACCCTTCCCGCGAAGGGCTGCTGCGCACGCCTGAGCGCGTGGCGCGCATGTACGAGGAGCTGACCGCCGGCTATCACGTCGACCCTGATCGCTTGATCAACGATGCCCTGTTCGAGGTCGAGTACGACGAGATGGTCATCGTACGCAGTATCGACTTTTACAGCCTGTGCGAGCATCACATGCTGCCGTTCCTGGGCCAGGCCCACGTGGCCTACATTCCCAAGGGGCGGGTCATCGGCTTGAGCAAGATCCCGCGCATTGTCGAGATGTTCGCCCGCCGCCTCCAGGTACAGGAGCGGATGACCCAACAGATCGCCGAGTTCATGCAAGAGAGGCTGCATCCACAGGGCGTGGCGGTAGTCGTCGAGGGGTTGCACATGTGCGCCGCCATGCGCGGCGTCAAAAAGGCCAACGCCAGGATGGTCACCAGCGCCATGCTGGGCGGCTTTAGGACCAACCAGGCCACGCGCAACGAATTCTTCCAGCACCTACGCCACGGCGACGTCGAAAGCAAATGATCATTGGGTCAAAACAGGAGGCCGGCCGGATCTGTAGAGATCCGGCCGGCCCGATCTTGCACTGCCCTATCGATAGCTCTCCAACAGGCCGCGCACGTCGAACCCTGCTGTGGCGTCGCCCTTGGCCGGATGGTCGGTCACCCGGGTGTGGCTCTCCAGGGTAGGCCGGGCCTGCCGGTAGAAAACGCCCAGCGGGATGGCATCTTCTCGTATGGCCTGGGCCATCGCCTGCAGCCGGTCCTCAGGGTTGTGATCGGCAGGCAGGCTCTCAACCTTGCCACGCCACTGGTCGTAGGTGTTGTTGAACGTCGGGCAGGGGCTCATGGTCTGGACAAAGGCAAAGCCAGGATGCTGGATGGCGGCCGCGATCAGGTCTATCAGCGTCTTCGGGTCGCCCGAAAAGCCCCGCGCTGCAAAGCTCACCCCCGAAGCCAACACCCAGGCCATCGGGTTGATCGGCGTATCTGCTGAGCCATAGGGCGTGCTCTTGGTCTTCATCCCCAGCGGCGACGTGGGCGACGTCTGGCCCTTGGTCAGGCCGTACACCTGGTTGTCCATCACTACATACGTTATGTCCGGGTTGCGGCGCACGGCGTGGACCAGGTGCCCACCGCCGATGCTGAACCCGTCGCCGTCGCCGCCCACGGCGATCACTGTCAGCTCCGGGTTGGCGATCTTGACCCCCATCGCCACCGGCAGCACCCGCCCGTGCGCTGTCTGGAAACCGTAGGTCTTGACAAAGAACGGCAGTCGCGACGAACAGCCGATGCCCGATACGATCATCGTCCTGGCCGGATCGAGCTCCAGCCTTGCCAGCGCCGGATACAGCGCCGCCAGCACCCCGTAGTCACCGCAGCCGGGACACCAGGTCGGTTTGACTTTTGATTTGTAGGCTTGCGCCACGAGATTAGCCATGGATCGCCTCCTTCCGCCTGTCAGCCCCGCGGCCAGCTTCGCTCCGGCGGGCGCCAGTTGGAGCCTTAACCAGGAACTCCATCACCTTCGCCCGGATCTCCCCTGGTGTGAACGGCAGTCCACCATACTTGTTGAGCGAGATCAGGGGCAGCTCGTTCCCGCTTCGCTGCGTGTCACGGAGATCCCCTTCAGGGAAGGGGATTCCCATATGAGCCTTGACCCAGTCCGCAAACTGACCACTGCGGTTCACTTCTGGCACCAGGACCGCCTTGAGATTCTGCGCAAAGTAGCGAACGCGCGACGCCGGCAGCGGGTTGATCACCGCCGGGATGAGAGCGGCCACCGGGTAGCCTTCGGCAGCCAGCTCTTCCACCGCCTCGCGGGCAGCGCCGGCCGTCGAGCCCCAGGTGAGCACGCCAACCTCGGCCGTTTCTTCGAGCGCGCCGCAGGCCTGGCAGCCCAGGGGCGGTTCTAACTCGCACAGGAACTCGGCCACCCGCTCGAACTTGACGCCGCGCTTGTCCATCTGGGCAGTGTGCATGGCCGGCGTATAGTTCGGCTCGCCCGTCTCGTCGTGCTCCAGGCCGGTAGCCGTATACGGCGTCGGGTCAAAGCCGGGCACACCCATGGGCGAGATCGCGTTCTCGGTCAGCGCATAGCGACGGTACTCTTGAGCATCGCTAGAAGGTCGCAGCCGGTAGGCAACCGGCACCAGGTCCGGGTCGGGCATAGTCAGGGTCTCGGTGCGGTGGGAAAGCGATTGGTCGGACAGCAGGATCACCGGCATCTGGTAGGTCTCGGCCAAGTTAAAGGCGTGCATCGTCTGGTAGAAACAGTCCTCCACGGAGCGCGGCGCCAGCACAATGCGCGGGGCGTCGCCGTGAGCGCCGTACAAGGCGATGTTAAGATCGCCCTGCTCCATCTTGGTCGGCATGCCGGTGCTCGGGCCGGCGCGCTGGGCATCGACGACGACCAGCGGCACCTCGGCCATGGTCGCCAGGCCCAGCATCTCCTGCATCAGCGAAAAGCCCGGTCCACTGGTGGCGGTCATGGCTCGCACGCCGCCAATCGACGCCCCGACGACGGCGCTGATGGCCGCGATCTCATCCTCGGTCTGGAAAACGGCGCCCCCCATCTTGGGCAGGCGCTTGGCCAGCTCTTCCATGATATCCGAGGCGGGCGTGATCGGATAGCCGGCAAAGAACCGGCAGCCGGCGGCCAGCGCTGCGGCGACGATCGCCTGGTTGCCCGACATGACCAACGCCGACCCTTCTCTGGGGTGAGGCGGCACCAGCCGGAGCGGGATGTCGCCCGTGATATTCTTCCGCACCCACTCGAAACCGGCCAGCAGGGCCATCCGGTTGCTTTCGGCAAATTCGGGACGCGCCCCAAACTTCTCCTTGACCGTGGCCTGAAGCTCGTTAAAGTCAAAACCGAACAGGGCCGACAGCGCTCCCAGGCCGATCAGGTTCTTGCCCTTTCTCAGGTTCAGATCGCGGGCCAGCTCGTCCAGAGGCACCCCGTAAGCCGCGCCTTTGAACCCCTCCGGCACCCCCTGCATCGCCGGATCGTAGACCAGCGTGCCGTCGGGGCGTAGATCGGCGTGCTGTAGATCCCAGGCCTCCTGGTTAAAGGCCACCGGCACGTCGAGTTGGTCGCCCAGCGACGGCACCGGCTGCACGCCGACCCGAAGCTGGAACATCACCGGGCCGCCCTTGATCTCCGCCGGATAGGTGCGAAAGGTGTGGACGTGATACCCACTTCGCGCCACCGACAGGGTCAGCACGTCGCCGGCGGAGATCACATTGTCGGTGCCCGACTCGCCTCCCATGCGCAGCAACAGTCTGTCAACAGGCATTTGCGATCATCCTTTCAAAGCGGCGGCGATGGCCGCCACGTGCGCCGGCGTTGTGCCGCAACAACCGCCGATGATCTGCGCGCCGGCCTGGCGCAACCGCAGCGCGATGTCGGCCATATAGTCTGGCGTGGCATCGTACACCGTCTCCTCGCCCACCAGGCGTGGCAGACCGGCGTTGGGCTTGGCCCACAGGACGGCCTCCGGCTGCGCCCGGCGCATGGCCTGGATCAAACCCTCGTACTCGGCCGGGTCGTGGCCGCAGTTGGCCCCGATCCCCTGCACCAGCGGCCCGACGGCGTTGGCTGCCTGGTCCGGCTTGACGCCCATCATCGTCCGGCCGTGCGTGTCAAAGCTGAAGGTGCAAAAAACCGGCAGGTCGCTGACGCGCCGGGCGCCCGCGATCGCCGCCTGGGCCTCGCCCAGGTCGCTCATCGTCTCGATCACCAGGAAATCGGCGCCGCCTTCGGCCAGGCCGGCTGCCCGCTGTGTATAGGCATCGGCTATCTGCTCTGCTGTAACCTTGCTACGCGGGCCAAGAAGCTGCCCGGTCGGCCCCATGTCGCCGGCGACAAAGACGCCCTCACCCGCCTCTTCGCGGGCCAGCTCGGCGGCTAGGCGGTTGACCTCGGTGACGCGGTCGGCCAGGCCATGCCGGGTCAGCCGGTAATGGGTGCCCCCAAAGCTGCAGGTCAGTATGACATCCGAGCCGGCCTCGACATAGGCCCGGTGCAGGGCACGGATCTTGTCCGGCCGGTCGAGCAGCCACGCCTCCGGCGCCTGGCCAAAATCGAGCCCCATGCCTTGCAGCATGGTGCCGGTGGCCCCGTCGGCGACCAGGATCTCACCCTTTTGCAGAGTTGCCAGGAATGCTTTGGTTCGAGTCATAGTCCCCCTCCTTACACCGCCCATTATACCACACCTGGCCCGATCCGCTCAACCGGCAGGCGCGATTGACAAGGCAGGCCGCGCGTGATACACTCCCGCTGATCTCAAGACGGTGAGGCAAACAGATGTCTGCACAGAAAAACGACCTCCATCAGCTCTTGTCCGATTATCTGCAGCACAACCAGGCCTTCTACCTCGATCTTTTGCGGCAGATGGTATCGATCAACAGCTTTACCGCCAACGCGGCAGGGGTCAACGCCTTGGGCGACCTGACGGCAGCGGTCTTTGCCAACCTCGGTTTTGCGGCTGAGAAGGTGCAATCGGCCAGGGCAGCCTATGGTCGGCACCTGGTCCTGACCCGGCCCGCCAGGTCACCGTCAGGAGATGCCCCCAAGATCGGCCTGGTATCGCACCTGGACACCGTCTTTCCACCCGAAGAGGAGGCAGCCAACGGCTTCGCCTGGCGGCAGGAGGGGGATCGGTACTACGGGCCGGGCACCGTGGACTGCAAGGGCGGAACCGTAGTGCTGTACATGACCTTGGCCGCCCTGCAAGCCATCGCCCCGCAAGCCTACGACGCCGTGACCTGGGTGGTGCTGATCGACGCCTCTGAAGAACGGGACGCCTTTGACTTTCATACCCTATGCCTGCAGCGGCTGGCCGGCAATACCCTGGCCTGCTTGATCTACGAGGGCGGCCACTCCGAAAACGGTGCCTTCACCGCCGTCGTCGCCCGCAAGGGCATGGCCGTGTACCACGTGACGGTCGAGGGCAAGGCGGCCCACGCCGGCAGCGCCCATGCGGAGGGGGCCAACGCCATCGTCCAGCTGGCCGACACCGTCCAACGGATCGCCGCCCTGACCGACTATAGCCGCGAGCTGACCTTCAACGTCGGCCGGGTGGCCGGCGGCACCGTCACCAACCGCGTGCCCCACGTGGCCGAGGCGTGGGTCGAGATGCGCACCTTTTCGCCCGACGTATTCGACCAGGGGGTAGCGGCCATGCTGGCTCTGGCCGATGGCCCGTCCGTGCGCAGCGCCGACGGCAGCTTTGCCTGCCGGGTCTGCATCGAGATCGCCGAGCAAACAGCGCCCTGGCCGCGCAATCCGGCCACCGACCGGCTCCTGGCGGTGTGGCAGCAAGCCGGCACCGCGCTGGGCCAGCCGGTGGTGCCCGAGGAGCGAGGTGGCCTGAGTGACGGCAATCCGCTGTGGCCCACCCTGCCCATCCTCGACGGCCTGGGGCCGGTGGGAGCCAACGCCCACCGCTCGGAGCAGAGCGCTGACGGCAGCAAAGAGCAAGAGTACGTCCTGGCCTCGTCGCTGGTGCCCAAGGCAGTGCTCGACGCCACCGCCATCCTCGCCCTGATCGATATGTAGGATCCAACCACTGCTCCCCTTGACAAGCCGACCAGTGTGTGGTATCATTAGTGTAGTAAATACACCAAGGAGCGAGGTTGGTGGCCGAAGGTAACAACAGGCATCGTCGTCCATTCGTCACCGCCGATGCGGTCATCTTTGCCCTGCGCGACGGCGACCTCCAGGTCCTCCTGGTCAGGCGCAGCCACCCGCCGTTCCAAGGTATGTGGGCCATACCCGGCGGCTTTGTCGAGATGGACGAGACACTGGAGGCGGCGGCGCGGCGCGAGCTCCAGGAAGAGACCGGGCTGACCGGCGTCACCCTAGAGCAGCTGTACACCTTTGGCGATCCGGGCCGTGATCCTCGCGGCCGGTCGATCACCGTCGTTTACTTTGCCGCCGTACCCGACGGCCGCGTGGCCCCTCGCGCCGGCGACGACGCCGCCGAGGTAGGCTGGTGGTCGATCTACGATCTGCCGCCGCTGGCCTTTGACCACGACCAGATCCTGGGCTACGCCCTGACCCGGCTGCGTTACAAGATGGAATACACAGCCGTGGGCTTTAACCTGCTCCCGGAAGAGTTTACACTTACCCAGCTGCAGACCGCCTACGAGATCGTCCTGGGAGTCAAGCTGGACAAGCGCAACTTTCGGCGCAAGATCCTGAGCTCCGGCATTATCGAGCCGGCGGGCGGCTACCGCTGCGGCGAGGGGCGCCCGGCCTGCCTGTACCGCTATCGCGACGACGCGGTCGCCGAAGTCAAGGCCCGTCGCCTATTCCCATAAAGAGCTATCAGCCATCGGCCAAGGGTGTCATCCTGAGCGAGGCGAAGAATCTAGCTGAAGGCTGAAAGTTAACTGGAGGTACTCCTATGAATGCAAGACGACTGATAACCGATAGCCGGCCATTCCTCACCTGGTTGGTGAGCTGGTATAATAGCCGGCCCAGCCTGGAGCTGGCCAGGCTGATCGCCGAGGCAGGCGGTCCCGGGCACGTCGCAGTCATGGCCGTGGATGTGACCACCGGCTTTTGCAGCGAGGGGGCGCTGTCGAGCGAACGGGTGGGCAGCATCGTCCAGCCGATCGTCCGCCTCTACGAGCTGGCCCACCGCCTGGGCGTGCGCCACTTTGTCATGCCCCAGGATACCCACGCCCCTGACGCCGTCGAGTTTGGCAGCTATCCGCCCCACTGCGTGCGTGGCAGCGACGAGTCACAGACCGTGGTTGAGCTCACCAGCCTGCCCTTCTCCAACCTGTTCACCGTCCTCGAAAAGAACTCGCTCAGCGTGTCGATCAACACCGGCCTTGACGACTGGCTGGCTGCCCATCCCGAGGTGACCACTTTTCTCGTCGTCGGCGACTGCACCGATCTGTGCACGCACCAGCTTGCCATGCACCTGCGGCTGCGGGCCAACGCATTCCAGCAGCACGGCGTGCGCGTGATCGTGCCGATCGACGGCGTGAACACCTTTGACACGCCGATAAAGGTCGCCGAAGAGCTGGGCATCATGCCCCACCACGCCGACCTGCTGCACCTCATCTTCCTGTACAACATGGCCGAGAACGGCGTCGAAGTCGTAACCAAGGTTGAATGAAAGGAGAGTTATGTCAACAAGGCTCGATAAATTCCGCTCCTACCGCAAGCAGATGAACCGGCGCATCTTGGGTGCCGGGCACCTGGGGATCAAGCGCTTCTTCAATCTCGACACCAAGGCCTACGAGAACGGCGCGCTGCCAGCCAAGACCAAGGAGTTGCTCGGTCTGGTGGCGTCGGCGGTGCTGCGCTGTAACGACTGCATCGACTATCACCTGGACCAGTGCGTTGCCGCCGGCTGCACCAATGAGGAGCTGTACGAGGCCCTGAACGTGGCACTGGTCGTCGGCGGCTCGATCGTCATCCCTCACTTGCGCCATGCCTTCGAGACCATCGACCTCCTTCGCGCCGAGAAGGAAGATCAATGAATCCGTCTGAGCGTCGCATCGCCGAGGGCATCCTGTTCACCGACCAGTACCAGCTCAGCATGGCCCATCTCTACTACCGCACCGGGCTGCACGAAAAGCGGGTGCAGTTCGACCACTTTTTCCGCGAATATCCCAACTATGGCGCCCACCAGGCCGGCTACTGCGTCAACGCCGGGCTGGAATGGCTGCTGGACTGGATGCAGGGCGCACGTTTCGGCGATCAGGAGATCGACTATCTGAGGGGCCAGACCGGCAAGACGGGCAGACGGCTGTTCGCCGACGATTTCTTGGCCTGGCTGGGGCGCAACGGCACCTTCGACGGCCTCACTCTACAGGGAGTCCCTGAGGGCCGGGTCATCCACCCCGGCGTGCCGGTCACCGTGGTCCAGGGGCCGCTGGCCATGGCCCAGATCCTGGAGACAGGGCTGCTCAACCACCTCAACTACCAGATCCTGATCGCCACCAAGGCCGCCCGCGTCGCCGACAGCGCCCAAGGCCGGGTAGTGCTGGAGTTTGGCCTGCGGCGGGGTCAGGACAGGGGCGCCAACGCCGGCGCCCGGGCGGCGCTGATCGGCGGTGCCCATTTTACGTCGAACGTCGGCGTGTCACGCCTGTTGGGCTATCCGCCCAAGGGCACCCACGCCCACTCCATGGTCCAGGTGTTTACCGCCCTGGGCGGGAGCGAGCTGGACGCCTTTCGCCACTATGCCGACGTCTATCCCGATGATTGCCTGCTGCTGGTGGACACGATCAACACCCTGGAAAGCGGCGTGCCCAACGCCATTCGGGTTTTCGAAGAGCTGCGCCGGAACGGCCACGAGCCGGTGGGCATTCGGCTCGATTCGGGCGACCTGGCCTACCTCAGCATCCAGGCGGCCAAAATGCTGAACGACGCCGGCTTTCCTGACACGGCCATCGTCCTGTCCAACGACCTGGACGAGCTGCTGATCTGGCAGATCACGACCCAGATCGGCCGAGAGGCGCCGCGCCACGGAGTCGACACCGACCAG
>Ga0105100_10001811_pt1 | contig 12509 bp, 5 predicted proteins | sample PPLLak12cMay2015_2_FD_87033 | JGI IMG/M metagenome (GOLD analysis project Ga0105100, IMG submission 87033) | Freshwater sediment microbial communities from Prairie Pothole Lake near Jamestown, North Dakota, USA - PPLs Lake P8 Core (1) Depth... | ecosystem: Environmental > Aquatic > Freshwater >... | reverse complement strand
TTCGTCCAGAAACTTGGGATAGTGTGCCATTCCCGCCATGAACACTCCGTCGGTGGCGAAATCCACCGGTCGGAGCTTGACATGCGCCTCCAGGAAGAAGCCATCCATATCCACGGAGATTTTCAGCCGGTTTGCTAATTCGCGCATGCCAGGCGGCGGGATAATTGGTGTACTAAGCACCAACGCATCGGCATCCAACACAATCTCCTTATCCAGTATGGTATCCAGGATGCGAACCTGGATGGGAGCCGCAGGATCTGAATACTGGACACTTGGTTTGTGCTCGAATTGGAAATGAATGAAACGCACACCTTGCCGGCGGGCTTCGGTGTACAGGCGTTCTTTGAATCCATACGTGCGAATGTCACGAAATAGAATCGACACCTGGGCACCTGGATTGAATTCCTTAAATTTCACGGCATTCTTTAAGGCCGTAGTACAGCAAATACGGCTGCAGAATTTCTCAGCCGGACCGACACATTGGATCATGACGATGGAGTTTAGATTCTTGAATTCTGATTTTGGGTGAGAGAGAAGCTCTTCGAAGTCGAGCTGGGTGAGAATACGGGGGTCTTTGCCATAGCCGTATTCATTTCCTTTGTACTCTATACCACCGGTGGCAACAATAATGGCACCATGTTGGACCGTATTTTTTTGCCCATCCGATATCAGTGTAGAAGTAAAATTGCCCTTAAAGCCATCGGTCTTAAACAACTCGGTGTTCAGGTGGACGTCAATCAATGCTTGATGCTTGATTTTTGATTCAATATCTGCGAGGTACTCCGCTGGGGTCCAACCGTTATGTTCACTGCTTTCAGAAGGAAGGAAATAATGCAGGTGTCTTAGGTTTCCGCCCAGCTGACTATCGCGCTCTACTAAATGCACTGGAAAGCCCTGTTCAGCCAAGGCTAAAGCGGCAGTCATCCCCGCTGCGCCGCCACCGATTATCAGCGCAGCGTTATTGACGGGTACTTCAGATACTTTAAGAGGCTCCAACTGTATGGTATGTGCAACGGCCATGCGAGCAAGCAATTTAGCTTTTGCTGTGGCAGCATCCCAGTCACCTGAGTGCACCCAGGAACACTGGTTACGGATATTGGCCATCTCGAACATCTGCGGATTCAGACCTGCGTGCCGTATGGCATCTTGGAACAGGGGTGCGTGGGTCACAGGCGTGCAGGAAGCCACAACCACCCGGTTTAAGTCCAGGGTTTTTACCTGATCGATTATATGAGCGATAGTGTCCTGCGAGCATGTATAGAGGTTATCTTCGGAATGGACGACACCTGGTAAGGTGCGTGCAAATTCGGCGACTGCCGGGACATCCAGATACCCTCCGATATTGCTGCCGCAGTGGCAGACAAATACACCTACACGAGGCTTCTCGTTAGTAATATCTTTTTCCGGTGGGTACTCCACATTGGAGGCCAGGCTATAACGCGCCGGGGATAGAAGCTGTGCAGCACTGGAGGCTGCTGCACTGGCTTCCATTACGGTCTCTGGAATATCCTTGGGTTCTCTGAATGGTCCGGCTACGAAGATACCCGCCCGGCTAGTTTGCATTGGGTTAAAAAGAGTAGTATGGCAAAAACCATATGAATCAAGCTGGATGCCCATGCGCTGGCCGAGTTCCTTGACCGATTCGGAGATTTCCATACCTACCGAGAGCACAACCATGTCAAATTCTTCTTCGATTACTGAATCCACCCCTTCGTAGGGTGATGCGTACCGCACGCGCAAATTTTGTGTTGCTGGATCCTCACGTACATCGCTGAGGCGGCAGCGAGTGTATTTCACATTGTATTTGCGTTCCGCCCGCCGGTAATACTCTTCGTAGCCCTTGCTAAAGGCGCGCGTATCCATGAAAAAGACCTGGCAGAATACCTCAGCGTCACCGTTGTGATCGCGTGCTTCAGCCCGTGCATGCTCGATGGTCATCATGGCTTCTTTGGCTGCATACATGCAACACACTGAGGAACAGTAATCGTGGCTTTGGTCGCGACTTCCCACGCACTGTAAGAAAGCAATCCGCTTCGGTTTCTTATCATCTGAAAGGCGGCGAACGTGCCCACTCGTAGGGCCGCTGGCGGAAAGCATGCGCTCATATTGCAAAGAAGTGACTACATTCGGGTACCTGCCGAGGCCGTACTCCTGAGATAGGTGAGCATTGTAGATCTGGTAGCCAGGTGCAAGGATTAGCGCACCGACGGAGTAGTTGATGGTTCGTTCCACTTCATTATGATTGATGGCATCTCTTCCGCAGGCAAATGTGCAGCTCATGCACTCCGAGCAGACACCACATGCCAGGCAGCGCGCAGCTTCAGCCTGGGCACTTTCATCGTCATATCCCCCTTCAACTTCAGAAAAATTATTCACCCGCTGTTCCACATTAAGTTCCGGCATGGACACACGCGGTTGAAGGATGATTTCACCGTTTGTAATGCGCTGGTCGATCTCCTGCCGGCTAAGATGTACGACGGGCAACTCCGGGCGGGCAGGCGGTTCCAGCGGTTCATCGCATAAATAACGTACTATGGATTGGGCAGCACGGTGACCGCTTTCCACTGCTTCGATTACGAACGAAGTTCCGGAAACGCTGTCACCTGCAGCGAAGACACCCGGGCGGGTGGCTGCGAGGGTGTTGGGGTTGATGGCGATCGTCTGGCGCTGGGTGACACCCACCCCGGCATCGTCAGGGATGAACGCTAGACCGGCGCGCTGCCCAACGGAGAAGATAACCGTATCGCAGGAAATCACGTGTCGTGAAGCCGGTACCTTTTCGACATTCAGCCTACCGGTCTCGTCGAAATCGAAAGAAGCAACGCGCATGCATTCCACGCCTGCAACATGCCCGCTGGAATCGGCTACGATCTGCTCGAAGGTGCGGTCGGCATGGATCATCACGCCTTCCGCCTCAGCAGCTTCAACCTCCCAGGCGTGAGATGGCATTGTTTCTTTGCTTTCCAGGCAGGCCATGTGCACTTCGCAGCCCAACCTGACAGCGCTGCGGGCACAATCGATGGCTACATTTCCACCACCCAGGACCAGGACTCGCTTTCCAAGAGGTGGAGCATCGGTGCCGCTCCCGTTGTTATATTTGCCTAAGCGCACATCCCTTAGAAAATGAGTATTTACAAGGACGCCTTCCAGATCTGCACCTGGGATGCGCAACCGCACACCTTCGTGGGCGCCGACTGAGATCAAGACGGCATCGTAGCCCTGGTTGAACAGGTCATCCAAGTTGTCGACACGCGTATTTAGCCGTAAATCTACTCCCAAGTCGATGATATCCTGCACTTCTCGCTGGATGATCTCGGTTGGCAGCCGGTATTCCGGCACGCCCAGGCGCAGCATTCCCCCGGCCACGGGCATGGCTTCAAAAACCGTCACCCGGTAGCCGATCCGGACCAGGTCCTGGGCAGCAGTAAGGCCGCAAGGTCCCGCGCCAATGACTGCGACCTTTTTGTCGTACATTGGCTCAACGATCTCCACTGCCTGGCGCGGTTCAGTGTAGACTTTGTCGGTGACGAAGCGTTTCAAGGCGCGTATGTTGATCGGCTCATCAACCAGGCCGCGGTTGCAGGCCGTCTCACAGCGGTGGTTGCAGATGCGTCCGCAAATTCCGGGAAAGGGGTTATCCATTTTGATAACGCGCATGGCGTCATGCCAGCGCCCTTCCCGGATCAGGGCGATATATCCCTGGGCGCGCTGTCCAGCAGGGCAGGCATCCCGGCAGGGGGCGATGCCGCGTTTATCTATGGCGAAAGCATTGGGTACAGCCTGAGGATAGAGTTTAAACACGGCGCGGCGCTTTATCAATCCCTCATTGTACTGATCTGGAATGATGACAGGACAGACCTGCGCGCAATCTCCGCAGCCCACGCACTTAGACAGGTCAATGTAACGCGGCTTATGCTGCACTCGAACGTTGAAATTGCCAGCGCTGCCATCCACCTGGAGGATCTCTGAATTAGTCAGAATTTCAATATTGGGGTGCCGCCCGGTATCGACCAGCTTAGGTGATATGGTGCACATGGCACAATCATTGGTAGGGAAGGTCTTATCCAATTGGGCCATCTTGCCACCAATCGCTGATTGCGATTCAACCAGAAAAACCTTGAATCCCTGCTCGGCCAGGTCCAAAGAGGCCTGTATGCCGGCGATGCCGCCACCCACGATCATGACAGCACCAACGGGGGGCTTGGAGGTGTTGCTCGATTTGGCCAGACTGGTCGATGTAATCATTTCCATGGTATTCTGCAAAGTCAATCGAATTCGCTAGTCTTATTTTCGACGCCCGCGGTAACCGTTATCCTCTTCTTCCGCTTCGTGAAGCGGGGCATGGTTAGGAAGTGCGGCGCTCTTTTCCTTCAGGAGGTTTGGACCCATTTTCCGTATGCGCTCGGTCATAGTTTGGGCGGCCACCGCAAAGGTTTGTCCCTGGGCTCCTGACATAAAGAACATATCTAATCGCTCTCCTCCCAGGCCGATTTCATCCAGGATTTTCTTGGCACGCTTCACCCGCGCCAGGCCGCGTTCATTACCGCGTACGTGATGGCAGTTGCCTATCGGACAGGCGATCTCATAAACGCCATCTGCCCCTTGCTCAAATGCTTCCAGGATGTAGCGAATATCCGTTTTTCCAGTGCAGGGGAGCCGGACAAATTTAATATTGGCAGGGTATTGGATATGCGTCATTCCGGCGGAATCCGCTGCCATGTAACCGCAATACACACAGTAAAATGCAGTGATTTCCGGTTCGAAACCGTCATTTTGAGATTGTTTTGTCATTGCTCTTGTATTCCTTGGTCTCCGATACCATTAACCCGATAACTCTTGCACAACGGGCAGCCACCGTCCAAGCCCACCGATGCTACGTAACATGATTTGTTCGTCGGTGTAATTCACCAATTGGATGGCATTCGCCGGACATTCACCGGTACAGGTTCCGCAGCCCTGGCATTGAGCCGGGTCGATGAAAGCTGCACCACCCAGTCCACCTACACCGGTGCGGCCTTTTTCTTCAATCACTCTGGGTATTTCGAATGGGCATGTACGAGTGCAGGTCAGGCAACCCACGCACTTATCCGGGTCCACCTTGGCTACTACACCTCCAAGGTAGAGCGCTTCTTGGGAGGATAATAACGTCAACGCTCGGGAAGCTGCAGCAAGCGCCTGGCTGATACTCTCCTCCAGGAACTTGGGGTAGTGCGCCATGCCTGCCAGAAAGATGCCTTCACGCATGAAATCCATCGGGCGCAATTTCAATTGTGCTTCGGCGAAGAAACCCTCGCTGGAGAGCGGCAGACGCATCATATTGGCGAGCTCTTCATTCCCCTCGGCAGGTAGAATGCTCATACTCAAAGTCACCAGGTCTGCTGGTAAGCTGATGGTGCGTTTCAGATTGAGATCATTGACCTGCACATCGACGCTATTGCGATCTGGTCTGATGGTAAGTTGGGGGGGATTTTCATCAGTATAGCGGATGAAGATGATACCGCGACGCCTGGCCTCGGTGTAATACTCCTCGCGGAAGCCATAGGTTACGATATTGCGATACAACACGGTAACCGTACATTTTGGGTTAAAAAGCTTGACGCGGATGGCATTTTTCATGGTGTTCGTGCAGCACACCCGCGAGCAATAATCCGGGACTCCTTCCGGACGCACGCATTGGATCATCACGACGTTTTTAAGTCCGGTGATTTGTTCCGGCTGGTGGATGATCTTCTCCTCCAGCTCGCGCTGGGTGATCACATGCGGCAGTGAAAGCCAGGGATGATCATGAGCTTCCCGTCCTCCGGTAGCCAGGATGGTCACACCATGTTCGAATTGTGTTCGTGAAGTAGAGCCATCCATCCCTCGAGTGAGCAACTCGGTGTGGAAACGCCCTACGTGCCCAGTGTGGTTCAGGACTTCAGTGCGTGTGTGCACGATGACGCGCTGGTGGGCGCGCACCCGATTGACCAAGTCCCTGAGCAGGAGTTGAGGATTGTATCCCTCGGCTACGTAATGCAGCTTGAGCAGATTTCCACCGAGCATTTCAGTACGTTCAACCAGGTGCACCTCGTATCCTGAATCAGCGATTGCCAGGGCAGCGGTCATTCCGGAAACCCCTCCACCGATCACCAGGGCAGCGGGGTGGCAGCGAAATTTCACCTTATAAACAGGCTGAGAGGTAATGGCCCGCCCTATAGCGACGCGTACGAGCTCCTGAGCTTTACGGTTGGCCAGATCACGCTGCCAGTAATGGACACGGCTGCATTGTTCGCGCAGGTTTACCAACTCCACGAGGTAGGGGTTCAATCCAGCCTGCCGAATCGTACGCTGGAAAAGTGAATCATGCGTGCGGTTACTGCAAGCAGCGATTACTACCCGGTTCAATTGAAGCTCTTGGATATCTTTTTTGATGGAGGCGAGATCATCAGGGAAGCAAGCCGTATCTAAGATGCGGGTGTGAATTACACCCGGAGATTGGGCTGCCTGGTGGATGAGATCATGTACATCCAGCACACCTGGATGATGAGAATTATCAGTCGTCAGGGTGCCGCTACAAGTGCAGACGAAAACTCCCACCCGCGGTGGTTCTTCTGACACGTTCCTCTCAGGGGGCAGAGCCTCCCGGGCTTGAAAGGGATACTCCCGTGTATAGAGGTAAGTGTTGAGCTGGTCATTTAACAGGCGCATGACCTCAGCGGCTGCGCCGCTGGCATCGATGATCGTTTCTACAATTTCTTTGGGTGAGGAGAACGCACCACACACATATACACCTGGACGGGTGGTTTGAAGTGGTGAGAATTTCTCAGTATTGCAGAAGCCGTATTCATTAAGCTGGATACCCAGCATACCGGCCAGTTCAGATGCGGTTTCAGGAGGCCGCACCCCGATTGCCAGGACAACCATCTCGAAGCTTTCTTCGACCGGGTTGCCAGCCTCATCCTGATAGCTCAGGATCAGGTTGCGGCTGCGCGAATCCTCTCGGATCGATGAGACCCGACAGCGGTTATATCGAATATTATGCTGCTCGCGAGCTTTGGCAAAATAAGTGCTGTATTCCTTGTTGAAAGCCCGTTCATCCATCATGAAAACGCGGCATTCAACATCTTTACCCAGGCGTTGTTTCGCCAGAATTGCTTCTTTGGTCCCATACATGCAGCAGATCGAGGAGCAATATGTGTTCTCCTGGTCGCGTGAGCCGATGCATTGGAGCCAGGCGATTGAGCTCGGTTTTTGCCGGTCGGATGGCCTGAGGACAATCCCTTCAGTCGGACCAGAGCGGCTTGCCAGGCGCTCGTACTGCATGGAGTTCACTACATTTGGATAGCGACCGAATCCCAACTCGCCTAACTCGCTTGGGTCATAAATCTGAAACCCCAGGGCAAGGATGATGGCTCCTACTTCCACTGTCAACAGACGTGGTTGGGCGTCTAAATTGATGGCATGCGTCGGGCAGACCTCGACACATTTCCCGCAATTCTCGCAATACGGGCCGCGGTCGATTACGTAAGCATCGGGAACGGCTCTAGCCGAGACTTTATAGGCTGCTTTGCGAGAAGTGATGCCTTGCTGGTATTTATCTGGCAATTCAACCGGACAAACCTGGCTGCAATAGCCGCAGTTGATGCATTGGTAGGCATCCACATAGCGCGGCTCCTGCCGGAGAGATACGGTAAAATCTCCAGCCTGTCCTTCCACGCCTATCAGGTGAGTCTGAGTCAGTATCTCAATATTGGGATGCTGATTATGCTGGATGTACACGGGGGAGATCGAAGGCCGCGTACAGCCATAGCCATGGTCCGATGTTCCGCGGCACAGCACGCAGTCGTGTTGGGGGAACATATAGCCCAATTGGGCGACTCGACCTCCCAGGCAGGGAGTTTGTTCGATCAGGTAAACTTTTATTCCGGCATCTGCGAGGTCCAAAGCGGCACGCATTCCGCCGATACCCCCGCCGATCACCATTGCGGCAGCAGGGTGTGAATGAATAGAATTATTGACAGTCTTGTTAGCAGTATTGGATATCGGTAACATAGATCAACTGGACAACCTTTAGCCTCTTAAGATTGGCGGGCGCATAAATCTGAAACGCCCTCCTGTCAATCGCAGGAGGGCGCTTTTCGATATTGATAAAGCTGCTGCCCTTTGAATCGACAGGACACACGCAGTATAAGTAATAAACGAGCAAATCACTGCCACTGCCTCGCGTGACCTCGAGAGGCGAGCGACTAGGAAGCTCCCTGGGTGGCCCTTTCAGTTGTCGTGAGAGGCTGGCAGCCGCCAGCAGACCGGAAATTTCTGCGCTTGAAATGAATTACCAATAAGAATGATTTATTTTAACAAAACAGGGCGGATGTGTCAACGGTAATTACTTAAGAGATTACAACCGCATAATATATTGCGATAAATTAGATAGTTTTACTTTATAAGCCGTAGGATTTCACGGCTGGCTCAGGAGTTCGATGAGAGCCTTGTAGGCTGGTTTGGCCTGTCCCTGCTCATCAAAAAGCAAGGGCGCGTCCGGACGCCCGGTGATACCGGGAATCCACGAATGCTGGTCGGATGCACCCCAGGTGGAAAAGAAACGGCAGTTTGGTTGTTCCAGGCAGACGGATAAAATGTCTCGGTAGATCTCTGCCTGCAACGCCAGCTTTTCATCCCGAGTACCTTTGCCGTATTGGATGCGAACGTCCATCTCGGTGATATGAGCCTGCAAACCCAAATTAGCCAATCTGTGCATGTTCGCTGTGAGGTCCTGGTGGGAGGGTGGGTTGATCAGACTGATATGCATCTGCAGGCCAACTGCGTGGATTGGGACGCCGTTTTCGACCATGGTTTTAACCATGGAGTAGATGGCGTTTGATTTTGGATTAAGACCCTCGGCAGAATGGTCATTATATGCCAGGATTGCCTGTGGATCGGCTTCGTGCGCCCATTGAAAGGCCATATCGATATATTCTGGGCCGATCCGAGTCAGCCAGATATTGTCATATAAGTAACCTTCGTTCGCCATGGCCTCATTCACCACGTTCCAGACCAGGATCCTGCCGCGGTAATGATTGACAACAGTTTTTACATGCGAACATAGAATCTGAATCCAGATTTCGCGGGAATATTTACCCTGCAGTACCCAGTCAGGCAGCTGCAGATGCCAGACTAAAGGATGTCCGTAAACTGCCATCCCATTCTGCTCGGCAAATGCAACCAGAGCATCCGCTTCACGGAAATCGTAGACACCCCTTTGCGGCTGCAATCGCTGCCATTTCATGGCGTTTTCCGGGGTAAGCAGGTTGAATTGGCTGCGTATCAACTCGGCATAAGGAGCGTCAAATAAGTGACCCCCATCGACGGCTGTGCCTAACCACAGCCCGCGTGCAGATGCCAGAGAGCGCAGGGAGGGGAACGGGATTGGGGAGGCAGGCGGTTCCGGAAAGGAGAAGGGATCGAAAGGCACTTCGACCGGATGGCAGGAAGGGTAGATTTTCCTGGCTGCCAGGGGAGGTGGAAGAGTCAGAGTGGGAGGAGGTGTAAACGTAGATACCAGGGCAGGTGTGCTGGTAGGTGAGGGAGAAGAGGTGAGTGTGGCTGATGGAGAGGGCGTGATGGTAGGGGAAGGAGAGTCAGTGATCGCAGAAGTAGGAGACTCGGCGAGCGCGGGGTTTGAAATCGTGCTGACAGCAGTTCCATTACCACCCAGGTTTTGAGCACAGGCACTGGATAGCAGCGTAATGAGAAGAAAGAGGATAAAAACCCGTATGTTCATTGACATGGGCTTTCGACTATAACATAAAACCAGGAATGGAGTTTTAGACTGAAATGAAATGAAGGAAAGAAAATTCCAGAGCAATTCAACTGCGCATTGCCGCCTTAGTTTCCAGATTGAGCCGAAGCGGGATTCGTCCCAACCCGCATTCTTACTGTGGGCAGCCAAAAAGTGAGCAGTGCTACAGCGAGAGCTGCCAGTATTGATGAAAATAGAAACGGCGCCATTGCGCCAAAGCCAGCCCACGCTCCAGCGCCTTGCCACAGTATTCCAGCGATCAATGAAGCCGGGAAATCCATAATTCCAATGATCGCGTTGTACGAACCGAAAGCGGTACCACGCAGCTCTTCTGGCACCAGGTCGGCAATCAAAGCCTTTGAAGTGCCGTAAGACAGGGCGTAATACAACCCATAGATGACGTACAATGTCCAGATTTGCCAGGCGGTGCGGGCCAATCCAAATCCAAGGTACACCCCTGCGAATATCAGCCAGCCACCGGCAATCAACCGCCGGCGCCCAATACGGTCCGACAGTCGTCCAGCCGGGGTGGAAACCAGCGCATACACCAGATTGAAAGCAACCAACATGAACATAATCCCGCTGATACTCAGACCGCGTTCCTGGGCGCGCAGAACCAGAAAGGCATCTGAAGAGTTACCTAACTCGAAGATACCTACGATGACCATGAACGCTAAAAAGGGTTTTCCCAGTGATTTCAAAGCAAGGCGCGGAAATTTTTTACTGCCAGTAACTGGCACATCCCTGGCTCCCACAGCCAGGGTGATTACTGCCAAAACTGCCGGGACCAGGCTGACGAGCACTATAGCTTGAAATGTGTCCAGCTGCAAAGTCCCAGAATCTGCCTGAAATTCCCTGACCACCCACCAGGCGATCAACAGGCCCAGCACGGCACCCGCCGTGTCGGCTGCCCGATGGAAACCAAAAGCCAACCCGCGGTTGTGTGCATCTGATGAATCGGCTACCAAAGCATCCCTGGGTGCCGTTCGAATTCCTTTACCGACACGGTCTGCCCAACGGGCTCCAGCGACGACCATCCAACTGTCGGCAAAATAGAAGAGGGGTTTGACCAGGGCGGAAAGCCCGTAACCGGCGACTGCCAGCCACTTGCGCTGCCCGATCTTATCCGAGACCCAGCCGGAAATAAGTTTCAATAAGCTGGCTGTGGCTTCGGCAAGGCCTTCGATGAAACCGATGACATTTGTTCTTACACCCAGGACATTAGAAAGGTAAAGTGGAAGGAGGTTGAACACCATTTCACTGGAGATATCCATGAAAAAGCTGGTCAGGCTGACTGCCCAAACGTTGCGCGACAACCAGCGCGTTTTTTTGGTGGTATTCTCCTGGGGAGTGCTCATCTCTGAAGCCTAAAACCCGGGTGATATGATGGATAGTATACCGCGCCAAGAAATTTGAATCAGGATCGAAGGCAGACAATGATGATCTTTCAAAACTTCCTGGGGTAGAATTCGTATATTAATCACAGACTCTGGTTTCCAGACAGAGCCTGGCTGCAAATGTCATAAAATAATTCGGGAGATCGAAATGAGTGCACCAGTGGAACTAATCGTGGCTGCTTTCAAAAATTCACAGAAAGCAGACCTGGCATTAAAATCTCTGAAGAAGCTGGAAAAAGAAGGCGTGATCCGCTTGCTGAATGCCGCCGTATTGAGAAAGGATGATCACGGGATAGTCTCAATTCATGAGACACAGGATATTCATGCCGGACAAGGAGCAATATTCGGTGCGATCGTCGGTGGACTGATCGGCCTGCTAGGCGGTCCTGCGGGGGTGATCGTGGGAGCAGCGGCCGGGGCGGCGACTGGAGGAGTGGCTGCTGACAGGATCGATATGGGTTTTCCGGATGAGACTCTGCACGAATTAAAACAGACCCTGATGCCGAATTCATCAGCGATCCTGGCTCTGATCCAGCACGAATGGGTCGAGCGCGTAGCTGCAGAGATGGAAGAATTCGGGGCGGATTTATTCAAAGGCCCACTAAAAGCTGAGATTGCTGAGCAGCTGACAAGGGAAGTTGAAGGTTCCTCCTGATTTCTTAACATCTCGGGTAACAGGATATAAATATGGAAATCAGCCTGGCGCTTGGTGGAGGTGGGGCGAAAGGAATAGCTCATATTGGGGTACTGCGCTGCCTGGAACGAGAAGGTATCCGGGTTGCGGCGGTCGCTGGAACGAGCGCCGGGGGGATTGTGGCGGCGTTATTTGCGGCGGGATACAGCCCCGACGAGATCCTGGAGCGCTTTAAGAAGCTCGATTTTTCTCAAATGTACCGCCATGTCCCTGGTGACCAACCATCGCTGCTGGGTGCGGCTGGAGTGAGAAAAGTGGTTTCTGAAATGATCGGGGAACGCAAATTCTCGGATCTGAAGATACCGGCTGCGCTGGTGTCTGTAGACCTGCGCAGTGGGAAAGAGGTCGTCTTCAAAGACGGTTGTGTAGCAGAGGCCGTGATGGCGACAATTGCCTTGCCTGGTATCTTACCCCCAGTGGAGAAGGATGGTTTTTTTCTGGTGGATGGCGGGGTGCTGAATCCGGTACCCGTGGCACCCGCCAGGGCATTGGCGCCAAATTTACCCGTAGTGGCTGTGGTTCTTAATACAGTGCCTTCGGAGCCCAGAGAGACACTCGGGCCGCCGCGCATCTTTCAGAACATTCCCCTGGTGAATAAATTCTCAGGACTGCGCCTGGCACAGGCATTGAATATTTTCAT
>Ga0105100_10001810_pt1 | contig 12511 bp, 13 predicted proteins | sample PPLLak12cMay2015_2_FD_87033 | JGI IMG/M metagenome (GOLD analysis project Ga0105100, IMG submission 87033) | Freshwater sediment microbial communities from Prairie Pothole Lake near Jamestown, North Dakota, USA - PPLs Lake P8 Core (1) Depth... | ecosystem: Environmental > Aquatic > Freshwater >... | reverse complement strand
GGTCGCCCTGGGCGAGTTCGGCGGGGAGGAAGCCCTCCGGCACCTCATCCGGCTGAAAAAGGACGCCAATCCCCCCGTCAGGGCGGCGGCCGAGGAAGCCATCGGCAAGACGAGCGGCGTGCGCTTCATCTGACTTTCACAGCCCGTCGGCGCGGGCTTCGGCGACTCGGCAGATGTCCTCGACGGCGAGGTCGAGCTCTCCGGACTCGAGGAAGGCCCGGCCCGGACACCACCGGCAGAAATCGGCGACGGGGCAGGGCCCGCACTCGTCCGGGAATTCCCGGCGGCCCGACACGCGGGTGGAAATATCCCGGGCGATCCGGCTCAGGCCTTCGCCGAGGCTCCCCTTCCTCAGATCGTGGAGGAGATCCGGGTGGTGGAGGGTCGGACAGGGCCGGAGGAGGCCCGTGGGCCCGATCACGAAGCTCCGCGAGCCCGCCCCGCAGCGAAAGAGGCGTCGGCCTTCCGCCCCGGGCCCGGCGGGCGCAGGGCCCCGGGACGGATCCTCGGCGCAAGCCTCCGAGAGCGGCCCGACGGGATCGAGCCCGGACCGCTCCAGCCGGACGATCTCCCGCGGGCTGAGCCGCTCGGCCCTGATCAGAGCGTTCCGGGACTCGTTCCGGTCGAAGCGGAGGTACAGGTGCGGATCGATCCCATAGGCTTCTTTGGCCCAGGTGCGGCAGAAATCCCGGATGGCGGCGAGCTCGTGCTTGTTCGAGCGCAGGGCCATGGCCTTGAGACGCACATTGATGCCGCCCGCGAGGAGCCTGTCGAGGCCGCTCTTGAAGGCCGCGAACGAACCGGGCCTCCGGGTGACGCGCTCGTAGGTTTCCCGCGTCAGGCCGAAAACGGTCACTTCGATGTCCTGCGGCGGGAACTTCCTGAGAAAGCGGACATCGTCGTCGGTGACGAGGGTCGCGTTGGTGGCCAGGGAGACGCGCAGCCCCTTGCTCAACACCGCCTGGTAGAGCTCGCGGAAATCCTTTCTGAGGAAGGGCTCTCCGCCGGTGATCCGGCACCGCCCGGCTCCGAGCGCGGCGGCCTCGGCCGCGAGCCGGTCGATCTCGCCGACGCCGGGCTCGCTCTTCTTCGCCGCCCGGTCCGCCTCGGGCAGGACGATCGCGCAATGACGGCAGTCGAGGTTGCACCGGGCCGTCACCTCGAGCTCGAACGAGTCGATCATGCCGCCTCTTTCTTCGAGTCGAGGACGAAGGTCACCGGGCCGTCGTTGAGGATGTGGACCTCCATCGCGGTTTGAAATACGCCGGTCTCGACCGTGATCCCGAGGGCCTCGAGGACGCCGACGAAATGATCGAACAGCTCGGCCGCGCGGGCCGGGTCCTCGGCGTTGTCGAAGCTCGGCCGGCGGCCCTTGCGGACCGAGGCGGCCAGGGTGAATTGCGAGACGGCCAGCACCTCGCCCTCGATGTCGGCGAGCGAGAGGTTCATCTTGCCCGCCTCGTCGGGAAAGATCCTCAGCGCCACGCACTTCCCGGCCAGGAACTCGGCGTCCGCTTCGCCGTCCCCCTTCTCGATGCCGACGAGAAGGCAGAGGCCCCGCCCGATGCGGCCGGCGGTCTTCCCATCGACGTCGACCCGAGCTTCCTTCACCCTTTGCAGCACGATCCTCATGGCGCCTCCCGGACCGCGGCCCGCTTGAGGAGACCGACGGCGCTCTTCAGGTCGCCCGGGCTGATGAGCCGGAGCAGCCCGAAATAGACGAGAATTCCCGCGGCGACGGCCCCGGCCAGGGCGGCGGCCCGGACCGCGAACGCCGCGTCTTCGACGCCGAGCGCCGGCCAGGCCAGGCGGAGCGCTACGCCCATCGCCGCGGCCGCGACGGCCGACCGCGCCGCCGAGGCGGCCCAGCGGCGCTTGTCCGTCGGCCCGATCTTGCGCTCCAACCAGACGACGAGGAGCGCGAAATTGAGGATCTGGGACAGCGAGAGGGACAGGGCCAGGCCGCCGACCCGGAGGGAACCCATCAGTCCGACCGAAACGGCGGCGTTCGTCAGCATGACGACGATGCCGATCGCGACGGGGGTCCGGGTGTCCTTGAGGGAGAAGAAGGCCGGGGCGACGACCTTGACCCCGGACACGAACGGCAGGCCGACGGCGAAGAACAGGAGGCACGATGCGGCCAGCGCGGTCGAGTCCCGGTCGAACCGGCCCCGCTCGAAGAGCGTGCGCATGATGGGCGTATTGAGGGCCATGAGCCCGGCCGCGGCCGGAAAGCTGACGAGGGCCGACAGCTTGAGCGAGAAGCCCAGCGTTTTCTTCAGCTCGCCGATGTCCCGGTCGGCGACCTGCTCCGAAAAAGCGGGGAGAAGCGCCGCGGCCAGCGCGATGGAGAAGAGCCCGAGCGACAGCTCCTCGATGCGGGAGGCGTAGTAGAGGGCCGAGGTGCTCCCCTCCTCCAGGCCCGAAGCGATCATCCGGCTCAGGGCGAAGTTGATCTGGTAGACGCTCACCCCGAAGATCCCGGGGATCATGAGCCGCCCGACGCGCCGGACCGCCGGGTCGCGGAAGGCCGGCCGGAAGGCGAACCGCATGCCCTCCTTCCAGAGGAACGGGATCTGCAGGGCGAGCTGGAGGATGCCGCCGGCGACGACCCCGACGGCGAAGACCAGGGCCGGCTCGCGCGCCCCGCCCGCCCAGCCGGCGACCGCGGCGATGACGGCGAGGTTGAACAGGATGGGCGTCGAAGCCGGCACGAAGAACCGGCCGCAGGAGTTGAGGATGCCCGAGGCCAGCGCGGCCAGGGTGATGAAAAACAGGTACGGGAACATCACGCGGGTCATGAAGATCGTCAGGGGCCACTTCCCGGCGACGTCGCCGAAGCCGTAGGCGATGACCTTGACCAGGCCGGGCGCGAAGAGGATCCCCAGGGCGGTCACGGCGGCCATGACCAGGGCCAGGTCCCAGAAGAAGGCGTGGCCGAAGGCCCAGAGCCGTCCGCGGTCCCCCTTCCGCCGGAGCTCGGTGAAGGCCGGCACGAAGGCCGGCGTCATGGCCCCTTCCCCCGTCAGCCGGCGGAACAGGTTGGGAATGGTGAAAGCGATGGTGAAAGCGTCGGCCGCGAATCCCGTGCCCAGATAGTAGGCCTGGAGGAGGTCGCGGACGTACCCGAGAACGCGGCTGACGAGCGTCGGCGCGGCCACCGCGGCCGTGGATCGGATCAGCCGGTCCTTCCGCTCGTCGTGGTCCATGGAAAGAGCGCCCTCCCGGCCCCCCGGGGCCGTTTGACTTTGAGGCCGGGATATTCTATCATAGGCCCCTTTCAAGAGGAGAAAAATATGGCCCGTCACAAATCAGCGATACGGCAGCACCGCCGCAGCCTGCGCCGGAAGTCGGTCAACACGCAGACGAAATCGGCCCTCCGCACCGGGATGCGCAAGATCCGCGAGGCCATCGCGGAGAAGGACCGCGAGACGGCGGCGAAGCTTCTCCCCGGGGTCACCAAGACCATCGACACTTCGGTCAAGAAGGGCGCCATCAAGAAGAACACCGGGAGCCGCTATAAATCGCGGCTGAGCCGGCAGATCGCGCTCCTCAGCCCCACTCCGGCGAAATAACAATCCTCTTCTTCCTCGCCAGACAGAACTCGGCCAGAAAGACCTCGAGGAGCGTCTTGGGGTCGGCGTCCGTCGTCTTGATGCGGAGATCGACCTTGCGCAGCTTCGCCAGCAGGGCGTTGACGTCGGAGGACGAGAGCCCCTCGACGACACCGAAGAAATTCTCGTACTTCCCCCGGTAGAGATCGCCCCAGCTTTTCTGGAGATAGGGGAAAAGGCCCTGGAAGATCTCCTCCTTCGTCCGGCTCTTCTCCCGGAGCCAGGTCTGCGCGGCGACCACGTTGCGGAAGAAGCCGGCCAGCCGGCCGACGACGAGCTCAGGCTTGTCCCCCTCGGCGAAGAGGTCGTTCAGGACGGCCGCCCCCCTGACGAAATCGGCGGCGGCGAGGGCGTCGTCGAGGTCGTAAGCCTGGAAGCTGCGCTGCCCGGCCGTGCCCTGGTCGACGTCGTCCTCCTCGATCCCCTTCTTGTCCCCGACGAAAACGGCCAACTTCTCGACCTCGTTCATCATCAGGCGGAGGTCCTGTCCCAGGAGATCGAAGAGCCTCTGCTTGGCCCCCTCGGTGATCGTCTTCCCCAACGAGCGGGCCTTGACATCGACCCGCTGCATCAGCGGGCCGGGATAGAGCCGTTTCATATCCGTGACCGCAAGGGCCGCCTTGGGCAGGGACGAGAAGAAACGGACGACGGCGTCGTCCTTCTTATAGTGTCCGGCCCGGACGACGACGACTATGGTGCGGGCGGGCGGGTCGGCGAAATACTCCCGGAGGATCTTCTGATCGAGGGCGGTGAGGAAGCGCATCCCCCGGCCTTCGTCCCCCTCCGCGCCGGACTTTATATCCTGGCCCCTGGCCGGGCCGGGCTTCTTTTCCGGGACCCGGACGACGAGGATCCGCCACGGCTCGAACAGGAACGGCGCGGTCCGGGCCGCGTCGACGACGTCCGGCCACTTCGTCTCCTCGAGGTCCAGGCGCGTCAGGTGGATCTCTCCGCCAGAGGAGGCCGCGAGGAGCCGCTGGAGCTCGTCGACGAACTCCTCGGCCAGATATTCCTCTTCGCCGAAGAAGAAGTACCCGGCGAGGAGCGCGTCTTCGCGCAGCGCGCCGGCCATGTCAGAATCCCTCCAGGATGCTGACGACGAGGCTGCGGGCGAACTTCTCCGCGATCCTGTCGATGGCCTCGGTCTGGAGCGACTCGAAGCTCGAGCCGGACGGAACCTCGTATTCCTGCTGGTAGACGAAGGCGGGATTGGCGAAGAGGGGCTTCGCCGCGTCCCGCTCCCTCAGCGCGACCTTGGCCGTCACGGTGATGGCGTACCGGTCGGCCTGGTTGCCGCGGCTGAAAGCGATGGGACGGGCGCTGAAGCCGGTGATCTCGCCCTCGAGAACGGCGTCCGCACCGGCCGCATCCGCGGCGATCCGGACCCGGCCGCGGGCGACGAGCTCGTCGATGACGGCCCGGGTCAGCTTGACGTCGAGCTCGAAGCGGGTGGTCAGGTTCTTGAACATCGGAACGCTCACCGTCGCGATGCGGGCGGGAAGCGACGACCCCGTACCGCGCAGGCGGTAGCCGCAGCCGGCGGCGGAGAAGAGGGCGGCGAGGATCGCGACGGCGAGAGCGGCGGTCGCGGCGAAGGCCGGGCCGCGCTTCGGGTCGTTCGTCCTCGTCATCGGCGGCGCGTCCCGGGTCCTCAGCTCGCGATGCTGACGAGCTTGTTCCTGACCGAGACGACCTTGCGGGGCGCCTTTCCGCCCAGGGCCGCCTGCACCTTCGGCAGCGCGAGCGCGGCCGCCTCGAGCTCGGCCTCGGGGAGGTCGGGGACGGCCTCGACCCGGTCCCTGACCTTGCCGTTGACCTGGACGACCACCGTGGCCATCTCCTCGCGGGCGAGGGCCGGATCGTAGACGGGCCAGGCCGAGAGCATGAGGAGGCCGCTGTGGCCGGTCTTCTCCCAGAGCTCCTCGGCCATGTGGGGCGCGAAGGGCGAGAGCATGCAGACGATGGATTCGAGGGCCAGGCGGAGGGCGGCCCGTCCGGCCGGCGACTCCCTCAGCGCGTCGCGCTCCTTGCGGGTCAGGTTGTAGAGCTCCATGATCGAGCTGATGGCCGTGTTGAGGTGGAAGCGGACGCCGATGTCCTCGGTCACCTTGCGGATCGTCTGGTGGGTCCGCTTGACCAGCTGGGCCGCGGCGTCGCCGGCGCCGGGCACGGCCGGGGCGCCGGCCGGAGCGGGCGCGAAGAGATCGAGGTTCTCGTGGACGATCGTCCAGACCCGGAAGAGGAAGCGGGAACAGCCCTCGAGGCCGTCCTCCGACCAGGCGAACTCCTTGTCGGGCGGCGAGGCGAAGAGGATGAACAGGCGCAGGGCGTCGGCGCCGAAGCGGGCCAGGATCTCGTCGGGGTCGACGATGTTGCCCTTGGACTTGGACATGGCCGAGCCGTTCTTGGTCACCATGCCCTGGGCCAGATAGTGGGGGAAGGGCTCCGAGATCTCCGTCATCCCGAAATCCCGGAGGACCTTGGTGAAGAAGCGCGAGTAGATGAGATGGAGGATGGCGTGCTCGACGCCGCCGATGTAGAGGTCGACCGGGAGCCAGGCCTTGGCCGCTTCGGGCCGGAAGGGCAGCGTCGTCTCGCGCGGCGAGCAATAGCGGAAGAAGTACCACGAAGAATCGACGAAGGTGTCCATCGTGTCCGTCTCGCGGCGGGCCGGGCCGTGGCACTTCGGGCAGGTCGTGCGGACGAAAGTTTCGTGGCGCTCGAGGGGCGAGCCCTCCTCCCCCGTCAGCTTGACGTCGAAGGGCAGCTCGACCGGCAGGTCGGCGTCGGGTACGCCGACGATGCCGCACGTGTCGCAATAGATGACGGGGATGGGCGTCCCCCAGTAGCGCTGGCGCGAGATGCCCCAGTCGCGCAGCCGGAAGATCGTGCTGCGGCGGCCGAAGCCTTTGTCCTCGGCGTATTTTCCCATCTCCTCCATGGCCTTCTCCGAGGGCAGGCCGTCGAACGGTCCGGAGTTGACGAGGACGCCCGACTCTTCGGAGACCTCGGCCGGTTCGGCGTCGAAGCGCCCGCCCGCTTTTTCGGGGGGTGCGATGACCGTGCGGATGGGGATGCGGTAAGTCCGGGCGAACTCGAAGTCGCGGGCGTCGTGGGCCGGCACGCCCATGATCGCCCCGGTGCCGTAATCCATGAGCACGTAGTTGGCGATCCAGACGGGCACGCGCTCGCCGGTGAAGGGGTTGACCGCCTTCTTGCCGGTATCGACGCCGTCCTTCCCGGCCTCGCCGACGTCGCGGCGCTTGCGCATCTCGGCGACCGTGCGGCCGACCCAGGCGCCGAGCTCCTTTTCCTTCGGGCCGGCGACGAGATCGGGGACGATCGGATGCTCGGCCGAGACGACGAGGAAGGTCGCGCCGTAGATCGTATCGATCCGGGTCGTGAAGACCTCGATCTCCTTCGCGCTCCCCTCGAGGCCGAAACGGACGTGGGCGCCGGTGCTCTTGCCGATCCAGTTCTTCTGCATCTGCAGGACGTGCTCGGGCCACTTCCCGAGCGCGGCGTGTCCGGAGAGGAGCTCGTCGGCGTAGGCGGTGATCTTGAGGAACCACTGTTCCATCTTCTTCTGGATGACCGGCGTATCGCAGCGCCAGCAGCCGCCGCCGACGACCTGTTCGTTGGCCAGGACCGTGCGGCACTGGGAGCACCAGTTGACCCAGCTCTCCTTGCGGAAGGCCAGGCCGCGCTCGAGCATGCGCAGGAAGATCCACTGGTTCCACCTGTAGTAGTCGGGCAGGCAGGTGTTGACTTCGCGGTCCCAGTCGTAGCTGATGCCCATCCGCTTGAGCTGGGCGCGCATGTGGGCGACGTTGTCGAGGGTCCAGGTCTGCGGGTGGGTGCCGTGCTTGATGGCGGCATTCTCGGCCGGCAGGCCCAGGGCGTCCCAGCCGATGGGGTGGAGGACGTTCGCGCCGGCCATGCGCTTCTGGCGGGCGATGACGTCGCCGATCGAGTAGTTCCGGACGTGGCCCATGTGGATGCGGCCCGAGGGATAGGGGTACATCTCGAGGCAGTAGAACTTGGGCCGCGAGGGATCGTCGACGGCGGCGAAAGCCCGCCCGGCCTCCCAGGCGGCCTGCCACTTGCGCTCCATCGCGGCGAAATCGTAGGTGTCGGTCATGGTCGTGAAATCCTCAAAAGAATGGGTTTTCATCTTAGATTCATTCCCCCCCTAAGTCAAGGAACCGGGCGGATTCCCCTCACCATCACTCTTCGCTCCTCCAGCATGTCCCTTAATCCATCCCAGAGCGTGGAATAAATCAAGATGACGGGCTATACTGAGGGGCGGAAAGCAGAGGACATGGCGATTCTCGAGGTCGGAAACCTGTCGGCGGGTTACGGGCACGGGTACGTCGTCCGCGGCGTCTCGCTCGCCGTCGAGCCGGGGGAACTCGTCGCCGTCCTGGGCCGGAACGGGTCCGGCAAGAGCACCCTGATCAGGGCGGTCCAGAACCTGCTCGAAAACGTCGAGGGGACGGTCCGGTGCGCGGGCGAGGACGTCTTCGGCCTGACCCCGCGGCAGGTGGCGTCGCGGATCGCCTACGTGCCCCAGATGGCGGAGCCGGCCTTCGAATACTCGGTCGCAGAGATCGTGAGGATGGGCCGCTTCGCCCGCCAGGGCCGGTTCGAAGGCCCCTGGGCCGGGGACGACGCGGCGGTCGCGGAGGCCATGCGGCTGACCGAGGTTGCCGAATTCGGCGGCAAGCTCCTGTCCCAATTGAGCGGCGGCGAGAGGCAGCGCGTCTTCATCGCCCGGGCCCTGGCCCAGGACACGCCCCTGCTCCTTCTCGACGAGCCGAGCAGCCATCTCGACATCCGCTACCAGGCCGAGATCTACGGCCTCCTCGGGACGTTGAGAAAGGACAAGGGCAAGACGGTCGTCGTGGCCGAGCACAACATCAACCTCGCCGCGGCCCACGCCGGACGTCTGATCTTCCTCAAGGACGGGGCCATCGCCGCCGAAGGAGACCCGGCCGCCACCGTCACGGCCGCCAACATCCGCGAGATCTTCGGCGCGGACGTCGATATCCGCACGAACGCGCGCTCGGGCCTGCCGGAGATCTCGCTCGCCGGCGCGGAGAGGCAACCGTGAGGAAGCCGGCGATCCTGACCGGGATCATCCTGACCGCTGTGATACTATCAGGGCTTCCGACTTCCCGGGAGGCCCCGATCGGGACCGAGGCAGTCCCCCAGACCGTCGTGGACGACTTCGGCCGGCCGTTCCCACTGCCCGCGCGGACGCCGGAACGGATCGTCTCCATGGCCCCGAACATCACCGAGATCCTCTTCGCCCTCGGCCTCGGGGACCGGGTCGTCGGCGTGACCCGGTTCTGCGACTATCCGCCGGCGACGGGCGCCATCCGCAGGATCGGCGGGCTCGTCGATCCCAGCCTGGAAGTCGTCCGGTCGCTCGATCCCGACCTCGTCGTCGCCTTCCGGGGCAATCCCCGCCGGCTCGTCGAGCGCATGGGCAAGCTCGGCCTGCCCGTCTTCGTCTGCGACACCGGCGAGGGCCTCGAAGCCCTGTTCCCGCTCATCGAGCGGATCGGCCGGATCACCCGGACCGAAGGCCGGGCCGCCGGGCTCGCCGCGGACCTGCGCCGCAGGCTCGACGCAGTGGACGCGGCCCTTAAGGACATCCCGGCCCGGCCGAAGGTCTTCGTCCTGCTCCACGGCCAGGGGCTGTGGACGTGCGGGGGAGAAAGCTACGCCGACGACCTCATCGCCCGGGCCGGCGGGACGAACGTCGCCTCTTTCCTGCCGAAGAAGTGGGCCCTCTACAAGCGCGAACGGATCATCGAGGACGATCCGGACGTCGTCTTCATCCTGGCCCGCTCGCCCGGCGACTTCGCGGCCGGCCGGGATTGGCTGCTGCGGAGCGCGGGCATGGGCGGCGTCGCGGCCGTGACCTCCGGCCGGATCCACGATCTCGACGAGAACGCGGCCAGCCGCTTCGGGCCGAGGCTCGTCGACGTCCTCGACCACGTCGCCCGGCTGCTCCACCCCGAGCGCTTCGGAGGGAAAGGATGAGCCGGAGATCGGGACGCCATCTCTTCTGGATCGTCTGCGCCGGGCTCTGCGTCGCCGGCTTCCTTGCCTCCGTCCTCGTCGGCCCCGTCAAGACGACGCCGGGCGACCTGTGGCGTTTCATCCAACAGCCCGACAGGGTCCAGGACGCCATCTTCATCGACCTCCGCCTGGCCAGGGCCGTCCTGGCCTTTCTCGTCGGCGCGGCGCTGGCCTTGTCGGGGGCCATCCTCCAGGGTTATTTCCGCAACCCCATGGCCGACCCCTTCGTCGTCGGCGTCTCCTCGGCGGCCTCGCTCGGGGCCGTCGTGGCCTCGGCCGTCGGGTTCGAGGTCGCCGCTTTCGGCTTCAGCGGACCTGGTCTCCTGGCCTTTCTCTCCGGCCTGGGCATCGTCTCGCTCGTCTATGCCCTGTCGGTGCGGCGGGGCGGTTTCAAGGTCGAGACGCTCCTGCTGACCGGGATCGCCGCCGGAGCCCTGGCTTCGGCCCTGACCTCGTTCCTCCTGTTCATGCGCTCGGACTCCTACGACCAAGCGGTCTTCTGGCTCCTCGGTAGCTTCCAGCTCGCCGAGTGGGGACAGGCGGCGTCGATCGCGCCCTGGATCGTCCTCTGCCTGCTCGCGTCTCTCTGGCTGGCCCGCGACATGGACCTCCTCGCCCTGGGGGACGAAACGGCCCGGTCGCTCGGCAGCCCCGTCGGCCGCGTCCGCAAGGCCTTCCTGGCCATGTCGGCGCTCCTGGCCGCGCTCTCCGTGGCCGTGAGCGGCATCATCGGCTTCGTCGGCCTCGTCGTGCCCCATTGGGTCCGCATCCTGATCGGCCCCGGCCACCGTTCCCTCTTCGCCGCCTCGGCCCTGGCCGGCGGGACTTTCCTCGTCTACTGCGATCTCATCGCCCGCAACATCCTTTCCGCCGAGCTCCCGATCGGCGTCATCACAGCCGCCGTCGGCGCCCCCTTCTTCCTCTATTTGCTCCATAAAAAACGTTAGCTTTACTGCATTCGAAGAAAGCGCCTTTTTAAGATATCTCGCAGAAGCATGGCTCCGAGTTGCTACGCCATGCTTCTGCCCGGTCGCTCCCCAGAGTCCGCTTCCGTTCCCCGGGGCTAGTCCCCGCCCGCCCGAGGCGGAAGGGGCCCCGGGTCTTTGGATGGGGGCCCCGGGCCCCCTCCAAAGGCACGGGGGGATGGGTGGAGCCGAGGCCGGACGGGGACGCCCCGGGACAGGCCCTATGAGCTCCTCGACGAGGACTTATCTTAGTCAATGACTCGGCGGCGGAACCACAGTGCCTCGCGAGGCGTATGATAGAATGAGGTTCCATGAATTTCTTTTTCGTCCGCGACCATCGCCAGCGCCCCCGCTTCTTCTCGGCCGAGCCGCTCGGCCCTCTTCCGGTGCATTTCTCGAAGACGCGGGCCGTGTGGGAGACGGCCAAGAAGAAGATCACCGGCCTCAACCCCCGGACTCTCCTCCAGGAACAGGCCTTCGAGCACGGCGGACAGCCGGGCCCGGGCCCGCTCCGCATCCTCCACTCCGGGCGTCACGATGACATCTCCGTCCGGACGAAGTTCCTCTTCTTCCTCCGGCGCGCGAAAACCCGCCACATCTTCGTCCTCGTCGGCGAGGCCCTCGTCATCCCCTTCACCGCCCCGATCGCCCTCCTGCCCGGCCCGAACATCATCTTCTATGTCCTGGCCATCCTGATGATCATCCAGGGACAGGCCGTCCGCGGCATCGGCCGCCTGCTCCGCCGCGATTTCGAATTCGTCGCCGATCCTCTCCTCGCCGAGTGGGAAGCCGCCGTCGAGGCCCACGACGAGGCCCGCTACCCGGGGATCCTCGAGCGCCTCGAAAAAGTCCACGGCCTCCCCTCCCCCCGCAAGCTTCTCTGGAAGTAGCGCCCCCGGAAACGGGACAGGCCCCGCCCTTGAGCCGACGCGGATGAGCGGGTGGCCCGGGGTCAGTTCCCGCCCGCCCGAGGCGGAAGGGGCCCCGGGTCTTTGGATGGGGGCCACTGGCCCCCTCCAAAGGCACGGGGGGATGGGTGGAGCTGAGGCCGGACGGGAACGCCCCGGGACAGGCCCCGCCATCCGCGACGGCGAAAACCGGCACGGGCAGAAATTGACATTCCCCGGCGATTGGCATAGGTTATAGATACTATGTCCCTGACCCTGAACCAGGTCCTGTTGATCATCCTGACCGTCTCGGCCGTCGTGGCCGTCATCTTTCTCGTCCAGTTCCTGATCCAGCTGCGGAAGACGGCCCGGGAAGGCGAAAAGACCCTGATCAAAGCCCAGGAGGCGATGGACGAGCTGAAGGTGATCGAGGCCAAGATCAACGTCAGCCTGGACAACGCCGGGGAGGTCTTGGCGACCTCGAAGAGAGTGGTCGCCGGGATCTCGGGGGTGACGAGTTTCCTCACGTCCAGCGTGATCCGGCCGACGGCGAGATTCTGGCCCATAATCTTCCCGCTCTTGAGTCTCGGCCTGCGGAAAATGAAAAAAAAAAGGAGAAATAAGGATGGGTGAGAACAGAGACAGCCATTTTTGGGATTCCCTGCTGACGTTCGTGGCCGGCGCCGCCGTGGGCTTCATCGCGGGCATCCTCGTCGCTCCCGCGAGCGGCAAGGAAACGCGGAAGAAGATCAAGGAGCAGGCCGTGAAGACCGGCGAGGCGGCCAAGGACGGTTACGAGAAGGTGGCCAAGGAAGCCGAGAAGGGGATCCGTGTGGTCAAGGAGAAGACCGGCGAGGGCGTCGACGCCATCCGCGACTTCATCGAGAAGAAGCGGGAGGAGTTCCAGCAGAAGGCCGAGGATAAGAAATAATCCGGTCCGGCCCTCGCGCGGCCG
>Ga0105100_10001807_pt1 | contig 12525 bp, 6 predicted proteins | sample PPLLak12cMay2015_2_FD_87033 | JGI IMG/M metagenome (GOLD analysis project Ga0105100, IMG submission 87033) | Freshwater sediment microbial communities from Prairie Pothole Lake near Jamestown, North Dakota, USA - PPLs Lake P8 Core (1) Depth... | ecosystem: Environmental > Aquatic > Freshwater >... | reverse complement strand
GAAGAGGAATTAAGAATGGACAAGTATCCGGAAATCCCGGATAACCTGGTCAAGATGTCACGCGACCTGGGCATGCCAGACAAAGATTATGTAATTCTCGGTTATGGGACCTCATCCGCGCGCGTGGACGGTGAAACCTATTATGTAAAGGCCAGCGGCGCGCGCATGGAGAACATCCAGCCCGATTACTGAGTCGGCAGGTTATAGTAATTGTATACCGCGCGTGAAATCTCGGTGACTAAAGCTGAAGCGGGGTCCCAAACCAGCTGTTCGGGGTGATATAAGAAAACTACCAGGATGTAGTTCCCTCCGGGAGAATAGATGATTCCCGCGTCGCCAATGGTGTTGATAACTCCATTGACGGTCACCCAGCCATGTTTGTGAGCGATGGGAGTTGCTTCAGGGAGTCCAGCAGTCAAAAGCACAGGCAGGCGGTTATTGAGCAGGAGGGTATTCATCTCCTGGCATTCCTGGCGCGTGATTTCGCCGGGAAACGCAGCCACCAGTGCGCTCCCGCCGTTCTGTGCGCATTGGTAGATATCTTCCAGCAGCATGCCGATTTCGGAAGGGGTAGTCTGGCTGTAAGGATCCGGATCGGTGAAGACATCGGTGCGTGTGTTAGCAGGAGTTTCAAACACAGCCAGGAGGGGAGAACCAAATGAGAAATAGCCTGCCAGGTAGGTGTTTTCCAGGCCGAGCAACTTCATATCCTCACTCACAATCAAGGGACCGCGCTCGGAGTCCAGCACCCGGTCCATCAGCCAATCGGCAGCTTCGTTTCCTGATAAATCAATCATATCTTGCAGCAGTTTCTGAGATTCCTGGTCCGAATTATCTGCCAGGCGCCTGAACGCTGAAACCATGATCGGCACTTTGATAATACTCGAGGCGGTATATGCAACATCTGGATTTGTAGGCAGGTCCTCACCGTCCAGGTATTCGAAGTGGATTTCCTGATTATTGTTTAAATCCAGCAGGTAAACGCCCGCCAGGCCATCGAAGCCCGAAACTGTGATGGTCTGTTTCAGCAATACTTCCAGGTTCTGGAAGACCGGCCTGGTGGGATCCATCTGGCGAATCGGTAGTGAAACCATGCGAGAATCTATCGAACTTAATGCAGATTCCACAAGTGGGAGCGAGCGGTCGATATCCAGTGCGGTACCAGATTTTCCGGGTTGAAATTCCGGCGAACCCGGAATTGGGAGCGGCGATTCAGGAGGCTGGTCGTAGCGTGCGGCGATATCGGCAAGATATGCGCGTAAGCGGGCTTCGGAAACGGAGGCGCTGAGGGGAATCTGGCTGGGAAATTCAGTCCTCCCCCACAGGTAATCCCAAAAATCAACCCAGAACTGCTTTTGGGTCCGCTCAAGGTCGGCAACCGCCAGCATGCTTTCCAGGTCCAGCCGGAAGTCGATGACGTTGGGATCCATGTGGATCACCGCATCGTTATAATAAACCTCGACGGGAGACGTATACATCTCGAGCAGGCGCTCAGTTGCATCTGAACGGTCAAGACCACCCACCGGCACACCAGCGATGATCAAGCCAGCAGGGAGAAATGCGCGAATCCGGCTGAAACGAACCAGCTGAAGCGTCGCCAGGATTACCGCTGCCAGCAGCAAGCCTAACGAGAAAAAACGCAAAAACGAAAGTGAGCCTCTGGCTCTCAAAATCACTCCAAAATCGAAACAGGTATCATTTTCCGGATGATACCACAAGGAGTGTCAGCGAGAGACTACCAGCTTCACTAACTTACCATGTTCTAATGTCAGGTGAGCGTAATAAGGGTGTGTTCCCTGGGCGCTCTTTACCTGTTTGCTGAGAGTCACCAGGTCGCGCGTGGAGGATAAATTACCCTCGAGTGCCGCAGTACCCTGGTCTTTTCGTGGTGGATTTTTCTTTTGAGCTGGAATCTTGCTGTGTTCCAGCTGGCTGGTCGGACATTTGTGGTTGGCGCCGTCGCAGGCCAGCTGCTCCTGAACGAACGCAACATGGGCACCAGACATGCCAGGCAGGTATTGAGCAACGATTTGCCGTACCTGGGAAAGTACGGAATCGGGGATAGCCTGGACCGAGGCTGCATCAGGTGTACGATCGCACACGATTTCGAAATGTTCCATCGGTTTGCTTCTGCGGATCACAGCCTTCCGGCTTTTTACATTTTTTAGCGGCTGCGCCAAAGGATCGCCGAATAAATTGAAGGAAAGCAAGGTTTTCTGATCCTGCCCGTCGAGATACCCCTGCTCCTGGTCCATCTGCTTGATCATCTCGATCTTGGCCTGTCGCAGCGCTTCTCCAGCCGGGAAGCCTTGCTGGCTATAGCGCCAGAAGGCCAGCCCCAGTAAATCTGCCGCGCTCAGACTGCCCATGATTGAACCATAAGACATGCAGGTCGATCCTACCAGAGCCAGCGTGCCAGAATCCAGGAACCTGAGTGCCAGCGCACTCTCGATAGTTTTACCTTCGATATGAGCACCATAACAGGCTTCGCTGAAGACTAGTGCAGGAAAACCGCCTTGCTTGCCGAGAGGGGTGGCATGCAGATCCTGCGGCCGTAAAGCAATCGGGAATTCAGGTGCATCAGAAGGATTGAGTGGATCGCGATGCCCGAACCATTCAACGGCATCCACTACACCATGCAGGTTAAAGTACCCGAAGGTACCAATTGGAGTTGGAATATTTTCGTGGGAATTCCCGGCGAAATCCAGTTCATCCAGGTAATCTTCCAGGCTATCCCCCACTAATCCGCATGGAGGGGAGATATACATGTCTGCAGGCTCGCCGATCTCACTGAAGACACTGCCCGCTGCCTGCTGCCAGATGGCGGCAGAGTAACCGAAACTGAGCCGCTGCGACCGCCTTCCGGGTCTGATCCAGCGGTTTACCCAATCGACGATCTGCCTGTACCAGGGAGTCTCGCTGGACAGATCCACGTGATGCGCGGTGATCCGCCTTAATGCGGCGACGAGCAGGCGAGGATCTGCATCGGAGCCACCTGGCAAACGACCGACAGGCCATTCTGGAATAAAGTAATTCTCATCGCGTGTGGCATAGGGATTATCCGATGGTACATCGATATCCGGATCATCAAGAGGATTTGGCAGTCGGTGAAAGGGGACAATTTCCGGTCCCCCGACAATCAAGAGTGCACCGATCATCTCCCCCTTTCTTCCTAATTCAGCATCCAGGTCTGCCAGTGCCAGTTTCAGTTCCCATGCATCTCCTGGACGCGGCGGCTTTATGCCCAGCTCCTTAATGCTCAACGGGTCATCCGGGATAAATACCCTCGCCCCCCACCCGCGTTTTCTGGAGATTGTGCTGGCCAACCGTTTCATTTCATCCTGGATCAGCGCAGCAACATTTTCGCCGTAGAATGCTTCCAACTTGCTGCGGAGAGTCAAAACCACATAGATCGGAAAACGCCCATCTGACTGTCCAGTTCTGCGGATATGCAGCCTGTCTGCCAGCTGTTCGATCTCTTCCTGCACCGATTGTAAGGTCTCGAATTCAGCATCAGAATCGAATTCTGATGGTAACTCGGTGAGAATATCCGTATCGGGAAGGCTGTTCTGAGTTTCTTCAGTGGATGAAGACTGGCTTGTTTCTTTCTTCGTTTTGGCCACCATCAGCACTTCAGTACGCCTGATCCAGGAATCTAGCTCATCTTCAGAAATAACCCGGGTTGATTCCTTGGGATTCGGTGGCTGTGCGAATTCTGGAATTTCCACCAGATTGGGAGCTTGACCCAGGTCGTTCAGCTCACCTTCTGTGGAAAGAGTCTTCCCTGAATCGGTCTGCTCGGGTTGATGTTCCCGGAAAGAGTCTTGTCCCGAAAGAGTAATATCAGGCAGGCGGTTCCATCCCAGGAAGGCCGCTACTTCAGCCGGTACCGGAAGATCAAATCCCAATTCCATCTTCTCAGGCCAGAGGGGTGTATAAGGATGATCAGATCCCCAGATACGGTTTGCCACCTGGCCTGCCACATCGCGCGCTACCACCTGGTGTATGAGAGCAACAGCTTGGGTTGAGTCCTCACCGGCCATTAACCAGTCTGCCAGATAGATCCCACATGCCAGGCAATCGGGCCATTGGTGGCGATACCGTTTGGCCTGGGCAAGTTTATTCTCGAGTCGCAGCGTTGGATTGGCAGCCAGGAACTGCAGGTGCGTAACAGCTGCGATCGGTAAAGGTGGCTCGACCATCAGGACGCGGCGGATCGATTCCTCAGCCAGGTTCAGTCGGCCCTTGCTCAGCGCAAGTCGAGCCAGCCATAATTCTTTTCCCCAGGATGATGCATTTCCCGGATACGGCATCTCCCCGGTTAATGCATACAGGTGTGCTTTAAGATCAGGTAATGAATACGATGAAAAATCGCCGTTGACTTCGTTTTCCCCCTGGTTGATGACATTAATAATTGATTCAACTGCTTCTTTGAACTCCGGATCCGCATTGCACAAGCCTTTTAATATCGGCATGGCCTGTTTATATTTACCATCACCTGCCAGAGACTGCGCGTAGAACCAGCCGATCTTAAGATCTCCAGGGAAGTTTGAAAGCCATACCATGGCAGCTTCGCGTACGAAGCGATAATTCCTGACAGTCAATCCTGCACTCAACAGGTCTATGAATACTTCACGGTTGAAGAGATTTTGCGCTGGTAATGTTGGGTAGATGTGGGTCATGGCCTTTCAATCTCATTTGATGCAATCCGCCGCGAGTGAACCAGGTTCAGGACGACCACTGGGCCTATTATGCGGTGTCCTCAGACTTCATCCGGAGCCAGATGGGCGGCTTTTCTAAGCATCGCTTCTGCATTGGGGAAATCTTTACCTTCCTTCATCGCCTGACCGGCAAGGTAATACGGCCTGTAATCGTTTGGAGCGACTGAAATCGCTTTTTGGAAAATTTTTAATGCCTGTTGGTATGCCCTCTGGTCCTGGTAAGCCCTGCCCAGCTCAAGATAAGCCTCCAGGTAATTCGGCGAGAACTCGATGGACTTACTGAGATGGTGAAGCGCCTGGTCCAGCTGGCCCGTGCGCCGCATTTGAAAGCCGGTGCGAAAATGGAGCTCGCTGATTTGCTTCGGGGTCAGCTTGTAATGATTTGATTGAAGCACAGCCTGCGCGACCTGAACTGCGGATTGTTGGTTCCCCGCCTCAAACAGCCAATCGGAGAGCATCACCACCAGCTGGATATTGCGCGGGTGCTGCTGGATCTTTTCCTGGAGAAAATGCAGCCCAGCATCAAAACCCTCCAGTTTACGTACCAGCTTGATTTTTTCAGTGAGCAGATTGGCTGGATCTGTATCCAGCTGAATGGCTTTTTCGATGGCTGCCATTGCTTCTTCGTTACGATCAAGCGCTTCCAGACATATCGCCAGCAAGTGCAAGGCATGCACATTTTCCGGATCGGCTTTGAGTATCTCCTGCAGCCGTTTAATCGCGCCCCTGGGATTGTTAGCCTGTAGAGCTATCTCCGCTCGCAATAATGCAGCTTCGATCGAGTCTGGATCAATTTTCAGGGCAGATTCCGCACTTTTCGCCGCAGCATCTAGAAGCCCGCTTCTCAGCTGCACCCGCGCCAGTACCTGCCACACCTGTACATCACCAGGAGAAAGTTGGACCGCTTTTTCCAACAGCTGGCTGGCACGAGCATATTCCTCTCTATCCAGGTATATCTGGCCCAGAGTTTTATAGGACCATTCATTCTCGGGTTCGTAGCGAATCGAAGCCTCCAGGTGATGGATCGCCTGGGTTATATCAGGGAGATCACCGTCAGGATCTTCTGACAGGAAGATCCGGGCTGCCTGAGAATGCCACCTGGCTTCATCCGGCCAGGCCATCAAGGCATCTTGAATCGCTGCCTGAGCTACAGCCCAAAATCCTGTGCGTGCCGCCAACCGGGAAGTCAGGTAGTTCAACATAGGCGCAGCAGGCCAATTGAGTGGGTCATCCTCCGACATGGCGACCAGGGCATCCTGGAGTATTGAGATTCCCTTTTGGGGTTCAGCTTCCTCTAGAGCCAGTGCCACCTGGATCTGGACAACCGGATCCGATGTCATCCTGTTGCCAGCAGGGTCCTTCTTTTCGAAGTTTTCCACGGCTTTAATTACACTGGCATTTTCACCTAGGCGCCGGAAAACCGTCAGCAGTGCAGCCAGCTCGTCTGGCCTCGATCCCGTCTCACGCAGCTCATTTCCTAACAAGAACGCGGAGCTCGAACTTGGATCAAAAGCAGCCAAACCTCTGGCATACCACAACTTGATCGGGTGTGGAAGTGATTTATCGCCCAGGGGATTTTCTAAATTTGAACCGGTTTTATCCTGGCTTTTCGAACTACGGATGGCAGAATCGATCGATCCGTAAAACTCGTTCCGTACCTCTTCACCCAGCGCCAGTGATCCAACCGCATTTTTCTTTACTTCCAGGTCCTGGTATAAAAGTTGTGCTTCTGCTCTTTTTACAATCACCTGGACCAGCTGTAAATGAGATACCGGCTCGTGCGGTGCCAGAAATGTCAACCGGCGCGAGATGTTCATTGCCGTATCCCATTTACCCAGTTCCAGGGCTGCGCGCGACACGGCTTTGAGACAGGCAACCTGTTCAGTCTGCTGATTCCCGGTGCTGATAGCATCGATTTTTGGTGCATCTCCATCCAGGACCTGCATAGCCAATGCGAATTGCCTATTAGCCTGCTCGAAGTCCTTTTGTAAAAATGCCAGACGTGACCGGTCTGCTTGAAATTGGGCAACTTCAAACGAAGTTGCGCCTTCAATCCTGTGGTCCAGCCTGTCCAATTCTTCTTCTGCCAGTTCAGCTTCCCGGGCGTCAAGCGCCATCTCAGCCCTCAGGAATCCATGCTCGAGATGATCGCAGGATTTCTCATCACCAGCCAGATCGGCATGCAGATATTCCCAGGCCTGTTGAATTCTCAGCAATGTTACCGCCAGCTCAGCAGACAGTAACCTTGCGGAATGTAATGCTTCGTTGTTATGGAGCTGCATTGCGAGCTGTACGGCGCGGTCGGAATTGAGCAAAGCTTCCAAGACTCTTCCGATACGTTTATTCAGGGCTGCAATTCGGAATTGCACGTCGAAGTTCGCAGGTTCGAGTTGGAGCGCAGATGCAAGATTCTCAAGAGCTGCCTCTGTAACCCCCATTTCTTCGAGCAAATCAGCCCTATCCAGGAATAATTGGACATGTTCCGGCTGTTCGGCGACAGCCGCATCCAATGACTCGAGGGCTGCATTGATATCACCTGCCTGGTATTGTGAGCGCGAAAGCTCACTCAATATCTCATCTTTTGTTCCCAGACCCTCTTTGTTTAGCGACGAAGAAACGGATTCCATTTGATCCAGGATCCGATGCAGCAGCTCCACAGACATCTGGGCATCCCCGATGCTGCGCAAGGCCAGCGCTGCAGTCACCAGGTCTCGTAAAGCGATATGGTATTCCTTACAATTCAATGATGCCAGCCGGCGATATACTTCGGCTGCCGCAAAGCGGTCACCACTCTCCTGTAGGGCTTTTCCCAACCGGAGGAGAAGATCAGCCCGAGTGGGGGCCAGCTGGGTAGCATAATCCAAAGCTCGTGCCACTTCTGTGCTGATTGGGATTTTTTTCGTTCCCCCCATCCCCTGGAGATAACTGGCTTGCTCAATAAACCACACCAGGTTCTCAAGGTCAGATGGAGTGAGCTCAAGCACCATTCGGGCTGCCTCGAACGACTCCTCCACCAACCCGTTCGCCCGGTATGCTTCAGACTGCAGTTTAAGAAGAATTGGATTTCGTGGATCGGATAGCGCTGCTTCCTTCAATAGTGCGAGCGCCTGTTCAGGCTCATTCAACGCCAGGGCTACACTGGCAAAACCCGAAGCGATGCGTGTGAGCTCATTTGGTCTGTACGAATCAGCGCGATCCAATACCTGCCTGTAATGGATCAATGACTCGGCAAAATTGCCTTTGTGGGCCAGGTTTTCAGCCAGCAACAAGCGCGCTTCGTTGTGAATTGACTGCTCATTCGGCAGTAAATCGCCAGAATTTCGCTCTTTTCCCAGGATTTCCTGCAGCAAGTCAATCGCCCGGTCAGAGTTTTCTTCGCTTGCGGAACTTTCTATCAAAGCTTTCGCCAGGTTCAGTCGGGGCTCCAGCCGGTCAGGAAACGATCGGACCACTTTTTCATAAATCGGAATCGCTCTCGTGGGTTCATCCTGGGCGCATAATGTCCTGGCGTAAACCAGGTGCAATTCCGCTTCTTGCTCACTCAGTCCCTGATCTGGCAATTGGATGACCAATTCGTGGGACTCTGGTAGTCCGACCTTCAGTGCACGTTCCAGGACCTTCCGAGCTTCTTCCAGGTGACCCAATTTAAGGAGAGTTTGCCCCAGGCGAAGTGCAATTTGAGGCGTGATCGCCAGGCTTGCCGCCCGGCGTAAGCTTGGAAGTGCCTGTGTAGGCTCATCCTGTTCCAGATAAACTTCACCCAAGGCGAGGTGGATCTCCGGTGATTCGGGCAGCGCCAGGCTGGCAGAACGCAGGGTCTGAAGCATTTGACCCTGCTCACCTGACAGTCGATATATCTTGGCGAGCGTCAGCCAACCTGCCGATAGAGTCGGAGCAATGTGGACAGATTTTTGAAACCGGATAATCGCTTCCGGGAGGTCTCCCAGGGCGAGCGCGGCCTCACCCAGAAGCTGGTACGCGATGGCATCATTTTTATCGATTTCGAGGGCTTTGCCGCAGGCTTCACTCGCCAGGTCCGGCTGCCCGGCTCGCAGTGCGCAATTCGCCAGGCCGTGCCAGTCCCCTGGAATGGGGTTGGAGTTATGGCTCAACAATTCTGATCTATCGGAGAGTGCTGAATCCCAATCCCCCATCCGTTCCAGGCTGTCGATGACCATTCTTTGTAGAAGTTCACTGTGCTCCGATGAATTGTCATTTTCAAGCGAGGCGTCTTCAGCAGCGATGATCGAATAAATATTGATGATGGCCTGCTCAGGTTTGTCTTTCATTAACAGTGATTGAGCAGAGAGCTTTAATAGCTCTTCGTTTGCCGGGTAGAGTTTGAGTGCATGCTGCGCGGCCTGAATCACCAGTTCGGGCAATCCAAGTTTATTGAACAACCGGCTGAGGATGAGAACATCATCCAGCTCGATAAAACTTCCCGATACTAAGGAATTCAGGGCTTCCTGCGCTAGCTGAAAGGCATGCGAGGTGTTGCCGAAGTGATCTTCCAGGCTGGCCGAAGCGACCAGGAGCCCAGCAGCAGGCGATTGGCCTGAATTTTCAGGGAGCTGAGAAATGAATTCTTGCGCTTGTTCTGGCTGCCCGGCAGAGATCAATGCTTTAACCACTCCCGAATTATGTTCGCCGATCTCGGGGGCAAGTTGAGCTGCATGTTTCCAGGCATTCACAACCAGCGATTGAAGCTGCTGCGTAACAGTCAGCTCAGCGGAACCAGACCCTGCTGAATTCATCGTTCTGGCATACCTGGCAGCTAGTTTTCCTTGAAGCACTCGGGCAGCAGTGATGGTGCTGTTCAGCCCCTTTCCCGCCTGACCTGCTTGCCCAGAAAATGTGAACAATTCTGACAGGTATAGAATATCCCGGATCTTTTCGCACTGCTTATCAGGTTCCTCATCCATGAGGATTTCTGGGAAACCTGTTTCCACCTTCTGCGAGTACTCCTGAGACAATGTTCGAGAAATCCACGGGCGTGACAGGTTTACAATGCGCAGCATCTGCAACGCGTTCCCTAACTCCAACGGCTGGATTATTTGTCTCAGGACATCCAGCTGTACATCCGCAGTCATCGGATTGCTAAATACTGCGTGTAAAACTTCTTTGATTGGAGGCTCTTCATTCAGTTTAGAAAGCAGGTTTTGCAGCAGAACGACCGGATCAGGGATCAGTCCGTACAGAACCGCCAGGATGGTATCCAGATTCTGATGCTGTTTTGGGAAGCGTCCGGCTAATTCATTCCAGGAACGGTGCCTGCGCCAGAACTCGCGACAGTACAACGCAACCAGGCCTGCTTTTTCCAGGTCGCAATTTGTGAGAGCACCGTGCTCCCATTCACGCCCCGCCTGGATCGCCCGGTCGTAGACCGTCTCTTCCAATGGCAGCAAAGGCTCTTCATTCAGAGCTTCGACGGGCAGTGAACCCATCACAACCAGGACAGCCAGATTTCCTGGTGTCCAAGCCGCAGGAGAGGCTGGAAATGCTTCCAGAGCCTGTTCCCCCAGACCAGTGTTCTCAACGCTGTCCCAGACCAGGGCATCTTGTTTTAATGCCAGATAGATCCAGGACCAGACCTCCTGGGGAAATTGTCTTTTTAACCGGACCGAAAACCTGGGTTTGAGCATTTTGTCAGGAATAGACTTTGATTGCGATCCAGCATGCGAACAACATCATCGACAATCCTGCAACAGCCAGGAACATCCCAGTACCGCGGGTTGTGCGTGTCAGAAGGTTTAAAGCTTCCAGCAAATCCGTGGCGTAACCGACCAATCCGGTAACTCCGTCGGACATACCCTTCTGCGCCAGCCGGGTTGTCTGTATGGCAAGGTTCTTCACTTCCCCACTGTTGGATCGGAAAACCAAAACGAACACCCCGGCGATAAATGTGATCAAACCCACGATAAATAGTGTCGCTGCCATGGTTAGAATTATCATGTCGGGAGAAAATGGGATCAACTCAGCCTCCTGCTCGCAATATCATTCACTATTCCTGCCATATTCGAGAAAACTGATTTCCTTTATGGTCGGAAATTCACAATACCAGGCGAAACCTCGGTGCCTGAATGAATACCAATCTTCGGTCAGGCGGGAAAGATCGTAATCGGTCTGAAAATGCCCTTCAAGCAGCGAGAGAATTGTTCCAGGGTCAAGAGTCTGGTTTATCAATTCACTGCGCTCACATAGCGACCTTAAGGACGCAGCCTGCTGGTATACACCTTTTGGATCAACCTGGTTATCGTTGTTTGAATCTCCTTCGATTCCGTTTGATGTTGAGGAAAATCCCTGGGTGCTGGACCTTCCAGACCAACCCGTGAGCGCACCCATCCCGGACTTATCGATGACCAGGTAATAATCCCACCACAGGCCCCGCTCGATGAGGTCATTTACAAATTTCGCAGTTGGCGTGCCATCGGTCTCAAATAGAATTATGCTGCTGCCATCCTCCGCAGACTCACCCATATTGGTGGGAGCTGCGAATTCCACCGGCAGGAATTTTGAGCCATTATTCATGTTGCCATTCACAACCAGCCAGACTCCCTCCAGGTTGGGTTGGTCCAGACTGTCCACCAGCACCAGGAGCAGATTGTGCTGCCCCAGGTTGGCATTTTTACTCTCCAATGGTTCTTGGTTTACCACACCGTTGTTAGAAGCCCGGCTCGGAATTACCTGGTGCCCTAACTGGTAAATCACAAATCCCAACGGTATCAGAAGCAGGATCATGCCGGTTGCCAGGATTACCAGCGGCAGAGTGGACATGGGTTTTAATTTCAAGAAACCGACGAATCCCTTCCACATTAAAATTTCCAGCTGGGCAATTCCTGACTGGATTTTGATCCGCATGGGTGCCATGAATGTGGTGAACGTAGTAAGGAGATTGGTCATTTTTTATTCCAGCAGAAAGCGTGATTGGACGGTCAGGTTATTTCGAAGTCGTGATCTTCACTATCACGCCTTCATCTGTCGCGACCACCCGTACCATGCGGGAAAGCACCTGATGGGTGCTGGTGCTTGCCTGGCCTCCATATACCAATAAGTAGGTCTTTGCCTGTTCAGGACCTCGCTTATTGGACAGCTTGAGAACCTGTACTTTTGGCTTTTTGCCTTTAATTTCCGGAAACCGCCGGTACACTTCTTTGTTTATCGTTTTGATCTTGTCCTGGTCCATGACAGCCTTTGGTTTTCTTCCTGTCTCGCCGGTAAATTCTTTCAATTCTGATCAGACATACTGGAGATCATATGAAGGTTCAGGTTAATATTGGAACTGGCTGCTACCGTCTACACGACCTGTTCGACGTCTCAGGAATGCTGGGATGCTATCCCCATGACCTACCGATATGTATTTGAATTCTCCAGGTTCTTCCTCATGCTCAACCACGGGAATGGCGTGAGGTTGGGGTTTGCTAAATCCAGGTAAGGCTTCTTCCAGGGTGGAGGCACCCAAGCCTGTGATCACCAGGATCAGCTGGACTTTTCCTCTCAACCGGTTATCTGTAACCAATCCGGGAATAATTTCAGCACGTGAGCCGGTCCTGGCTTGCAGGCTGTTGACGGTTTCCTGGACTTCGTACAGAGACAGGTCATCTCCACCAGTAAAATTTGCAATGATCCCTGCTGCGTTCTCCAAAGAGACACTTTCTAATAAGGGGTGGTGAAGTGCCTGTTCCAGAGCCTGGAAAGTCTTTGCTTCACCCTGGCCGTGGCCGATTGACATCAACGCCCCACCACCCAGGTGCATCAGCCGGCGCACATGGGCAAAATCGACATTGATCACACCAGTCTCGGTGAT
>Ga0105100_10001805_pt1 | contig 12533 bp, 12 predicted proteins | sample PPLLak12cMay2015_2_FD_87033 | JGI IMG/M metagenome (GOLD analysis project Ga0105100, IMG submission 87033) | Freshwater sediment microbial communities from Prairie Pothole Lake near Jamestown, North Dakota, USA - PPLs Lake P8 Core (1) Depth... | ecosystem: Environmental > Aquatic > Freshwater >... | reverse complement strand
TGCCTGCGCTGAAGGAGTATTGGTGGCTCATCATCATGGCGCCGCTGTTGTGCGGTTCGTTAATCGCTCTGGGCAGCCGCGGGGCGGCTCTGGGCAGACGAATCGTAGCCGCCACAGTCTCCGGCGCGTTGACAGCTCTCACGACTACGCTCCTGCTGGGGCTGTTCCTGCGCATGGATCGGGCAGCCGGCGGGTATCCGCTCATCATGCAGGGAGTGTGGCTGATATTCATCTTCACGATCCTTTCCACGATAGCCGCCGCCATAACCGAATTGGCCATGCCTGAACCGGAGCAGGGCGAGGGCCAGGCGATATCGTCGAGCCGGGCAGCGTCATCCGGCCTGACCTCCACGCCGTAATCTTCACGTTCGCATTGCCGTGTCTGACCTCTAATCACCACGAAATTCTCTGAATACCCGTGCCTGTTGGAGATACACAAAACCGTATGGATGGGCCCAAAAGGGCATCAGGCGGCCGCAATTCGGCAGAATTCCCAAAAAGCGAGCCACAGAATTGTCGTGTTGAGGCGAAAAACATTGGCAAAGTCGTTTTCGGGCGTATAATGGTGCAGGATGGGTCGGCGGGGTTCCTTATGTCGGGTGTGTGCACGGCTCATGGGATATGTATGGAAGTTCTGTGGAGCGCTTTCCTTCCATGTCGGTCAATAGCTACAGCTCTCTATGCGATGATTTCTACATTGATATGTTCGTCAACACGGAGCTCGACCTGCCTGCCGAGCGCGATACGGTCCTGACGTATTTCGATCGGATTCAAAGGCAGTATCCTCGCATGGGCCGATTCGTTCGACGCGACAACAACGAGTATTATCTCGAAGAGGACCACGGCACCGGGCAGTACCGCTGGGTCAGCCTGGAGGTGGACCGCATCGGCTCGGGCGTGGTCAATCCGGCCAGCTTCGAGGAGGCCTATCAGCAGGACAAGCTGATTCTGGAACTGATCCCGTACATGCTCGGCGTGACCCCCCTGGACGTCGATTCGCTCGATGTGACCTTCGCCATGGATTTCGACTGTGCGGGCAACCACGATGAGGTGATCGCAGAGGCGCTGTTCGCCAACAGCGCCGTCGGCTGTCTGCTGGATCTGCCCAACAGCCGGCCCATCGTCTTCTCCCCTTCCATGGTGCTCTCGCTGTCGGAGAACGAACGGACTCAGGTCCGCGTGTGCGTCGAGTCCAAGACGAGCATCTTTGAGCCCGGCGAGAAGGATCGCGGCGACGAAGCGATCAGCCTGACGCTGACCGTCCGCCAGTATCCGCAGACCGACGAGCGGTTCGATCCCGTGGCGTCCTTCGAGCGGCAATGCCAGCTTGCGGAGGAGGTCATGGCGGAGAGAATCATCCGCCACTTCGTGCAGCCGCTGACGGAGGTCATCGCCCAGAGAAGATCGACGTGAGGTGAGAAAGGAGTCAGGATGGCGATCGAGGCCCCACTGAGCCGATACAAGCGGACCAATTCTATCATCTACATCGTGGCGTGCCTTGCGGTGGCCGCCTGGTTTGCCTACGACGGGTACCTCAACAAGAGCTTCATCGCGGAGCATAAGAACGAGCAGGGACACGCCGACTATATTCTGGTCCTCAATCAAAAGGCGCCGCCGGTCCTGCTGGTCGTGGCCGCCCTGCTTGGGTTCGGCCTGTGGCGCATCCGTGGCCGCAAGGTGGTGGCGGAGGACAACGAGCTGGTCGTGGCCGACAAGGAGAGGATTCCCTACGATGCCATCGACCGAATCGACAAGACCTATTTCGAGAAGAGGGGCTTCTTCACGATCGTCTACAGCAAGGACGGCCGGGAGGTCCAGCGCAAGCTGAGCGACCGCGACTACGACAACCTCAAACCCATCCTCGAACACCTGATCGCCAAGATCACCTGAGCGAGCTTGGCCGACTTGCGAGAAAAGATTGACCGCAATGGGTTACTTCGGTACGCTATTGCGGTTTTGTTTTGCAGTCACGGCTGGTGGTTTTAGGGAAATGGCGGCGGCATGAACATCTGCGTGGTTGGGCTACAGTGGGGCGACGAGGGCAAGGGCAAGGTCGTCGATATTCTCGCCGAGAACAGCGACGTCGTGGTTCGCTACGGCGGGGGCTCCAACGCGGGCCACACCGTGGTGATCGACGACCAGCGATTCGCCCTGCACCTTCTGCCCAGCGGCTCGATCCGCCCGGAGGTCGACTGCGTGATCGCCAACGCGGTCGTTGTGGACCCCGACGTCCTGATCCACGAGATCGACGGCCTGGCGCAGCGCGGCATCTCCCTCGACGGCCGGCTCTTCATCAGCGAGAACGCACACGTCGTCCTGGATTACCACAAGCGCGAAGACCAGCTTCGCGAAGAGTCTCTCGGCAAGCAGAAGATCGGCACGACGATCCGCGGCATCGGTCCGTGCTACGCGGACAAGGTCGGGCGAAGCTACGCCATCCGCATGAGCGACTTCCGGGACCTCGAACAGCTCAGCCAGAAGCTGCGGACGATTCTCGAGTACAAGAACAAGCTCTTCACGGCTCTCTACGGGGCCGAGCCGATGAGTCTCGATGCCATCACGGCCAACTGCAAGACCTACGCCCAGCGGCTTGTGCCGTTTGTCACCGACACGACCGAGTTGCTGCACACGATGATCGGCGCAGGCAAATCCGTGCTCTTCGAAGGCGCCCAGGGCTCGCTGCTGGACCTGGATCACGGGACATTTCCGTATGTGACCAGCTCCAATTCCAGCTCGCTCGGTCTGCCCTCGGGCTGCGGCGTGCCGGCGAGGATGGTGGACAAGTACATTGGCGTGGTCAAGGCGTACACGACGCGAGTGGGAGCGGGCCCGTTCCCGACGGAACTGGACAACGAAATCGGCCAGTACATCCGCGAACGGGGCCACGAGTACGGCACGACGACCGGCCGGCCCCGGCGATGCGGCTGGTTCGACGGCGTGGCCGCCGCCTACAGCATCAAGATCGGCTCCGTGGATTCGGTGGCTTTGCTTCACCTCGATACCCTGACGGGCCTGAAGGAATTGAACATCTGCAAAGCCTACGAAATCGACGGCGGACAGACGACGTTCTTCCCGGCGAACATCGACCGGCTGGCCAAGGCCAGACCGATTTACGATTGCCTGCCCGGTTGGCAGGAGGAGCTTGGCGAAGCGACGAGGGTCGAGGACCTGCCGGCGGCCGCACGAAGTTACGTCCGGCGCATCGAGCAGGTTATCGGCAAACCGGTCGAAATAATCGGCGTCGGGGCCAAGCGCACCCAAACCATCATGATCAATGACTGACATCGAGCGGCTGTGCCTATGAACGACATGGAGCGAAAACTTGCGAGCACGGCCGGGCGGCTGAATCTTGAGGTCGATCAGATGCCGCGCAATCTGGCCATCATCATGGACGGCAACGGCCGCTGGGCGCAGCGTCAAAGCCTGCCTCGATACGAAGGCCATCAGGAGGGGGCCAAGACCGCGGAGAAGATCGCCCAGTGCTGCGTCGATTTCGGCATGCAGTCGCTGACGCTCTACTCGTTCAGTATTGAGAATTGGAAGCGGCCGAAGGCGGAAGTGAACGCCCTGATGCACTTGTATGCCGACTACCTGGTGGGAATTCGGCCCAACCTGATGAAGAACAACGTCCGGCTGATTCATCTCGGTCGCATGGCTGGCCTGCCCAAAATGGTCAGCGACTCGCTGATTGAAACGCTGGTCATGACCCGGGCCAACACGGGCATGATGCTGGCCCTGGCCCTGAACTACAGCGGACGGGCGGAGATTGTCGACGCCGCCCGGGCCATCGCCAAGGCGCACAAGGAGAGCCAGCTCTCGCTGGACGAGATTGACGAGGAGTGCATCAGCCGGCACCTGTACACGGCGGAGATGGCCGACCCCGACCTGCTGATTCGCACGGCCAGCGAGCTTCGCGTCAGCAACTTCCTTCTGTGGCAGATCTCGTACAGCGAGTTCTACGTCACGGATACGCTCTGGCCGGACTTCACGGAGCAGTCGCTGGAGAAGGCGATTCTCGCCTACGCTCACCGGGACCGCCGTTTCGGCGCCGTGGATACGGCTGCACGGCCTGAGAGTCAGGCGGCCGATGCCATCAAGCCGTGATCAGGTGCAGCAGGGCGGCTGTAGAAATTCTATGGTGGGTAGGAGCCGTACATGCTCAAACACAGGCTGCTCTTCGGGACTCTCATGACGGTCCTCTTCACCGGCCTTGTGATTTTCGATGGCTGGCTTGACGGCTCGCTGACGGCTTCCGGCTCCGATGCCAGGCAGATCCGGGCGACCGTGCTGATGCTCCTGGTTGGCGTCATCATCGGCCTGGGGGGCATGGAGTTCTCAGCTCTGGCCGCCGCCAGAGGCCTTGTCGTGCTGAACCCAGCTTCTGTCATCGGTCTGGTCCTGCTCGCGACCGCCTGGTATTGGCCGCAGGTTTTCGATGTCTCTCTGGGCGTGTTTGTCCTGTCCGTAGCCGCCTTTACGCTTGCCGGCGTGTTCCTTCAGCAGCACGTTCTTTTCGGAGTGGACGTCGTCCTCGCCAATTGCGGCACCAGTTGTTTCATGCTCATGTATCTTGGTCTCCTGGCGGCCTTCGTCCTGGGCATTCGGATCGACAAGGGACTGTGGCCTACCCTGATGTTCTTCTTTGCTGTAAAGTCCGCTGATATCGGGGCTTACACGTTCGGCAAGCTGTTCGGAAAGCACAAACTGGCTCCTCGCGTCAGTCCGGGCAAGACATGGGAAGGGATGGCCGGTGCGGTAGCGGCCGCAATGGCGATTAGTCTCGCTTTTGCTGTGGCTTTCAGTATAATGGGAGCGTGGCCGGCGCTGGCCTTTGGGGCGATGATTGCCGTTGTAGGACAGATGAGTGATCTGACGGAGTCGATGTTGAAACGCGACGCCAGGCAGAAGGATTCCTCGAACCGGGTGCCGGGGTTTGGGGGTATATTGGATGTCATCGATTCGCCGCTGTTTGCGGCGCCGTTTGCCTACTTGTTCTTTGCGCTCGTAATGCGATAGGGGATCGCACGGCGCGACAAGAAGCACATTAGCGAGAAAGCATTTTGGAAGTCACCGTACAACTGGATCCGGACAAGCAATTGGAGTTGTTTGGCCCTGCGGACAGCCATCTGCGGCTGCTGCGTCGATCCCTGGGAGTGCAAATCACTGCGCGTCAATCGGACTTGCATATCAGCGGCACCGAGAACAACGTGAGTCGGGCGACCGAAGTCATCGACCGCATGCAGAGGCACCTTCTCAAACATCGGCGACTGACGCAGGATGACGTGAGCGACATGATCGAGGAGGGGCAAGCGTCCGCAGAGGCCGAAGGCGGACAGGCCGTCAGTGTCTTCTCGAGCAAGGTCGTCGAGCCTTCGACGGAGGGGCAGTTGAGATACATCGAGACGATGCTGGGCAATGACATCACGTTCTGCACGGGTCCGGCCGGCACGGGCAAGACCTATCTGGCCGTGGCCATGGCGGTGTCGATGCTCAAGAAGAAGCAGATCCGCCGAATCGTCCTAGCCCGGCCCGCGGTCGAGGCCGGCGAGAGGCTTGGCTTTCTTCCCGGCGACATCGCCGCCAAGGTCAATCCCTATCTCCGTCCGCTCTTCGATGCCATCGAGGACATGATGGACTTCGCTCAGATGCGCAAGTTCATGGAGCTGGACATCATCGAGATTATCCCGCTGGCCTTCATGCGTGGCCGCACCCTGAACGAGGCCGCCATCATCTGCGACGAGGCCCAGAACACTTCCGGCCTGCAGATGCTCATGGTGCTGACTCGTCTCGGGCACGGCTCGAAGATGATCATTACCGGCGACATCACCCAAGTGGACCTGGCCGACAACCAGAGAAGCGGCATGGTCGAAGCCATGGAAATCCTTCAGCGGATCAAAGGCATCGGCATTGTCGAGCTGAGTCAGCAGGACATCGTACGGCATCGCCTAGTACAGGATATCGTCGAGGCCTACAAGACCCGACAGGATGTTCAAAGTCGACGGCGACGAGGGGAGACCTCATGAGCCGCGGGCAGACATCGACCAGCCCTCGGTTGCCCCGACGCGCCGCACGCTTGGTCTTTTGGCAGGTTTCAGGCTATGGCCTTGTTTAGAAGGACGAACCCCCGGCGGGACCAGGTCCGCCGAAACATCTCCAGTGACCGGCCGGAATGGATTACACGGCTGGCCGATGCGGACCTGATTATCTCGCTGCTCATGTGGTTGCTGTTTGTTTCCGGCTGCGTCGCCGTGCTGTCTTTTGGATTGGTGCAGCAGGGGGGATACCGGGCGCTCCTGGCCATGACGGCGATGGTCGTGATCCTGACCACGGGGGCCAGCGTTTACGCCTACCGCTGGCGGTCGCATGCGACGCGCGGTCATGCCAGGGGGTTCTCACTGATCTGCCTGTACCTCCTGTTGCTGGCGATAGCACGGTTTGGCTCGCTGTCGAGCCACGGCGCCTTGTGGGGACCGAGCTGGGGCACGGGTACGGCGGTTCTCGCGGCCATCGTGCTCGCCATCGCCTACGACCAGCGATTCGCAACCGGCATGAGCGCGCTGTACTGCATCTTCGCCGTCCTGGCGGTGGGACCCAGGCCGGACCAGGGACTGCAACTGCAGGGCGTCGGATTGTTCCTGACGATGTTCTCCGGAGCGGCGGTCTGCTCGTTTTCCCTCCAGGACATTCGCACACGCATGAAACTCCTGGAAGTCAGCGCCCTGACGGCGACCGTGGTCTTCCTGACTTCGCTGTCGTCCGTGTATCTGAACTTCCGTGGCGCGCCTCCGGCGTGGACCGCGGTCCTGGAAGGCGCCGGCTATCACGCCATGGCGGCGTTTCTGGCGGGACTGCTGATTCAGAGTCTGCTGCCGCTGCTCGAAAGGCTGTTCCACATCGCCACGAGCATGACGCTTCTGGACTATTCCGATGCGAACCAGCCGCTGCTGAAGAAGCTGGCGATGGAAGCGCCCGGGACGTTCAGCCACAGCCTGCTCATCGGCTCGATTGCCGAGGCGGCCGCAGAGGCGATCGGCTGCAATGGACTGCTCTGCCGCGTCGGGGCGTACTACCATGACATCGGCAAAATCAGCAAGCCCAAGTACTTCATCGAGAACGAGATGGGCTCGGCCAATAGGCACAAGGAGCTGTCGCCGGCCATGAGCCAGTTGATCATCGTGGGCCATGTGAAGGACGGCGTGGAGATGGCCAAGGAATTCGGCCTGCCGAACGTCCTGCACCAGTTCATCGAGACCCACCACGGCACGACCCTCGTCGAGCCGTTCTATCATGAGGCCAAAAAGAAGTATGAAGAGCCGGCGGCGGTCGGCAAGAAACCGATAGAACCGCCCCCGTCGGAGAGTGAATTCCGCTACGCCGGTCCCAAGCCCCGCTCGAAGGAGGCGGCCATCATCATGCTGGCCGACGCGGTCGAGGGTGCTGTGCGCTCGCTCACGGAAGTGACGGTGGCCCGGGTCGAGACCGTCGTGCACAATATTGCCATGAGGCGACTGCAAGATGGTCAGCTCGATGAATGCGATATGACGCTTCGCGAGCTTAGCTTGATCGAAGCGAGCATTTCGAAGTCGCTGGCCGCCCATTATCACGGGCGCATCGCCTATCCGACCGCGCCGGACGTGCCTGCCGGTGCGGAGAATGGCAAGCCAAGCCTTCCCCGAATGGTCGGGGCGTAGGTCATCGCCGCATGATTACGGTCCAGATCAAAAAGCACTTCGCCGGCGCCTCGTCAAGCCTACCGAAGCTCAGGGCCCTGACGCGTGCGGTCTGCAAACGGTTCGCGGTCGAACGGGCGGTCGTCAGCATCGGCATCGTGGACGACGTGGAGATGCGGCGGCTCAACCGGAGGTTCCTCGGTCGCAGGGGCAATACGGATTGCCTGAGCTTCGACCTGTCGGATGACGCAAGTCCGGACCAGCCGCGGGTGTTCGACCTGATCGTCAACGGCGAGCTGGCCGCTCGTGAGGCGGCCCGGCGCGGCCACTCGGCTGCGGCGGAGCTGGCGTTGTACATCGTGCACGGCCTGCTCCATCAATTGGGCTTCGACGACGCCACCGCCAAACAAGCCCAGCGCATGCACCGAACGGAAGATGAGATTCTACGTGATTCAGGCTATGGATTGGTGTATAATACCCACGCTCGGCATTAACGGATCGGATGCTGCATACCGGGTGGTTCGGGTTTGCAGGACATAGAAAGGATCATCGGACGTGGGCTTCATTGGTGGGGCAGTGTTGTTGTTGTGCCTGTTCGCCGGAGCAACGTTGTTCTTCTCTGTGAATGCGATAACGCTGCGGACGTACTCGCTGGTGCGGTTGCAGGAAGCGTTTCAGAAACTCGGCGGCGACGACGCATTGGAGCGTGTCGATCGCCTGGTCGCCAACGCGGATAAGCTGGCCCTGACCTGTGCGTTCTATCGGCTGGTGTTCAATCTCGCCGGCCTGCTGCTGTTGGTCATGCTGGGCTCGCGCCTCCATGTGGCGGCCACGTATGTGCTCGCGTTTCTCGCGGGCGTGATCATCTTCTCCGTTTTCAGTCTGGCCATCCCGGATGCCCTGGCAAAATACGCCGGTGAGCAGGTGCTCAGCCGGACTCACGGCGTCCTCGTCGCATGCTCCATTGTGGCCGCTCCCGTCATCTATGTCCTTCAGTTCTACGACGGTTTTGTGCGCCGTCTCGTGGGCGTGCCGGAGCCGACGCCGCAAGAGGAACATGAGGAGAAGCAGGAGGAGTTCCTCGAGGACCTCGAACAGCATCGCATGGAAGGAGCGGTGGATGCGGAGGAGCAGGAGATGATCGAGAACGTGCTGGACCTGCGCGAGCGAATGGCGGACGAGATTATGACGCCGCGGACGGACCTGATCGCCGTGGAGGTCAGCGCGGATCTGCCCACGGTCCTGGGAACGATTCGCAGAGCCGGCCACTCCCGGCTTCCCGTCTATGAGGGCAGCCTCGACAACGTGGTCGGACTCATCTATGCCAAAGACCTGCTTGAGGAGATTGGAAAAGACCCGGCCGGTTTCCGGCTCCGCGACCGGATGAGGGAAGCGTACTTCGTTCCTGAAACCAAGTCTCTTCGGGCCCTGCTCCGCGAGTTCCAGCAGCAGAAGCTGCACATGGCCGTGGTGCTGGATGAGTACGGCGGGACGGCGGGGATCGTGACCTTGGAGGACATCCTCGAAGAGCTCGTCGGGGAGATCGCCGACGAATATGAGAAGACCGAGCCGGAGTCGATCCGGAAGATCGACGACAATACGATCGACGTGGACGCACGGACGTACGTGGAGGACCTGAACGAGCAGTATTCGCTGGACCTGCCCGATGACGAGGACTATGACACCTTAGGCGGGTTTGTGTTCTCCCGCCTGGGCTACGTTCCGAAGGCCGGCGAGAGCTTCGAATACAAGAATCTCAAGTTCACCATCGTGTCCGCGGAGCCCCGGCGGGTCAAACGTGTCAGAATCCAGATACAGAAAGCGGTCGAACGATAGCCATGTTGACCAAGGATTGCGCGGTTTGTCTTCGCGCCTCTGACTATTCCGAAACGTCGCAGGTGGTGACCCTGTTCGCCCGCCTGTCGGGCAAGGTCCGGGCGATCGCCAAGGGGTCGAAGCGCGCCAAGTCCGCCTTTGATGGGCCGATCGAAGTGTTGTCCATCGGCGATATCGTCTTTTCGGGCGTTCACAAAGACGCACTCGCCACCCTGACGGAGTTCCAGCAGCAGCCCGCCGGCGTCGGATTGCGTCGAAACCTGTTGGCCATGCACAGTGCGTTGCTGGCCGCGGAGCTGCTGGATTCGCTGACCGACGAGCTCGACCCGCACTCTGTGCTGTTCGATCACTTCGCGCAGTTTCTGCAGGACATGGACAACCCCGAGCTGACGGGCGAGCGCCGGGACGTGCTGGTTCGGCTGATCCTGTTTCAAATCGTCCTGTTGCGGGAGGTGGGTGTGCAGCCCGTCCTGAAGGCGTGCGCCAATTGCCGACGCCCTCTTTCGTCCGAGTGGCGCGAAGGCTATTTCAGCAGCGCCGCCAACGGTTTGATCTGCCGCGACTGCGAGATGAGTTTCCCCGATAGAGTCAGATTCAGCGTCAACGCCGGCACCGCCCTGGCCGATCTCCAGCAGCTTGCCCACGCCGATGAGAAAACGCTCGACGAGATCGAGCGCTTGTTGATCCATCACTTCACCCACATCCTCGGCCGCGCGCCCAAGCTGGCCCCGCATATCCTGCCTGGCTGAGGGGGTGAGTGCTCAGCATAAGGTCTGCCATGCTCTGGGTGGCACCGCCAAACTTGTTTGACGGTGCTGCTTCGATTGAGTCTGCTCGTTCGAGGCGCCACGGACAAACGAGTTTGGCGGTGCCACCCGAGATCATGTCTTCTCAGATCAAACACGTACCTGAGAGGCCTCAGGTGGAGGGTTCAAACAGGCCCGGGGCTTCGCTGGTGCGTTTCTTCTTTTGCGGCTTGAGGCCGAGGTGCTCGCAGGCTTGCTTGGTGATCTCGCGGCCCCGCTTGGTCCGCCGGACGAAACCGATCTGTAGCAGGTAAGGCTCGACGACGTCCTCGAGCGTGTCGCGTTCCTCGCCGAGCGTGGCAGCGATGGCCTCGATGCCGGCCGGGCCGCCCTCATAGACGGTCGCCAGCGCCCGCAGGACCGACCGGTCCAGCTCATCCAGACCCAACGGGTCGATCTGCTCCATGTCAAGCGCACTGTCCACGATTGCCGTGCTGAGGATGCCCGAGCCCTTGACCTGAGCGTAATCGCGGACGCGCTTGAGCAGCCGGTTGGCGATGCGAGGCGTTCCTCGCGAGCGGGCGGCGATTCGCTCCAGCGTCCCGTTCTCGTGCCGCAGGTTGAGCAGGTGTGCGGAACGCTGCAGAATTTGTGTCAGCTCATGCGTGTCGTAGAAGTCGAAATGGTAGAGCATACCGAAGCGGCTGCGAAGCGGGGCGCTGAGCAGGCCGGCCCGCGTCGTCGCTCCGACCAGGGTGAATCGCTTGAGCGGGAAGTTGATCGTCTTGGCGTGCAGGCCGCTATCCACGGTGTAATCGACGCGGAAGTCCTCCATCGCCGGATAGATAAACTCCTCGACCGGCGTGCTGAGCCGGTGAATCTCGTCGATAAACAACACGTCGCCGGCGCCGATATTCGTGAGCAGGCCCATGACATCGCCGGCCTTGACGAGGGCCGGACCGGAGGAGCAGCGAATCCGCGCGCCCATCTCGTTGGCCACGACGTTCGCGAGCGTCGTCTTGCCCAGACCGGGCGGGCCGTAGAACAGGATGTGCTCCAGCGGCTCGCCTCGCTTCTTGGCCGCTTCGATGGCGATGACGAGCTTGTCCCGCATGTTCTGCTGGCCGATGCACTCATTCAGGGACTTCGGGCGCAGCGACACGTTGAAGCTCTCTTCCGCCTCACTCAACGACTGTCCACTTATGACTCTACCGATTGGCATAGCACCAGATTACCCATTTCCCGCGAAACTGCAAGGCGAACCTGCGGCAGGTCCCTGCAAACGGAGAGCGTTTGCGATCCCGTGCGCATTCCACGAATAATGTACGACGAGGCGGTTACTACCGGTTCGTGGCGTATCACTTGCATTCGAGGACGCGGACCGGACCCAACAGGCCGGACTCCAGCAGGGGCGCATCTTTCTTATACGGGTTCCACGTGGTCCACGTGATTCGCTGCTCCGCCGGCAGAGTCTGATCGCCGATCAGGCGATTCGGCCACAGGTTGGCGACCGTGATCTCCAGGGTGTTATTGCCGGGCTTTGCGGCACGCGTCATATCCACCTCGACTGGCGCCGTCCACAGGACGCCCAGGTCCTGGCCGTTGAGCTTCACTTGGGCCATGACCTGCACTTGCCCGAGGTCGAGCAGCAATCTCGAATTTGAGATTTGAGATTTGAGATTCAGCGTAAAGGTCGTCCGGTACGTGGCTTGGCCGCTGAAGTGTTTCACACCCGGGTCCGGATGCTTTGACCAGTCGAGCAGCTCGTCCAGCATGATCTTTTCGGGCGCGCCTCGTCCGGCTTCAAACCGCACTTCCCAGGGGACGCATATCTCGATTTGGGTTCGCGGCTGAGATGCCTCTGCCTTGGCGACAGGCCTTCTGCCTTTGCTGAAAAACACAAATGCCGAGCCGCCGGCCTCCAATCGCAACGTCATTCGCGTGCGACCGTCTTCCACCCAGAACTGCTTCGGTGCACGCATAGCGCCTGTCACCGGATCCCAGATCTGCGGACGTTTGCCCTTCACGCGGAACGTGCATTGGGCGATGACCGGGTGCTCAGCCGACGAGGCGACAAAGTAGATGTCGTAGTCCCCGTCGCGCCGATGCGTGTAGCGCAGGTCCGTGTCGGATTCGAAGTCGGGCGGGACACGCATCCTGGCGAGCACGTTGGCGACCCGATCGTACGGGCAATACAGGTCTGCGGCGCCGGCTCCGAGCTCTATGATTTTACCCCGGCCCACCCGGTGCTCAAGGGCGGACATAGCCGGTCTCCACAGTT
>Ga0105100_10001804_pt1 | contig 12538 bp, 10 predicted proteins | sample PPLLak12cMay2015_2_FD_87033 | JGI IMG/M metagenome (GOLD analysis project Ga0105100, IMG submission 87033) | Freshwater sediment microbial communities from Prairie Pothole Lake near Jamestown, North Dakota, USA - PPLs Lake P8 Core (1) Depth... | ecosystem: Environmental > Aquatic > Freshwater >... | reverse complement strand
TTTGGTTCCTTTTTTGTTGTTGTTTTACATTGTCTGTGTTGTGTTTACCGTCCACTGTGGCTGTGGTTGGTGATTGATGTTTTATCTTTATATTTGGATTGACCTTTATCCTGCCGGCTTTGTATAGCTCGAAATAGTCCTTTATCCTTATCATCCCGTGGGATGCATGATCACGCAACTCCGCAGCAAGAAAAACATCAGCAATTATTTCCGATTGTTTCTTACTGCAACCCATTTTCAGGAAGACATTTGTTGTGAAATTCAGAAGATAATTATATGAATACATTTATTAAATATTTTTAGGGGTTGGGGGATCGCAACTTCGTGGGAAACATTTTATTTACTGACTCTTACCGGATATGGAGGTCTGACAGGTTTTTCCGGTGGATTTTTCTCAAGTTCTTTCAAAGCAACTTCAATTGCTTTCTCGAGTTGAGGATCCTTGCCGTTTATAACTTCTGCAGGCGACTGTTCAACTTCTATGTCGGGCTCGACCCCAACATTTTCGACAACAAATCCGTCATTAGTCCATATTGCAAGGTTTGGAGCCGTCACAGATCCTCCGTCAATAAATTCGGGGAAACCAAGAGTACCGACCAGTCCGCCCCATGTACGCTTCCCAACCAGTGTTCCGACTTTAAATTTTCTGAACATCCATGGAAGCATATCACCTCCTGATCCTGCATATTCATCGATGATCATAACTTTCGGTCCCTGTATCGAGCCGCTGGGTGATTTCAGATCCATTCCATAACGCATATTCCAGTAAGATTGTAACGGACGCCGAAGAATATCGATATAATAATCTGCCAGACTTCCGCCGCCGTTAAACCTTTCATCAATAATCACAGCATTCCTGTTTACCTGGGGAAAGAAATATCTCTTAAAGTATTCGTGCCCGGAATTAGATGTATTCGGAACATAAACGTATGCAACCTGTCCATTTGTAGCTTCTGTGACTCTTCTGAGGTTTCCTTCAACCCAATCGCGGTTTCTAAGTGCAGATTCATTTCCGACAGGAACTACCTTTATAATCCTGGACCCCGAATAATCGGGTTTTTCTCCGACAGTTAACTCGACAATTTTTCCATCCGTATTTTCCAGGAAGCTGTAAATATTCTGACCGGCAGTCAGATCGTTGCCATTTACTGCCAGGATATAATCACCTGGTTTTACATTTAGTCCGGGTTCAGTAAGAGGAGATTTGAGATAAGGATTCCAGTTCAGTCCTCCGTATATTTTTTTGAGCTGGTACCTGTTATTTGAGATTGTGAAGTCGGCACCAAGCAACCCACCCCCGACACTCTGGGGATTATTGAGCCGTTCACCGCCACCGACTCTGTGGTGACCCACGGCAAGTTCACTGCACATCCACTGAATTACTTTGTTCAGATCACTCCTGCATGCAAGGTCAGGAAGAAATTGCGAGTATTTTACCTTCATTGTATTCCAATCAGTGCCGTGCATTCCCGGATCATAGAAATAATCGCGGTTAACCCTCCAGGCTTCATCAAAAATCTGGGGCCACTCAGATGCAGGATCTATTTTAACTGTCAGGCTGCCGGTATTCAGAATACCCTTGCCTGGTTCAGGTTTTTTACCGGTATCTGTTATTCCGATAACCTCTCCTTTGACGTAGAGCAGTTTTTTGGTGTCAGCTTATATTAAATATTTATCGGCTTCCATTATTTCGCTGTCCTTTCGATCCTTCAGGTTGTATTTGTGAAGAGTGGCTTTGGATGACGGATCAGACTCCCTGACTATATAAAATATTTCACCCGTTTCGCCGACTCCCAGGCTTGAATAATTCCCTGCACTTACCGGGATATGAATTATCCGGTCCCTTAATCCATCTGTGTCAATTTTTATGAATTCTGATTCTTCCGGCGCTTTAGCCTGTGTATTCTCTTTTGTTTCTTTCTTTTTCTTTTCAGCAGGTTTTTCTGGTTCGGTTTTCTCTGTTTTAACTGTTTCTTCATCACTTTCCTTAGCAAAAGGAGATATTATATCCTTTCGCAAGGTGACCAGGTAGAGTGAATTTGTCAAACTCATATCCTTGTTGGACAGGTCAAACCAGTTTACAACGGGACCAGCATCAGTAGAGGCGAAGAAATACAGGTACTCTCCTTTTGGATCGAAGGCAGGATCTGAGGCGTCACTCAAACCATCAGATACCGGAAACGATTTTTGCTGGTCAACAGAATAGAGATAAACAACTTTAAAATACGTTTCAGTTACTTTTGTATAAAGGATCCATTTTGAATCGGAGGACCAGTCACTGTATAATTTTCTGAAAGCTCCCGGAGAATAAAGGGCATCAGAATCTATCTTTTTTATTAAACCTGTATTGGTATCAAGCAGGTAAAGATTTCTGGCATTATCAACATAGCATAGCTTTTTACTATCGGGGGACCATTCAGGAAATGCATAAAAGCCTGATCCGGTGGGTTTTATAATCTTGGATTCTCCTTTCCCGTCCTGGGATTTAATATGAAGCTCATATTCCCCTGATGCATCGGAGAAATATGCAATGTTTTTGCCGTCAGGTGACCACGAAGGATATTTCTCATGATTACCCGGGGTTAATGTAAGATTTCTCTGATCCCCTTTTTCAGCAGGAAGAGTTATTATATCGCCACGGTAATCAAACACTACCCTGGCTCCGGTTGGTGAGATATCCAGACTGCGGATATAAGAGTTGCCCTGTACAAACCTTGGACGAAGCTCCAGCAGATCTGCTGCTATTCCGATTGTCAGCCTGCCCGTTGAATTTGACGCCGGATTATATATATTCAGATAGCCTCCCTGTTCGAAAATAATCTTTCCATTACCACTGGTCGCTTTAAGAATCGGGAAATCCTTATTAGAGGTAAGTTCCCGGATCTCAGATGTCGATAGATCATAGGAGAAAAGGTTGAACTCCCCGTTTCTGTCACTGATAAAATAGACCTTCCCTTCAATCCACATCGGATCGGCATCATTGCACCCTTCTTTGGGTTGCGGGATCTTAACCACTGAATGATCGGCAAAAGAATAAATCCAGATTTTAGATATTCTGCCCCCACGGTAATTCTTCCATTGCTGGTAAGCCGGTGCAACAGGTGTATATGCCATTGATTTACCATCCGGTGAATAAGATGCTGTATACCCGCTTGGGATACTCAGCTGAACCGGGAATCCTCCGGTTACCGGCACAAGGAAGAATTGCAGAAATGCACCTGAGAAGACAAAACGTTGTGAAGCAAACAAAACATTTGCTCCGTCAGGTGAAAATCCTCTCACAATGTCATTTCCCGGATGCCAGGTTAATCTTTTTGGAACTCCTCCCTCGACAGGGACTAAAAATACATCGGTATTCCCGTCATATTGTGCACTGAAGGCAATTGTTTTACCATCAGGAGAAAATACAGGATAAGATTCAATCCCCTCATCTATCGTTAATCTCCTTGGATATGATCCGTCGGAATTAGCTATCCACAGATCCTCAGCATAGATAAAGGCAATGTTGTTTGCACTCAATGCAGGCTGGGAAAGCATCCTGGTGTCTTTGGTATTTATTCCGGAAGAAACCGTGGTGCTTGCGAATAAGATTACCGGCAGCCAGATAAAAAGGGTAACAAGTCTTTTCATATGATTCCAATTAATAATGATCAAAACTCAAAACTATCTTAAAAAACACAATACTCTAAACTCTGAACACCAAACACTCACCTTTCAATGCTCACCGTTCAAACCTGTTTCCTCACAACCTGATTAACTGCGGCCTGTTGAGTGGGTGTGACCGCCAGATAATTAATGCAAACATGTGGCGGCAAGGTCGCGCAGTAATAGATCACATCGGCAAGGTCCTCACCGGTAAGGGAATCGATTCCTTTATAAACCGACTTAGCCTTTTCCTCATCACCTCTGAATCTGACAAGTGAAAATTCGGTCTCGGCCATGCCGGGCGCAATATTTGTTACTTTGATATTATGTTTCAGAAGGTCGAATCTCATGGACATTGAAAGAGTGTCAACAGCCGATTTTGTAGCACAGTAAACATTGCCGTTTTCATAAATATCCTTACCGGCAATAGACGATATATTAATTATATGTCCATGTTTTTTTGCCACCATCAGCGGTGCGACTGCCCGTGTCATATACAGAAGACCTTTTATATTTGTGTCTACCATCCTGTCCCAGTCATCCGGATCTCCATCATCTATATGTGATAATCCGGCAGCCAGACCTGCATTGTTTACCAGTATATCTATGTTCTTCCACTCCTCAGGGAGGTTCATCACAGCTGATTGTACTTCATTCTTATTTCTCACGTCGAAATTCAGCGACAATACCTCTATTTTATACGTCCGCAGCTCCTTTTCGAGTTCGGCAAGACGCTCTTTTCTCCTCCCGGTAATAATTACATTATATCCGTTATGTGCAAACTTTTTTGCCGTTGCCCGTCCGAATCCGGCTGTGGCGCCGGTGATCATAATGATGTTGTTCATAGGATATTTCTTTAGAATAATTCTATAAAAATAGAAATAATTTAAATCTTTGTCTGTTGTTTATCTAATGACCAATTACATGGATATAATAAGTGATGATAAGAAAACCATTGTCGGATCGATGTTCGACTCGATAGCATGGCGTTACGATTTTCTTAACCATTTCCTTTCATTCGGAATTGATCGCTACTGGAGAAGAAGGGCAATCAGGATCATTTCTCAGACACATAATAATCCGGCAATGATACTTGATGTTGCGACCGGAACCGGCGATCTTGCAATCGCTGCACTTAAGCTGAATCCCTGGCTAATAACCGGGATTGACATCTCGTTGAAAATGCTGGAAGAAGGAAGAGAGAAGGTACGCAGAAGAGGCTTTTCCGACAGGATTTGTCTCGTTGAGGGAGACTCCGAAAGTATCGGTTTCAGGGATAATAGCTTCGATGTAGCAATGGTGGCCTTTGGTGTCAGAAATTTTTCGGATCCGGTGAAAGGACTTTTAGAAATGAACAGGGTACTGCATCCCGGTGGACTTGTGATGATCCTTGAATTTTCAAAACCTGCCGGACTTTTATTCAGGCAACTCTTTAATTTTTATTTTCTCAGGATACTTCCGTTTATCGGTAAAATATTCTCAAAGAATTCGACCGCATACAGATACCTTCCTGAATCAGTTTTGCAATTTCCTGATAATGAGAAATTTGTCGATTTGGTAAGAAAAGCTGGCTTCACCTCAGTTAATCAAAAGAAGCTTACCGGAGGTGTTGCAAGCATTTACACAGGGTTGAAATCTTAAAATGCAATAATTATAATTTAAAGCAGTTTACTATCTTGTAATCTTTATTATTATATCCGGGTTGAGAAACAGATTCTTCCATAAATTATTTGTTTTTGTCTTCTTAATGAGCCATATCGTTGTATGGGGACAAAAGCAAAGGCCGAAGAATGAATCCTGGTACGATGAAAAGCCTCTTCATTTCGGCTTCAGTATCGGATTTAACACTATGGATTTTAATATCATACCTTCACAGGCTTATCTTGATTCAAACAATATCTACCCTGAAGTTTCAAGACTGAATCCGGGCATTAATATTCAGATCGTTACCGACCTGCGGCCCGGTAAGTACTGGGATTTAAGGTTTCTCCCGGGTGTTTCTTTCGGCCAGAGAACTGTAAGGTATTACACAGAAAATGAAAATGGAGAAACAATATTGTTCAATGAGCAGCAGAAGCTTGAATCATCGTTCCTCGAATTTCCACTCCTACTAAAATATAAAGGTGACAGGCTTAACAATGCAAGACCATATCTTATCGGCGGATTGAATTTTCGTTACGACCTGGCAGCCAAGAAAGAATATGATCCTGACAAGCCTGTCTTTCTGCGCCTGAAAAGGCCTGACCTTTACTATGAAGCCGGTGCAGGTCTTGATTTTTATCTGAAGTTCTTTAAGTTTTCCGTAGAGCTTAAAATGTCAAACGGCATTCGTGATATTCTTATTGACGAGCCTCCGCCCGGTAACCCGGAATTTCGTAATGCCATTGAAAAAATAAAATCGCAGATCTGGATTATCTCCTTTCATTTTGAATAGAATGCAAATACTGGTTGAGCTCAGTCTTGATCCGGAAACAGCAGCAGACAATAATGCAGTACTTAAGATCTCAGGAAAGCTTGCAAAGCTCGATCCTTCAGATATTTCATCGGTCAGAGTGATAAAACGTTCTGTTGATGCACGGCAGAAAAATATCCGGGTTAATCTGACTGTTAAAGTTTTCACAACCGGAGAATCTGCAACTCCGTTGATAAATCCTTTTGTTCCCGTAAATGTCAGCAACCGGAAGGAAATCATTATTGTTGGCGCCGGTCCGGCCGGATTATTTGCAGCATTGCGGCTCATCGAGCTTGGATTAAGACCGGTAATTTTTGAAAGAGGAAAAGATGTTTCATCACGTAAGAAAGATATTGCAAGGATAAGCAGAGAACACACAATAGACCCCGATAGCAATTATTGTTTCGGAGAAGGAGGTGCAGGAACATTTTCAGACGGGAAACTTTCCACCAGGTCGAAAAAGAGAGGTGATAACACCAGGATTCTTGAACTTTTTTGTCTGCATGGTGCGAACGAAAATATAATGTATGAAGCACATCCTCACCTTGGCACCGATAAACTGCCGCGGATAATCTCAAATATCAGGAAATCGATAATTAATGCCGGGGGTCATTTTTTGCTTGAAAAAAAAGTCACCGACCTGATTGTTGAGAACAATCAGATAACAGGGATCCTCGCTGCAGGTAATGAAAAATACCTTGCTCCGGCAGTTATCCTTGCCACCGGCCACTCGTCAAGGGATATATATGATATATGTATGAACCGCGGTATTAAGCTGGAAATGAAATCATTTGCAATGGGTGTCAGGATTGAGCACCCCCAGGAACTAATCGACAGGATACAATACCACGGGAATCCGAGAGGCAGTTATCTTATGGCTGCTTCGTACAGTATAGTCCGGCAGGTGGAGGGCAGGGGAGTCTGGTCATTTTGTATGTGTCCGGGCGGTTTCATTGTTCCCTCGGCTACTTCGCAGGAAGAAGTTGTCGTAAACGGCATGTCACCTTCAAGCCGTAATTCACCCTTTGCCAATTCAGGCATAGTGGTCGAAGTAAGGCCCGAAGACCTTCATGAATACAGCAAGCATGGTGAAACCGCCGGGCTTCGTTACCAGCAGGAACTGGAAAGGGAAGCCTGGGTAAACGCTGGTCGGACACAAAGGGCTCCTGCCCAGCGGCTTGCTGATTTTGTTGAAAGAAAGTTTTCTTCGTCAATTCAGAAAAATTCCTATACACCGGGTGTTACATCTTCTCCGTTGCATGAATGGCTGCCTTCATCAATTGGTAACAGGCTCCGGGACGGATTAAGACTTTTTGGGGCTGCCATGAATGGTTTTCTTACCAACGAAGCAATCGTTCTTGGGGTGGAATCGCGGACTTCTTCTCCGGTCAGGTTACCTCGCAATCCGGAAACGATGGAACATATTCAGGTTTCAGGTCTTTACCCCTGCGGTGAAGGATCCGGTTATGCAGGTGGTATTGTTTCATCAGCTGTTGACGGTATAAGAGCAGCTGAAGCTATAGACAGAAAACTGAGGAATGAGCGATGAGAAGTGAGTGATGAGTAGTGAGTAGTTCTGCTCACCCGCTCACTGCTCACCGCTCATCGCTTCTTCAAAGTTGCCTTCCTCTGCTCCGGGTAAACTCTGAAAAGATCACCGACGCTGCCATACTTACATTGAGCGAATCAATCCCTGAACCTGTCTGGTGAAGTCCCGGGATCATTATCCTGTCTGTAATAAAAGGAATTAGTTCCTCTGAAATTCCCCTGGATTCGTTTCCAAGTAAAATGATCCCTTTATCACGCAGTTTGTAAGAATAAATTGATTCCCCTTCAAGCAAGGCTCCATAGATTCTTGTTTTATTCTCCACCGCTTTTTTAAACAATGCCTGCAGATCAGTATAAAAAACATTTACATGAAGGATAGCACCCATACTTGACTGGATCACTTTCGGATTATATACATCAACACAATTCTCCGAACAACAGATATTATTTATCCCGAACCATGCTGCAGCCCTGATTATGGTTCCCAGATTGCCCGGATCCTGGATACAATCAAGAGCGACAGTCAGTTCATTCCAAAATTCGCCATGATCCATCTTAATCTCCGGCATCTGGATGATTGCCAGGGCATTATGTGGGGTTTTAAGTGAACTTACCCTTTTAAGTTCTTCATAGCTGACCGGGATGATCTCACCGACTCCATTTTTGTCCACCAGGGGAAGGGAGTTGAGAAATTCAGGTTTGGCTACCAGTGACTTTACAGTCATTTTCGCTTTCAGAAATTCCTTTACAAGCTTGTCACCTTCAATAACGTATAACCTCTCTTCTTCTCTTATTTTCTTTTTCTGAAGAGATAAAATGAAATTGATCTTATTCTTGTTCAGCACTACTAAACCTGTTTGTGATTACTTTATGAAACCTTTTTGTTGCCCTTTGTACGCCTTTGTAGTTAAGCATTTTTGACATTCTTAACCAGATTTGTATATATTATTATTGATATATTTGCGTAACACTTTTTATACAAAATTTGAAAAAAAATATATCAAATAAAAATATTTTCATACAAAGGTTCAATTTACTTTTTCTTCTTATAATTATAATTATATCGTCCTGTAGCCCAACAAAATATGTACCCGGGAATGAAACGCTTCTTGATAAAAACCATGTAGTCATAAATAATGAGGGGATAAGTAAAACTGACCTTCTGCCATATATTAAGCAACAACCCAACAAACGTATTTTTGGAGCAAAGTTTTATCTCGGTCTGTATAATCTTTCCAATATAAACAAAGAGAAATGGCCACATACGTGGCTGAGGAATATCGGAGAAGAACCTGTTATTTATGATCCGTTTGCTACCGAAAAAACCCTTGACGATCTGCAGTCATATATTGCATCGAAAGGCTATTTTGATAGCAAGGTAGTGGATACAACTGAAACGGAAAAGCGAAAGACTGAAGTGTTTTACAATGTAAACCTGAAGACACCTTACACCATCCGTAGTCTCATCTTCGAATTTGCTGATACCGTCTTAATGGAATTCTTTTATGATCGTGACTCGGTAAACTGCCTCATCCAGAGAGGACAACCTTATGATGTTGATGTGCTTCAGTCTGAACGAACCCGCCTGGAGCGTTTGATCAGGGATCAGGGATATTATGGATTTTCAGGCGATCATATATCGTTCAGAGCTGACAGTACTGTAGGGAACCGGCAGGTCGACATATTCTATGAAGTTAAGGAATCATTGAAACTTGATGCTTTCGGCAGGATCACCTCAGTCCCTCACTCTCTGTACTATATCAGGAACGTTTATATTTATCCTGATTTTGTACCTAAAGATGCCCTGGAGGGAGGCGAGGCTTATACAAAAAACCTGGATACAACGATTTATGAAAACTACTATTTCATTTCCCCGGGGGGTAAGCCTGAGATCAAATATGATATGATCATTCAATCGCTTTACTTCAAACCCGGATCCAGATACTCTGTAACCAGGACAGAGCAGACCCAGGCACACCTCTCTTCTTTAAAGACATTTCGCCTGACTAATATTTACTTTAATGAAATATCGGATAAGGATATTAAAAATGGATCTGGTAAAAGACTCGATTGTATTATCCAGTTAACACTCCTTAGTCAGCAATCCTACAAAGTTGAAGTTGAAGGGACACATACCGGTGGCGACCTTGGAGGTGCACTGAACCTTGGCTATCAGCATAAGAACCTGTTTCGTGGTGCCGAGCAGTTCAATCTAACACTGAAGGGTGCATATGAAAGGCTTTCGCAGCAGACATCCGGTTTGCACAGTTCTCTGGAATATGGAGCCGAAACAAGTCTCAGGTTCCCGAAATTCCTGGTCCCTTTTCTTAAAACAGAGGGGTTCATACAAAAATATCATCCTACCACTACTTTACTTGCCGCCTATAACCGCCAGAAAATGCCGTTCTACACAAGAACAATGGCAAACGCCACTTTCGGATATAACTGGAACGGGAACTCTTATACTACTCATATTGTAAATCCGGTCCAGCTTAACTTTGTCAAACTGGATACAATCGATGCAGCATTCTGGGAAAGAATAAAATCTACCTCACTTGCATACAGTTACAGTGATGTCATTATTCTCGGAGCCAGCTATTCCCTGATATTCAGTAATCAGAATATCGGGAGAACAAGGGATCGCTGGGGATACTGGTTCGTAAGATTTAATGGTGAGGCATCGGGGAACTTGCTCGGAGCGATAAGTAATATTTTAAAAGCCACCAAGACGGAAGGAAGTTACCAGATATTTAACCAGCCATATGCACAATATATCCGGGCAGATATTGATTTCAGATATAATGTGAATTTAAACGATGTCAGCTCGTTGGTTTTCAGGGGATTTGCGGGTGCTGGAATTCCTTACGGCAATTCCAGGGCAATACCTTTCGAAAAGCAGTATTTCGGTGGTGGAGCCAATGGAGTAAGAGCCTGGCAGGTTCGTACGCTGGGACCCGGACACATTGTTCCCGATCGCAGTGAAATTCAGAACCAGACCGCAGATATTAAGATTGAAGCTAATGCTGAATACAGGTTTAACCTGTTCTGGATACTTGAAAGTGCCGTTTTCCTTGATGCCGGTAATATCTGGTCAGTTGCTTCAGAATCACCGTCTGAAACAAAGATCAGTACAAATTTTTACAAAGATTTTGCAGTGGGCACTGGCTTCGGATTGCGCTTTGATCTTGATTTCGTGCTCTTACGGGCGGATGTCGGCATTAAGCTTAGGGATCCGAGTCTGGAGGAGGGATCACGGTGGATAACGGACTGGGCAGATTATTACAGGGCAACAGAATATATTGATAATGCCGGCAATAAAAAACATGCCGGAATTTTTGGACTGGTTGTAGGGATCGGTTACCCGTTCTGATCCCGTCAGGGAAAAAATCAGTTATTTACCCCGGTATTTCTGAAGGAATTTGTAAATTGCAGTTGTCTTACTGCATTTTATATGAAACACATATCCTTCGAATCCCTAAAAGAGTGGTTTGGTTATACACGGCGTGAAAGACGGGCATCATTCATACTCCTTTTACTGATTGCAGCCGTAGCAGGAATCAGGTTTATCATTCCTGGCCGAAACATGACTGTCGAAATACTGCCTTTGACACCTCATTTATATGTTCCGGATTCAATTCCGGGCAGGGAAGGAACAGCAGATTATCAAAACAATCAGTCTGTGAGATCCGGACAGGCCATAAAATTACTCGATCTCAATTCCAGCGATTCTGCATCTCTGGAAGCGCTTCCTGGTATTGGTCCGGTATTGTCGGCAAGAATAATAAAATACCGGAAACTGCTGGGGGGCTTTGCATCAGTCAGCCAGCTCAGGGAAGTATACGGATTGCCGGAGGAGACATTTACCCGAATTTCAGGAATGCTGGTGGCAGATTCAGCGGATGTGAAAAAAATTAATATTAATAATGCTGATTTTAAGCAGCTTATAAAGTTACCGTATTTTGAAAGGTATGAGGTGACGGCGATCCTGAAATACCGGGAGTTACAGGGCAGGTTGAATGGGATTGATGATCTTGTCGGTAATAAACTGATTTCTGATGAAACAGCAATTAAGGTAAGACCTTACCTGGAGTTTTAAGAATAATTCTCTTAATTTATCTTTGTTTTATGTGTATGCATATTGATATTTTACCTCATCCCAGCCTTCATATACGCATAGAGGATTACCCCCTTCCCGGCCTTCATTTAATGTATTACCCCCTTCCCGGCCTTCATTTACATAAAGTTTATTACCCCCTTCCCGGCCTTCCCCCAGGGGGGAAGGTGTGGGTACTGTAAGTAATAAATCCAGACTAAATTAGGAAATGGTTTATTCAAGACGGATCATAGAAAGTAAACATAATCTTGGGGCAAGCTTCAATATTAAATCAAAATCCCTGGAATTAAGAAAAATAATGACTGAAGCAGAAGAGATTTTATGGAGCAGGCTCCGGAAGAGACAACAGTCCGGAATGTATTTCCGAAGGCAACATCCATATAATATATATATCCTTGATTTTTATTGTTTTAATGCAAATCTGGCCATAGAGGTTGATGGAGAGATACATGAAAGGACAATCGAATACGATGCCGGGAGAACCAGGTTTCTGGAATCATCTGGTTTAACAGTCTTGAGATTTACAAATAATGACATTAAAAAACGAATTGAATGGGTTTTGTCTGAGATTAATAAACACCTGATGAAAAGTACTTTTTACTTACCCCCTTCCCGGCCTTCCCCCAGGTTAATGTCATTTGACATTGCAAGGGTTTTATAAAAATATTTTTTATCGTTCTTTGACATCGTTGTTAATAATTTGGAGATACTGTTTAATCAATGGTCTAGACATGTTAGTTGTGTGATGAATAAATTCAATATCCTTATTGTCATTAACT
>Ga0105100_10001803_pt1 | contig 12538 bp, 16 predicted proteins | sample PPLLak12cMay2015_2_FD_87033 | JGI IMG/M metagenome (GOLD analysis project Ga0105100, IMG submission 87033) | Freshwater sediment microbial communities from Prairie Pothole Lake near Jamestown, North Dakota, USA - PPLs Lake P8 Core (1) Depth... | ecosystem: Environmental > Aquatic > Freshwater >... | reverse complement strand
CGACACGGCGGCGTCAGCCCTTGGACAGTTGCTTCAGCGCCTGGCGGATGCCGTCGGCGACCGCGATGCCGTCCGGCAGGTTTCGCACCGCCGTGGCCGCCTCGCGGTCGCTGTAGCCGAGCGCGGAGAGCGCGTTCAGGATGTCGGCCGACGCCGGGGCGGGGCGGTTCGTGCCGACGGCCGTCGCGAGCTCGGCGCCGAGCTTGTCCTTCATTTCGAGCAGGATGCGCTCGGCGGTCTTCTTGCCGATGCCCGGGATCTTCGTCAGCCGGCCCGACTCCTGCAGCGTGACCGCCTGCGCGAGCTCGGCCACCGAGAGGCCCGACAGCACGGCGAGGGCCGTACGGGCGCCGATGCCGGAGACGCGCGTCAGCTGGCGGAACGCGCGGCGCTCGTGCTCGGTCAGGAAGCCGAACAGGAGGTGCGCGTCCTCGCGCACGACGAGGTGCGTGTAGAGCGCGACCCGCTCGCCGTTGGCGGGCAGGTTGTAGAACGTGCTCATCGGCACGTCGACCTCGTAGCCCACGCCCTGCACGTCGAGCAGGATCTGCGGCGGATTGCGCTCGAGCAGGATGCCGGTGAGACGCCCGATCATCGTTGCGATTATCGCACGCGACCCTTCGGGAAGCGGCGCAGGAGCCTCGCCGCCGCCGCGTCAGCTCAGCGGCAGCGCGGCGAGATGCAGGCGTACCTCGACGAGCGAGGCCATCACCGTCGGCGCATGACCCGCGATCAGCGATGGCGGTGCCGTTCGGTCGGGCACCATGATCGCGGACATGCCCGCGGCGATCGCGCCGGCGACGCCGGGTGCGGAGTCCTCGAGCACGAGGCAGGTCGCGGGCGGCACGCCGAGCCGCGCGGCCGCCTCGAGGAAGATGTCGGGGGCGGGCTTGCCGCGTGCGATCTCGTCGCCGCCGACCAGCGCCGCGAAGCGGGAGAAGAGCGCGACGTGTTCGAGCTTCGCGCATGCCCGCGTCCGCCGCGTCGACGTCGCGACGGCGCAGGGCACGCGCTCGCGCTCCAGCCAATCGACGAGCTCGTTCAATCCCGGCTTCAGCACGAGGCCCTCGCGCTCGACCAGGTCGTCGTAGGCACCGTGCCATGCGCCCATCAGCGTGTCGACCGGATAGCCCGGCCCGTGATGCTCGAGGATCAGCGTGCGGCAATCGCTGAACGTGCGACCGACGAGCGACGGGTTCACCGCTGCGTCGAAGTCGACGCCCACCTGCCGTGCCGCGACGAGCCAGGCGCGCGCCGCGAGCGGCTCGGTGTCGAGCATGAGCCCGTCCATGTCGAAGACCACCGCGCGCGGTCGGACGGAGAGGGCAGCGCTCACCGCATCCGCCCGCGGCGCACGCTTCGTCCCGCGCCGGCCAGACTGCCCAGGCCGGTCGTGGCGTGCGCGTGGCAGATGGCGGCGGCGAGCGCGTCGGCGGCGTCCTCCTGCGGCGCACCCGGCAGCGCGAGGAGGTGCGTGACCATCGCCTGCACCTGCGACTTCGCAGCGCGACCGCCGCCCACGACTGCCTGCTTGACCTGGCCCGCGGTGTACTCGGTCACGGGCATGCCGGCGAGCACCGCCGCCGCGATCGCCGCACCGCGCGCCTGGCCGAGCAACAGCGTCGAGTTCGGGTTGACGTTGACGAACACCCTCTCGACCGCGACCTCGGTGGGACGCGACTCGGCGATCAGGAACGCGATGTCCCGCGCGATGACGCCGAGCCGCGTCGGCAGCGACCCGGCGCCGGCGCGGATGCAGCCGCTCGCCACGTAGGACAGCCGCTGCCCGCGCGCTTCGATGAGACCGTAGCCAGTGACGCGCAGGCCCGGGTCGATGCCCAGGATGCGCCGGAGATGGGGGTCGGACTCCACTGTTGCTCTGCACGCGCCGGAAGCCGGCCTCACGGGAAGCACGAAAGTAGGGACAGACTCGACTTTAATCGGGGTCAGACCCCACTTTCAGACCCCACTTTCCGTCGTCCGGCAGGCGTGCGCTCGGCCCCGACAGGAAAGTGGGGTCTGACCCCGATTTCGCGCTATTCGATCACGACGGCCGTGCCGCTCGCGCACACCATCAGCATCGAGCCGCCCTGGCCGAGGGTCTCGTAGTCGAGGTCGACGCCGACGACCGCGTTCGCGCCCATCCGCTCCGCGTTCTCGCGCATTTCCGCGAGCGCGGTCTCGCGGGCACTCTGCAGCACGTTCTCGTACGCGCCCGCGCGTCCGCCGACGATGTCGCGGACGCTCGCGAACAGGTCGCGGAAGATGTTGGCGCCGACGATCGCCTCGCCGCTTGCGATCCCGACGTAGCGGGTGATGCGGCGGCCCTCGAGCGTGGGAGTGGTGCTGACGATCACGACGCCGCGCCCTCCGTTTCCTCGAGCACGGCCGAGGTGTAGACCTCCTGCACGTCGTCGATCGACTCGAGCGCGTCGAGCAGCTTCTGCATCCGCTGCGCGTCCTCGCCGCGAAGCCCCACCTCGGTCGAAGGCTTCATCGTGACCTCCGCGAACTCGGGCGCGAGCCCGGCCTTGGCGAGCGCATCCCTGACGGCGACGAAGTCATAGGGGCCGGTCACCACCTCGATGCTGCCGTCGTCGTTGGTGAGCACGTCCTCGGCGCCAGCCTCGATCGCCGCTTCCATCACGCGGTCTTCGCCGGTCCCGGGTGCGAACACGATCTGCCCGCAGTGCCTGAACAGGAAAGCGACCGAGCCGTCGGTGCCGAGGTTGCCGCCATATTTCGAGAACGCGTGCCGGACGTCGGCGACGGTGCGCGTGCGGTTGTCGGTCATGCAGTCGACGATCACCGCCGCGCCGCCGATGCCGTAGCCTTCGTAGCGGATCTCCTCGTAGTTCACGCCCTCGAGCTGGCCCGCGCCGCGCTTGATCGCGTTGTCGATCGTGTCCTTCGGCATGTTCTGCTCGCGCGCCTTGTCGGCGGCGAGCCGCAGCCGCGGGTTGGCGCCGATGTCGGCGCCGCCGAGACGCGCCGCCACGGTGATCTCCTTGATGAGACGCGTGAAGATCTTGCCGCGCTTCGCGTCGGCGGCGGCCTTCTTGTGCTTGATGTTCGCCCACTTGCTGTGGCCGGCCATGGTCAGTCGTCCTTCGGAGCCAATCGCAAATTATAGCGACCGCGTCAGAGCAGGCCCTGGTCGGCGAGGAATTTCTGCAGCACCGCGAGCCGGACGCCGGCGTCGTTCACCTCGAGCATGCTCTGCTTGATCGGCAACGGCAGCGGCAGGAACTCGGCGAGGCGATAGCCTACCCACGAGGCGTCGGCGTAGTCCTGTTGCGCCGGGAACTGGTGCGCGCCGACGCGCGACGCGATCAGCTCGAGCAGGCGAGCGAGCGGTGCCTGCGCGGCGTCCATCGCGACCGGCGGCTCGGCCGCGATCGGCACGACATCGGCGACGACCAGCCCCGAGGCCTCGACCTCGTGTCGTTCCACCCTGAACCGCGTCGCGCCCTCCGCCGCGACGTGGAGGATCCCCAGTTGCGGCATGTCCCACGCGGTGATGCGCGCGAGCGTGCCGACGTGCGCGAATTGCGGCGCGGCGCCGGCGCCGGGGCGTGACACCTCGTCGCCGCGCGTGATGAGGCACACGCCGAACGGGCGGTCCTCGGCAAGGCAGGCCTTGGTCATCGCGATGTAGCGCTGCTCGAACACCTTGAGGGGCAGCAGTCCGCCGGGAAACAGCACGGTGCGCAGCGGAAACAGCGGGATGCGCACGGTGCCCTGGGCGTGCCGCAGGCCGGGCAGCCTGAGCTTCACGCCGACGCGCCGCCGGGACCGGGCGCGATGCGCGCCTCGCCCCAGCGCGGGCCCAGTGCGTGCGCGACGCCGAGCTGGTCGAGCACGCGCGCGACGACGAAGTCGACGAGCTCCGCAACCGTCTGTGGCCGATCGTAGAACCCCGGCGCGGGCGGCAGGATCACGGCCCCCGCGCGCGCGAGCTTCAGCATGTTCTCTAGGTGGATCGCGGAGAGCGGGGTTTCGCGCGGCACGAGCACCAGGGGCCGCCGCTCCTTCAGCATGACGTCGGCGGCACGCTCGATCAGGTTGTCGGCCAGCCCGCCGGCGATCGCGCCGAGCGTGCCCATGCTGCACGGGCATACCACCATCGCGTCGGCCGGATTGGAGCCGGAGGCGACCGGCGCCATCCAGTCCTCGCGGCCGAACACGTGTAGCCGGCCGGCACCGGCGCCGAAGCGCGTGCCGAGTGCGCGCTCCGCATCGCCGGCCCGCGCCGGCAGCACCAGGTCGCACTCCTGCTTCGCGACGATCTGCGCCGCTGGCGAGTAGAGCAGGTACACGCGCACGCCCGCACCGAGCAGGCATTCGAGCAGCCGCAGCCCGAACGGCATCCCCGAGGCCCCGGTGAATGCCAGCGTGATCGTGCCGGGTGAAGCCGTCGATCGCACGTCGGTCACCTGCCGGGCGCGCCGCGGATCTCGCGATGGCGCTTCTGGACCTGGTAGCGGCCCTCGAATGCGGCGGCGAGGCGCTCGACGAAGTACACCGAGCGGTGCTGGCCGCCGGTACAGCCGATCGCCACGGTGAGGTAGTTGCGGTTGTCGCGCACGAACGCCGGCAGCCAGCGCGAGACGAACCCCTGGATGTCGCCGTACATCTCCTCGACCTCGGGGACTCGTTCCAGGAACTCGATCACCGGCCGGTCCCGGCCGGTCAGGGGAGCGAGCTTCGGCTCGTAGTGCGGGTTGGGAAGGCAACGGACGTCGAACACCAGGTCGGCGTCGAGCGGGATGCCGTGCTTGAAGCCGAACGACTCGAAGAGCAGCGTGAGCCGCGAGGCGTCCACGCTCACGAAGTCCTTGATCCACGAGCGCAGCGCCGCGGCCGGGAGGTCGCTCGTGTCGAACACGAAGCCCAGGTCGCGGACGTCGGCGAGCAGGTGGCGCTCGTGGTCGATCGCCTCGGTCAGCGTACGCGACTCGCTGGAGAAGGGGTGCCGCCGGCGCGTCTCGGAGAAGCGCTTGACCAGCGTGTCGGTCTTCGCGTCGAGCATCAGGAAACGGACGTTCCAGCCGGCTGCGCGCAACACCGCCAGCGTGTCGCCGAGGCTCGCGATGCCGTGATCGGTGCGCAGGTCGAGTGTGACGGCGATGCGTTCCTGTCCCGCGCGACGCAGGTACTCGACCGTCTCGACGATCAGCGGCATCGGCAGGTGGCTCGCGCTGTAGTAGCCCGAGTCCTCGAGCGCGGCGAGCGCCACGCCCTTGCCCGAGCCCGAGACGCCGCCGATGAGGATCAGGTCCATCGCCGCGCCGCCCGCCGGTCGGGGAAGTTGCCGGCAATCGCGTCCATTCACATGTTCCTAGCGCACGCCGTCGCCGCCGGATTCCATCAGTCGCTGCTGCCGGTCGATGAACTCCTTCGTGCTGTCGATGCCGCGCTGGTTGAGCACGAAGTTGCGCACCGCGGCCTCGACCAGCACGGCCAGGTTGCGGCCCGCCGCCACCGGGATCGTCACGCGGCGGATCGGCACGCCGAGCACCTCCTGGAACGTCGCGTCGACCTTGAGGCGGTCGAGCTCGGCGAAGCTCTCGTGGCTGTGGTCCTCGAGGTGGACGATGAGGCGCAGCAGCTTGCGCGGCCGGATCGCGGTTTCGCCGAAGATCGTGCGGATGTTGAGCACGCCGATGCCGCGCACCTCGAGGAAGTCCCTCAGCACGTCGGGGCACCGGCCCTCGACGGTGTCCGGGGAGATGCGATAGAGCTCGACGATGTCGTCGGCGACGAGGCCGTTGCCGCGCGAGATGAGCTCGAGCGCCAACTCGCTCTTGCCGATCGCCGAGGCACCGGTGATCAGCACGCCGAGCTCCAGCACGTCCAGGAACACGCCGTGCAGCGTCGTCGACTCGGCGAGCACGCGCGCGAGGTAGTAGCGGAACACGTCGACCAGGTGCGGCGACGGCTGCGGGGACGTGAGCAGCGGGACGTGCGAGGCGTTGCAGCGCTGCACGAGGTAGGGCGGCGGCGTCTCGCCGTTCGCGACGGCTGCCGCGATCAGCTCGCCGGCAAAGAGCCGGTCGATCGCGGCGCGGACCTCATCCTCGGCAAGCGCGGCCAGGTAGGCGATCTCGGCCGCGCCGAGGATCTGGATGCGGAACGGGTGGATGAAGTTCATGTGGCCGACCTGTCCCATGGTCGGCTTCAGCTCCGTGTCCCCGGCGAGCACGCGGTTGCCGCCCTGGCGGCCGGCGCGCCAGGTGAGGTTGAGCCGCTCCCGGTTGTCCGAGAACAGGCGTTCGATGCTGACCTGACGCATGGGCGCGGTCGGGGGCCCCGGGGGCGGCGATCAGTCGGCGGATTGCCAGTCGCGGATCACCGAGTGCGCCTGTTCGGCGGTGGCCGACGCGGCGAGCCGTTCGCGGAACGAACGCGCCGAAAACATCTGCGCGAGCTCGGAGAGGATCTGCAGGTGGCGGTCGGTGGCGTGCTCGGGGACGAGCAGCACGAACACCTGCGCCACCGGGCGGCCGTCCGGCGCCTCGAAGGGGATCGGATTGGCGAGGCGCACGTAGGCGCCGCGAGCTTCGGGCAGTCCCTTGAGCCGGCCGTGCGGGATGGCGATGCCCTGGCCGAGCCCGGTCGACCCCAGCTTCTCGCGCGCGGAGAGGCTCGCCACGACGGTGGCACGAGGCAGTCCCGTGTCGCGCTCGAGGACATCGGCGACGGCCTCGAAGAGGCGCGCCTTGGTCGGTACGTCGACATCGAGGACGACGTTGCCGACCGGCAGGAGTTCGGCGATCTGGTTCATCCGCGTCGCGGGTGTGGGGAGCGTGCCCAAACGAACAGGCGGGTGTCGGCTCGCCGACCCCGCCTGAGTCGCAGCCCGCCGATTATACGCCGGCTATTGGCCGCTACCCTCGCTGCTCTCCGCCGACTGGCGCTTCACGCCGCCCCCGTCCGGGCGGTGCGCCGCGCGGATCTCCTTGTGCTTCAGCACCATCCGGTCGAGCTTGTCGGACAGGAGGTCGATCGCGGCGTACATGTCGCCGTCCACGGCCTCGGCATGCAGATCCTTCCCCCGCACGTGCACGTTCGCCTCGACCTTGCGTGCCAGCTTGTCGACCGAAAGCACGACGTTGACGTCGATCACGTGATCGAAGTGCCGGGTGATGCGGTCGAGCTTCGCCACGACGTAGTCGCGGATCGCCGGGGTGACGTCGAGGTGGTGTCCGGTGAGGGTCAGGTTCATCAGGCGCTCCATGGGTGCTGGCGGATTGCCGCGCGGCGGGATGGCAGACAGCGAGCGCGGGGCCACGGGCCGCGCCGCCCGGGTTCAGTTTCTACGTGTTCGATCGTCCGAGCAAGAGACGGGCCGGCCGCATCCCGTTCACAGCGAACGGCGCAGGTTCACGGGTGGAATCTGCAGCGATTCCCGGTACTTGGCGATCGTACGTCGGGCGACGAGGATGCCCTGCTCGCCCAGCACCTCGGCAATCCGGCTGTCGGTGAGCGGGGTCTTCGGGTCCTCGGCGGCGATCAGCTGCTTGATCAGCGCGCGGATGGCCGTCGCCGAAGCGGCTCCCCCGGTGTCCGTGGCGACGTGGCTGCCGAAGAAGTACTTGAGCTCGAAGGTGCCGCGGGGCGTCAGCATGTATTTCTGCGTCGTCACCCGCGAGATCGTCGATTCGTGCAGCTCGAGCATGTCGGCGATCTCGCGCAGTACCATCGGGCGCATCGCGACCTCGCCGTGCTCGAAGAACCGGCGCTGCCGCTCGACGATCGCCGAGGCGACGCGCAGGATCGTGTCGAAGCGCTGCTGCACGTTGCGGATCAGCCACTTGGCCTCCTGCAGCTGCGCGGTGAGCTGCTGGTTCGACGCGTCCCGGTTGCGGGTGAGGATGTCGGCGTAGATGCGGTTCAGCCGCAGCTTGGGCATCGCGGCGTCGTTCAGCGCCGCCACCCACTGGCCGCGGATCTTGCGCACGATGACGTCGGGGACGACGTAGGCCGCTTCCTCGCGCGCGAACGACGCGCCGGGGCGCGGGTTGAGCGTGCGCACCAGGTCGCGCACGCCGCGCACGCCTGCGTCGTCGGTGTGGAGCAGCCGCTTCAGCTTGGTGACGTCGCGATTGGCGAGGAGTGCCAGGTGCCCGTCGACGACCTTGAGCGCCTCGGTGCGCCACGGGGTGTCCTCGGGCCTCGCCTTCAACTGCAGGCGCAGGCATTCGCTGCAGTCGCGCGCGCCGACGCCGACCGGCTCGAAGCTCTGCAGGAAGTTGAGCGCGATGCGGAGTTCGTCCGCGCCGAGCTCGGCATCGGCCGGGAACATCTCCGCGATCTCCTCGAGCGTCGACGTGAGGTAGCCGTCCTCGTTGACCGCGTCGATCAGCGTCCCGACGATCTCGCGGTCGCGCCCGTCGAGATTGAGGAGCGAGAGTTGCTCGAGCAGGTGGTCGCGCAGCGACGAGGTCGCCGCCTGTTGCGGGTAGAACTCGTCGTCGTCGGGCGGGGCGCCGCCGCCCCAGTCCGTGTCGGGGCTCGTGTAGTCGGCGACGTCCGACGGATCGGCCGCCTGCGTGACGTCCAGCGGGCGTTCCTCGGGCTCGTCGTCGCCGCCGCGGGACTCGTGCTCGGGCTCGGCCGGGCGCTCGCGCGTGGCGAGGGGGAACTCCTGGGGAGGCTCCTCCTCGCCCTCGGCCTCCTCCTTCTCCAGGAGCGGATTCTCCTGGAGCATCCGCTCCACCTCGGCGTTCAGCTCGAGCGTCGACAGCTGGAGCAGTCGGATCGACTGCTGGAGCTGCGGCGTCAGCGTGAGGTGCTGGGAGAGCTTGAGCTGGAGCGTCTGTTTCACTGTCGGGCCTGCGGTCTTCGCGCCTCGGCGAGCGTCGATCGCCCGCCGCAGTACCGGCCCAGGCTAGCAAACGCTTCGATGCTAGAGCCGGAAGTGCTCGCCGAGATAGACCTTTCTCACCGCCTCATTATAGACAATCTCGTCCGGCTTGCCCGAGGCCAGCACCCGGCCGTCGTTGATGATGTAGGCCCGGTCGCAGATGCCGAGCGTCTCGCGGACGTTGTGGTCGGTGATCAGCACGCCGATACCGCGCTCCTTGAGAAAGCCGATGATGCGCTGGATGTCTAGCACCGCGATCGGGTCGACGCCCGCGAAGGGCTCGTCGAGGAGGATGAAGCGCGGCCGTGTCGCCAGCGCACGGGCGATCTCGCAGCGCCGTCGCTCGCCCCCGGAGAGCGACACCGCGGGCGCGTCGGCCAGGTGCGCGATCGACAGGTCCTCGAGCAGCGCGTCCAGACGGTTTGTAATCGCGTCCGCGGCGACCTCCGAGAGCTCGAGGATCGAGCGCACGTTCTCGGCCACGGTGAGCTTGCGGAAGATCGAGGCCTCCTGCGGCAGGTAGGACAGCCCGCGCCGGGCACGCTGGTGGATCGGCAGCCGCGACAGGTCCTCGCCGTCGAGCTCGATGCGCCCGCCGTCCGCGGCGACCAGCCCGACGATCATGTAGAAGCACGTGGTCTTGCCGGCGCCGTTCGGTCCCAGCAGGCCCACCACCTCGCTCGCGTGCACGTCGAGCGAGACGTCGTGCACGACGGTGCGCGACCCGTACCGTTTGCGCAACTCGCCGGCCGCGAGGGTCGTCATCGGGGCGCCCCGTGCGCGCGAAGCCGCGCGCCGCTCACTTGCCACTCACTTCGCGGCCTTCGGAGCGAGCTCGCCGGAGGGCTTGAGCGGCAGCGGCGGCTCGGGCGGTTTCGCGGCGGCCTTGCCGTCCTTCGCCGGGGCCTTCGCGTCCTTCGCCTTCGCGGCGTCCTTGCCGTCGCCTCCCGGGCGTGGCAGGAACGATCCCTCGTTGCCCTCGCCGCTCTTCGGCTGGAACACACCGCGCACGCGCGCGCCGGGACCGCTTTCGGGCGGTGCGGCGGCGGCGTCCGGGCGGCCCTCCGCGCGGAACTGCTCGGTCTTGGCGTTGTAGAAGATGTAGTTGCTGCGGATCTCGTCCTGGCCGCGCTTCAGGAGCGCGCGGTCGAACAGCTCGAGCACTTCCTTGGCGCCGTCGTACTCGGCGCGCTGCGCGTGGCCTTCGAAGTATTCGTCGACGCCGTCGCGCTTCTGCCGGAACGACAGCGGATTGCCGTGTGCCGTCGCCGACACCGAGTTGTCCGCGTTCTGCTTGAACACGATGCGGTCGGCGCGGATCGTCATCGTGCCCTGCGTGATGACCACGTTACCGGAGAGGTTGCCGATCTTGGTCTGGTAGTTGACGTCGCCCGAGTCCGCCGAGTAGTTGATCGGCTTCCCCTTGTCGGCGGCTTCGGCGCGGGCGTCGGGCGCCGCGGCCAGCGCGGCGGCGAGCACCGCGAGCGCGCACAGAGGCGCAAGTAGGATGGGTCCCATCGGTCACCTGGCGAGGGTGCTCGGCTGCATGGTGCCGCGCACCTCGGATTTGAGCTTGAGCGTCTTGGACGCGTTGTCGAGGATCAGGCCGGTCGCGCGGATTATTCCACGCCCCTCCTCGATCGTCACCGGCTGGTCGGTCTGTGCCCGGTCCTGTTTCGGGATCACGTGCAGGAATTCGGTCGCGAGCGAGATGCGCGTGGCGTCGTCTTGCTCCGGTCCCGCCTCGCGCGTCGCGCGGACCGAGCCCTCGAAGTACGCGTTTTCGCGATCGCCCGAGACCCGTGCGCGCTTCGCCTCGATCGTGAACGACGGCTGGCCGGGCCTCGTCACCGAGAGCTTCGGCCCCTCGAACTCGATCATGCCGTCATCCGGGTAGTGCCGCGCCACGGCAGCCGAAAGCGTCTGCGTCGGCCGGCCGTCGGCGTCGAGCTCGACCGCACGCACGCCTTCGGCGAACAGGTCCGGGTCGTGGCGACCGCTGCCGTCCCGGCGCGGTCCGGGATCGAGCACCTGCGCATCCAGCCAGTAGGTGAGGGCGGCCAGCCCCCCGAGCAGCAGCAGCGGCAGCCAGCCGGCGACGCGATCGAGCGAACGGCGTGCGCTGCGCATGCGCTTAGCCCCCGCGGGCGGGCGCGCCGTGCGCGGCCTCGGCCCCGGCGAGCCGCGATTGCGCGGCGAGTATCAGCTCGGTGGCCTCGCGCACGGCGCCGGCCCCGCCGTCGCGGCGCGTGACGTAGTGCGCGTGGCGCTTCACCGCGTCGGGCGCGTGCGGCACGGTGAGCGCGAGACCGCACGCGGCCAGGAGCGGCACGTCGGGGAGGTCGTCGCCCATGTGCGCGCAGGCCTCGGGCGCGACCCCGAGCTCCGCACGGATGTGCTCCCACGGCGCCGTCTTGTGCTCCGCGCCGAGCGCCACGCGGTGGACACCGAGGAGGTGCGCTCGATGGCGCACGGACTCCGCGTTGCTGCCGGTGATCCAGGCGACCGCGATGCCCGCGTGCAGGAGCATCTTCATCGCGAGGCCATCCTGGACGTGGTAGGCCTTGAACTCGCGGCCGTGGTCGTCGACGTAGATGCGGCCGTCGGTCAGCACGCCGTCGACGTCGAACGTGACGAGCCGCACGCCCCGCGCGCGGCGCAGGATGTCCGCGTCCATCAGATCACTCGCGCACGGAACAGGTCGTGCAGGTGCAGCGCGCCGACCAGCCGTTCCCGGCCGTCGACGACGAGCAACTGGGTGACCTTGGGTGCGCGCTCCATCGTCTCCACGCAGTCGATCGCAAGGCGCTCGGGTGCGATCCGCCGCGGCTCGCGGGTCATCAGGTCGGCAACGCGCGCGACGCGGAAGTCGACGCCGCGCTCGATCGCGCGGCGCAGGTCGCCGTCGGTGAAGATGCCGGCGACGCGCGCGTCGCCGCCGACGACCGCGGTCATGCCCATGCCCTTGCCGCTCATCTCGATCACGGCCTCCGCCAGCGTGGCCGAGGTGCTCACCGTCGGGACCGCGCTGCCGCTGCGCATCACGTCCTCGACGCGGGTGAGGAGCCGGCGGCCGAGCGAGCCCCCCGGATGCGAGCGGGCGAAGTCCTCGGCCGAGAACCCGCGGGCATCGAGGACGGCGATCGCGATCGCGTCGCCGAGCGCAAGTGCCGCGGTCGTGCTCGCCGTCGGGGCGAGCCCCAGCGTGCAGGCCTCGGCGTCGACCGCGGCGTCGAGGTGCACGTCGGCGGCCTGCGCGAGCGAGGACTGCTCGTTGCCGGTGATGGCGACGAGGTGCGCCCCCTCGCGGCGCAGGTGCGGCGCGAGCATGACGAGCTCGTCGGTCTCCCCGGAGTTCGACAGCATGATCACCACGTCGTCCGGCGTGATCATGCCGAGGTCGCCGTGGCCGGCCTCGGCCGGGTGCACGAAGAAGGCGGGCGTGCCGGTGGAGGCGAGCGTCGCCGCGAGCTTCCTTGCGATGTGCCCCGACTTGCCGATGCCCGACACGACCACGCGCCCGTGGCAATTGAGGACCATGCCCACGGCGGCGACGAACGCCGCGCCGAGCTTGGTGCCGAGCGTCGCGATCGCCCGCGCCTCGGTGTCGAGCACGTCGCGCGCGATTGCGAGCGCGCGCGGCGCGTCGACGGGCAGCAGGGGCAGATG
>Ga0105100_10001802_pt1 | contig 12546 bp, 7 predicted proteins | sample PPLLak12cMay2015_2_FD_87033 | JGI IMG/M metagenome (GOLD analysis project Ga0105100, IMG submission 87033) | Freshwater sediment microbial communities from Prairie Pothole Lake near Jamestown, North Dakota, USA - PPLs Lake P8 Core (1) Depth... | ecosystem: Environmental > Aquatic > Freshwater >... | reverse complement strand
GGTCGCCCAGCTCGTAGAGGTACCGGCCCTCGGTGTCTTCGGCCCGGACCTTGAACGCCTGATAAAAGGCGCTGTTGGCATTGATCACGTGCAGCGAGGCGTCGAGCACGAGAAGCGGCGACGGCGTGGTCTGGACGATGGCGTCGGCATAGTCGCTCGCTGCCCGCAGCGCCTCGTTCACCGACGCCATCTCGCGGTTGCGGTTGGTCAGCTCCTCGTTGGTCGTGATCAGTTCCTCGTTGGTCGACTCCAGCTCCTCCTTGGCGGTCTGCAGCTCCTCGTTCGTGCTTTGCAGCTCCTCGTTGGCCGAGAGCAGCTCTTCGTGCGCGGATTTCAGCTCTTCCTTGACGGCCTCGTGCCCCTCGATCGCCCCCTGCAGATAGTCGCGGGTCGCCGTCAGCTCGCGCTGCAGCCGCGCGCTCTCGGCTTCCTCCCCCGCCGGCGCTGCGCGGGCGCTCAGGCGCCTGAACCATCCCAGCAACGCGCTCCACAATGAATGCGCCGGCCCGCCGGCGCGCTCGGATGGAGTCTCCTCGAAAGCCACCAGATAGCCGCGCAGGCCCGCCTCGGGCACCTGGACGGGGCTCACCTGGAGCCGGATCTCCCGCACTGCGCCCGGCGCCTCCAGCCGCACCGCCCCGCTTCGCACCGGCTCACCGGTCTTGCGCGCCTCCTCCATGGCCCGCCCGAGCGCGATCACCAGTGCCGGCGCCGCAAGCTTGCGCAGGCTCAGGCTCGCGGGACCCGGGGCATGCTCGAGATAAGGCCCCGTCTGCCCACGGAACTGCAGCACGTTCAGCTCTTCGTCGATCAGGACGCAGGCGGGAGCGTAGCGGGCGAGCAGCACGCGGTCGGCTTCGCGCTGGATGCGGTCGGCCTCGGGCGCGACCGGGGCGGCGGCAGCAGCGGCATCGCCGCGCGCGGTCGATTCGGCCGCGTCGCGATCGAACAGCAGGCCCCGGTGCCCGGAAGCCGCCTTGCGCGCATAGATGCGGTAGTGCTTGTCCAGCGATTCGAACAGATCCGCGCTCTCGCCGACGGTTTCCGAGGGCCCCAGCATGAGGAAGCCGCGAGGCTTCAGCGCATAGTGGAAGAACGACAGCACCCGGCGCTGCATGGCCTGATTGAGGTAGATGAGGAGATTGCAGCAGCTCACCAGGTCGATCCGCGAGAACGGCGGGTCGCGCGTGACGTCGTGCCTGGCGAAGACGCACATCTCGCGGATCGACTTGGCGATCTGGTAGCGGTCGTCGAGCTTCAGGAAGAAGCGCCGCAGCCGCTCAGGCGTTACCTCGGCAGCGATGCTTTCGGCGTATATTCCGGCGCGCGCCCGCTCGATCGCCGGCTCGCTCACGTCGGTGCCGAAGATCTGGATCGGCGTCGCGGTGCTGCGCTCGCCGAGAAACTCGCGCAGGCTGATCGCGATCGAGTAGACCTCCTCGCCGCTCGCGCAGCCGGGCACCCAGATGCGCAGCGGATCTTTCGGCGAGCGCTCTCCCATCAGCGCCGGAAACGCCAGTCGCGAGAGCGCCTCGAGGCCGCCGGGGTCGCGGAAGAAGCTGGTCACCACGATCAGCAGGTCCTCCGACAGCGCCTGCTGCTCGGCGAGGTCGTTCTGCAGCAGGTCCGCGTACGACGCCAGGTCGTCGAGGCGGTGCATCGCCAGGCGGCGCGCCAGGCGCCGGTCGATGGTGGCTCGCTTGTAGTGGGTGAAATCCACCCCGCTCGACGCACGCAGCAACCGGAACATCCGCGCGATAGCGGCCTTTTCCGCCAGCGCAGCGGGCGCGGGCGCCACGGGTTGCTCGCCGGCCTTTTCCCCCGCGACCTGCAGATAAGGATGCCGGCCGATGCGGGCGAGCGTTTCCCCCATCTCGCGCGGCGTCTGGATGAAATCCACGCACCCGGCGTCGATGGCGCTCTTCGGCATCCCCGGGAAGCTCGCCGAAGCCTCCTCCTGCGCGAGCGTGACGCCGCCCGCCGCCTTGATCGCCTGCAGGCCCCGCGAGCCGTCCGAGCCGGTGCCCGAAAGCACGATTCCGACGGCGTTGTGGCCGCGCTCGGCTGCGAGCGATTGGAACAGGAAATCGACCGGCATCGACGGCTGCCGGCCCTCGGCCCGGGGCTGGAGATGCAGCGCGTCCCCGTCGAGCGAGAGCAGAGTGTTCGGAGGGATGATGTAGACATGATCGTGCGATATGGACATGCCCGCCGCGACCTCGCCCACGGGCCTCGACGTCTTCTTGCCGAGGATTTCTGCGAGCATGCTCGCTCGCGCCGGATCGAGGTGCTGCACGATCAGAAAGGCCATGCCCGTCCGGTCCGGGAGCGCTTCCAGCAGCTCGCCGATGGGCTCGAGCCCGCCGGCCGAGGCGCCGATGCCGACGACCGGGATGAGGGCGTCAGGGGAAGCCGCCGGGCTGGCAGGCTCAGCCATCGCCGCTCCGCCGGTCGTTCGCCCGAGCGAATTCGAGCCGCGCTGCTGCGGCAGGCAGGTACCCCGAGGAGCGGTCTAGGACGGCAACCACGTCAGCGATATTAAACCCTCGCCGCCTCTGCGCCTGTTTCGTGATCTGGATCTGAGCGTGCTTGACGATCGGGAACTCCGCGGCGACGAAGAATGCGTTCGTCACGACGAACGCCAGCGAAGCCGCGTTCTGGAGCATGAAGTGACACCTGGACGGAGGAACCGAGCGCCAGTTCCGCGCTAGAATCCTGCCTCGAAACAACACCGCTGGCTCCGAATGTTCGACTTCTTCCAGAAGCACAAGCGCATCGGCCAGGTGATCCTGGGCCTGATCGCCATCACCTTCGTCACCTGGGGCGTCGAGTCGTATACCAGCATGCGCGCCGGGCGCGACACCGTCGCCACGGTCAACGGCTTCGAGATCTCGCAGCGCGAGTTCGCCCAGCAGCTGCAGCAGCAGCAGGAGCAGCTGCGCCGCCTGCTCGGCGGCGCGGTCGACCCGCAGGCGCTCGACAGCCCCGAGTCGCGCAGCGCGCTGCTCGAATCGCTGATCTCGCAGCGCCTGGTGGCGAGCCAGGCGGCGAGGCAGCACCTGATCATGAGCCGCGAGGCGGTGATCGACGCCATCACCAAGGCGCCGGAATTCCAGGAGAACGGCCAGTTCTCGCCGGCGCTCTACTCGGGGTACCTCGCCAGCCGCGGCCTGACCGACCAGGCCAACGTCGCCCAGCTGCGCTCGCAGCTGCCGCTTGCGCGCCTGGTGGGCTCGATCTCCGACACCGCCATCGCCCCGCGCTCGGTGGTGCAGCGCCTGGCCGCGATCGAGGCGCAGCAGCGCGAGGTCTCCGAGGCGCGCATCCCGGTGCAGCAGTTCCTGCCGCAGGCGAAGGTCGACGAGCCGGAAGCGAAGGCCTATTACGACGCGAACCTCGCCGACTACCGCACGCCCGAGCGCGTGCGCGCCGAGTACCTGGTGCTTTCGGCGGAGAACCTCGGCCGCGGCGAGCCGGTGAGCGAGGACGAGATCAAGGCCGCCTACGAGGCGCGCGCCTCGGAGTACCGCGTCGAGGAGCAGCGCCGCGCCAGCCACAGCCTGGTGAAGACGAAGGAAGAGGCGGAAAAGCTGCTCGCCGAGGTGAAGAAGAACCCGGCGCGCTTCGCGGAACTGGCGAAGAAGCATTCGCAGGACCCGGGCTCGGCGGAGAAGGGCGGGGAGCTCGACTGGTTCACCCGCGGCATGATGGTGAAGCCCTTCGAGGACGCGGTGTTCAAGCTCGGCCAGAACGAGACCGGCCTGGTGCAGAGCGAGTTCGGCTTCCACGTGGTGCGCGTCACCGGCGTGCGGCCGGGCAAGGCGAAGCCGCTCGCCGAGGTGAGGCAGGAGCTCGCCGACCAGCTGGCGCGCCAGAAGGGCGGGAGGAAGTTCCTCGAGGCGGCCGAGGCGTTCAACAACCTGGTCTACGAGCAGTCGGAGAGCCTGAAGCCGGCCGCGGAGCGCTACAAGCTGCAGATCCAGACCACCGGCTGGATCAGCCGCTCGGCGGCGCAGGAGCTCGGCGCGCTCGACAACCCGAAGCTGCTGGCCGCGCTTTTCTCCGAGGATTCCCTGAAGAACAGGCGCAACACCGACGCCATCGAGGTCGCGCCCAATACGCTGGTGGCGGCGCGCGCGGTCGAGCACCAGCCCGCAAAGCAGCGCGAGTTCAGGGAAGTGAAGGACGAGATCGTCGAGCTGCTGCGCGGGCGCAAGGCGTCCGAGCTCGCCTACAAAGACGGCGTCGCGAAGCTCGAGCGGCTGAAGAAGGGCGAGGACGCCGGCGTGACCTGGGGCCCGGCGAAGGCGGTGTCGCGCCGCGAGGCGCAGGGGCTACCTGCGGACGTGCTGCGCCGGGTGGTTTCGGCGGACGTGTCCAAGCTGCCGGCCTATGTCGGCGTGCCGATCCCGAACGCCGGCTACCTGCTGCTGCGCATCTCGAAGGTGGTGGAGGTGGACCCGAAGGCGCTCGACCCGCAGGTCTCCGGGCGCATCGCCGGGATGGTCGGCGCGGCGCAGTACGAGGCGTACATCGCCAGCCTGCGCAGCCGCGCCGACATCGAGGTGCGCCAGGCTAATCTGGAGACGAAGTAGCGCCGATCCCGCCGACGACGTGGCTGAAGCCGGCGTCGACGTAGAGGATTTCCCCGGTGATCGCGGCGGCGAGGTCCGAGAGCAGGAACGCGGCGGCGTTGCCGACATCCTCGGTGGTGACATTGCGCCGCAGCGGCGCATGCTGCTCGACGAATTTGAGGATCTTGCCGAAGCCGCCGATGCCGGCGGCGGCGAGCGTCTTGATCGGCCCCGCGGAGATGCCGTTCACGCGGATGCCCTTCGGCCCCAGGTTCGCGGCGAGGTAGCGCACCGCGGCTTCGAGGCTTGCCTTGGCGAGGCCCATGGTGTTGTAGCTGGGCAGGACACGCACCGCGCCCAGGTACGTCATCGTCAGTAAGGAAGCATTCTTTGTGAAGAGAGGCAAGGCTGCTTTGGCGAGCGCCGGGAAGCTGTAGACGGAGATGTCGTGCGCCTGGCGAAAGGCTTCGCGGGAGATGCCCTCGAGGAAATCGCCGGTGATCGCCTCGCGCGGCGCGAAGGCGATGGCGTGCACCAGTCCGTCCAGGGCCCCCCAGGTTTTCCCCAGCTCATCGAACAAGGAAGCTATTTCCGCATCGCTCGTCACCTCGCAGGGAATGGCGATTTTCGACCCGAGCTCGGCCGCCATGTCGGTGACGCGGTCGCGGAAGCGCTCGTTCTGGTAGGTAAAGGCGAGCTCGGCGCCCTCTCGCTGCGCCGCCTTGGCGACGCCGTACGCGATCGAGCGGTCCGAGAGCAGGCCGGTGACGAGAATCTTCTTGCCGGAGAGCAGTCCCATGGCAAGTATTATAGAGGCCGCGTGCGCATCGTTCTGATATTGCTGCTTTTTCTCTCTGGGTGCGGCGAGGTCTGGAACGATCCCTATCCCGCCTCGGAGCGCGGCAAGAACGTCCTCTACGGCTTTTTTGTCGAGCGGCCCAAACACCTCGACCCGGTACAGTCTTACACCACGGACGAGTCTCAGTTCATCCGCCAGGTCCTCGAGCCGCCGCTCCAGTACCACTACCTGAAGCGACCCTACGAGCTCGTGCCGCTTACGGCGGTGGAAGTGCCGAAGCCGCGCGAGGTCGACGGCGGCAAGTTCACCGTTTACGAGATCCGCATCCGCCCAGGCATCCGCTACCAGCCTCATCCAGCGTTCGTTGCCGAGAACCAGAATCTGCCGGCACAGCGGGTCGAGGCGCTGCATTCGCCCTACGAGTTGCCGCTTGGCACCCGCGAGCTCGTCTCCGACGACTACATCTACCAGATCAAGCGCCTCGCGCATCCGCGCCTGCACTCCCCGATCCTCGGCCTCATGTCCGAGTACATCGTCGGCATGGGGGATTTCTCAAAGAGGATGAAGGAGGTCGACAAGGACCGCGCCAAATGGCTGGACTTGCGCGAGCACGCGCTGGAGGGCGTCGAGCGGGTGGATCGCTACACCTACCGCGTCAAGCTGAACGGCCGCTATCCGCAGTTCGTCTACTGGCTGGCGATGCCCTTCTTCACGCCGGTTCCCTGGGAGGCGGAGAGGTTCTTTGAGCAGCCGGGGATGGCCAAGAAGAACTTCACCCTCGATTGGTGGCCCATCGGCACCGGGCCGTACATGCTTTCCGAGAACAATCCGAACGCGCGCATGGTGCTTGAGCGCAATCCGAACTTTCGCGGTGAGCCGTATCCCTCGGAAGGCGAGCCGGAAGATGTGGCGGCCGGCCTGCTCGCCGATGCGGGCAAGACCATGCCCTTCATCGACCGCGTCGTGTTCAGTCGCGAGAAGGAGAGCGTCCCGCTCTGGAACAAGTTCCTGCAGGGGTACTACGACGTCGCCGGCATCGGCTCCGACCAGTTCGATCAGGCGGTGCGCGTGTCGATCGAGGGCGCGGCTGAACCGACCGATGAGATGGTGAAGAAGGGCATCACGCTCAGCACGCTCGTTTCGGCGACGATCTATTACTTCGGCTTCAACATGAAGGATCCCGTGGTCGGAGGCAGCTCCGAGCGTGCGCGCAAGCTGCGCCAGGCGATTTCGATCGCAGTCGACATGGAGGAGTATCTGTCGATCTTCGAAAACGGCCGGGGCGTGGTGGCGCACAGCCCGATACCGCCGGGCATCTTCGGTCGGCGCACCGGCGAGGAGGGCGTCAATCCGCTGACCCATGCCTGGCGCGACGGGCGCGAGCAGCGCCGCCCGATCGAGGAGGCGAGAAAGCTCCTTGCCGAGGCGGGGTATCCGGCCGGGCGCGACCCGAAGACGGGCGCTCCGCTCCTGCTCTACTTCGACACGACGGCGCGCGGACCCGGCGACAAGTCGCGCCTCGACTGGTGGCGCAAGCAGCTCGCGAAGCTGTCGATTCAACTCGAAGTCCGCCAGACGGACTGGAACCGCTTTCAGGAGAAGATCCGCACGGGGACCCAGCAGCTCTACGGCCTGGGCTGGGCGGCGGACTATCCGGACGCGGAGAACTTTCTCTTCCTGCTGCACGGGCCGCAGGCGCGCGCCGACGGTGCCGGCGCCAACAGCTCGAACTACGTGAACCCGAAATACGACGCGCTGTTCGAGAAAATGAAGAACATGCCGAACTCGCCCGAGCGCCAGCGGGTCATCGACGCCATGGTCGACATGGCGCGGCACGACGCACCATGGATTTTCGGCTTTCATCCAAAGGAGTTCAGCCTGCGGCACAGCTGGGTTGCCAATGCCAAGCCGAACGACATGGCAGGGAATACCACCAAGTATCGTCGCATCGATATTCCACGACGCGAGGCGGCGCGCCGCGAATGGAACAGGCCGGTGATCTGGCCAGTGGCGCTGATTCTTCTGGCCGTCCTTGCCAGCGCGATCCCAGCGGTACTCGGTTATCGGAGGCGAGAGCGCATGGCGGCACGACCGGCCTGATGCTCGCCTACATCCTCAGGCGCGTGCTGTATGCGATTCCCATCCTGATCGGGGTGAACCTGATCACCTTCGCGCTGTTCTTCATCGTCAATACCCCCAACGACATGGCGCGCATGCACCTCGGCGTGAAGCGGGTGACGCCCGAGGCGATCGAGAAATGGAAGCAGGAGCGGGGCTATGACAGGCCTCTCTTGTGGAACGAGAAGAGCGCGGGAGTGAAGCGGCTGACCGACACCATCTTCTTCGAGAAATCGATGAAGCTCTTCGCCTTCGACTTCGGCCCGGCCGAGGACCGCCGCGACATCGGCGAGGAGATCGGCGCGCGCATGGGACCGAGCCTGGCGCTGGCGATGCCGGTGTTCCTTGTCGGCCTGGCGGTGAACATCACCTTTGCCCTGATGATGGCCTTCTTCCGCGCCACGTATCTCGATTTCTGGGGCGTGGTGCTGTGCGTGGCGATGATGTCGATCTCGACCCTCTTCTACATCATCGGCGGCCAGTACGTCGCGGCGAAGCTGTGGAACCTCGTGCCGATCTCGGGCTACGACGGCGGCCTCGACGCGGGACGCTTCGTCATCCTGCCGGTGCTGATCGGCGTGGTGAGCGGCATCGGCTCGGGCAGCCGCTGGTACCGCACCATCTTCCTCGAGGAGATGGGGCGCGACTACGTGCGCACCGCGCGCGCCAAGGGCCTCGCGGAATCGGTGGTGCTGTTCCGCCATGTGCTGAAGAACGCCATGATCCCCATCCTGACCGGGGCCGTGGTGGTGATTCCGCTGCTTTTCATGGGGAGCCTCCTCACCGAGTCCTTCTTCGGCATCCCGGGGCTGGGCAGCTACACGATCGACGCCATCCAGGCGCAGGACTTCGCCGTGGTGCGCTCGATGGTGTTCATCGGCTCGGTGCTCTACATCGCCGGGCTGCTGCTCACCGACCTCTCGTACACGCTGGTCGACCCGCGCATCAGGTTCGATTAAATGAGCGACTGATGCGCTTCGTCCCGGTCGTCCTGTACACCGACGCCTTGTTGTGGCTGCTCGCGCTCGGGCTCGCCGTCTACGGCTGGACCTGCGCCCGGCGGCCGCACCTCGCTGCGCCCTGGCGTCGCGTCTTCCAGTCGCGCGCGGCGCTCGCGTCCGGCGCAGTCCTCGCCATCTTCATCGTCATCGGCCTCGCCGACTCGCTGCATCTCCGGCGGCCGCCCTCGATCGCCGAGCAGTCCGTGCTCGACCTTGCGCTCGGGCACCTGCGCGAGCGGGGCGAGAAGACCTACTCCGCACCCCTGGCGACGCGGCTCTACGCGAAGGAGCAGGTCGAGGCGCCCGGCGGCAAGACGGTGCGCGAGTATCCCCGCCTGCGCTACGGCGGCAGCCACCTGCAGGACGAGGCGGATGCGACGCGCGATATCGCGTGGCTTGCGCTGCGCGGTTTGCTGATATCGGCTGTGGCCTGGGGAGCGATGTTCCTGATGATCGGTCGTTTCATGAAAAGACGATCCCCGCAGGTGCCCTGGGGCGCGGCATGGGTGGCGCTCGCGGTGGCTCTGGCGCTCGCCGGCCCGGCGCTGAGCCTCTCCCAGCACTGGCACGTGCTCGGGACCGACAAGGTCGGCAACGATGTCCTCTTCCAGGCGCTGAAGTCGATCCGCACCAGCCTCGTCATCGGCACGCTGACGACGCTGGTGCTGCTGCCGCTCGGCGTCGCGCTCGGCATCGCCGCGGGCTACTTCAAGGGCTGGGTCGACGACGTGATCCAGTACGCCTACACGACCCTCAACAGCATTCCCGGCGTGCTGCTCATCGCCGCGGCAGTGCTGATGATGCAGGTGGTGATCGACCGCAATCCCGAGTGGTTCGCCACCGCCGCCCAGCGCGCCGACTTCCGCCTGCTCATCCTGTGCGCGATCCTCGGGCTGACGAGCTGGACCGGCCTCGCGCGGCTGCTGCGCGGCGAGGCGCTCAAGCTCTCCCAGCTCGAGTACATCCAGGCGGCGCACGCCTTCGGCGTCTCGAACGCGCGCATCCTCGGCCGGCACATCCTGCCGAACGTCGCCCACATCGTCATCATCGCCATGGTCATGGACTTCTCCGGGCTGGTGCTCGCCGAGGCCGTCCTCTCCTACGTCGGCGTGGGCGTCGATCCCGCCACCACCAGCTTCGGCACCATGATCAACGCCGCGCGCCTGGAGATGGGCCGCGAGCCGATCGTCTGGTGGTCGCTCGCCGCGGCTTTCTTCTTCATGTTCGTCCTGGTACTGGCGGCGAACCTCTTCGCCGACGCCGTGCGCGACGGCTTCGATCCGCGGGTGAGAGTAGGGGGGCTGGTGACTGCATGAGCGCCATCCTCCAGGTCGAGAACCTGCGCACGGTGCTGGATACGCCGCGGGGGCAGCTGCGCGCGGTCGACGGGGTGGACATCGAGCTGCGCAAGGGCGAGTGCTTCGCGCTGGTGGGCGAGTCGGGCTGCGGCAAGTCGATGACCGCGCTCTCCATCATGCGGCTGCTGCCGGAGGCGGGACGGATCGTCTCGGGCCGGGTGGGCCTCGGCGGCCACGATCTGCTGGCGCTGCCCGAGGCGGCGATGCGGGCGGTGCGGGGCCGGCGCGTGGCGATGATCTTCCAGGAGCCCGCCACGGCGCTGAATCCGGTGCTGACCGTCGGCCGGCAGATCGAGGAGGTCATCGAAAGGCACGTGGGGAAAGCGGGGATGCGCCAGAAGGCGCTTGACCTGCTTCGCGCAGTCGGGATTCCCGAGCCCGAGCAGCGCTACCACCAGTACCCGTTCCAGCTCTCCGGCGGGCAGAAGCAGCGGGTGATGATTGCCGGGGCGCTGGCGGTCGACCCGGAAGTGCTGGTGGCCGACGAGCCGACGACGGCGCTCGACGTGACGATCCAGGCGCAGATCCTCGAGCTGCTGAAGCAGCTGCAGGCCGAGCGGGGTATGGCGCTGCTGCTCATCACGCACGACCTGGGCATCGTCGCGAACATGGCGCACCGCGTGGCGGTGATGTACGCCGGCGAGATCGTCGAGGTGGCCGATCGCGACGCCTTCTTCCGCGCGCCGCAGCACCCGTACTCCCAGAAGCTGTTTGCCGCGCTGCCCTCGCCGCAGCGCCGCGCAGGCGAGCTGGCGGTGATCCGCGGCCAGGTGCCGCCGCTGACGAGCACCTTCGACTATTGCCGGTTCGCCGACCGGTGCGATTTCGTTTTCGATCGCTGCCGCGTGGAGGCGCCGCGGCTTCTCGAGCCCGTGCCGGGCCATCTTGCGCGCTGCCACCTGCGCGAAGCGGGGCCGGCGGCGCCTCGTCAGATCGATGTTTCACGGAAACAGCCTGTTGTCGCGGCTGAAGAGAGACGGGTCCTTCTTGAAGTGCAGGATCTGAAAGTGCACTTTCCGGTCCGCCGCGGCATCTTGCGGCGGACGGTGGGGCAGGTGCGTGCGGTGGACGGCGTCTCCTTCGCCCTGCGCGAGGGCCGCACGCTGGCGCTCGTGGGGGAGTCCGGGTGCGGCAAGACGACGACCGGCAAGGCCCTCCTGCAGCTCATCGCGCCCACGTCGGGCAGCGTGCGCTACGAAGGGCAGGAGATCGTCGGGCTGTCACGCTCGGCGATGCGCTCCCGCCGCGCCGCGATGCAGATCGTGTTCCAGGACCCTTACGCGTCGCTCAATCCCCGGCTGCGCGTCGCGGAAATCCTTCTCGAGGGCATGCGGGCGCTGCAAGTCGGCAAGGATGACAAGGAAAGATCGGCGTTGCTGACCGATTTGCTGGAGCAGGTGGGGCTGCCGGCAGAAGCGATGGGCCGCTACCCGCACGAATTCTCGGGCGGGCAGCGCCAGCGCATCGCCATCGCGCGCGCCCTGGCGGTGAACCCGAAGCTCATCGTGTGCGACGAGCCGACCAGCGCGCTCGACGTCTCGGTGCAGGCGCAGATCCTGAACCTGCTGCGCTCGCTGCAGCAGCGCCTGGGCATCGCCTACCTCTTCATTACCCACAACATCGCCGTCGTCGACTACCTCGCCCACGAGGTGGCGGTGATGCGCGAGGGGAAGATCGTCGAGCACGGCACGGTGGACGCGGTGCTGCGCGGCCCGCGCCACGCGTACACGAAGGAGCTGCTCGCCGCCGTGCCGGCGGTGGCTTGATGTCAGCGCGGCTTCTGGCGCCGCCTAGTGAACGCGCAGGTAGATTTTCTGCCCGATGCGCAGGTGCGGCCCGAGGGAGTTCCAGCGCTTGAGGTCGGAAACGCGCACGCGGTAGCGCATCGCGATGCCGCTCAGCGTGTCGCCGCGGCGCACCTTGTGCACGCCGCGCACCGCGCTCTGCACGGGGATCGGCGGCGCGTACATGATGGGCAGGGCGCGCGCCGACGCCTTCGCATCGCCGTTCATCGGCACGACCAGCACCTGCGGCATCTTGGAGGAGCGCGGGTGGATGCCGTTGACGCGCTTCAGGTCGTCGACGCTGACGTGGTACTTCTTCGCGATCGCGAGCAGGCTCTCGCCGCGCTTCGGGCGATACACCTCCCAGGAAACGAGCGACTTCTCGTCGTACTTCGCCAGGTTGTCGTGGAAGACGTCGACCTTGTCCGCGGGTAGCACGATGCGCGTCGCCACCGAGGAGCGGATGAGCGGCCGGCTGAAGCCGGGGTTGAGGGCGATAAACTCTTCGACCTCCATCTCGGCGAGCGCGGCGGCGAGCTGCACGTCCATGTCCGGGGTCTCCGTGACCACGGCGAAGTAGGGCTCGTTGGGGATCGGGTCGAGGTTGATGCCGTAGGGCTCGGGGTTGGCGATGATGTTCTTGATCGCCTGGAGCTTCGGCACGTACTGCGCGGTCTCGCGCGGCATGCGCAGGCTGAGGTAGTCGGTCGGTTTCTTCGTCTTCCTGTTCTTCGCGATGGCGCGCTTCACCGCGTTTTCGCCCCAGTTGTAGGAGGCGAGGGCGAGGTGCCAGTCGCCGTGCATCTCGTACACGTAGGTGAGGTAGTCGAGCGCGGCGTTGGTGGAGGCGACGATGTCGCGCCGGCCGTCGTACCACCAGTTCTGCTGCAGCTCGTAGCGCTTGCCGGTGCC
>Ga0105100_10001800_pt1 | contig 12558 bp, 10 predicted proteins | sample PPLLak12cMay2015_2_FD_87033 | JGI IMG/M metagenome (GOLD analysis project Ga0105100, IMG submission 87033) | Freshwater sediment microbial communities from Prairie Pothole Lake near Jamestown, North Dakota, USA - PPLs Lake P8 Core (1) Depth... | ecosystem: Environmental > Aquatic > Freshwater >... | reverse complement strand
TCCGCCTTGCGTGCGGCGTGTACGCGAGCCTTCGGCTCGCACGTGCACGCCGCACGTACTGAAATCAGCGCGGGCGGCTTGAGGCGGCTCGGCGCCGCCCGCGATCACAACTGCATACGTCGGACGACCGCGAGCTGCGTCCGCTGCGTTTCCAGCTCCAACGCAGCCGCTGCGCGATTCGCCACGGCGATTCGCGCTCACAAGCGCGCGGCCGCCGCCCGGCCGCCCGAAGGCGGCCGCGCTAACTAATCCGCGGCGAGTGCACGTGCGCCCCGCAGGGGCGCGTACACGAGCCGCGCCTCCTAGAAATTCCCGACGATCCATTCCTTCATCCGTTTGAACGTCTGCTTGAACGATCCGGTCTGCTGCGCGATCTTCCGGCCGCGCAGTCGCTGCGAGTTCGCCTCCACCAGCAGGCCGATCGCGGTCGCGAAGCGCGGATTGCGCACGACGTCGGCGAGCGATCCCGTGTAGTTCGGCCAGCCGATGCGGGCAGGCTTGAGGAACACGTCCTCGGCCAGTTCCGTCATGCCAGGAAGCAGACTGTTGCCGCCCGTCAGCACGATGCCGGACGACAACAACTCTTCGTATCCGGATTCGCGGATCACCTGCTGCGTCAGCGTGAAGAGCTCCTCCACACGCGGCTCGATGACGGCAGCGAGCGACTGGCGCGACAGCAGACGCGGCCCGCGATCGCCGAGGCCGGGAATCTCGATCTTCTCGTTCGGATCGGCCAGGACTTCCTTGGCGACCCCCCATCGCAGCTTGATCTCCTCCGCGTCGGCCACCGGGGTCCGCAGCGCCATTGCGATGTCGTTCGTGATCTGGTCGCCGGCGATCGGGATGATCGCCGTGTGGCGAATCGCGCCTCCGGTGAAGATCGCGATGTCGGTCGTGCCTCCGCCGATATCAACAAGGGCAACACCCAGTTCCTTTTCGTCCGGCGCCAGCGCCGACAGCGACGAGGCGAGTGGCTGCAGGATCAGGTCCTGCACTTCGAGGCCGCAGCGCCGCACGCACTTGATGATGTTCTGGGCCGCGCTGACGGCACCGGTCACGATGTGAACCCGGACCTCGAGTCGCACTCCGCTCATGCCGATCGGCTCGCGGATGTCCTCCTGGCCGTCGACGATGAACTCCTGCGTCAGCACATGCAGCACCTGCTGGTCGGTCGGGATGTTGACCGCCTTCGCGGTCTCGATCACGCGCGTGACATCGGCCGCAGCGACCTCGCGGTCTTTGATCGCGACCATGCCGCTTGAGTTGAAACTCTTTATGTGACTGCCCGCGATGCCGGTAAAGACATCCTTGATCTGGCAGGCGGCCATCAGTTCGGCCTCTTCGAGTGCGCGCCGGATCGACTGCACGGTCGCTTCGATGTTGACGACGACGCCCTTGCGCAACCCCTGCGACTCGGCCTGCCCCAGTCCGATGACCTCGAAGCGGCCGTCGGGCAGCACTTCGGCGACGGCAACCACCACCTTCGAGGTACCGATGTCGAGCCCGACGATCAGATCCTTGGTTTCGTTTCTCATTCCTGTAGTTCGTTCAGCGGGATTTCGCCGGCGGCGAGGCGGCAAGGCCGTTTGGGTAACGCGCGTCGATGCGCGCGGGCGGCCCGCCGAAATGGGCAACAACCATCGGATAGGCAGCGATCAGCTGTTCCAGCCGGGCCAATAAGGACACAGGCGCGTCGCGTCCGAGCTCGATGCGTCCGGCGGGGAGTCCGGGTCCCGATACGCGCACGCTCCACGCGCGGCGCTCGGAAACGTCGATGCCGTCGACGGCCAGCGGGATTGCTGCGAGCAGCGCGGAGAATTCGTAGTAGCGGCGCGCGACGTCACGCGCGATCGCGGCGGGACCGCTGAAGGCCGGCAACGGCCCGTGGATCTCCGCTTCGGCAGGGTTGGCGACGAAGAGCTCGCCACCATCCGACAGGAGCCGCCCGTCGTCCCAGGTGCCGAGCGCGCGGTGCTCGGTCAGCGTGACCTGCAATCGGTTCGGCCACACCCTGCGCACCGAGACCCTGGCGACCCAGGGCACGGTTTCGAGCAGCCGGCGCGTGTCGTCGAGCCGCATCGTGAAGTAGTTGCCCTTGAGCCGGCCGGCGGTTGCTGCGCGGATCGACGCGGCAGTCACATGCTGCAGGTCGCCGCGGACGTCGATGCGCTTGAGCGCGAACACCGACCACTGCGCAACCCAGCTCAGTACCGCGCCGGCCGCGAGCATGACGGCGATCGCCAGAAACAGCGCCGCAAGCAGGTTCATCTGGCGCGGCGTCATATTGGTTCCCTGGCGTCGCACGCGGCCAGCGCGAGGATGCGCAACACGAGATCCTCGTAGCTGATGCCGAGCGCGCGCGCGGCCATCGGCACCAGCGAATGTCCGGTCATGCCGGGCGATGTATTCAGCTCGAGCAGATGCGGCCGGCTGTCGTCGCTCAGCATCACGTCGATGCGGCCCCAGCCGCGCGCGCCCAGCACGCGGTAAGCGCGGATGCAGATCGACTGGATCTCCGCAGCAAGCGCGCTGTCGATCGGCGCCGGGCACAGGTACTGCGTTTCGTCGCTGAAATACTTGCTGTGATAGTCGTAGTTCGCGCCTGGAGCGCGGATCTCGACCAGCGGCAGGGCCTCGGTGGCCGCTCCTTCCCCGAGCAGCGCGCAGGTCAGTTCACGTCCGGCGATGAATTCCTCCGCGAGCACGACATCGTCGAACTTCGCAGCGAGCGCGTACGCCTCGTTCATTTCCGAGTAGCCGGAAACGCGCGACAGGCCGATCGTCGATCCCTCGTGCGGCGGCTTGACGATCAGAGGCAGACGCAATTCGTCCGCGGCCGCGTTCAGCGCCACGCGATCTCCCGACTCGAGCAGTCGGTAGCGCGGTGTCGGCAGGCCTTCGGCAAGCCAGATGCGCTTGGTGCAAACCTTGTCCATCGCGATCGCGGAGGCCTGCACGCCGCTGCCGGTGTACGGCACCCGCAGCGTCTCCAGTACCCCCTGGATCGTTCCGTCCTCGCCGCCCCGTCCATGCAGCGCGATGAAAACGCGATCGAAGCGCGCGGCCTCGAGTTCGGACAGGGACTGGGTGCCCGGGTCGAATGCATGCGCATCGACGCCACGGCTCGTCAGCGCGTTCAGTACGCCGTTGCCGGACATCAGCGAGACCTCACGCTCCGACGAGCGCCCGCCCATCAGCACGCCGACCTTGCCGAACGCGGCGGGGTCTCTCATTGCCCGCCTCCGCCCGCCAGGCGCGCCGGCAGCTGTCCGATCGATCCCGCGCCCATGCCGATGACGACATCGCCGTCGCGCACGTTCTCCCGCACCGCCGCCGTCAGGTCATCGATCGACTCGACGAAGATCGGTTCGACCTTGCCGGCGACGCGTACGGCGCGGGCCAGCGATCGCCCGTCGGCGGCGACAATCGGCGCCTCGCCGGCCGCATAGACCTCGGTCAGCAGCAGCACGTCGACCGTCGACAGCACACGGACGAAATCCTCGAAGCAGTCGCGGGTCCGCGTGTAGCGATGCGGCTGGAACGCCAGCATGATGCGCCGACCCGGGAAGGCGCCGTGCGCTGCTTCGAGCGTCGCCGCCATCTCGACCGGGTGATGGCCGTAATCGTCGATCAGCGTGTAACGACCTCCGGAAGGTGCCGGCAGTTCTCCGAGGCGCGCGAAACGGCGCCCGACTCCGGTGAATCCTTCGAGGGCCTCGACGATCGCAGCGTCCGGCACTCCGAGTTCGGTGCCGACCGCGATCGCTGCAAGCGCGTTGGCGACGTTGTGCATGCCGGGCAGATTCAGCGTCACCGCCAGCGGCGCAGACCCATCTCGCGTGACGCCGAACTTCATGCGCGTGCCGTCGGCCTGTGCGTCGAGCGCGCGCACCTGGGCGTCCGCGCCGAAGCCGTAGCTGATGACCGGCTTGGACACGAACGGCAGGATCTCGCGCACATGGGGGTCGTCGGTGCACAGCACCGCGCTGCCGTAGAAAGGCAGCCGCGCCAGGAAATCGACGAACGCCTGTTTCAGCCGCGCGAAGTCGTGGCCGTAGGTTTCCATGTGGTCGTTGTCGATGTTCGTCACGACGGCGAGCACCGGCATCAGGTTCAGGAACGACGCATCGGACTCATCGGCTTCGACGACGATGTAGTCGCCGCTGCCGAGCCGCGCGTTGGCACCTGCCGAATTGAGCCGTCCGCCGATGACGAAGGTCGGATCGAGCCCGCCCGCCGCCAGGACGCTCGCGACCAGGCTGGTGGTCGTCGTCTTGCCGTGCGTGCCGGCAATCGCGATCCCCTGCTTCAGCCGCATCAGTTCAGCCAGCATCACCGCGCGCGGCACGAGAGGCACACGGGCGACACGCGCGGCGAGCACTTCCGGGTTGTCCGCGGCGACCGCGGTTGACACGACGACGGCATCCGCGCCCTCGATGTTCGCGGCCGCGTGCCCCTGCGTGACCGTCGCACCGAGCTGTGCCAGTCGCTTCGTCGCTGGATTGGCCGCCGTGTCGGATCCGCTCACCCGGTAACCGAGCGTCAGCAGCACTTCGGCAATGCCGCTCATGCCGCTGCCACCTATACCCACAAAGTGAATGTGTTTGACGGCGTGCTTCATGCCGCCACCTTCTCGATGACCGAGGCGACGGTCTCCGTCGCGTCCGGCTTGCCGAGCGCGCGCGCGGCCTCGGCCATTCGCTGCAGGCGCTCCCGCGTCAGTTCGGCGATCAGCTGCGCAATGCGCGGCGCGCTCGCCTCCGGCTGCGGCAGGTGGATCGCGGCGCCGTGCGCCGCCATGAACTCGGCATTGGTCCGCTGGTGGTGCGTGGTGGACACCACGAGCGGCACGAGCACGCTCGCGGCCCCGGCCACCGCGAGTTCGCTGACGGTGATTGCCCCGGCACGGCAAAGGACGACGTCGGCCGCCGCATAGCGCGCCGCAATGTCGTCGATGAACGGGATGATTTCGGCGTCGACGCCGGCATTGCGATATGCCGACTGGACAGTTTCGACGTGCTTTGCGCCGCACTGATGGACGACGCGGGGACGCTGCGCAGGAGCAAGCAGCGCCAGCGCGGCGGGCAGCGTCTCGTTCAGTACCTGCGCGCCCAGGCTGCCGCCGATGACCAGCAGGGAAAGCGGGCCGTCGCGTCCGGCATAGCGTTGCGCCGGCGGCGCAATGCGCGCGATATCGGCACGTACGGGGTTGCCGGTGACGAGTCCCTTCTCGCCTGCGGCGCCGGCGGCTGCACCGTCGAAACCGCACAGCACGGCGGACGCCAGCGACTTCAGCATGCGGGTCGACATCAGCGGTGCCGCGTCCGGGTTGAGCAGCACGAGCGGCACGCCGAGCGTGCTGGCCGCCATGCCCGCCGGAACTGCGACGTAACCTCCGGTCGAGAACACGACCCCCGGATGACGGCGCCGGATCACCGCGCGGCTTTGCCACAACGCACGGAGCAGTGCGAAACCTCCGAGCAACAGCGTCCTGAGGCCCTTGCCGCGCAGGCCGGTGAAGTCGATCGCATCGAACACGATGCCACGCGGTTCGACCAGACTGCGCTCCATGCCGGCCCGGGTGCCGAGCCAGCTGACCGACCACCCGCGGCCGCGCAGTGCTTCGGCCACTGCGAGCCCGGGCATCACGTGCCCACCGGTACCCGCAGCAACCACGACGAGATGCCGGGCGGCGCTCATGCCCGCCCCCCCCGCATCAGCACGCGGTTTTCCCGATCGACACGCAGCAGAATTGCGAGCGCGACCAGCGTCGAGAGCAGCGCCGATCCGCCGTAGCTCATCAGCGGAAGCGTCAGCCCCTTGGTCGGCAGCAGCCCGGTCGCGACGCCGATGTTGATGAAGGCCTGCACGCCGATCCAGGCGCCGACGCCCTGCGCGACCAGGCCGGCAAACGTTCGCTCGAGCGCGATCGCCTGGCGGCCGATCTCGAATGCACGCTTGATCAGCCAGTAGAACAGCACGACGACGGTCAGCACGCCGACCAGGCCGAGTTCCTCGCCCAGCACCGCAAGAATGAAGTCGGTATGAGCCTCCGGCAGGTAGTGCAGCTTCTCGACACTCCCGCCCAGGCCGACCCCGAACCATTCGCCGCGGCCGAATGCGATCAGCGAGTGCGACAGCTGGTAGGCCTTGCCGAGCGCGTTGTCTTCGGACCAGGGATCGAGGTAGGCGAAGATGCGATCACGCCGCCACGGCGATAGCCAGATCACCAGCATGAAGACGCTCGCCAGCGCGGCAGAGATGCCCGCGAAGAGCTTTCCGTTCACGCCGCCGAGAAACAGGATCGCCATCGCGATCGCGACGATGACGCCGAAGGCACCGAGGTCTGGCTGCAACAGCAGCAATACGCCGATCGCGCCCATCACGACGGCTATCGGCAGGAAGCCCCGGCCAAAGTGGTGCATGTAGTCCTGCTTGCGAACCGTGAAGTTCGCCGCGTACAGCACGCAGGCCACTTTCATCAACTCCGACGGCTGCAGGTTCAGGAAGCCGAGAGGAATCCAGCGCTTCGCGCCGTTCACGCCTTTGCCGATGCCGGGCGCGAGCACGAGCACCAGCAACGCGAGGGCCCCCACGAACAGGTACGGCGCGAGCCGCTGCCAGGTCGCCATCGGAATCTGGAATGCGACGACGGCCGCGCAGAAGGCGATCGCCAGCGAGAACAGGTGGCGCACCAGGAAATGCGTGGGCGCGACGTGGTAGCGAGGAGAATCGGCTAGTGAGATCGACGCCGAATACACCATCACGGTGCCGATCAGCACAAGAGCGAACGCGACAGCGGCGAGCGCCCGATCGACGTTCGGCAGCGTCGATGTGCGCGCGGCCGGCAACGCGCTGCCGAGACCGGCAAGCGCCATCATCGATCCCGCCGGGCTGAATTCGCGAACCCGGCCGCGCGGACGACGGAGTGTTCGCAACCAGTTCAGCATGGCTGCCCCGCTTCGGCCGACAGCTCGCGAACCGCTTCGGCGAAGACTTCGGCCCGGTGCTCGTAGTTGCGGAACATGTCGAGGCTCGCGCAGGCGGGCGACAGCAGCACCGCATCGCCGCCGCGCGCGAGCTGCGCCGCAGCGGCGACCGCCTGCTCCAGCGTATCGGCCGCGGCCAGCGGCACCTGCGGCGCGGATAGCTCGAGCGCGGCGCGGATCCGTGGCGCGTCGCGCCCGATCAACACCGCGGCCCGCGCGTTGCGGACCAGTGGAGCGGCCAGCGGCGCGAAGTCCTGCCCCTTGCCGTCGCCGCCGAGGATCGCGACCAGTTTCCGGCCTTCCGCGCCGAGCCCCTCGAGCGCCGCCACCGTGGCGCCGACATTCGTGCCCTTGCTGTCGTCGTAGTACTGGACTCCCGCGATCGTCGCGATCAACTGCAGCCGGTGCGGTTCACCTTTGTAACTGCGCAGTGCATGCAGCAGCGGCGCGAGCGGGCAGCCGATCGCGCGCGCGAGCGCCAGCGCAGCCATCGCATTGAGCGCGTTGTGGCGGCCGCGGATGCGCAGCGCATCGGCGGGCATCAGACGGTGCATGTGCAGTTCGGCCACCGGCGGAGCTTCGACGGCCGGCTTCTTGCGTCGGCCCGCGGCCAGGTCCTCGGCCCAGGCGAGCCAGGCAATGCCGCTGTCGAACACGATTCCGTAGGCATCGGGTGTCGCCGGTGCACCGGCGCCGAACGTCACGACGCGCGCGTTCCTGCGGGCCATCGCGGCGACGCGCGGATCGTCGCGGTTCAGCACCTGCACGGTTTTCGCACCGAAGATGCGCGCCTTCGCCGCCGCGTAAGCGTCCAGCGTGCCGTGCCAGTCGAGGTGATCATCGGTCACGTTCAGCACGGCCGCGACATCGCACTGCAGGGAGCGCGTCGTCGCCAGCTGGAAACTCGACAGCTCGACGACCCACACGTCCGGAAGCTCGCCTGAAGACAGCCGCTCGCGCAGCGCATCGAGCGCCGCCGGTCCGATGTTGCCGGCGACTGCGACGCGCTTGCCGCTGTGCTCGATCAGCAAACCGGCAAGCCGCGCCGTTGTGGTCTTGCCGTTGGTGCCGGTCACCGCGACGACAAGCGGCGCGTAACCGCGCTCGGCCTTCAGGCGCGCAAGTTCGCGCGCGAACAGTTCGATCTCGCCGACCACTGCGATCTTGCGCGCTGCGGCCGCCTTGACCAGCGGCGCCGCCGGCGAGAGCGTCGGCGACAGGCCCGGGCTCAGCGCGACCAGATCGACGCCATCGAGCAGGTCCTTTGCAAAGCCGCCGCCGATGAACTCGGCCTGCGGCAGTTCTGCGCGCAATGCCGGCAGCTGCGGGGGATCACTGCGCGTGTCGGCGACGCGCAGCGCATGGCCCTGCGCCGCGAGCCAGCGCGCGACGGCCAGCCCGCTGGCGCCGAGTCCGAGGACGAGGGCGCGCTGAGTCACGGAGCCTCCACGCTGCGCGCTGCGGCGCGAGCTTGCTTGAAGCGGTTCTGCGCCGCGCGGGTACGAGCCTCCGGGCTACGCCCTGCGGCGCGAGCTTGCTTGAAGCGGTTCTGCGCCGCGCTCATCGGATCTTCAACGTGGAGAGGCCCACCAGCACGAGCATCATGCTGATGATCCAGAACCGCACGACGACCTGCGTCTCCTTCCAGCCGGAGAGCTCGAAGTGGTGGTGCAGCGGCGCCATGCGGAAGATGCGGCGCCCGCCGCTCCACTTGAAGTAGGCGACCTGCATCATCACGGAAACCGTCTCGACGACGAAGACGCCGCCCATGATGAAGAGCACGATCTCCTGCCGCGTGATCACCGCGATCGTGCCGAGCGCGCCACCGAGCGCGAGCGCGCCCACATCGCCCATGAAGACTTCGGCCGGGTAGGCGTTGAACCAGAGGAAACCGAGCCCGGAGCCGGCGATCGCGCCACAGATGATCACCAGCTCCCCGGCGCCCGGGATATAGGGGAACAGCAGGTAACGTGCGAAGTCCGCGCGGCCGATCACGTAGGCGAACACGCCGAGCGCGGCGCCGATCATCACGGTCGGCATTATCGCGAGCCCGTCGAGTCCATCGGTCAGGTTCACCGCGTTGCTGGTGCCGACGATGACGAAGTACGACAGCAACACGAATCCGAACACGCCGAGCGGGTAAGCGATGTTCTTGAAGAACGGGACGATCAGGTCCGAACGTGGCGGCAGGTCGATGTAGAAGCCCTGGCTGACCCACTGCACCATAAGCACCCATATCTTGTCGTTCGACGGTGCCGCGATCGCGAACGCGAGATAGAACGACGCAGCCAACGCGATCAGTGACTGCCACATGTACTTTTCGCGCGCGCTCATTCCCTTCGGGTTGCGATGCACGATCTTGCGGTAATCGTCGATCCAGCCGATCCAGCCGAAGCCGATCGTGACGATCAGCGTTACCCAGACAAAACGGTTCGACAGGTCGGCCCACAGCAGCGTCGTGATCCCGATCGAGATCAGGATCAACGCGCCGCCCATCGTCGGAGTGCCGGATTTCACGAGGTGCGTCTGCGGACCGTCGCTGCGCACTGCCTGGCCGATCTTCATCGACGTGAGCCGCCGGATCACCCACGGGCCGGCGGCCAGCCCGATCAGCAGCGCCGTGGCCGCCGCCAGCACGGCGCGCAGCGTCAGGTACGAGAAGACATTGAATGCGCGGATGTCCTGCGCCAGCCATTCGAACAGCTCGAGCAGCATCAGTTCGCCTTCTGCATGTCGGTCGTCCCTGCCGTTTCCGCCGCCGTCAACGCCTGCACGACCCGCTCCATCCGCATGAAGCGCGATCCCTTGACGAGGACGGTCGCGGCCGCGTCGAGATCGCTGCGCAGCGTCGCGACCAGCGACTCGACGGTGTCGAAGTGGCGCGCGCCGGCGCCGAAGCTCGCGACCGCCTCGCGCGTCAATGGTCCGGTCGCGTACAGCGCGTCGATGCCCTGTTCGTGTGCGTAGGCGCCGATCTCGCGGTGAAACTCCGGACCGCGCGTACCGACTTCGCCCATGTCGCCGAGCACCAGCAGGCGCGGTGACGGGGCGACCGCGAGCAGGTCGATCGCGGCCCGGACCGAGTCCGGGTTCGCGTTGTAGCTGTCATCGATCAACTCGGCGCCCGCCTCGATGCGCAGGCGTGCGCCCCGGCCGGCCACCGGGCGGAACGCCTGCAGACCCGCGAGGATCACCGACGCATCGACGCCCGCGCCGATGCAGCAGGCTGCCGCGGCCAGGGCGTTGCGGACGTTGTGCAGGCCCGTCACGCCGAGATGGACGTCGATTTCGCCGAGCGGGGTGGCCATCGAGACCCGGGCCCCATCGCGATCGATCTCGTAGGTGGCCATGACCACCGCAGAATCCTCGAGACCGAAGTCGATCACCCGCCGTGTCCCGGCCAGCCGGCGCCAGATCGGCGCGCACGGATCGTCGGCCGGGAACACTGCCACGCCATCCTCCGACATCGGCAGCGCGGCGATCACTTCGCCGTTCTCGTGGGCCGTCGCTTCCACCGACTGCATGAACTCCTGGTGTTCACGCTGCGCGTTGTTGACCAGTGCGACGGTCGGCCGGACCAGGTCGGCCAGATACGCGATCTCGCCCGGGTGATTCATTCCAAGCTCGAACACGGCGGCGCGATGCTGGCGGGAGAGCTGCCACAGCATCAGCGGCACGCCGATCTCGTTGTTCAGGTTGCCCTGCGTCGCGAGCCGGCCCTTGTCACCGAACGCGATCGCGAGGATGGACGCGATCATCTGCGTGACGGTCGTCTTGCCGTTGCTGCCGGCCACCGCGATCACGGGCAGCGTGAAGCGCGCGCGCCACTGCGCGGCCGCGCGGCCGAGCGCGCGCCGGCTGTCTGCGACGATGATCTGCGGAATCTCGATCGCGAGCGGACGTTCGACCAGGGCTGCGGCCGCGCCTCGTTCGCGCGCCTGCGCCACGTAGTCGTGCCCATCGAAACGTTCGCCGCGCAGCGCGACAAAGAGCGCCCCGGCCGTCAGCGTGCGCGTGTCGGTCGAGACGCTCGAGAAACCGATGCGTCCGTCGCCGCGGGTCGCGTTCGCCGCCACGGCCCGCCCAAGTTCGCTCACCGTCATCAGTGCGCTCACGTGCGGCCCCGCGCCGACAGCGCCGCGCGCGCCTGCGCGACATCGGAAAAAGGCAGCTTGCTCGATCCGACGATCTGGTAATCCTCGTGCCCTTTGCCGGCGATCAGCACGACGTCCTCGGGCGCCGCGCGGCCGATGGCGTCCTCGATCGCCTGCCTGCGATCGACGATCGTCACCAGCTCGCGCGCCTGAACCGCACCCGCCGCGACCTGCGCGACGATCGACGCCGGATCCTCGGTGCGCGGATTGTCGCTGGTGACGACGACGGCGTCCGCGTGCTGTGCCGCCGCTTCACCCATCGGAGCCCGCTTGCCCGGATCGCGATCGCCGCCGGCGCCGAAAACGGCCCACAGCCGGCCGCCGCGCGCCTCGGCCAGCGGGCGCAGCGCCTGCAGCGCCTGCGCCAGCGCATCCGGCGTGTGTGCGTAGTCGATGACCGCGAGCGGGGCATCCGGGCGTGCGACGCGCTGCATGCGTCCCGGCGGCGGCTCCAGGCGCGGCAACGCGGCAACTGCGCGCGCGAAATCGATGCCGCAGGCGAGCGATACGCCGGTCACCCCGAGCAGATTCTCGACGTTGTATTGCCCCACGAGCGGCACCTCGACCACAACCGCTTCCCCGTCGAGCATGACGCGAAATGCAAGCCCGATAGGCGTCGCCCGGATCGAGTCGGCCGTGAGCCTGTGCGCGAGTCCGGCGATGTGGGCGTCGCGCACGCTGTATCCGGTCGTCCTCACGCCACGTTCGATGAGGCGCGCGGCGAACCTCAGACCGGCTTCGTCATCGAGGTTGATGACTGCATGCGAAAGCGGCCCCTCGAACAGCAGTGACTTCGCCGCTTCGTAGCGCTCCATCGTGCCGTGGTAGTCGAGATGGTCGCGCGTCAGGTTGGTGAACAGCGCGACGTCATACTTCATGCCCTGCACGCGGCCCTGCTCGAGGCCGATCGACGACACTTCCATCGCGAGCGCCTGCGCGCCCGCATCGAGCAGGCGCCGCACCTCCCGCTGCAGCGAAACCGGATCCGGCGTCGTGAGCGGGCTCGCGTCGAACGGTTCGTCGGTAAAGCCGATGCCGATCGTGCCGATGACCGCGCAGCGGCGGCCCGAGCGCGTCAGCAGCTGCGCGATCCACTGGCTGCAGGAGGTCTTGCCATTGGTGCCGGTGACGCCGATCGACAGCAGGCGTTCGCTCGGATGGCCATAAAAGCTCGCGGCCAGCGGCCCGAGCACGTGCTGCAGCCCGGGCACTGCCCGTACCGGCATCGCTGGCGCAGCGCCGCTCCAGCCCTCCGCCTCGACCAGTGCCGCAGCAGCGCCGCGTTCTGCGGCGGCAGGAAGGTAGCTGCGGCCGTCAGTCTGCTCTCCGGGGACCGCGATGAAGACATCGCCGCGCTGCAGCTTGCGGCTGTCGAGCTGCAAATCGCGCTGCTGCGCGAAAACTGCAGGCGCGAC
>Ga0105100_10001799_pt1 | contig 12562 bp, 12 predicted proteins | sample PPLLak12cMay2015_2_FD_87033 | JGI IMG/M metagenome (GOLD analysis project Ga0105100, IMG submission 87033) | Freshwater sediment microbial communities from Prairie Pothole Lake near Jamestown, North Dakota, USA - PPLs Lake P8 Core (1) Depth... | ecosystem: Environmental > Aquatic > Freshwater >... | reverse complement strand
TGACATGGCTGAAGGAATCGTGCTCATGATGAACGGCCCCGATGAATTTGTGGGGCCGGTCAACCTGGGAAACCCCGGGGAATACAGCATGCTGGAACTCGCCGAAAACATTGTCCGACTCACCGGATCCAAGAGCGGCATCGAATTCAGGCCCTCGCCCATGGACGATCCCAGGAGACGGCAGCCGGATATCACCCTGGCCAAAGAAAAGCTGGGGTGGGAACCTGGGGTAGGGCTCCAGGAAGGGCTGAAAAAGACCATTGCCTACTTCAGGGAGATCCTTGGCCGCGCATGAAAAGAATCGCCATCCTAGGTTCTACGGGCTCCATCGGATGCAGTTCCCTCAGAGTGATTGAGGCGCATCCTGAAGCGTATCAGGTCGCGGCTCTGGCAGCGGGAAAGAACATGGATCTTCTCGCGGAGCAGGTTCGAAAGTTCAGCCCCCTGGAAGTGGCTGTTTTAGGCGATCAGGAGGCTGAGAGCCTCAAGAAACGGATTGACGGCGGACAGAGAACGAGGATTGTCTCCGGCACAGAGGGATTCATCCATCTCGCCACCCTGGAGGATGTGGACACCGTTATCTCGGCCATCACAGGTGCGGCAGGCCTTGTTCCGACCTATGCGGCTATCAAAGCCGGGAAAAACATCGCCCTGGCCAACAAAGAGACCATGGTGATGGCCGGCCCTCTGGTGATCGAGGAGGTGAGGAGAAGGGGAGTGGCCCTTCTGCCTGTGGACAGTGAACACAGCGCCATTCTCCAGTGTCTCCAGGGGCACCCGAGAGAGGATGTGCGGAGGGTCATCCTCACGGCCTCCGGCGGACCGTTCAGGGACTGCTCCCGTGAAGAGATGGAGAAGGTGACCCCGGAGCAGGCCCTGAAACACCCCAACTGGAACATGGGGCCGAAGATCACGGTGGACTCGGCCACCTTGATGAACAAAGGGCTTGAACTGATCGAGGCAAAGTGGCTCTTCGGGTTGGACATTCACCAGATCCACATTCTCATTCATCCCCAGAGTGTGGTTCACTCCATGGTGGAGTACAAGGACGGGTCGATCATTGCCCAAATGGGAATCCCGGACATGATCACGCCCATCTCCTATGCCTTGTCCTATCCGCGGCACGTGGACACCACGCTCCCCGCCCTGGACCTGGAGCGGGTTGGGACCCTAGGGTTCATGAAACCGGACACCGGGAAATTCCGGTGTCTCGATCTGGCGTTGAGAGCGGCGGAAATCGGGGAGAGCATGCCCGCTGTTTTGAACGGGGCCAATGAGGTGGCTGTGGAGCTCTTTCTTCGAGGGAGAATCGGGTTTCTTCAGATCCCGAGCCTCATCGAAAAAACGATGAAAGCTCATCCCCCTTTTGTCATCGACAGCATCGAGAAGGTGATGCAGGCCGATGCCTGGGCGAGACAGAGGGCGGCGGAATTCGCTGAGGCAGACAGATGTTTTGGTAGAGGATAAGCAAATGACTTTTCTTTTGTACTATATCATCCCCTTTATTGTGGTCCTGGGCATTCTGATCTTTTTTCATGAGCTGGGACATTTTCTCCTGGCCAAGGCCTTTGGCGTCAAGGTGCTCAAATTCTCCCTCGGGTTCGGCTACAAGCTGGTCGGGAAGAAATGGGGGGAGACGGAGTACCTTATTTCGACGGTTCCTCTTGGAGGCTACGTCAAACTGCTCGGTGAGAACGACGAAGAATCCGAAGACCTCTCTCCTGAGGAGGCCCGCAGAGCGTTCAACCACCAGCATGTCCTGAAGAGAATCGCCATTGTTGCAGCCGGACCTTTCTTTAACCTTTTTCTGGCGCTCTTTCTCTTCTGGGGTGTTTACGTGATCTCCGGGAACTACGTGATGACCACAGAGGTCGGTCAGATCAGGGAGGACTCCCCGGCTCACAAGGCCGGGCTTCTCAAAGGAGACGTGATCGTTTCTGTGCAAGGGATCCACACGGAGAGCTGGACGGAGATCAAGAACCTGGTTAAGGATTCGGCAGGCCAGGGGGTGACCGTCACCGTGCAAAGGGAAGACCGCCTTCTCAGCGTCACCGTAGTGCCGGAAGAAACCGTGGAAAAAAACCTCTTCGGTGAGGACGTGAAATCCGCTCTCATCGGCATTGTGGCTGCGGGAAAATACAAGAAGGTGGAAATGGGACCCTGGGAGGCCCTGAAAGAAGGCGTTCGGAAGACCTGGGAGATCATTGTCCTCACGTTCCTGACGATCGTCAAACTTTTTCAGGGAGTGGTCTCCATCAAAACCCTGGGAGGCCCCATCATGATCGGCCAACTGACAGGCCAGGTGGCCCAGGAAAGCATCAGCTATCTGGTCCCTCTTTTGGCGGTCATCAGCATCAACCTCGGGATTTTGAATCTCCTGCCGGTCCCTATCCTGGACGGAGGAGTGATCCTTTTCCTGCTCATGGAATTGATCATCGGCAAACCGATCAGCATCAAGAAAAGGGACATGGCTCAAAAACTGGGAATCTTCCTTTTGGCCGCGCTGATCGTGGTGGTGACGATCAATGATCTCTCCAGAATCGAAGCCGTGGTCAAGCTCTTCGAGAAACTCTTTGGGTAACGTGATTCTTGCCATCAACACCTCCACTCCGCAGTTCAGCCTGGCTCTCGTCGACGAGAGCGGCGCTCTCCTGGCGGAGTGGACCCTGTCTCCCAGGACCAAGGACTTCCGCCATTTCATGACCGCTCTCGATCATCTACTTCAAGTTTCAGGAGTTGCCCCTGAGGAAATCCGCGGTCTGGCCGTGGCCAAAGGCCCCGGCAGTTTCACGGGTCTCCGGGTAGGGCTCTCGGCGGCCAAGGGGTTCTGCGAAGGACTGGGGGTGCCGATTGTCGCCCTGTCCAGCCTGGAGGTTCTGGCGAGCCAGTGTCCCGGTGTTCCCATCCCCATATGCCCGGTGATCGACTCGAGGAAAGAGGAGGTTTTTGCAGCCCTCTACAACTGGTCTGACGACCAGGAACTCGTGAGGATGGAGCCGGAGACGTGTCTTAAGATCCGAGATCTTCCCGGTTTCATCAAGCAAAGGGCCTTTGTCCTCGGCACAGACTTCAATCGCCAGATGGGGCCTGTTGTTTCGGCTGTGGGCGAAAGGGCGGTCTTTGCGCCTCCCTCCTTTTGGAGCCTCAGGGCAGCCACCCTTGGGATGCTGGCTGCAAGACGGGCGAAAGCTCAAGGGTTCGACAACGTCCAGGATGTCGTGCCTTCCTATCTGAGGCCGCCGGACATTCGTCCGAATCCCTATAACGTTTCGAAAGGCTAGAATTAATTTACCTTCGGAGGAAACCCGGGATCCGTATTCCGTTCATGGTTCGATACCTCACCACGAACGGAAGAGGAAACTGTCAGCGTCCCTCTGGCCCGTTCGTCCTGAGGTTTACCCGCCTGTGGCGGCGCCGGAGGCGACCAGGGTATCGAAGGGCGAACGGGGTTGTTGGCAGGAGGCCCTCAAATGCAATAACATTGACAATTCAGGGGGGAAAGATCATAATCCTTGACGTGAGCATGGGATCTTCCACAGCGCAAGATAGGAGAATCCACAACCGACTCGGGATTGCTAGAGAAGGGCTTCCTTTTATTGGAATCGGCTTGGCCGTGACCCTTCTTTTCTTGTTCATCGGTGTCGTTTCCCTCACGATCGTTGCCGGGGCCCTCACCCTGTTCGTGCTCTATTTTTTCAGGGACCCTGACCGAGAGGCGGGAGTAGAGCAAAAGGCGGTGCTCACACCGGCGGACGGAAAAGTTATGGGTGTCTGGAACCTGGAGCGTGGCGACAACCCCCTGGAAACAAGGGCCGTGAAGGTGAGCGTGTTCATGTCTCTGTTCAACGTCCACGTCAACCGCATTCCTACCGGGGGCAGGATATCGAAAATTTCGTACCGTCCCGGAGCTTTTTTCGCGGCGAACCTCGACAAGGCTTCGGAGAAAAACGAGCAAAATGCCGTCACCCTGGACACCCGAGAGGGAAAGCAGGTCGTTTTCGTTCAAATCGCCGGGCTGATCGCACGCCGCATTGCGTGTTGGATCCGGGAGGGGGATGAGGTTCAGGCGGGTCAACGGTTCGGCCTGATTCGGTTCGGATCGAGATTGGATGTCTATCTGCCGGAAGGGAGCCGTGTGGTGGTTCAGCGGGGCCATAAAGTCAAAGCGGGAAAAACAATCCTGGGGTATCTGCCATGAGAGGAAAAAGGAAAAAACGGTTCAAGGACAAGCAAAGAAAAAGCATTTACATTCTGCCCAACCTGTTCACGGCGGCAAGTCTCTTTTGCGGATTCTACGCGATCATCAGCGCCATGGGGGAGAGATACGAGGCTGCGGCTGTGGCGATTTTTCTCTCAGGCGTTCTGGACGGCCTGGACGGGAGGGTCGCCCGCTTGACCCGTTCGACCAGCCAGTTCGGGGTGGAGTTTGACTCTCTTTCGGATCTGGTCGCCTTCGGGGTTGCGCCGGCTCTCCTTGCCTTTCAGTGGGCCCTGGCGCCCTTCGGCCGGTTGGGGTGGCTCGCGGCGTTCATGTTTGTGGTGTGCGGAGCGCTGCGGCTTGCACGTTTCAATGTTCAGAAAAGCGTGGAGGACGTCAATTACTTTAAAGGGCTTCCGATTCCTGCGGCAGCCTGCTTCATCGCCTCCCTGGTTCTTTTCGTGAGCTTCTGGGAGGGAGAGCTGGAGACAAGGTCTCTCCCCATCCTGGTGATGATCTACGTCCTTTCCTTCTTCATGGTCAGCACCATTCCTTATTACAGCTTCAAGAAACTGGATCTCAAGCACCACAAACCCTTCAATGCGCTGGTGTCCATCATCCTGGTGGCTCTGGTGATTGCCTACAAACCCATGGTGATGCTTTTTCTCATCATGCTTCTCTATATCTTATCAGGCCCAACCATCACGTTTTACCGGCTCTATCGAAGAAGCCCATTTGGAAAGCAGGCGGTCGACACTTCAGGGGCGCCGGAAGCGAAGAGGCTCAGTGAAAAGGAAGGCCAGGAGCCTGCCGAGACCCATTGATCTCCTAACCCAACGCTTGGTGTGTCATCAGACTTTTGCTTTAGCACTGATCCGCAGATCGCAGAGGTGATGGATTCTGAATGAGAATTACCGGTGGTCGGTTGAGAGGTCGGCGTCTCGCGTCCTTCAAAGGGCTGGAGATACGGCCCACCTCTGATCGGGTGCGGGAAGCGATCTTTGATCTTATCGGGCACCATCTGACGGGAGAAAAGGTCCTGGATCTCTTTGCGGGGACAGGGAGCCTGGGCATCGAAGCCCTCAGCCGTGGAGCGGCTTGGGCGCTCTTCATCGACCACTCCCCCAAAGCCATCGACTTGATTGTCAGGAACCTGAAGCTCTGCGGGTTTGAGGCGCAGGGGGTTGCACTGCGGAAAGACCTGATAAAGGGGTTTCCCCGCAGGCATCGCCTGCTCGAGGAAAAGATGGACCTGGTGTTTGTGGACCCCCCCTATCGAAAGGGCATGATCCTCCCTGTTCTCGAAGAAATCTCCCACCTGAGAATTCTTGGATCGCCAGCGACCCTGGTGGCCCAGTCAGAACAAAAGGAGGTTCTGCCTCCCCGTGTGAGAGACCTCCAGCTGGTCAAGTCAAGAGTCTACGGAGAAACTCGAATAACCCTATACCGACACGAGGGACACGAATGAGCTCAAAAGTGGTGATCTACCCAGGAACGTTCGATCCCATCACCAACGGTCACATCAGCATCATCAGCAGAGCCCTGAAGATCTTCGACCGTCTGGTGATCGCCATTCTGAACAACCCCCAGAAGCTTCCCCTCTTTACCATGGAAGAAAGGATCCAAATGATCCGGGAGGTGTTGAAAGACCAGCGCCACGTGGAGGTCGACTCTTTCAACGGCTTGCTGGTGGATTATGTGATTCAGAAGAAGACGAATGTGGTGATCCGGGGACTGCGGGCCTTGTCCGACTTCGAGTACGAGTTTCAGATGGCCCTGATGAACCGGAAGCTGAACCGCGAGGTTCAATCGATTTTTCTGATGACGGATTACAAGTGGTTTTACACGAGCTCGACGATCATCAAGGAAGCGGCGAGTCTTGGAGGAGAGGTGAGCGGGTTGGTCCCTCCGATCGTGTGCAGGAAACTCAAACAGAAATTCGGATACTAAAAAAATCTTGACAGCTCCTTGGCCAATCGTTCATATAGGGTCTCTCAACGATCCGGGGACGCGGAGTTCCTTTTGACGAGGGGAGGAGATCGAAGAATGTCTCTGACCAAAGACAAGATCATCAGTGATATTTACAACAACGTGGGACTGAGCAAGGGGCAATCCCGCTCCGTCGTAGAAAAGCTTTTCGAGATTTGCAAGGAGACCCTTGAACGAGGGGAGGACCTTCTTGTGAGCGGGTTCGGCAAATTCGTGGTGAAACAGAAGGCGTCCCGGCGCGGCAGGAATCCGCAGACGGCCGCAGACATTCAGCTCCGAGAAAGACGGGTTGTGATCTTCAGAACCTCCGGAGTGCTCCGGAAGAGAATCAACGAGGGGCCTCCATCCGCACCTTAAAGGCGTCCGCAAAGCCCATCGCTTCCAACTTCTTTTCCATGGCTTCGGCCTGGTCGAGGGTTTCCGATTTTGAAACCTGCACCCGGTGGAGGGTCTTGCCTCTTGCATCTTCATAGACGGTGACCCGAACCTCATCAAGGCTCTCTTTCAGGCGTTGCGCAAGCTTGAGAGCGTTTTGCTGACTCTCGAACGCTCCCACCTGAACGGTGAACTCCCCACGACGAAAATCCTGCAATTCAATGAGGGGGGTGAATCCGTCCCGGCCTTTCACATTGCCCACTTCCCGCGCCAGGGCTTCGACTTTCACTTCCACAACTCCCGGGCCGGTCATCTCCAGATCCCTGGCCGCGCCGTAGGAGAGATCGATGACCCTCCCTTTCACAAAAGGTCCGCGGTCGTTGACCGGCAAAATGATGGTCTTCTGGTTGGTGAGGTTGGTGACTTTCACCACGGTGTCCAAGGGCAGCAGTTTGTGGGCTGCTGTCCTTCCGTACATGTTGTAGATCTCCCCGCTGGACGTGGGCCGGCCGTGAAACTCCTTGCCGTACCAAGAGGCTTTCCCGTATTCCACAAATCCGTAGGCGTCGGGCAGAGGATAGTAGCGGACCCCGTTCACCACATAAGGTTTGAGACCCTTGGTCCTCTCCGTTTCGGGAAGGGTAAGAACCCTGGAAGAAGGCGGGGAGGGCGGTGCATGACGGGCGCAGGCCGTCAGAACAAGGGCAAGGGAAAGGCCTAAGGCGAAAACGCTCCTCATGGTCTTCGTTACACATACCCCTTCCCCCTCCCCTGGTGCTGGAGTGGGGAAAAGGGGAGGGGGCAACAAAAAAACTGAACGATAGGCACCCTCTTTCTCACCCCCACCCTCGCCCTCCCCCATCGAGGGGGAGGGATATCTCAGGTTGTCGCTCAAGTTTGTGACAGAGTGTTCCTTCATTTGGGAAAATACGTGAAAGCCCTTAAGACCCGTCTCAACTGGACCTGTCCGTGACAACCGTCCGTAAACGCGCCTGCTCCTTGAAGGGCACTGAGAATAGAGTCAATCTGGTCTTCCGTGACAGCCATGTTACATTCTTCTCTGACCGGAGGGAGAGCACTCAGAGGGGAATCGGCTGGCCGGATGTGTTTGACATGGGCGATCGTCGCGCCTGCGGCGCCGGCCGACAAAGCTTTTTTAACCAGGTCCACACCCGTGCCTCCGTCACAGAGCAGGGTGAAATCCACAAGATGGTGAATGTAATTTCTCTTCTTAACGCCTTTCTTGCCCAGAGAGGCGGATCGCCGGCGCCACTCGGCTCCGCCTTTCAGCTGATCCACGGCAGCAACAAGCTGCTCGATACTCGCTGCCTGGTGCTGGTCTCCTCGCGTCACTTTCATGTTGATGACCCCTCGTTTTATCGGAACCTCATAGATGAACCCCTTGCCCGGCTGATCCAGCTTAGCGACTTCGATCATCCGGTCCATCAGGAGGTCGGTGTCGTAAGCGCTGGCGAGGGTATAAATGATTTCTTTATCGGCAGGGATGGTGATCCGAAGGAGACCCATTTTGTCCCGGACGCCTTTGCCGATGCCGAAATGGATGGAGGGAACAGAAATTCCTGATTCCAGCGGAATGCGTGCAATGTGGTCCCCATTCCCTCGCTGGACGATGCAGAACACGCCCGCCAGTCTCTCGGCAACGTGGACCGAGGTTTCTGTTTGGGGCAAAGCGACCCGGTTTTCCTGACACAGGTCATGACCGAGGGCAAGCTTCACTTCTTCGCTGAACACGGAACCTCGACCGGGAAAGTGAAGAAGAGCTTTTTCGGCAATGAGATGGAGCAGCGGGATTTCCATTTCCTTGTCGACGATGAAAAAAAGAATGTCCACGGGATCCTCGGACATGGCCCCCTTGGTGAAGAGGGACCACCCTGTTCTCTTTCGCTCCATCACCGGAGATCGGGCGGGGATCAGAAGCAGGTCGATGACCCCCGCTTCTCTGAGCGCATCAATGACCTCTTTGGAGATGCTTCTGTTCAGCAGGGCCGTGATGCGACAAACCGTTTTTCCAGGAAGATTCAAAGGGGAGATCCCTCCTTGGTCGCTTGCACGGATTCCGTCAAAACCGCTTTTCGCTTTCGCGCGATGAGAAGGCCGAGGGCCAGGGTGGTCAGGATCGGGCATACGGAGGCTGTCGCCAGTATGCCGAAGCCCTCAGTGACGCCGACTTGAGAGCCCAACCCAAGCCCCATGGCCAGGACAAGAGGAACCGTGACCGGTCCGGTGGTGACGCCTGCGCTGTCCCAGCCGATATTCACGAACTCCTCCGATGAAATCCTCGTGATGAACAGTAACAGCCCATAGGGGGGAATGAGAAGCCAGAAAAGAGGAATATGCCAGATGAGTTTTGCTATCCCGAGGGCCACGCCCATTCCGACCCCAACAGCTACAGCCTGCATCAGGAGGGCCTTTCTGAATGTCCCTGCCGTGAGCTCTTCCACCGTGAGGCCCATGGCATTGAGCGCCGGTTCGGCAAGGGTGGCTCCATATCCCAAAACAAAAGCAAAAAACAAAACAACGCCGATCCCCCACAAACTCCACTCGTGCCCGAAAAGGGGGCCTCTCGTGGGGGTGAACCGGTACTCTCGGCTGGCCGCGTCATAGCCTTTTTCATCGTATGGGACGGCGACATACCTGCTGCCGTCTTTGGTGTAAAAGAAGGCGTGCTTCTGACCGTCCGGGCTGATGGAACGTTGCACCAGAGAGGGATCGAATTCGAGAATCGTTCTTTTCTGATCATGGAGAGGAATTGATTTGAAGCTGGAAGGGAGCCGATTCCCGACCTGGGTCCCCAGCTTATCCAAACCGAGTTCAATGCCGATGCTGAAAAGGCCCAAACCCAGGATACAGAAAAACAGCCCCAGGAAGACCTCGTCGGCCTGCTGGAGTTTCTCCCGAAGGACCAGAAAAAGCACCAGGAAAAGAGGAAGGGTGAGGAGAGCGATGGCCTTTAAGGCAACGGAGAGGTTTCTCTTGAGGAGGTCGAGCACGTTGAATTCCTCTGCCGTAGGCGCAGAGGTGTTGACCCCAAGGAGTTTTGGGGATTCCGGGCTCTCAAAGGCAATCAGGCGTAGCTCCTCTGTCCCCTTAAAAGCTGCCCAGCGATAGAAACCGTCAGGGTCTCCAGCGAAAACAGTTTTTCTCAGGGAAGTGTCCTTGGCAAGCTGCTCCAGGTATTCGGTCATCTTCTCAGGCTTCCCGTCAAAAAAGGCGATCTGTCCGGCAGGAGTGGCGTTCAGCAGGAGATAGTGAGTGAGTTCTTCTTTTGTTCGAAACAGGGGCTTTATCTTTTCGCGATTTTCGGTCTTGAAAAAATCAATCTCTTTCATGGGAGCCGGAACATGGGGCAGATAAAAGGCGCCCAGAAGGAACACGGCAAAAACCGGAACCAGGGAGGCAAGGGTCACCAAACCGAAACCCATGGAACCGGATTCTTGTGAACCTACCATCCTGGAGATCCCTATTCCGAGCGCGAGGACAAGCGGGACGGTCACGGGCCCCGTCGTTACAGCCCCGCAATCCCATGCCAAGCCCGTGATGTGGATCATATTCGGATCGCGATACGCCCAGGCCGTGAAGACGATCAGCCCGGCGACAAGACAGTAAATCAAGGGTTTCAAGGACCACGAGCGATAGAATCGGAACATGCCCAGCAAAACGGCGACCCCCACCCCGACGCCGACAGCGTAAACGAGCGCCTGAGAGTGATTGGTCAGCATCAAATAAAGAAGAGGCGCCTCCCAGGCCTTTACCGAACGCCCTGTGGTCTGGAGAATCTGAATGGAAGGTTCTGCCAAGGTCGCCAGGAACCCCAGGATTAAGGCAAAAATCAAAACAACCGGAAGGGTGGATTTCTGCGGGAGCTTCAGGCCTACCCGCTCTCCGAGCGGCATGAGACCCAACAACAGGCCTTCCATGAAAACGGTGAGGCCCGCAACCACGAGGCCTATCCCCAGGGCGATCACCGTCGCATCCGAAACGCCTATTCGAAGGACAAGGGTTTGGAAAAGGATGAGGTAGACGATGATGAGCCAAACCGACTTGACCTGTTTGGCCAACCGGTCCCGGACATAAGGGATCAGGAGCGCTAAAGCGTGGTGAAAACCGACACTTATCCGACCATTCGTTTTGTCACTCGCAACCATTGACCCCCGCTCCGAGTCGGTGAGGATTTTGCTCTTCCCTGTCCCGAGGGATGAAACACCCTAGACGATTGGGGTGCGAAAATCAATCCTCATTTAACCTTGTCTCTGCCATCTGCGCAGGGTGTTGAATTTTTCTTGACATGGGCAAGGGGTTTTTTTAAAGTGCGCCAAGTAACTATATTGTAACTATATTGTAATCACTTCTTTCGGCGGTTAATGACGCGGATTGACCGATCTCAGTCCAAAAAAAAAGAGGGGAGACGCCTATGAAATTGAAAGATAAAGTGGCCCTAGTGACGGGCAGCAGTCGAGGGGTGGGAAAGTCTATTGCCCTGGCTTTTGCCAAGGAGGGAGCCAAGGTGATGGTCAACTACACCTCCAACGAGAAGGCCGCCAACGAGGTGCTGGAAACCATTCAGAAGATGGGAGGACAAGCCAAGGTATTCAAAGCCGATGTGGCCAAGAAGGCCGAGGCGCAAGCGCTGGTGCAGGCGACGGTGGATGCCTTCGGAGGGCTCGATATTCTGGTGAACAACGCCGGGTTCACGCGGCCGGCCATGATGCTCAAGATGACGGAGGAGCAGTGGGACGCGGTGGTCAACATCCACCTGAAAGGCGCCTGGCTGTGCGCCCAGGCCGCAGCCCCGCATATGATCGCAAAGAACGGGGGGAAAATCATCAACGTGACCTCCGTGGCCGGGATGGTGGGGACCGTGGGGCAGATCAATTACAGCGCGGCCAAGGGCGGGGTCATCAGCATGACCAAGTCCATGGCCAGAGAACTGGCCCGAAACAACATCTGCGCGAACGTCATCTCCTTGGGCATTGTCCCCACCGACATGAGCGAGAAGATCACGACGGATGAAAAGCTCAAAGAGATTTACATGAACAGGATCCTGCTCAAACGGTTCGGCGAAACGGATGAGTTAACGCCCGCTTTTGTGTTTCTGGCCTCAGACGACGCCAACTACATCACGGGCCAGCTCCTCGCGGTCGACGGCGGGTATGGGATGATTTGAGAAAGGTCAAGGGACTCTGAACCCACAACGGAACGGTTCCGGGTCAAAGCCGATTCAATGAAACGATTAACCTTAGAATCATAAAGGAGGACAACATGGGAGGAGTAACGAACATGATATGGACATGGCAAATGGTTCAACCCACGTCCTTCAACAAGGAAACCAAAGAAACCACACCGGGCAAGCTCGAGAAGAAACAGATTCCAGTACCCCAGCTTCAGCCCGGAGAGGTCCTTGTCGAAGTCGCGGGTTGCGGGGTCTGCCACACGGACCTCGGTTACTTTTATGACGGGGTTCCCACGGTCTCCAAACCACCGCTCACCCTGGGGCACGAGATTTCAGGAATCGTGGTGGCCGGGGATCAGGCCTGGATGGGGAAAGAGGTCATTATCCCTGCGGTCATGCCCTGTCGCAAATGCATTCTCTGCAAAACAGGAAGAGGCAATCGCTGTCTCGATCAGAAGATGCCCGGCAACAGCCTCGCGTCTTATGGCGGATTTTCAAGCCACATCCCTGTTCCGAGCGTCGACCTCTGCGAAGTGAAGAACAGAGGGAACATCCCTCTTTCCCACCTGGCGGTGGTTGCGGATGCGGCGACCACCCCCTATCAGGCTGCCAAGAGAGCGGATCTTCAGCCAGGGGACAATGTCGTGGTGGTGGGAATCACCGGCGGCGTCGGCCAGTACATGGGGCAGATGGCCAAAGCCCTGGGCGCCAAGACCGTGGTCGGCATCGCCCGCAATCAGGAGAAGCTCAACCGGGCGCTCAAATTCGGGGCGGACGTGGTGATCAATTCTACGGACAAGGATGCCGGG
>Ga0105100_10001790_pt1 | contig 12589 bp, 7 predicted proteins | sample PPLLak12cMay2015_2_FD_87033 | JGI IMG/M metagenome (GOLD analysis project Ga0105100, IMG submission 87033) | Freshwater sediment microbial communities from Prairie Pothole Lake near Jamestown, North Dakota, USA - PPLs Lake P8 Core (1) Depth... | ecosystem: Environmental > Aquatic > Freshwater >... | reverse complement strand
GCAGGTCGTGGATCTGGGCGCCGATCACATACCCGAATAGACCCACGTCTTCCCCGCCAAGGGAGGGCGCGTACGTGAAGTGGGAGATGCTGTGAGCGTTGCCGTCGAAGGCTCCACGGAAGTACTTGCAGTCCTTGTAGGTTCTGTAGTACCCGATGATGTTGAACTGACTGCCGGCATACTGGCCGAGATCGATGTCCGCCATGAGCCTGAAGTTCTTGTCCCAGTCATTCGGCTCGATCCCGATAGCATTCATCTGTTCAGGTGTATAGATGAGATAGGGATCGTCCGACGTACCCGTGCCGCCACCATACTTGGCGTGGACCAGAGAACACAGTGATAGAACGACAATGGTGACGATCGCCGGTCTGAGCTTACCATTGGGCTTCATTTCTCTACCTCCCTCAACGATGGATGATGAATATGGATAACGAGTACACGGCCGAGGCAAGTCACGCTGACAAACGCCGGCTGTACGAACATCCATGGCTTGCGGGGGCGGGCGAGTATGAATGAGGGACGAATGAAATATGATAACGACAAGACTCTATGAAAGCACTATTGCCCGCCTTCACTCTAATCTGAGGTCATGCTACCACTTCGGAGGGCGTCTGTCAAGCAGGCAAGGGAGCCAATTGCGGTCTGAGAGCAGCCAGAGACCGCCCACTGCGCGGGTGAACTGAGGTTGACGAACGGGCGTACAATAATGGGTCGCGAGGGTGGTAAGAAAACCCAAAATCTTGATGGAAAAGGGGCGGCGGCTGTGCTATATTGGCGTTTTCGATGGTTGGAGTGTTCTTTGACTTGGGAATAGTAGCAGGGTCGTGATTTACCGGCCGGGTCCCATGCAAGCCGAGCCCGTGAACCTGGTCAGGCGGGGAACCGAGCAGCCATAAGCGGACGCTTGGTGGTGTGTGGGGTAACCCGGCCGATCTTTTTTCATCTATGATCTATGATTTGCGATTTATGATTTGGGTCGGAGGGGAGGACCGTGGATCGGCGAGCGTTACTTGAAAGGGCCAAGGCATTCGCACATCGGTGCGTACAACTAGCCTTGGCCTTACCCGATGCACCACTCGGACGGCATATCCGTGGGCAGTTGATTCGGTGTTCGACCGGGGCAGCGGCAAACCACCGTGCGGCATGTGTCGCGCAGTCAAGACCCGCTTGGATCGCCAAGCTCAGCATAGTGATTGAGGAAGTTGACGAGTCATGCTTCTGGATGGAGTTCATCACCGACGAGGCCTTGCTGGCCAAGAAGCGGGTCGCTCCGCTGCTTGCGGAAGGTGAGGAGTTGAGGTCGATCTTCATCGCCTCAAGGCACACGACCCAGAGCAGTCGCAAATCATAGATGACAATTCATAATTCATAGATCCAATGGCCTATACCGTCTTAGCACGAAAATACCGGTCGCAGACGTTCGAGGACGTGGTCGGGCAGGACCCGATCGCCACGACGCTCAAGAATGCCATCGAGACGGAGCGCGTGGCTCACGCGTACCTGTTCACGGGCACTCGCGGTGTGGGCAAGACCACGATGGCCAGGATTCTGGCGAAGGCATTGAATTGCCTGGCGTCGAAGGAGCCGACCACGAAGCCCTGCTGCAAGTGCAGTAGTTGCGTCGCCATCAATACCGGCGAGGATATTGACGTGATCGAGATCGACGGCGCCTCGAACAACCGCGTGGACGAGATTCGCGACCTGCGGGAGAACGTCATCTATCGTCCCGCCCGGAGCCGGTACAAGATCTACATCATCGACGAAGTGCACATGCTGACGGTCCCGGCGTTCAACGCTCTTCTCAAGACACTGGAGGAGCCGCCGGAGCATGTGAAGTTCATCCTGGCCACGACGGAGCCAAACAAGGTCATCGCGACGATCCAGTCACGATGCCAGCGGTTCGACTTCAGCAATATCAGCCCGAAAGTTATCGCCGAGCAGCTCAAGGCGATCCTCAAGAAGGAGAAGATCAAGTACGAGGACGACCTGATCCTGCCGCTGGCCCGCATGGCGAACGGCTCGATGCGCGACGCCTTGAGTCTTCTGGACCGGCTCATCAGTACGGGCGAGGACCCGCTGACGGCCCGGCTGCTGGAGGAATTCCTCGGCCGGCCCAACGCCGAGAAGATCCACGCGCTCGTTGAGCATATCGGCGACAGCAACGCCGCGGGAACATTGACAGCGACGGAAGACTTGATCTGCACGGGGCTGGGCGAGACTCAAATTGTCGACGCCCTGATTGAATCCATGCGGGACCTGCTGGTCCTCAAGTCGGCCGGCGCCGACACCGACCTGCTGATGCTGACGAGCGACCAGAAGGCAAAGGCCGGTGAATTGGCGCAGAAGTTCGATGTTGCAGCGCTGATCTACAACATCACGGCCTTGGAGAAGTTGCGATGGTCCGTTAAGAACAGCGACACGCCCCGAGCTTTGCTCGACGCCCTGCTGCTTCGATTCGCGCTCAGCGCGCACTTCATGAGCGTGGATGAGTTGATGTCCCGCGTCCACTCGGGCCCGGTGGCCGACGTTAAAAAAAAACTCCCGGTAGAAAGTAAGCCCACTCCGACGCCCCCCCCTCGGTCCGTCCAACGAGTGGCACCGTCTATGACCACCCCACCGGCTGTGGCGGCTAATCCGGTCGAGGCCGATGCCCTGATGGAAAGCTGGCCAGAGGTTCTTGCGATGATCGGCCCGAGCCTGGGCAACGGGACAGCCGGTCTCCTGAGCGGCACGGCGGCGTATCGACTCAAGGATGATGTGCTAACAATCGAGTTTCCCGCTACCGGCAGAGTGCAGAAAGGGATGTGTGAAGGCAAGGAGCGGGCGGAGCGAATCTCCTTGGCCATAAGCGAGCATTTTGGCCGGTCCATTCGTATCAAGTATCAGATCGCGACCGAGCCACAAGTCGGGGAGACGAGCAATCCCGCAAGGCCGAACGGTCAGAGGCGATATGAGATCCTCAATGACCCGGCCGTCAAAACGGTGCTCACGGGCCTCGATGCGACGATCACCGGGATCGAAGAGGGCCAACAATAGAGTGTGGGATAGACTGCCTGATCTATGAGCACTGCATATACAGCGACATTGAACAAACTGATTGAAGAGTTCGGGAAGCTCCCCGGGATCGGACCGAAATCGGCCGAACGCCTGGCTTTCCATATCCTTAAGGCTGACGCCCCGGAGGCGATGGCCTTGGCCGACGCCATCCGCAACGTCAAGACCAAAATCCAGCAGTGCAAGACCTGCTGCAACCTGTCCGAGGCGGACGTCTGCCAGATTTGTGCTGACGCCCGGCGGGACCGGAGCCTGATCTGCGTCGTCGAGCAGCCCAAGGACGTCGTCTGCCTCGAGAAAACTGGAGCCTGCAAATGGCTTTACCACGTCCTCGGCGGGCACATCGCGCCGCTGGAGGGGATCGAGGCGAGCGACCTGACCATCGATAGGCTCGTCGAGCGGGTCCGCGGCGGCGAGGTCAAGGAAATCATCATGGCGACCAATCCCAATCTGGAAGGAGACGGCACGTCGCTGTACATCGGCTCGCTGCTCAGACCCTTCGGGGTGAGAATCACACGCCTGGCGCGGGGCCTGCCTACAGGCAGCGCCATCGAGTTCGCCAGCGGCCGAATCCTCACGGACGCCATCCTCGGCAGGCGGGAGATCGAGTAGCATCTGCCGGGCCGAATTCACTGAAGCGAGGCACCCGTGTTGACGAAATCCATGGCGAAGTTATCATAGACTTTGTCAACATGGCGAAAGACCGTGTTCCCCGTGCATGAAGGTGCCCCGATGAAGTTGGAGATGACAGGACAGATGCGGCTGGATCAGCGGATGAAGCTGGCTCCGCACATGATCCAGTCTATGGAAATTCTCCAACTCCCCCTGCTGGCCCTGCAGGAACGCATCGAACAGGAGCTCAACAGCAATCCGGTCCTCGAACTGGACGAGTCTTCGGACACGGAAGAGGGCGAAGTCCGTGAAGCGGCGCCTGCGGATGACGAGATCGGGGAGAAGACCCTCGTCGTGGATGGCGAGAACCAGGCCGAGGGCTTCGAGCGACTGGAGAATCTTGACGATGGCTTCAAGGACCATCTCGACCAGTCGGGCCCCTACTACAGCCGCCGGGACAGCGACGAGAAAGACCGCAAGCTGGAAGCCATCAAAAACACAGCCGCTCCTCCGCAATCGCTGCACGATTACCTCAGTGAGCAATGGCAGTTGATGGACATGACGGAGCCGCTGCGCAAGGCCGGCGTCGCAATCATCGACTTCATCGACAATCGCGGGTATCTGACGGTCCCCCTGGAGCAACTGCACACGAAGGACAACACGGATTTCACGCTCGACCATCTGAAGGAGGCGCTGGCGCTTGTGCAGCAACTGGACCCACCCGGCGTCGGGGCACGCGACGCGCGGGAGTGCCTGCTCATTCAAATGGCCCAGAACAACGAGGACCTGTCATTCGAGTACCGGCTTGTCGCCGACCACATGGACGCTCTGCTGGAGAACCGGCTGCCGGATATCGCCAGGAAGATGGATTGCAGCATCGAGCGGGTGCGCCAGGCAATCGAGCGGCTGAGTCGTCTGGACTTGTCGCCCGGCCTGCAGATCGGGCGCGACGAGAACATCCCGATTACGCCGGACGTCATCATCGAATCTCCCAACGACTCGGGCGACTTCACCGTGCGCCTGGCCGATACCCATCTGCCGGGTCTGCGGCTCAATCAGCAGTACGTACAGATGGCCAAGGATCGGCAGGTCACCGAGAAGACCCGCAAATTCCTGCAACACAATATCCGCTCCGCCGCGTGGATCATGGAGGCCATCGAACAGCGCCGCAATACGCTTCTCAAGGTCTCGCAGGCTATCGTTCGGAATCAACGAGGCTTCTTCGAGCGCGGTCCCCTGCACCTGCGACCGTTGCCCATGTCCAAAGTCGCTGAGGAGGTGGGTGTCCACTTGGCCACCGTCTCTCGCGCGGTCTCAGGCAAGTATCTCCAGTGTCCGTGGGGCATCCTGCCGCTGCGGAAATTCTTCAGTGGCGGCACGGAGGACACCAGCGGAGAAGCCCACAGTTGGGAAGCGGTCCGCGCGAAACTGCAGCAGATCATCGACGAGGAAGACAAGGCCCATCCGCTCAACGATGATGAGATTCGCGAGAAGCTGGCCGCCGCCGGCATCCCCAATCTGGCCCGCCGGACGGTCGCAAAGTACCGCAAGCTCATGAACATTCCTACGGCCCGCTTCCGCCGGAAGTATTAGTCACACCGTGGGTGGGCTTTTGGCTTGACCCTGGGGGACAACTCTGTTAGCTTGCTCAGGCCGTCCAGAGGCCGGTGACTTCTCGTGTTCTGCGCGGGCTGCCGGACGTTCCGCATTAAATGACGACATGAAACAGTAGCTATCGGTCGGAGAAATTCGCCGCGATGAAGCCCTTACGGCAGACGTTTCAGTATGTATGGCCACAATGGCCTCGGCTCATTGTCGTCTTCGTCAGCGTGCTCATCTTCTCCATGCTCCTGGCGGCCAGCTTCATGGCGATTATTCCCCTGCTGACGGTGATGATGGGCGGCGAGGGCCTTCACGGATGGGTGGACCGCAACACCTGCGAGCGGCAATACGGGCTGAGGTTCACCACCCCCAACCTGATCGATTTGGCGGTCATGTCTGATGAGCCGTTGCGCAATCATCTGGATGTCATCTCCGTAGAGAAGAATAGCCTGGCGAGCAGGGCAGGCATTAAAGAGAACGATCTTGTCGCCGACGTCAACAACATCGCGGGCGAGGGCACGGAGTCACAAGTCCCCTACACAACCCTGCTCATCCAGTTAGCCAGGGCGTCGAAAGAGACAATCTCCGTGAAACTGCTGCGGCGGTCATCGGATGGCACGATGGCGAGTCAGAGGATCGAACTGACAACGCCGCTGAACGACGCGTACGTCAAAAGTCTGAACTGGGGCGTGTTCAGGACCCTGCAGTGGCGGGTCTCTCTTGCGGGTCTGAATGTCGCACGCTGGGCCGTGAGTTTTCTGCCTCGCGAACAGACTACGAAGGACCAGATCAGGATAGTGATGATCATCATGCTGGCCATGGTGGTCCTGACGCTCATACGATGCACAGCCAAGTTCTATCAGGACTACCTCGGTGAGAAGATCGTGCAGGTGGCCGTCAACCGCCTGCGAGAGGACGTCTTCGCGCATTTGATACACATGCCGATGAGTGCCTTTGCCCGGGAGCGGCCGAGCGATGCCATCAGCCGGATTGTCCGCGACACCACGATCATGGGCAACGCGATCAAGGTGCTGCTGAGCAAAGGCCTGCGAGAGCCTTCGGCGGCTTTAGCCCTGGCCGCATGGGCCATGTGGCTCAACTGGAAGCTCACGCTCATATTCCTGTGCGCGGCTCCGTTTGTGCTGGCCGCTCTGGCTACCTTTGGCTCAAAAATGAAGAAGGCGACCCGTCGCTCGCTCGTGGTCGGCTCGGAGATGCTGGCCAAGTTGCAGGAAGCGATGGCGGGGTTGCGCATCGTCAAGGTGTACAACCGACAGCAGTATGAGCAGCAAGTCTTCACTCGAATCAACGATCGCATGCTCAAGCAACTGCTTCGCATCTCCAAGGTGGAGGCGGCGACTCACCCGGTGCTGGAGGTCTTCGGCATGGTGGCCGGCGCGGGGGCGATTGTCGTGGGCATGAGCTGGGTACTGGGCGGCGGGGACGGTCCGGAATTCCTGGCGCTTCTGGCCCTGCTTGGCGCCTCGGCCGAGTCGGTGCGCAAAACCAGCGACATCTGGAACCGGGTACAGCAAGCGAATGGGGCGGCGGAGCGCGTCTTCGAAGTCTTGGAGCAGCCGCTGGAGTTCGAGAAACCGAACGCGATCGCCCTGCCGGCCGTCCGCGGCAACGTGGAGTTCCGTGACGTCGTTTTCACCTATCCGGGGACCGAGCAACCCACCCTGGGCGGCGTGAACCTGAGCGTCACCGCCGGCCATAAAGTCGCGGTCGTCGGGCCCAACGGATCGGGCAAGACCACCCTGGTGAACCTGCTGCCGAGGTTCTACGACCCGGACTCCGGTCGCGTACTCATCGACGGCCATGATGTCACCGATGTGACGCTGAAAAGCCTGCGCGAGCAGATCGGAATGGTCACGCAGGATGTCATCACTTTCAATGACACGATCACCGCCAACATCGCCTATGGACGCCACGACGCCACGCAGGAGGAGATCGTCGAGGCCGCCAAACGAGCCTTTGCCCACGAGTTCATCTCCCAGATGCCGAACGGCTACAATACGGTGATTGGTGAGCACAGCACCGGGCTCAGCGGCGGACAACTGCAGAGGATCATCATCGCCCGGGCGATTCTCAAGAACCCCGCCATTCTCATCTTCGACGAAGCCACCAGCCAGGTGGACGCGGACAGCGAAGCCAAGATCCATCAGGCCATCGAGGAGAGCACGCGGGGCAGAACCACGTTCCTCATCGCCCATCGATTCAGTACCGTCATTTCGGCGGACGTTATTGTGGTCATGAACGGCGGGCGAATCATCGCGCAGGGCGAGCACGAGCAATTGATGCGGACTTGCCCGATCTACCAGCGGCTCTACGAGACCCAGTTGATTCGCGCATGAGCAGTCTCCGGCACGTCACGGCCCATGGAGGCTTGCCAGATCTCGAACCACTGTTCGCGCGATAGCGGCACATCCAGAGCCTCAATCGCCCGGGCAATGCGAGCGGTGTCGCCGGTGCCCAGCACGACTACGAATTGCACAGGGTGCTTGAGAATCCAGGCGAGGGCGACTTGATCGATTGAAGCACCGCCGAGGCTGTGTCCGATTCGGTCAAGAGTCTCACGCAGCGCCCCGGCCTGCTCCGAGTCCTGGCGGAACAGTCTGCCGCCGGCCAGCGGTGACCAGGCCATCGGCCGGATGCCAAGTTTCTGGCACAGGTCGATGGAGCCGTCGGCGTGCGCCCCAAGCTGCATCACCGAATACTCGATCTGGTTCGTCACCAGCGGCACGTCCAGCCGGGAAGCAAGCATCTCGAACTGCGACGGCAGGAAGTTGGATACGCCGAAGTGTCGCACTTTGCCGTTGTCCCTCAGCGTAACAAAGGCCCTGTTGACTTCCTCCGGATCCACGAACGGATCAGGTCGATGAATCAGGAGCAGGTCGATGTAGTCGGTGCGAAGACACGTGAGGGAATTGTCGACGGAGGCCAGAATGTGGGAGCAACTCGTGTCGTACGATTTGACTCTGTGGCTGGGCCTGTTCGGGGACACCAGCTTGATGCCGCACTTGGTTACGAGCTGGATCCGAGAGCGGTCGATCACGGCGCCGGCCAGGGCTTCGCCGAAGAGCTGCTCGCAGGTGTACTCCCCGTAAATATCGGCATGATCGAACGTTGTGATGCCATGTTCGAGACAGAACTCGATCGTGGCTCGAATCTGCGATGCACTTCTCCGCCATGTGGCCAGGCGCCAGAGCCCGTGCACCAGCCGTGAACACGACGGACCATTCTTACTCAATGCAATCCGAGGAACCATGATTCAATACTCCCAAGAGTCCCCACAGCATCTCCACTACCCCGGAGATATGGCGCCATCATACACCGACTTGGCACACGGAACAACCTCTGGTTGCCGCTGTGGAGCGTCGGCAGGGGTTCCGCGTGAGACCGTCCGTAGGGCAGGTCAAATCGTCCTCACCCATTCACACTCACGCGCCGTTCGTCGATAACTCCAGGCTCACACGGCATATGCGCCGGGGACTCCACCGGTCCTTTCTCCGGACAGAACAGCGGCACACTCAACCGTCAATAACACCAAGGCCCGCCTACCCGCAGGTCTTTACGCAGAGTGACCGACAACTCACCACTCAATCCGACAACGCACTGGCACATAGGTATCGTCACCTATGACCAACGCTGATGGAGACTCGATGCCGCCTCCATTCATGTGGGATAATTCCCGGCTTGGTAAGACGAATGCCGGATAAGCGTCGCAGGATGCCGGCAAGACTTCCCAACCTTGTCGGGCTTCCTAACCTATCGTACATGATGGAATGCGACTACCCAGATTAACACAGCGAGGGGTTCAAAAAAAAGCCAGATTCCTGTTAAAGAATCTGGCTTCGGAGGAGGGTGATGAAAAGCTATTTGTCGGCCTTAAAGGCTTCAGTTATCAGGTTATCGCTTACTACTTCATTAATCGTTGCACGGGCCGAGAATTCTTTAGCCAAATCCGAAGTTATCGTAAAAATACGCTATCGCTCGCGAAAATCAAGAGCTAATTTGTGAAATTGTCAAATTTTTCTCCCGCTCTCGTGAAATGGCCTCATTCTCGACCCTTAACACAATCATTTTACGCTTGCAAAGTAAGTTCTGTTCTACTATTGTAACGACCACGTTGTTAGTTTACGGCGAGTAAGGAATGGATAATCGCATCACGATTACTGATCTATGGCAGGCCAAGCAGGAGCGACGCCGTGTTGTCGCAGTCAGTTGCTACGATTACACGACCGCACGCATCGTATCGCAAGCTGATGTGGAGATCATCCTCGTCGGCGACTCCGCCGCTCAGTTGATTCTCGGATTCGATAGCACGCTTCCCGCAACGATGGATTTCATGGTGACGATCACTGCCGCAGTGCGCCGAGGTGCCCCAAATGTTTATCTGATCGCAGACATGCCCTTCCTATCTTACCACATCAGCACTGCCGACGCGGTGCGAAATGCAGGACGGTTCCTCACCGAGGCCGGCGCACAGATGGTGAAGATTGAAGCGACCGCCGCGCACTTGGACACCATCAAAGCGGTGACCGATGCAGGGATCGCCGTCATGGCACACATTGGGATTCGTCCTCAGCGAATCAGCATGATGGGTCGGCTGCGCGCGGAGGCGACGACGGCGGAAATGGCCGTCGAACTGGTCAAGCTGGCCCGGCGGATGGTTCAGGCAGGTGCGGAGGCTCTGCTAATTGAAGGCACGGCCGCAGAGGTTGCCCAGCTTATCACCGAACAGTCCGAGATTCCCGTGATCAGTTGCGGGTCGGGTTCGGGCTGTGATGGACAGATCCTGCTTGCCCCCGATATCCTCGGCCTCTCACAAGGCCGGCTACCCAAGTTTACAAAGGCCTACGACCAGTTGGGAACCCGCGCCGTTGAGGCCATAAGAGCGTACAGCGAGGAAGTAAAGGCTGGCACGTTCCCAGACCCCGAACACAGCTACCACATGAAGAATGGCGAGTTGCAGCGGCTCAATGAGTTGCTTCAGGCCAATCCGTAAAACGCACTTACAGTCCATATGCCATGGGCATCCCCTGCTTCTGCCGAGGATGCCCAGGCTATTTTCCGACAGAGTGTCATGTCTGCCGTCATCGGCGGCTTCGGTCCGGCTTACTTAGCCAGCGGCGCCAAGCTCGCTTGAGCCGTGCCACCGTAGACGCCCATATCGATCCGAGTGCTAACGAATGTTCCGCCGGTCGGTTGTGTGAGCGTCGTCGGTTCATCGAGAATCGCCGATGCAGGGTCGCCGGCGTCGATGCACAAGCTGGTTACCGCGTCCGAGACCCAGGAACCGGTCTTGACATCCCACCGCCGGCCCTGGCTCTTAAGATGATAATCACCCGCCCACCAGACGCCGGGATCCCCGGTCGCCTCGTCAGCACCCACCCAGTGACCCGCTTCCACGAAGCATGGATCGGCCTGCATGTTGCCGTCGCCGGGCCAGCCACCCTGAACGTCGGTGTACGTAATGGTGGCGAAGTTGCTGTTGATCTGAGTCCCGTCGCCGGCAAGGTTGTTAAAATAGATAATCGAGTTCGTCACGGTGGGGACAGTGGCGGTAATGCCTTCTCGGACATTCTCGGTAATCGTACAGTTGATGACCGTCGGCTTTCCGCCGCTGATGCCTTCCTGCCCGTTGGCGGCGATGATGCAGTTGCGGATCGTGCCCTGGCTGTAACGAACCATACGCCCCTGCCGCAGTGTGGACATCTCGATGCCTGGACCGTTGTTGGCTGTGATGTTACAGTTCGTAATCACCGGGCTGCTCTGATTCTGCAGTCGCAGACCCGACTGGCGATTAGCCGTGATGTTGCATCGCGTGATCGTGGGCGAAGCACCGTAACAGAGGACGCCGTCACCGCCCCACATGACCGTCAGACCATCGAGAACGCTGCCGGCGCCCTCGTTGTTGGCAAACGTAACGAGCGCACCGTCCCGACTCTGGAGCACCGTGCCGGACACCACCTTCGGGTCATTCGGATCGGTCGAGCGGACTGTCACCGCCTTGCCGGCAAAGTCGATCTTTTCCACGTATGCGCCTTGCTCAGGCACAATCTGCTCGCCCGTGCCAGCGGCGCTAATGGCATGCTGAATGTAGTCATACCGCTCACCGGTCGTGGCGTTCTGCACCCGACCGTCAAAGATGGAATAGCCGAAGCTCAAGGAGTACCCTTGAATCGAGCTTTGTATTCCCTGTAGCCACACGAGCGTTGTGCCGTTCAGCACAGGCATCGCGCTGCCCTGCAGTCCTGACAGGTCTGTGTCGAGCACGCCGTGGTTCCTGGTAATGCAAGCCAGCCCGACGGAACCCGTAAGCACATTGCCATCGAGGTAGACAATCTGGCGACCGTCGATCGACGCCTGCTGCTGACAATCAGGCTTCCTGACAATGATGTATTCCCTGATGTCGTCGAGGTCGGAGATGTCGGCGCCGTAGATGTCCCCTTCGTCGTTGCGCTCATCGGTCCAGACGACAAACCGCCCGGAGATCGCAGGGTCATACTGGCGTGCCGGATGGTCGCACACAGTGAAGACCCTGATGTCGTTCATGTCGTGGACGTATGCGGCGTAGATGTTGCCCTGCGCTTCCCAGACCACCATGTCATCAGAAATGCCGACAATATCGGGGTCGCCCGTCAGATTGCTGAGCGGGAACGGGTCGCATTGGCCGACACCGGTGGCAATCGTGAAGAACCGCGGCTTCTGGAGATTACGTACGTCGGCTCCGCAGATATCATAAGGCATGCTGTACCACTTCTCGGCCGTGGTTCGATCGAGGCCACGATGCTCCACCCAAACCACTTTGTTGTCTGAAATCGCCGGACGGCTAAAGGAAGTGGTTTCTGTGCGCGCCCGCAGGGTCTGCTGGGTGCCAGTGTTGAGGTTGCGGATGAATATGCTGGTGCACTCAGGACCGATGCTCGTGGTAAAATAGACGCCGCCCGTCCAGACCACGAGATTGCCGTCGATCTTCGGCTGGAGACTCGTGCCACCGGCCGTGAACAGCTCCGCCTGCCCGGTGTTCAGGTCTTTGCAGGCGATTTGCCACGTTAAGAGGCTTGGTCCGGTCACATAGACGACTTTGCTGCCGGAGATGTCGGGGTAATAAGCGGGACCTTCCGACGCCGGGGCGATACTCCTGGCCTGCAGGTCCTTCGTGACACCGACTGTGACGACCTGTGTCCGACTGGGCTGACTGGTTTCGAAACCGTCGCTAACGACCAGCTCAAAGGCATATTGACCTTCCGCATCGCAGGCGAATGAGGGTCTGGCGGTATCGGCGTCCTGCAACTCCACTTGCGGCCCGCTC
>Ga0105100_10001788_pt1 | contig 12590 bp, 8 predicted proteins | sample PPLLak12cMay2015_2_FD_87033 | JGI IMG/M metagenome (GOLD analysis project Ga0105100, IMG submission 87033) | Freshwater sediment microbial communities from Prairie Pothole Lake near Jamestown, North Dakota, USA - PPLs Lake P8 Core (1) Depth... | ecosystem: Environmental > Aquatic > Freshwater >... | reverse complement strand
GGTTCGTTTTCTTCAGGAAGCAATGTTATCGCCTTGTTTATAGTCCTGATGACATATTCATATACATGCTGCACCCGGTTTCTTCTTAATTGGGTAGCGGTGACCTGTCCGATGATCTCACTGTTGCTGTGAACAATGGGGACAGCTCCCCAGCAGCGGACCAGGTAAAAATAAGCCATGGCCTTCCAGACCATCGCTTCACCCGTGACAGTATTCTTCGTAGTCTGGCTTACATCGCTGCCTGCTTTTGTGGCAATATTCTCTATAACGGAATTACAGTGGCCATTGACGAGCCACAGGGAATTGGATGCATTCGCCAGGTCTTCATTGGAAGACGTCAGAATAAAAGCCTGGTAAACATTATCCGTACCATAAAAAACATTCCCGGCCATCACATCGCCGATCTTGACCCAGCCCCGTTGAAAATCATACCAGGGAGCATTGTAAAGCACATTGGCAGCCTGGAAACACTGTTCGTCCGTTTTGTAAAAGCTGTCTATGGTATAGGAATCTTCGGTAGGCCGGTCGAGAAATTCTTCGCAGGCACCGGTAATAATCATCATTGCGGCCAAAGCCACCAGATGGATATAGTTGAAATTCTTCTTTGTTTTCATGGCATTCAGAGATTAGAAAGTAATGTTCAGGCCAAATGCATAAATGCGTGAAGCCGGGTACCTGCCGTTATCCAGTCCAAATACATTGTCATTGGCCTGGCTGGCACCCACTTCAGGATCCAATCCCGTATACTTCGTGAAGGTCCACATGTTCTGAAGATTTGCATATACCCGAAGGGCAGAAATTCCGGTTTTGTTCAATAGTTTTCCGGGTATATAATAAGAAAGCATAATGTTCTTTACCCTGAGATAAGAGCCGTCTTCAATATACCGGTCGGATATGCGCATGTTTTCGTTCGGATCACCTGCCACAGCTCGGGGTACAGTAGTTCCCGAATTTTTTACCTGCACGTTGTCAATATCATCAAACCAGTTATTGATCGTAGTTCCGGATTCATTAACAACAGGATATTCTTTATCAGGATCAATCGGTTCAAGTTTGGCACGGTCTACTGCGGTCTGGAGCTGGTTGTTCCACATGGTTTCCATGCCGCTCAGGGTTCTTCCGACATAATTCATCAGCTTGTTGCCGTATGAACCATTTAAATAGATGGTAAGCTCGATATTTTTATAACCAAAGGTATTATTGAAACCAAAGGTGAACTTCGGCAGCGGAGACCCGAGATTCGTCCTGTCATACTCATCGATCACGCTGTCCGGCACGCCATCAGGGCCTGACAGGTCAGCAAACTTGAGGTCCCCCGGCCATACGGTACTGCGTTTAAAATTGCCGTCACCCGGATAAGACTTGGGTTTCGGGCTGTTAAGAATATCTTCCTTGTCCTGGTATACGCCTACGACCTTATATCCGTAGAAATTATACAGCGGGTCGCCGATCTCCGTGAGGCTGACCAGATCGGTCCATTGGCCATAACCCTCGATATGTGCGGCAGGAGTTTCATTCAGACCCAGCAGCTTATTTTTATTGAAGGTCAGCTGCAGGTCGTTATCCCATTGAAATTTGCCTATCAGCGGCCGTGTATTGAGCGAAATTTCCACACCGCGGTTCTGTATCTTTCCGAAATTTCCCATGGGGGGATTCAGGCGGATCGATACATTACCGCTGGTTCCCATGTAAGATGGTAATTGCATGTCCATCAGCATATTGGTCGATATTTTATTGTACATATCCACCACCAGTCCGATGCGGCTGGCAAGGAAGCTCAGATCAAAGCCAAGGTTAATCTGCTCCTGCTCTTCCCATGTGATATAAGGATTGGCAATATTCGACTGACGGAATCCCATCCCGAGGTTTGAAGGCATTTTAGTAATGGCGGCGCCCCAGCGGTATCCTCCTATGTCCTGATTACCGGTCTGGCCCCAGCCGGCCCTGATCTTAAAGTCATTGACAAATGATCTGAAAGGCTCCATGAAGGGTTCATTGGTAAGCCTCCATGAAGCTGAAACGGCATGAAAGGGTGCCCACCGGTTTTCCGGGCCGAAATTGGAGGAACCATCATACCGGAAGGTATAGGTCAGATAATATTTGTCATTGTAGGAATAATTGGCCCGGGCAAAGAATGAAGCCAGGGCTCCGCTTCCATGGCCTGATCCCACGGTCATGCTGGTGGATTGGCCCAGTCCCGGTTCCTGGATATCATTGCTGGTAAGCCCGTTGCTTGCGCCTCTAAGGTATTCCCAACGGTATTCCGATGCCTCCTGACCTGCCATTAAGGTATAGTTATGCAGACTGATTGTCCCTGAGTAAGTCAGATAGTTCTTTACCTGCCAGAAATAGTTCTGATTGTATTGTCTTGTGCTGGTATTGGTACTGTTGATCAGGCTGCCATACTGATAGGTCGGCACGAAATGATAGGCATTTGAAAGGCCTATATTGCCCCCTAATTCTGAACGCAGAACAAGACCTTTCAGCAGGGTTACATCGGCAAAAAAGTTTGCATTCAGATCATTCTTTTTTAATATATTAGTTTCGTCCAGCGCTTTGGCTATCGGATTGATTACACTCGGAGCACCTTCATATTGCAGTCCTGCCCAGGTTCCGTCGACATTTCTGATCGGCACATCGGGTGTTGTTCGCAGTGCAACGCTGATAATTCCTTCTGTACTGTTATTTAAGGTCAGATTATCGGTAGTTCTTGCATAAAGGATCCTGGTACCGAGCTTCAGCCATTTTTTAAGGTTCGCGTCAAGGTTTACGCGAGCACTAAAGCGGTTAAAATCAGTACCTACCAATGTCCCTTCCTGCTGAAAATAACCACCGGAAATATAATAGGTTGCCTTTTCTGTTCCACCCTGGGCGCTAAGCTGGTGATTCTGCATGGGAGCAGTCCTGAACAATGCATTCTGCCAGTCTGTTCCTTCTCCAAGTAAGGTAGGATCCTGGTATTCCAGGCGCGGGTCCCGGCCGCTTGTTTCCGATGCCCAGTCGGTACTGTACTGTGCAAACTCCTGCAGGTTCAGCAGATCAAGCCGGCTTACCTGGTCCTGTATGCCATACATCCCCTCGTAAGAAAATTTTGCTTCACCGCTTTTCCCGCTTTTGGTTGTGATCAGCACGACTCCGTTCGCGCCCCGGGAACCGTATATGGAGGTTGCCGAAGCATCTTTTAATATCTCCATGGATAGAACGTCATTCGGATTTATACTGGATAAACCGGAAAATGCCTGAATAGACCCATTGCCCAGCGCATCACCCAATCCAACACTATGACCGCTCTGGCTGACATTCTGAACCGGCACACCATCAATGACATAAAGAGGTTCCGAAGCCTGTGCCCGCAAGGTACCCTGTCCGCGGATACGGATTGACATGGACGATCCCGGCTGACCGGAGGTATAAACAGCGGTCACGCCTGCTGCACGCCCCTGCAAAGCCTGGTCAAGGTTGGCACCAATATTGTTTTTAATATCATCCCCTTTAACCGAAATACTGGCCGTGGTAAGATCACTTTTCCTGGATACACCGTATCCGACGACCACCACTTCTTCGAGATCCTGAATATCCTCCACCAGGCTAACATCGATGGCTGTTTTCCCGGATACATTAATTTCTTCCGTAAGATAACCGATAAATGAAAATATAAGGATTGCTTCGGGACTGCTCAGGGTAATGGTATACCAGCCGCCGGCGTCGGTGACCGCGCCGTTTTGTGTCCCTTTTTCCACAATGTTGACCCCGGGAAGGGGTATATTGTCGGTGGCGGATGTCACGACACCTTTTACCTGCACTGCCTGAGCAACTGCTGCTTCTTTTGCCGGCGTAATGACGATCAGGTTGTTGTCGAGGATCGTGTATTCGACCCTGACATTTTTCAGGGCCTGTTCCAGAATGTTCTCAATGGGAAGATTGTTTGCATTGACGGATACGATCTCATCCTCCACCATTTCATTCCGGTAAAGAAACCGGAAATCGGTCCGTTTTTCTATTTCCTGAAAAACCACCGAAACCGGCTTATTCTTCATGGCCAGTGATAATCTGGCTGACTGGGAATGCGTGACTGCACATAATTGCAGAACACTAACCGTTAATAAGACAGTAGTTAGTTTCATAGTTAGGAACGTTTTTCTTTTGCACAGAATAATATTGAATAGGCACACATAATCACGATTTTTCATAAATTTGTCAAGGTTTAAGGTTTATGTTACATAAGCCGAGAATTTCATAATCGGAAAATGCTGTCACATTTTCCGATTTTTTATATATATTTTTCTTCTTCCTTATGTCTTATGCCTTTTGCCTTATGCCTTCTTCCTATATTCAAGCATAATTTAATCATTATTTCCCTTCCCCCGCAAGAGAAAGTATTATTTTATTCTTATCAATCTGATATTCCAGCGGAGTAGCCAGCTTTAATGCTTTCAATGCCTGTTCGATATTCTCCTTTTCAAATTTACCGGTATAGCGGTAATCTTTCAGCAGGCTATCTTTCAGCTCAATATCTACATTGTACCATCTTTCCATTTTGATAATCAGGCTCTCCAGCCGTTCGTTGTTAAATATCAGTTTTTCATCTTTCCATGAGGTATACAGCGCCGGATTCACCGTTTCAATGATCTGTTGCCTCACAGGGGCCTTCAGGGCCGCAGCCGCTTCCGTTGATTTTTTATCCAGTTCAAACCTGCCCGTGGCACTATAAAAAGTCGCTTTTTGATTAGGTTCCAGGGTAATGAGACTTTTGTCGTCTGCAGCAGGATTTATTTCCTCGATCTGCAGTTTACCGGAGACTAGTACTGTTTCAGTAGTCCTTTCTGCCGGATAGGATTTAACATTGAAACGGGTTCCCAGCACTTTCAGCTTAAGGTCCGATGTTTTCACAATAAATGGCCTTGTATTGTCTTTTCTTACATTAAAAAAGGCTTCCCCTTTCAGTTAAACTTCACGTATCGGCGCACCCGAGAAATTATTGTAGGTGAGCCTGCTTCCGCAGTTAAGCCATATCTCTGTACCATCCTCAAGGGTCAGGAATCCCTTTGACCCGTTCGGTACTGATAAAACATTAACCTTTGATGAATCCGGGGATGGGAAAATGCTGCCCGCATGAAAAATAAGCCAGGCCAATCCGAATGCAACAAGAAAGACTGCGGCATAACGGATAAATATCATAAAACCGGCCCGGCCGGAACGTGATGACGGCGGAAAAAACTGGCTGAACCGGAAGCTGTCGTCTTTCAACGCCAGATTTTGTTTCAGCTGTGCAAATGCTTCTGCTGATCTTTTATCGGCTTTCTCCTGATGAGTCTCGTCCCATAAGCGGTAAAACCAGGCAGTGGCATGTTCCTGGTCCAGGTCATGATTGATAAGTGCTGAGAGTTCCTGTTGCTGTTCAGGACTTAGCTGGTGATTCAGGTATAAATCCAGCAACTCTTCAAGGGATAATCGGTGCATGATGTAATAAGTGCTTTGTTATGAATACACCCGGAAAACGAACTTCCGTGAAGAGTCCTTAAAATATTTTTCAAATACGATAACAGCCAGTAGCTATTAGACAGTAGTTAGAAGTTAGAAGTTAGAAGTTAGAAGCTAGAAGTTAGTAGACAAAATGAAAACCTTCACAACCCTTACAACCCTGCCTCGCCGGCAGGCAGGCATCACAACCTTCACAACCCTGCCTCGCCGGCAGGCAGGCACCACAACCTTCATAACTTTCATAACCATCACAACCACCATAACAATTACAACAACTACAACCATTACAACATCTTCCCAACCTCCTCCCTCAAATAGTCCAGCACATTTCTTATCTGCGTATCCACGGTGTTTTCTGATATCTGCAACTGCAGCGCTATCTCCTTGTATGTAAGTCCTTTGTCGCGGCTCAGCCTGAATATTTCCTTCCTTCTGTCGGGGAGTGAATCAATGAGCTTTTCTATGGTTTCCATGAATTGCACGGTCTCATAAGCATGCTCATCAGCTGCGCCTGAAACGGCATGGTTGCCGGCAATATATTCGAAGTAAACCCTTTCATTGATTTTCTTTCGCAGGGCATTATAAACCTTGTTTCTTGCTATTTTAAAAAGATACCCGTTAAATGATTTTTCTTCATCCAGGCCAAGACGGTTTTCCCAGATTTCCATGAAGACGCTCTGAACCAGGTTTTCCGATTCTTCCTTGTTGTTGAGGATTTTTTTACAGAAGTGGTACAGTTTCTTATGATAATGGAGGAAAAGCTGTTCAAATGCCTTTGAACTTCCCTGTTTCAGGTAAAAGACCAGGTACTTATCCTCGTTGGAAGTCATTGGGATGTGTTATAGTTTAGCATGGCTCCGGATCAGCCACAACCTATAACAAAAATAAGAAACTATTTTGTCTTGAACAGGATGGGAAAGGATTAGAAAAATGTACAGGATAATTTTATATCCTGTCCATCATTTTAATCTTTTTAATCCTGTTCAGACCTCCTGTTCACACCTCCTGTTCAAGACATCCTCACCTTCACCACCAGCTTTTTCACCGCTTGCTGGTTTCCTATTGACACACAAGGCTGATGGGCATCGTGCGGGAAGAAAACAGCAAAGACGCCGGGACTGATCGTGGTATAATCTCCGCAACCCTTAAGGAAAAGGATGTCCTTTTCCGGATTGTATTCTTCGGTAACTTTCATGGCAGAGAGCGGGGCATAGCCTATCTTTTCATCTCCGGCGAGCAGCAATTGTACGTCGGCATACACCCTGTGTGCTTCCCAGCGGGCATCAGACAGGAGCTTAGTAGTGTACTCGCTCACGATCATGTATACATTATCGCTGTCAATTTCATGTTTGCCCAACGGAAAGGAATTGAGGTCTGACCGCTGCAGAAAGTCAAATGCCTTTTCGAAATTCCTTCCCAGCTTTTTATAAATGGCTGCATTGTCCAACGTATCTGTAATCATGTTTTATGCTTTTAGGTTAGCAATATTTGAACACAAAAGCACCAAAAAAGTAGCCTAATGATTGACCATAACAAAATATTTGTATTCTTTCGTGTTTTGGTGCTTTGGTGGTTTATGTATTCTTAGTATTTGATTTTTAGTGGTTCGTTCAGTATGGCAACGAGGGCATCCAGGTAAGCAATAAACTCCCTTTCCGTTTTAATCCCTTCCGGTTCTTTTTCCCATGCTCCCAGCAGGTAATAACACAGGCGGCCATCTTCAGGTTTTAACACTACCACGTGGTTGATGGAATCTTCGGTCATCTTCACCAGGTCCTTCGTATTAACCAGTATGGCAATCCCCAGGCTGTCGTCATTAAGGCTCTGACGTCCCCAGGTGGCCATATAGGTCCAGCCTTTCTCAGGCTGACGGGGTAGAATCAATCCGGCCTTTTTGTCTTTTATCAGTCCCGTGCAAAAAATACCACCGTCTCCTTCCAGCCTCAGCTGATGTTTTGTAACCCTCGACCCGCCCAGGATGGTAAGTTTTGAATTTAGGTTATTGCGAATGCCGTCAACGTCCCATCCGTAATAACGGGTTTCGATCATTGACTCCAAAGGCCCGTTCAGGGCAATGCGGCAGGTAACGCTGTCAGTCTTTGCCACCATGCGTACCTTTTCATCTTTCCATAAGGCTATGGAACCCAGTCCCAGGGTCTTTCCGACCTTAAAAACGTCCATGCCCCAGTTGGCAGGTTCGTGGTATGAATCAAAGCCGTCAAGTCCGACCTGCTGCAACACCATTTTATCTGTAAGCTTTCCAAAAATGTCAATAGCATTGCGCCAGTCGAGATAAAAACGGTAGCCGACCTTGTCCGATTCCCAGCCCGGGCCTTCGTAACGTATATAAAAGGAATGGTCGGTATGCTCATCGGGAACCCTGAGGAAATCAACATTGTTAAAATCCCCTCCGATATATTTTCTGCCTTCCCAATGGCCATTTGTCTTATGCGAAATTTCTGCCTGCGTTCTCCTGGTATAATCGTTCCGGGAGATTCCTTCGGGACCGCTGATCAGCGAGAACTGCCTCTTTTCTCCTGCTTTGAAATCCGCCAGGAAAACGATCTCCTCAGGCTGACCGTCTCCGTCAGCGTCATTAACCTGGCAGGGGATCTCAGTTTCCCCTGATTTTATAAGGCAATGCAGCGGATCCAATCCCTTGGATCGCTGCTGCAGTTTATGGTAATCGAGGATTATGGGCAAATCTGAATAAGCAGCCCGAAGTTTGTTTTTTGCCCTGATGCTGACCGTGGTGATGCTTCCCTGCTGAACCGTTAATGATCCGGCCCCTGTGCCTTCCAACTCAAGCGCGGCCAGGATAAATGGTCCGGTTGCCTTACCGTCGTTGACAGATATTTTGGTCTGGTGTACATAATAATCATAGCTGCCGTCCCTGCCGTATCCCAGTCCTGCCGTCAGGCAGCACTGGCCAAGGACAAGATTGCCGGCGGAATCGGTGGTGATGAAATGTTTCAGTATCCCCCGGAATCCTGTTTCCGCTATGTTGCGGTAGGAAGGGTGAATGTAGGATTTCCGGACAGCTTTTGCCAATGCATAAACGAACATGCAGGAAGCGGATGATTCCAGGTAATTGCCTTCCCGGCCACCCTGGTCAGTAACCTGCCACCAGAGGCCTGAAGCGCTGTCCTGGTATTTTTTAATAGCCGATGAAAAGCTTTTCAGCACCATCAGCACGGAGTCTCTTTTGGGATGGTCGGCCGGAATGTAATCCAGCGCATCAACCAGGGCCATGGCATACCATCCCATCGCCCTGCCCCAGAAGCTGGGAGATTGGCCGGTGACAGCATCAGCCCATTCCTGTTCCCGCTTTTCATCCCATCCGTGATAATAAAGTCCCGTTCCCCGATCGAGGGTATGCTTATGCGCCAGCAACAGCTGGTTGATAACATCGTCAAAGTCTTCCGGCTCATCAAAGACCTCACCATATTCAGCCAGGAAGGGGCTCCCCATATATAACCCGTCCAGCCATATCTGCCAGGGATATCGTTCCTTATGCCAAAAGGCACCTTCCGACGTCCTGGGATGTTCCTTCAGCTGCCTGCGCAATAACTCAGCGGCTGTTTTATATTTTGATGCGCCTGTTTCACGGTAAAGGAACAGCACGGCACTGCCTTCCTTGATCTGGTCAATATTATAATCCGATAGTTTGTAGTTGTTGATGGTACCATCATCATTCACTGACTTGTCAACCGTACTTTTGATATAGTCAAGGTATTTCTTTTCACCGGTGGCCTTCCAAAGCTCGATAAAGCTGCGCAATACGGTACCGTTAACATAGTTCCATCGGTTGAATTCGTTCGGATTGTACTTTATTATGCTCTCTGCCATGGCAACAGCATAGGGTACTGGCTGCTTTGGTTGTGCCCGGGCTGTTGACATGAACAAAAACAGCACCCCGCCGGTGAGCAGGATGCTTTTCCAATGCAAAAACCGATAAAACTTTTTCATTTAACTATTATTAACCGTGTGAAACCAGAAAAACTACTGCTGGATCTTATGGCAATGCCGTAATATCCGGCATCAAGATCCGAAATATCCAGGTGAACATGCTTTTGCATGCCCCTTTCAAGTTCTTTTATAAGAACCGTATTTCCGGCAAGGTCAATGATCCGTACTTCGGTTCTTTCGTCCGGCAATTGCGGCATGATGAGGGTAATGCTTTCCGATGCAGGGTTGGGGTATACCAGCAGACCAGCATCCGTGCCCATGCGGGTCAGCCCCGTATGGGGTCCCATGTTATGAAGGGTGTTGATCTCCTCTGCCGTCAGCACATAGTTGTATAGCCTCACATCATCCAGTCCACCCTTCAGCCAGGAACCAAAATCGAGGCAATATCCGAAAAAAAGGTTTTCGCACTGTGATATATCCCCGGTAAGGTCATCAGTCTCACCTTCCAGTATGGTATTGGCATAAAGCCGTAATTTTCCGGCAACGGTATCGCGGGCGGCCACTACGTGAACCCATTGATCATTGATGAAATTCAGGGGCGACGCATTGATCTCGCTTTTCACCGCATTATCATCCACGGCAAAACGAAAATTATCCCTTTCAGGTTTATAATAGACTTCATACCGTTTGCCTGTGCGGCCAAGCAGTAGATCGGCCGTATGGGATCCCTTGATGACATAACGATATTCTACGCTGTCAATCACTTCGGTGGGATCCTGTTTTAACCAGAAAGAAAGGGAAAAGGGTCCGTCCTCAAAATCAAAGACCCAGTTATCCTGGACTGTAACATACTGGTTAATGCCGTTGAACCATAACGCCTTGTTGATGGCCGCGTCGGTCAGATAACTGGAAAGGCTTTGGTTTATGAGATTGCCGTGGTTATTGAATCCTGAGCTGTCCGGTGTGGGCGAGCCCTGGTCGAGTTTCCAGTGTCCAACCAGCCGGGGTTCGAGTGACTGCCGCGTCGTAAAGCTCCATACCGGGCCCTGGGTGATGCCATTGGCATTCTGTTCATCCACGCGCCAAAAATAGGTAGTTCCGGCCTCCATAACTGCAGGAATATAGGATGGATCAGCGATACTATCTATAAAGGACGGTGGGTTTATAATCCCGTAATATATTCTGTGTGCAGTGGCACCGATGCCTTTTTTCCAGGCAAGGGTTGAAGAAGTCTTGACCAGTGTTTTACCGTTTGCCGGATCCGGCAGGGATGCCGGCAGCGGGAGGCCTGACTCACTGAGGGTGCCGGTCTCTGATGTATTGGAATACAGGGATGTGTCGGATCCGGAAAAAGCCCTGAGCCTGTAAGTATAGTTTGTTTCAAACTGCAATGCGGTATCGGTGTATGCCGTCGTATTCTCAGGCAGGGTGTCTATAACGGCATAGCCGGCCATGTCCTTTCTTTCAACAAAGAATCCGGTTTCATTTGAGGCATTGTCATCCCAGGTAAGGGTAATTGCCCTGATATCCGATAGTTCAGCTAACAGACCAGTAGGATTGCGGATAAAATCGCGAAACTGGACGATGCTGTTCAGGTATTCCTCAAGGTTGGTATATCCGTCAGCATCAGGATCGGCATTTCTGTCACTTGCATTATCCGGGTTTAACGAATTTTCTGTTTCCCATGCGTCGGGCATGCCGTCGTGGTCCCGGTCGGACAGCGCAGGGGCTGAAAAAAGCACAGGATAACCTCCCACATCATTCTGCGAGTCGATTATACCTTTGCCGGCACCATAGGCAGCACCTCCGTAAAGGGCAGTCTGGTTTGCAACCTCCCATACGATACGGCTGTCTATCGTATCCCGGCGCGGCAATGAGGCACCTGCATGCTGTAAAACGGCTTCATAAGCTTCTTCGGCAGTATGCTTTGTGGTGATATCAAAGGCAAAAGGGGTCAGGCTTCTTATCTGATCTTTGATGGCCTGGGTGATCTCCTGTACACCATACGTCCAGTTATCATTGGTGGCATTGGCATTGCCAAACACATAGTTACTGTCTATGTACCAGTTGCTGTATGAATTAAAGGATGTATCGGCATCTGGACTGACAATACGATAATTTACTGAAGACCGGGTGGCAGGACCTGGTTTATAGTAATTGGCCACCATATTGATGCTGGCCTTATTGGCGTCATATTCATTGGGTTCTCCGCCATATGCACTGTTGCCTCCCCAGTTGTATATTACATTGTTCCGGTGGTCCACGATCTCATTCCATCCGGTATAATAACGGGCTCCGTTAAAACGGGGATTGCGGCTGGAGTGGTGGGCCAGCAGGTTGTGATGAAAGCTGGCTTTTGATCCGCCCCAGATACCACCATATCCATGTTGCCCTTTGTAATGAACTGAACTATAAAGGCTTTCAGAAATAATGCACCATTGCATGGTGAAGTTTTTGTTGCCGTAAGCTGAGGCTGTCTCATCCACCGACCAGCTGAATGAACAATGATCGATGATAATGTTCTGCTGATCCTTGCAGGTAAAAGCATCGGCTTCCTGGGCGTTGATGTCTCCAAGCCGGGAACGGATATAGCGGATAATGATATTATCGGCATCAATCCTCAGGTTATAACCGGCGAGTGTGATGCCGTCGCCGGGAGCAGTCTGCCCCGCGATGGTCACATTGCCGTTCCTTATTTGCAGGACCGACTGAAGGTAAATGGTCCCGGATACGCGGAACACGATGGTCCGTGTTTCTGAACTGGCAATTGCTTCTCTGAGGCTGCCTGCACCCGCGTCATTCAGATTGGTCACCTCAATCACTACCCCTCCTCTTCCGCCGGTGGCATTCTTGCCGAATCCTTCTGCACCGGGAAATGCCAGTTGCTGTGCATCAGCAATGGCTGCGCAGATCAGGATTGCTACCGTGATAACCAACCTTTTCATCATCATCCCCTCCCATAAATAAAATTATCAGTATACTGCTATCGTATTTCCGTTTGTATCGTAGAGAAAGGAGTTTTTAAGATCAATGGTGTCTGCATTTTCAATCCTTACTCCTTTTTCCACATTGCGAAAAGTACTGTTTGTTATGGACAGACCGGTAACCGGTTTTTCTTTATAAGCTCTTATCAGTATGGCATACTGGCTTTTCTGACAAATCATATTGTCAACCGAAATGTTTCTTACGACAGGGATATT
>Ga0105100_10001786_pt1 | contig 12598 bp, 12 predicted proteins | sample PPLLak12cMay2015_2_FD_87033 | JGI IMG/M metagenome (GOLD analysis project Ga0105100, IMG submission 87033) | Freshwater sediment microbial communities from Prairie Pothole Lake near Jamestown, North Dakota, USA - PPLs Lake P8 Core (1) Depth... | ecosystem: Environmental > Aquatic > Freshwater >... | reverse complement strand
TTCCAGTTTGCCAATGACTGTTTTGCTGCCGAGAGGAGGAAAGGGAAGATGATGAACCGTTTGAGAATGAGCTGGATGAAGTTGGGAATGGCACTGTTTTGCGTCCTGCTGGCTGGAGGCGCCGGACTTCAGGCGGCGGGCCCCGCCGAGCCCAAGGTGAAGGACCTCATCCTGTCCACCACGACTTCCACGGTGGATTCGGGTTTGCTGGATGTTTTGATTCCAGTATTTGAGAAGCAGACCGGCTACCGGGTCAAGACCATTGCCGTCGGGACCGGCCAGGCGCTCGCCATGGGTGAAAAGGGCGAAGCCGATGTCTTGCTGACTCATGCTCCCTCCGCCGAGAAGATGCTGGTGGATTCGGGGACGGTCACCAACTATCAGCTGGTCATGCACAACGACTTTGTGGTGGTCGGCCCCGCGGCGGATCCAGCTGGCATCAAGGGGAAGCCCAGCGCGGAGGCCTTCAAAGCCATTGCGGCCAGGCAGGCCGTGTTCATCTCCCGGGGGGACGACTCGGGAACTCACAAAAAGGAGCTCTCCATCTGGAGTGGTGTGGAGACCACTCCTGCCGGGGCCAAGTGGTACCAGGAATCCGGACAGGGTATGGGAGCCACCCTTCTCATGGCCTCGGAGAAGCAGGGCTACACTCTGACCGACCGTGCCACCTATCTGGCTCAGAAGAAGAACCTCGGCCTCGAGATCCTTTCCGAAGGAGACAAGTCCCTGCTGAACATCTACCACGTCATGCAGGTGAGCCCGGAGAAATTCGGCAAGGTCAATGCTGAGGGGGGCAAGGCCTTCGTGGAGTTCATGGTGGCTCCGGAAACGCAGAAGATGATCGGTGACTTCGGCAAGGACAAGTTTGGCCAGTCCCTGTTCTTCCCGGATGCCGGCAAAAAGATGTAAAGTCAGTTTCTGGTTTCTAGTTTCTGATTTCTGGTTCCGAGCTTCGAAGGGTGGGGATCGTGGAGGACCGGATGTTAAGCCGGCTGTTTCGCTTTGAATGATCCCCCGGGATGGTCGTGCCCGGAGGAATCGGAGCGTGCGGCTCAAGTTGGTGTTTATTTCTTTCGGGATTTGGGCTTGAATGGCCCGGGGAGATCGCTTCCCCGGGCTTTTCTCGTTCTAAGCTCCGTTTTCACTCAACACCCCTTGGATGATGAGAGGCCTGCGGGCGACCGCCGACCAGTAACCTGAATCCTGAGACTTGAACCCGACAACCAGAAACTGGAAACCAGGAACCAGAAACTGATCTTGAAAGGAGGGGGGATGAGCAGGTGCCTACTGGTGGACATTGGCGCGGGGACCATGGATGTGCTCTGCTTTGATGACGAGTCGGGCCTGAACGTCAAAGCCGTGGCCCGATCGCCTGCCCTCGAGATTTCAGAGCGTGCTTCCTTGCTGCCGGGCGATCTGCTCGTCACCGGGAAGGAAATGGGCGGAGGGAGTCTGGCCCGGATACTCGCCAAACGGTCGGAGACGTCTGAAGTGGTGATGAGCGCATCGGCCTCCATGACGGTCCATCATGACGTGGAACGGGTTCGCGCCATGGGCGTGCGGGTGGTGGAGGATGCGGAGGCTGAGGAAATCAAGGCGTCCGGTCGGTTCAGTCACCTCCACCTGGAAGACCTGAATCGGGAGCGTCTGGAGAAACTGGTCACCAGCCTGGGCATACCCTTCGAGTTCGATGTTCTGGGTGTGTGCGCCCAGGATCATGGAACCCCGCCCAAGGGAGTGTCCCACCTGGACTACCGCCACAGGCTGTTCCAGGAGGTGCTGGACGGCGAAGCGCTGCCCCATGCTCTCCTCTTCGCCGACCATGAGGTTCCGTCCACCTTCAACCGATTGTGCTCCATCGCCGAGAGTGCCGAGGAATTCCCTGCCTCCGACGTCTACGTGATGGACAGTGGCATGGCTGCCATCCTGGGTGCGGCCATGGACCCTGAAGCGCAGGGAGCCGAGCGCTTCCTGGTTCTGGATGTGGCCACATCACACACGGTGGGGGCGGCGCTTCTGGGTCTCGAGGTCGCCGGGTTCTTCGAATACCACACGCACGACATCACCCTCGAAAGGCTGGAGGCTCTCCTGGTGGACCTCGCCGAAGGTCGCCTCTCCCACCAGCAGATCCTCGCCGAAGGTGGCCACGGCGCCTACGTTCGCCGGCGGATCGGCTACAAGTCCGTGGAGTGCATTGTGGCTACCGGCCCCAAACGCTCCCTGATGGCTCCCTCGGGCTTGCCCATCGTCTGGGGGGCACCGTTCGGCGACAACATGATGACGGGAACCGTGGGTCTTCTTCAGGCCATACGGCTCCGTCAGGGTCTCGATCCGGTCTTTGTCATTTGAAAGGGCCATGGACCACTGAGGGGCGGCAAGGGGCAATGCTGCTGAATTAAGCTCATCTGCCCGGTCGGGTCGGGTGCCATGGGCTAAGCGGAGCTTGCCCATGCGAGCTCATTCGGCCACTGGCAAGCTTCGCTTGGCCCGTGCCACCCCTTAATTCAACAGCATTGCGGCAAGGGGGGGGAGCGCCCTACGTCCCTTCATCCGCCCTGACCACATCACTGCCTGAGCTTTTCCATTTCCCCGACCAGGGATTCGATGCTGGGCATCTCGTTGATGTCGTGGATGTCCATGAATCGGAGGACGCCTTTCTTGTCGAGGAGGAACAGCGCCCGTTCCGAAGTTCCCGAAGGCCTCAGAATGCCGTATTTCCTGGCCACTGCCCCGTGGGGCCAGAAGTCCGAAAGAACAGGGAACCACAAGCCTTCCATATCCTTGACCCAGGCATTGAGGGTCGGGATATTGTCCACCCTGTGGAGAGCCCGAACCATGCTGCGACCGCACTGAGCCCATAAACGGACTCTAACCACCCTGGAACGGCAGGTCATCGGGGTGCGGCCGCAAAACTGACGAAGCCGGAGCCTCTCACACGGCGATATAATGCCCACATTCAAGGGCTTTCGAGCAAAATTTGACTTGCTTTTTGAGGATGATCAACTAAAGTAGTCAAAAAAGGAGCTTGGTTCGGTATTTTGAGTTGCATCGAAGAACGGTCTTTCGCCTGAGAAGCGGTTCGGTAGTTGCCCCAAAGTAGCGCACCAGTAAAGCTATTAACAACAAAGTCAAAAAGAAAAGGAACTGCAACATGGCGGAAGGTCGAGTGAAATGGTTCAATGACAGCAAGGGTTACGGCTTCATCGAAAGTGACAGCGGACATGACGTTTTCGTGCACTTCAGCGCCATCGAAGGCAGCGGGTTCAAATCGCTGGCCGAAGGTGACCGGGTGACCTTTGACGAGGAGAGTGGCGCCAAAGGTCCTCAGGCTGCCAGGGTGAGAAAACTCTAGGTCGGCTGAAGCCATACCATAGAAGCAGACGAGTCTGAGCATTGAAAGGCCGGAGAAACCCTCCGGCCTTTTCTTTTCCGGCGACCCGCCGAAGCTTCCCGGGTGCATGGCAGGAAGACAGTCATTATTGAGCGTTGATACTGGAGTGACGCATGATGGTTTTGATCCTGGAATGATCTTTCTGCCACAGAATGGGAGGTATTCCCCATGGAGCACAATGTGTGTGGTGTCGAAAAATACATTCGGATTTTGATCGGGATTGGCATCATATCGGCTGGGCTCTATTTCGGAAGCTGGTGGGGGGCCATTGGCCTGATTCCGCTGATCACCGCGTTTGTCGGGTCTTGCCCCGTGACCCAGGCGCTGCGCCTGTCGAGCTGCCCGATAAGCGGTTCGCCGTCGTCGACGTAACCCCTGCGATTCTTTTCAGGCTCATGAATTGGGTGGGTGGAGCTCCTCGTCGAAAAGGGGTGAAGCCCGCCCCTCCCAGCAAATCCCTCCGCACACCCCAGGACTCGATTGACGCGCCACCTGTACAGGCCGCTCCAATTTTTTGATTCAATCCAAACCACGCTCTATCCCAAGGCCGCTCATTTCTGTCCACAGGCCTGGCCGGGGGCACCTCGAAGTCCTTTCTGTTTTTCTTTGCGTTATTCGCGCCTTTGCGTTTAATCATGAGAGGTGGGAATCTCATCCTCAATATGTGTTGAATCTGCAAGGCGGCCAACGTTGTTGGGGTTTGAAAGGCTATGGAGGGCGGGAATGGAGTGTGGAAGATGAAGGATGGCAAGTCCACCAGCCCGATGCACTTCACCTATGTCGATCTCAGGAACTGGCGCAATTTCAGCGCTGCGGAGGCCGCGCTGCCGTTGCGCGTGTTTCTCGTTGGGCCCAATGCCTCGGGCAAGTCGAACCTGTTGGATGCCTTTCGTTTCCTGCGCGATCTGGTGTCTGTCGGTGGGGGGTTCCAGGAAGCGGTGAGGCGGCGGGGGGGGGTGTCTGCTCTAAGATGTCTCGCTGCACGACGGAACCCCAACATCGTGTGTCGAGTGCGGGTTGGGGGTAGCGATGAGCCCGCTCTTTGGGAATACGAGCTGACATTCAACCAGGATCATAAGAAAAGGCCGCTCATCAAATCTGAAAGGGTGCTGCACCAGGGTGACGAAATCCTCAGCCGCCCAAACTCAGAAGATATCAAGGATCCTGAGCGGCTCACCCAGACCTACCTGGAGCAGGTCTACACGAATCAGGACTTTCGCGAGCTGGCGGAGTTTTTTGCTTCGGTTCGCTATCTGCATGTGGTCCCTCAGCTCATACGCGAGCCAGACCGCTCCATAGGCAAGAGCAACGACCCTTTTGGAGGGGACTTCCTGGAGGGAATTGCAAAAACTCCAGAGAATACACGAAAGGCCAGGCTGTCGCGCATCAGAAATGCATTGCAAGTGGCGGTGCCCCAGCTCAAGGAGTTGGAGCTTCAACGGGATGAACGTGGAACCGCCCATCTTCGAGGAAAATACGAGCACTGGCGACCCCAGGGCGCCTGGCAGACAGAAGACCTTTTTTCCGATGGGACACTCCGGCTCATCGGTCTCCTGTGGGCTCTGATGGAGGGAAGGGGGGTGCTGCTTTTGGAAGAGCCTGAGCTTTCACTTCATCCGGAGGTGATCCGCTACATTCCCCAGATGTTTGCCCGTACCCAGCGGAGGTTTGGGCAGCAGGTGCTGGTCAGCACGCATTCCAGCGAGATTCTGCGAGACGAAGGGATTGGACTCGACGAGGTGCTTTTGCTTTTTCCGGGAGCAGGAGGCACCACAGTTAAGCCTGCCGGTTCAATTGAGGAGGTCAGAATACTTCTGGAACAAGGTCAGAGCCTGGCTGACATAGTGATTCCTCAGACCCGACCGCAAAAGGCTTACCAGTTGACCCTCTTCGGAGATCGGGAGGAAGTGGGTGCCAGGAAGGCTCGGCGAAAACCGGCAAGAAATCCTGATGATCAAGGCCGTTCAGAATGAGATCTGAACCTATGAGAGGAGCTCCAGTTGTGATCTCTGCCGCCGTGGAAGGGGTCATCGATGAAGCGGTAGTCCGGCGTCTCATAGCACATGTCGGTGCCGGAGCGGGATCCATTTATGGAAGGAATGGAAAGCCGAGACTGCTCAGCAACATCAAGGGCTACAACGAAGCAGTGCGTCATAGCCCCTGGATCGTTCTTGTGGACTTGGATCGTGATGCGGAGTGTGCGCCACCGTTTTGCTCTGAGTGGTTGCCCTCAGTTGCGCCGCTCATGTGTTTCAGGATAGCCGTGAGGGAAGTAGAAGCCTGGTTGATGGCGGACCGCGAACGTCTGGCTGACTTCCTGCGCATCCCCGTCACCATGGTTCCTCTGCAAGCGGAAGCAATTGTGGACCCGAAGCAAACGCTGGTCAATATGGCCAGGAAATCCCGCATTCGAGCTATTCGACAGGACATGGTCCCCAGGGCTGAAAGCGGACGCCAGGTCGGCCCTGCTTACCCGTCTCGGTTGATCGAATTCATCGAGAACAGACAAGCAGGATGGCGCCCTGATGTTGCCGCCGAATCATCCAGCAGCCTGAACCGTTGCCTGCAGTGCCTGCGCCGGCTGGCAAAGCGACGAACATGAGGATCTATAGACTGAAGGGTTACTCCCAAGTGAGGTGGATCTTATCTGATCAAGGGGCTACGAGCGATTCCTCTGATTGGGTGTGGTGGCAATCGCTCGGAGCTCCTTTTTTTGGGCCGTCATCGGGGCGGAGTGGGGTTTGATCAGCCGCAGCCGGTGCCGCCGCCGCTGCAGCCGGCGCCGCACTGGGTGCGCCGCTTCCTGAGGGCGATGAAATTTCGGCCTCCGTAGACGGCTTCGAGGCCTTCCTCGATGAAGCCGCTCATCTCGATGGGAACGACTCCGGCCCGCGTGAGGACAGCTCTCGGGTTGTCGCCGATGCCGCTCACCAGAACGGCCCGGCAGTCTTTGAGCACTTCGGCCAGATCCATCCACCGGCGGACACCACCGCCCGGCTCGGGTGCTGAGCGCTCCTCCACCATTCGGAACCCTTCGCCGTTCGGCTCCCAGATCTGCAAACGATAAGCCTCTCCCAGGTGCTGGTTCACCAGCATGCCCTCGAGGGTGGCCACCGCGGCGTAGGGCCGCTCCGGCAGGAATGGCTGCTCGGCTGCGCATTCAGCCATGGTCTCCTGGAAATCGGCGGTGCGGTCGTCATCGAGGAGCCCCACGGCGTCGGCGCGGCAGCGCGTGCAGTGGTGCATCTGCGGCAGGCGCTCTCCGGCTGCACTACGAATGGCGGCCATCTGATCGTGAGTCGGCTCCGGAACGTTTTCGAAGGGCGTGTCCGCATTGGGGTAGACGGGCATGCAGTTGAGAATGTCCACCCCAAGATCCGCCACGGTGCGGGCCACATCGATCACGTGCTCGTCGTTGATGCCGGGGATCACGATGGTGTTCACCTTGACCTGGATGCCTTTGGCCTTGAGGGCCTTGACGGCTTCCAGCTGGCGGCTCAGCAGGAGCTCCGCGGCCTTTGCCCCCCGATAGATGACCTTGCCGTCCCGCACCCAGCTGTAAATCTTTCCGGCGATGGTGGAGTCCACAGCGTTGATGGTCACGGTCACGTGGGTGACGCCGAGCCCGGCCAGGTCATCCACGTGGGCCGGGAGCCCAAGGCCGTTGCTGGCGAGGCAAAAGAGCATTTTCGGAAACCGCGACCGCACCAGGCGCAGGGTCTCGAGGGTTTCTTCGGCGTTGGCCATGGGGTCGCCCGGTCCGGCAATGCCGACCACCGTGATGGACGGCTCCCGCTCCATGACCCGCTCGAGGTAGCTCAGGGCCTGGGCCGGCGTGAGCACCGCGCTGGTGACTCCCGGCCGGCTCTCGTTCACGCAGTCGTACTTCCGGTTGCAGTAGTTGCACTTGATATTGCACGCTGGCGCGATGGGAAGGTGGATGCGTCCGCATTCCCCTTTCACTTTCACGTTGAAGCATGGATGGCGATCGATTTCGAGCCTCATGAGCGTACCTCCGCAGGGATCGTGCGCTACAGGTAGCCGTAGCCGACGGGAGAATCTTCCTGTTTGCGTTCGAGAATTTCGTTGACCAGTCGATCCAGGAGTGCCAGCGCGCCCCGGTAGCCCAAGTGGAGCGTCCGCTGTCCGCCGAACCGGTCGTGGATGGGAAAGCCCACCCGGATCAGGGGAATGTTCCAGCGGCGGGCCAGGTGGTAACCCTTGCTGTGGCCCACCAGGATGTCTGGAGCCAGCCCCCGGGCCTCTTCGGCGATCTCGTAGAAATCCACTCCTTCCCGGATCTCGGGCGGATCGAGGAGGATATCCTTCGTAACAGCCTCGATGGCCTGCCGAAAACCGTTGCCGTGTCCCCCCGATGCGCAGAGCACCGGCTTCACCCCGATTTCGCAGAGGAAGGCCGTGAGGCCGACCACGAGGTCCTCTTCGCCGTAAACCACCGCCCGCTTTCCGAAAACGACCTTGTGGCCGTCCACATAGGCATCCAGGAGCCTTCCACGCTCCTGGGCATGCTTTTCGGGCATGCAGATTCCCGCGGCATCTTCCAGGACTTCAAAGAACCGGTCGGTCTCCCGGAGGCCGATGGGCATCCCCACACCGTGGTGGGGCACGCCGAACCGTGCCTCCAGAAGCGCTCCGGCAGACATGGCGCTGCGCGTGAGGGTTCGCCCGAGCTCCATGGTGGCCCGGGATCCGCCCATGCTCACCAAGTCGCGGATGGGAGTCCCGCCGCGGGGGATCTTTTCGTAGTCTTCCAGGGCCGGCCCGTCCAGGGTTTCGGAATAGTCGGGGAGTACGATGGCCCGCAGTCCGAAGTCCGCCGTGACTTCCTTCAGGTAGCGAAGATCCGCCGGCGAGACGAAGCCGGGCAGCAGGTTGATGCCGTCATGTTTTTCCCCTTCCTGGGCCAGCTGATCCGCCATGGCCCGGACGGCGGCGTGGAAGCCTTCCATGTGGGTTCCGGCGTAGCTCGGCGTCGACACATTCACCAGGAGGGGCAGCTCCGGGCTTCCCTTGCGGCTCGACCACTCCTTTCTAAACTCCTTCAGGATCATGGGCACGTCGTCCCCGATGGTCTCCGTGAGACAAGTGGTGGCGATGCCTACGAGGCTCGCCCCGTACTTCTTCATGACATTCACCAGACCCTGCTTGAGGTTGGCCCCGCCGCCGTAGACGGCGTGCTTTTCGCCCAGGGACGAGGAGGCGATATCCATGGGCTCCCGGAAATGGCTGATGATGTAGCGCCGCATGTAGGTGGCGCAACCCTGGGAGCCGTGGAGGAAGGGGATGGCTCCCTCGACGCCTCGAAAAGCCAGGCAGGCGCCCAGCGGTTTGCACAGCTTGCAGGCGTTGGTCGTGGATATGTAGGGAGAAGCAGTCTGTTTCAATGTGATCGTCGTCGGGTTCGTTTCCATGGCAGTCCACTCATTCACTCTCATTTGCATTGGTATTTTCGTGCTCGTATTCGTTGTCATTCCCGCATGTCCGTGGCGAGACCCAGAGGCGTTCAGATGTCTGGATCCCCGCCAGAAGCCTGCGGGGATGACGTACGAGGAATATGAGCACCATATTCTGTGGGGCTGGACTTAGGCCAAAGACCCCGCCAGTCGCCCGCACTTCCCCGAGGCATCTGAGGGAAGGCTCCCGCCGGAGCGGGATGTCTTCCTCGGCACGAAGCGCCAGACGGGACTCATGACGGAGGTGTAGACCTCGTGGGCGAAATTCAGCATGCCCACGAATCCCTCCAGGGGCTCCTTGCGCTCGTGGTTGTGGTCGCAAAAGCCGACGCCCAGCTTGTAGGCGATGGGGCGCTCCTTGACGCCGCCGACGAAGATGTCGACGTCCTTCTCCTTGAGGAACGAGGAGAGCTCCAAAGGGTTCGAATCGTCCACGATGATGGTGCCCTCGTCGGTGATCTCGTGGAGCTCCTGGTAGTCTTCCTCGGTCCCGGTCTGGGAGCCCACGAGGACCACCTGCATGCCGATGAGCCGGAAGGCCTTGACCAGGGAGAAGGCCTTGAAGGCCCCACCCACGTAGATAGCGGCCTTTTTGCCCTGTAGAGCCTTACGATACTCCTGGAGCTTAGGGTACAGCACCGAGAGCTCCTGCCGCACAAGCTCCTGAGTACGTTTCATGATGTCCGGGTCCTTGTCTTCGAAGAACCGGGCCACGCTGTAGAGGGCCTCGGCCATGTCTTCGACGCCGAAATACGAGACGCGCAGGAACGGGGTGCCGAAAGACTCTTTCATCATCTTGGCCAGGTCCATGGTCGCACCCGAGCATTGGACGACATTCAGGGCAGCCCCGTGGGCGCGCTGGAGATCGGCCACACGCCCGTCTCCCGTTATGTTGGCCACGACCTCGACGCCCATCTTGTGGAAATAGTCGCGGATGATCCAGATCTCGCCGGCCAGGTTGAAATCCCCGAGAATGTTGATGCTGAGCGGCGAAATGCCTTCCGTGCTGCCCACCCCCATGAGCCGGAACATGGCCTGGCAGGCGGCGTTGTATCCCGCCCGCTTGTTTCCCTTGAATCCCTCGGATTCCACGGGAATCACCGGGAGGGACTTTTCCTCGCTCACTCTCCGGCAGACCGACTTGAGGTCGTCCCCGATGAGCCCCACGATGCAGGTGGAATAGACAAAGGCCGCGTTAGGCCGGTGCCGGTCGATGAGCTCGGTCAGGGCCCGGTAGAGCTTCTCCTCGCCCCCGAAGATGACATCCTTCTCCTGCAGGTCCGTGGAGAAGCTCAGGCGATGGAGCTCCGGTCCGGAGGAAAGCGCTCCCCGGATGTCCCAGGTGTAGGCGGCGCAGCCGATGGGGCCGTGAACGAGGTGCACGGCGTCGGCGATGGGGTAGAGCACCACACGGGAGCCGCAGAACACGCAGGCCCGCTGGCTCACCGCGCCTGCCAGGCTCTCCCGGTCGCAGGCCATCTGGTAAGGCTGCTCGCCCTTGCGGTGAATCTGATTCGCTCGCTCTTCGAAAATGAGATCTTCCATGGGTGACTCTCCCTGGGTTCCTGGTTCCTGGTTCCTGGTTCCTAGTTCCTAGTTCCTAGTTCCTGGTTCCTGGCCATTGGTGATTGGTGCGCGCTCCTGGTTTCGAGTTATTGGCCGTATTGGCTCCGGGCTCCAGGCTCGCGGCTCCTGATCGGGGGATTCAGGCCTGCGATGCTGAGACCCTGGAGAATCGAGTGGTAGGGCCGGGTTGCGCCCCGGCCTGTTGGTTCCTACGCCAGGAGGTACTCCTTCACCGGTCCCCCGCCGTTTTCCAGGGAATCCAGGATGGCGTCCACGGCATCCTCGCTGCTGATGCCCTTGTACCAGTGGCCCTGGGGATAGACGAGGACGATGGGCCCTTCCTCACAGAGCTTGAGGCAGCCGGTGGTCGATACCATGGCATTGATCCCCCTGTCGGCGAGCTCTTCCTCGAGGTACGACACCAGTTGCATGGAATCCTTCTTGATGCACTTGCCTTTGGCTTCAGTGCCCCTGAAGCTGGCGCAGACGAAAAGATGATAGTCGGGTTTCTGCATGGGTAGGCTCCCTTTGGTTCCGAGTTTCTAGTTTCTAGTTTCTAGTTTCTGGTTTCTGGTTTCTAGTCTTTAGCCTCTGGTTTCTGGTTTCGGTCGGCGGCCATTGGGCTTCGTGGGCTTTCCTCTGTCCCGCTCAAGTGCCCTGCACATCTGGAATGGACCCTCAAAGCCGAAAACCAGAAACCCGGAACCAGAAACCAGGAACTTTCTCTTGCCTACATGACCAGCTCGAAGCTCTCCTCCGGGGCGTCACGGTCCATCCGGTCGAGGAGGGCGTCCAGGATCTTCTCCAGGAGGCGCAGCCCGCCGCGATAGCCCACGGTGGGCATGTAGCTGTGGCCGACCCGGTCGAGGATCGGGAAGCCGAACCGCAGGAAAGGAATGTCCTCGTCCCGCGAAATGTACTTGAGGTAGGTGTTTCCGATCATGAGATCCACGGGGTCGTTCCGGATCCACTGGTGGAAGAGGAACATATCCCCCGAGCTGCGTACGTTGACGGGGTGGGGAACCGACCGGGTGATTTCCTGGATCCGCTTCTCGAACTTCTTGCCCGGCGTCCCCGTGACGATATGAATGGGCCACATGTCAATGGAGACCAGGAATTCGGTCAGGGCGATGAGCTGATCCGGGTCGCCCACCAGCCCCACCTTCTTGCCGTAGAAGTACTGGTGCATGTCCGCCATCACGTCGAGGAGCTGTCCCCGCTCGATGTTGAGCGAGTCGGGGACGGGCACCCCGGCCATTCGGCGCAGATGGTCGATGAAGACGTCGGTTCCGTGGAGTCCGATGGGCAGGTCGAGGACCTCGCAGGGGACCTTGCAGCGGGCGTCCAGGGAGCGGGCTGCAGCCCCCGAGGCCGTTTCACCCAGGGCGATGGTGCCCATGGCGGCCCCCGTCCGCATGAGATCCTGAAGGGTGACCCCGCCCCTGGGGAACATTTCGAACTTCCCTGTCTGCGGACCGTTGAGGACATTGGACGTATCCGGGAACACGGTCGCCGGAATGCCCAGTTCGGCGGCGATTCGCTTGATCTCGGCCATGTCCGACGGTTCGACGTAGCCCGGAATGATGTTGACGCGATGCTCCCGGCGGGTGTCCGGCGACCCGAAGTAGTCCACCATGGCCTTGGTCATGTTGGAGAACCCGGTCACATGGGTCCCGACATAACTGGGCGTGTTGGCATGGATGACGTATCTCCCCGCCGGGAGTTTCCCCTCGTCAGCTGCCTTGGAGGCGATCTGGGGGATGTCATCCCCGATGGTCTCCGAAAGGCACGTCGTGTGGACGGCGATCACATCGGGGTCGTAGATGGTGAAGATGTTGTGAATGGCCTGGATCAGGTTCGCCTGACCGCCGAAGACCGAGGAGCCTTCGGTGAAGGAGCTCGTTCCGGCCATGATGGGTTCCTTGTAATGCCTGGTCAGGGTGCTGCGGTGATAGGCGCAGCATCCCTGGGAGCCGTGGCTGTGCGGCAGGCATCGATGGATGCCTAGGGCGGCGTACATGGCTCCTATGGGCTGGCAAGTCTTGGCCGGGTTGATGACCAGGGCCCGCCTTTCGACGACTTCATCGGGTGTGTGTCTCAGCAACATGGTTCTATCCTCGGTCCGTGGGGACGGTTTCGAGTTTCTCGTTTCGGGTTTCTAGTTTCT
>Ga0105100_10001784_pt1 | contig 12599 bp, 9 predicted proteins | sample PPLLak12cMay2015_2_FD_87033 | JGI IMG/M metagenome (GOLD analysis project Ga0105100, IMG submission 87033) | Freshwater sediment microbial communities from Prairie Pothole Lake near Jamestown, North Dakota, USA - PPLs Lake P8 Core (1) Depth... | ecosystem: Environmental > Aquatic > Freshwater >... | reverse complement strand
CGACCGCGTGCCGGGCACGCCGCCGGCGCTCCCGGCGCCACCGACTCCAGCGGCCACGACCGCACAGGCGCCCGGCTACGGCACACTGGACCTCTTCGTCCAGCCCGCTGGCGCGGAGGTGACCATCGATGGCCAGCGGTGGGTCAGCTCAGCCGGCGGTCACTTCGTGGTGCAACTGTCCGTCGGCACGCACCGGCTCGAGGCGAGCCGACCAGGATATCGCGCCTACGGGGGTGACTTGGTGATTCGTGACGGCGAGCAGACGACGCTCAACGTGAGCCTGGCGGCGACGCCCTGAGCCATCGGAGCCGTCCGCCAGTCACTTCGCGCGGCAATCGGGGCTGGCCCCGCCGTTCTTCCGCAGGAAGTCCACGTAATAAGTGGCGAAGTCCGTCGCCTGGCGGCGATCCCCGTCGCTGCCGAGCAGCGGGCCCACGTCACGCGTCCAGGCGGCGGCGCAGGCGGCGGCCGCGCTGTCGCTCCCAGTACACGCGCGGAACGCGCCAAAGGCGCGGCGATAGGTGTCGAACTCGGTCCGGGTCATCGGGGCACCGTGCCCGGACACGGCCACGCGGAACGGCGTGGCCCACACTTCGTCCAGCGCGGCCTGCCATCGGGCAGGGCAGGCGGTCTCGAAGAACGGGGCAGGGAGCGTCACCAAGTCGCCGATCACCGCCACTCCGCTTGCCTCGTCGTACAGCCAGAGATCGGCGTCGGTCACCGCATCCACGGCCACGCGTGCGGTGAGAGGGCGTTCCGCGAGCATGAGCGTGCCCGACTCGTCCACGGCCACGTCTGGCCGCAGGCCATCGTGCGCCTGCATGGTGGCAATGAACAAGTCCGTCTCTTCCCGCCTGGCGGCGGACTTCTCCGGCGGCCGCTCACGCGCGGCGGCAAGGTTGCGGACGAGGAACCCGCCGGGCGCCAGCGCGCGGTCGACGGCGCGGGTCGTGTACACCTTCGCCGCAGGGTGGGCCGCCTTCACGCGTCGGTTGCCGCTCGAGTGGTCCAGGTGCCAATGGGTGTTGACGATGGCCGCCACCGGGAGGCGGCGGCTGCGCGCGAAGTCGAGGATGCCGTCGCTGTGCCACGGGTGCCGCCCCGTGTCGATGACGATCAATCCCGCGGGAGCGACGACGATCACCGTATTCCCGTCGGGCCCGCGGTCGGGGAGCATCGCGCCCGGTACCAGGTAGGTGTCCGGCGCAATCTCGCGCGCGGTCGGCGGAGCCGGTTGGCTCGGCGCCGCTTGTGCCAGCGCCAGGATCAGCAGCAGGGGCGCGGTGCTCATGACCGCGTCAGCGTAGCAGCGCGCGCTCCCCGGAGCCACGGGGCCCGGCGCTTCAGCGGGGACCAGTGGTGGTCCAGCGGGATGCGCATCTGAGCGACACCTCACGCCGCTCAGATTTCGATCAGATCCCTGCCGACGATCACGTGCCGCGGCTGTCCATGTTCAGGTTGAGCTTGCCTTATCGCCCGTCCGTTTCAGCTTGACTCGCGGGAGAGCTGTGTGTGGTATGGCGGCAGCGCAGGGTCCCCGGCCTTGCTTCCGACCACGGGAGGGTGCATGCGACGCGTCTTTCTTCAGCGACTCGCCCTGACGACCACGACGGCGATGTGCCTCTCTTCGGCAGGCACCGCGCGCCAGGCCACCCCGACGTTCTCGATCGAGGGCGTCACGGTCGCCGAGGGCGATGGCGTCACGGTCGCCACCTTGCGCGTCGTTCTGCGCCACCCGAACCTCGTCGAGTCGCGCATCCACTACCTCACCGCCGACGCGTCGGCCACTGCCGCTGCCTTCACGCAGTCCTCCGGTCCGCTGTCGATTCCGGCGTCCGGCCCTGCGGCGCCGTACCCGGCGACGATCAACGTGTCAGGTCTCACGGGCACGGTTCAGCACGTAGCCGTGCGTCTCGATCAGCTGACGCACACCTTTCCGGCCGACATGGACGTGCTGCTCGTGGGCCCGGGTGGTCAGGCGGCGATGGTGATGTCGGACATCGGCGTCGGCAACGACGTGACCAACGTCACGCTGATGTTTCAAGACGGGGCGCCCACACCACCTGCACAACTGGTGTCCGGAACGTTCGCCCCGGCGGACAACGCGCCTGCCGAGGCCACGATGCCGGCACCAGCGCCCGCGGGGCCCTATGGCTCCGCACTGTCGGTGTTCAACGGCACGGATCCCAATGGCAGCTGGCAGCTGTTCGTCACCGACGACAGCATCAACCCCGATGGGGGGTCGCTCGGCGGGTTCTCGATCATCATCACGACGACGACGAACGGTGGTGACTACATTCCCGCCGCGGGGCTGCTCACCTTCCCGCCGGGCGTTCCGGCGCGCACGCTGCAGGTGGCCATCAAGGGCGACAGCGTGATGGAGGCCGATGAGGCGTTCGCCGTCAACCTCCTGGGGCCGTTCAATGCGGTCATCGCCGACGGCCAGGGTACGGGCACGATCCTGAACGACGACGGGGTGACGACGTCGCAGGCGCCCACCGGCCTCTCCGTCTCGTCGATCGCGGGCAACGTGGCGACCTTCAGGTGGAACGCGCCGCTCGTCGGCCCCGAGCCAACGGGGTATGTTCTCGCCGGGGGCGCCACACCGGGTGGCGTGCTGGCCACGATCCCCACCGGCAGCACGGCGCCTCAGTTCTCGATCGCCGTGCCAACCGGGTCGTTCTACGCCCGCGTGCACACGATGTCGAGCGCCGGTCTGAGCGAGCCCTCGAATGAAGTGCTGTTCCACGTGGGCGTGCCGGTGGCGCCGTCAACGCCTGCGGATCTCGTGGGGGTGGTCGCCACCTCGCGCGTGGCGCTGGCCTGGCGGAACACGTTCACCGGCGGCGCGCCATCGGCGCTGGTGCTGGACGTGAGCGGCGCGATGAACGCGTCGATTCCGCTCGGCGTCACCGACGCGTTCTCCTTCAGCGGGGTACCGGCGGGCACGTACACGCTGGCGGTCCGGGCGGTGAACGCCGCCGGCAGCAGCGGATCGTCCAACTCGGTGACGCTCACGTTCCCGGGCGCCTGCCTCGGAGAGTTGCAGCCCCCGTCGAACTTCGTGGCTTATCGCGTGGGCAACCTCGTCGCGGCGCGGTGGGATGCGCCGGACCTTGGCCCGGCGCCCACGGGCTACGCGCTGAACGTCGCCGGCGCGTTCAACGGCACGCTGATCCTGCCTGGCAGGTCCATCAGCGGCGTCGTCGGTCCGGGCACGTACCTGCTCAGTGTGCAGGCCACGAACTATTGCGGAGCCGGTCTCTCCACCGAGACGCGGGCGGTGACCGTGCCGTAGCACGGCTGATGATCGGTGAGGATGGCGCCTCACACCGGGGAGGCGAGCAACTGCTGAGCGATGACGAGGTGCTGAATCTCGCTGGTGCCCTCGTAGATGCGCATCGCGCGAATCTCGCGGTACAAGCGCTCCACCTCCACGCCCTTCAACACCCCGATCCCGCCGTGGATCTGCACCGCGGCGTCGATCACGCGCTGGGCGGCCTCCGTGGCAAACAGCTTGGCCTGGGCGCTCTCGAGCGTGACCCGCGGCCGGGTGCCACGATCGCGCGTGAGCGCGGCGCGGTACACCAACAGGCGCGCCGCCTGGAGGTCGGTCGCCATCGCGGCGAGCTTCATCTGCACGGCCTGGAACCCGGCGATGGATCGCCCGAACGCCCGACGCTGCTGCGCGTGGCGCAGCGCTTCATCCAGGGCGCGCTGTGCCAGTCCGACCGCGCCGGCGCCGACGGTCGTACGGAAGAAGTCCAGGGTGCCCATTGCGATCCGGAACCCGGCGTTCTCGTCCCCGACGCGGTTGACGGCCGGCACACGGCAGTTCGTGAACACGGGGGCCCCAATGGGATGCGCCGCCATCACCGCCAGGCGCTCGCCGGGGTCGAAGCCCGGCATGCCCTTCTCCACGATGAAGCAGGAGATGCCTTCGCGGCCCGCCGAGGGCGCCGTCTTCGCGAACACCGTGTAGAGATCCGCATCCGGCGCCATGCTGATGAACGTCTTGCGGCCATTCAGGATGTACGAGTCTCCGTCGCGTTCAGCCGTCATGCCCAGGCCCGCGACGTCCGAACCGGCGTCGGGCTCGGTGAGGGCAAAGGCCGCGATCCGCGTGCCGCTGGCCACGGCGGGCAGATAGCGGCGCCGCTGGTCCTCCGTGCCGAAGAACGAGATGGGCCCGGAGCCGAGGCCCTGCATCGTGAACACGAGCTCGGCATGCGGACAGAACCGGGCCAGCGTTTCGCGAACCAGGCAGAACGACGTGAGCGACATCGCGTCCGGTGCGCGAAGCGCGTGCCTGCCGGTGCCGTACGAGCCCGGCAGCGCCCAGTCCAGGAGCCCGGCCTCGCTCAGGCTCGCCACGATCGTGCGATCGACGACATCGGTCTCGCCGGCCTGGCGCTCCAGTGCCCCGAGCGGGCCACGGCACAACCGCTCCACGGCCGACTGCAACTCGCGTTGCTCGTCGGAGACGAGCGAGAGCGCAAACTCCATGGCGGGATAGTCGCAGACCGGTGGTGCGTACGCAAGCCGCGCCGCACTGGCGCGACGCCGGGTTCAAGACCGCGTTGGCGCTTCGGTGACGGGCGCTACGTCCCTCTCGAGCCCAGGCAGGTGCGTCTGCCACCACAGCGCGGCCTGCGCGTTCGACCACTCCCGCGCGCCGTCGCATTCCGCCAGGCGCTGCGACACCGCCAGGGCGTCGGGCGGCCGGCGCTCCGGGTCCTTCTCGAGGCACGCGAGCACCAGCGCGTCGACGGAACGGGGAATGGGCGTCGACGATCGCGCCGACGGTGGCTTCGGCGCGGTGCTGACATGGTCGATCAGCGTCTGCAGCTGGGTGCCGCCCTGGAACACCTGCTGCCCGGTGAGGAGGAAGTAGGCGACGCACCCCAGGGCATAGATGTCGGCGCGGTGGTCCACCTTCCTGTGGCCCGTGATGCCCTCGGGAGCCATGAACGCGGGCGTGCCGACCACACCGTCGAGCGCGGCGAGCGACTGCGTGAGATCCTGCGCCGGATTCGGTGGGCGTACCTGCACGAGGCCGAAGTCGAGCACCTTGACGAAGTCGTGCTCCAGCCCCATCCGGCAGACGAAGATGTTGGCAGGCTTGACATCACGGTGCACCATCCCGCGACTGTGTGCCTCGGCCAGGGAATGACAGACCTGCCGAAGCAGGAAGATCACGCGTGACGGCGGCAGCGGCCCGAACTCGGCGACCAGTGACGCCATGTCGCGGCCGGTCAGCAGCTCCATCACGTAGTAGAAGCTGCCTTCGTCGGTGATGCCGAAGTCGAACAGCCGAATCGTGTGCGGCGAGGTGAGGGCCGCCGTGGCCTGCGCTTCGTCTTCGAAGCGGCGCAACGTGGCGCGGGCCTCGGCGTCGGTGCCGGCAGCCAGCATGGCCGGACGCACCAGCTTGATGGCGGCCGGCCGTGCCAGCAGCCGGTGCCGCGCGTGCCACACCTCGCCCATGCCGCCCTCGCCCAGTCGCTCCTCCAGCTCGTAGCTGCCCAGATCTCGCGCCTCTTTCAGGCGCTGTCCCATCTTCTGGAACATCCGCGACGGCACGACGGCCGCGACGGCGCACGAGTAGTTGGGCAGGTACATCACGAAGGTGTTCAGGATCGACGGGGTGTCGACGCCGCGCAGCTGCGCCAGCCACACGCCGAAGGGCCCCATCGATGCGGAGACCAGCGCCGCGGCCAGCATCTTCAGCGGTGTGCTCGGCACGATCATCGCGCACAGCAGGATCACGATGGACGTCCACGACAGGTGGCCCATCATCATCGTCGGATCGGTCACCCAGGTTTCGAGCAGGGCGACGCCTGCCGAGTTCAGCATCATCAGCCAGAGCCCGGCGTCCGACTTCGCAAGCAATGATCCGGAGGGACGCTGCAGCCAGACGTAGACAGCCATCGAGACCAGGACCGCCGTGCTCTCGATGACCATGGCCGCCCTGAGCCGGCCGGCGCCGACGATCCACGGGAAGACCACCCCCTCCATCAGCAGGCCCATGCCCCACAATCCGGCGCCGATCAGGGCGAACACCTTCAGGCGCTGGAGCTGATCGTCGAGGAGGTCCGGCTGGAGCCGCGCGTCCGTGAGCGGTGGCCCGGGCGAGCCCGGCGTGGACATTCGTCGCGCGATGCGTTTCATAGGGGGCGCCAGGGAGTCATGCGATCGTCGTGACGAGCATCGTCGCCGCCACACGAGCATAGATCGCCGCGCAGTCGACGATCCGGTCGATGTCGGCGAACTCCCTGGGCCCGTGAGAAATCGACAGGAGGCCCGGGCCGTACGCGTAGGCGGGCGTGCCCTGCTCGGCGTAGAACCTGATCTCGAGGAGACCCGGACACATCTCGAACTTCGGTGCCTTCCCCGTCACGGCGCGAACCTGGCTGCTGAGTGCCCGGCCGAGTGCCGCCGCCTCCGGCGTCCCGGACGGACGTCCCTCCTGGAACACTTCCACATCCAGCGTGATACCGTCCCGTCGCGCCTCGTCGAGGACCCCGAGGAGCGCCTGGCGCTCGGCCTCGTAGTCCTCCTCCGGGTTCATCCGCCGGTCGACGGTGAACACGCATCGGCCCGGCACGACATTGAAATTGGAGCCCGCCTCGACGCGCCCGGCATCTTCGAACGCGTTCCGGCCCTGGTGCAGCAGCCCGACGTGCGCCTCGCGCCCGTGCACGGTGACGCGAAGCGTGATGGCCGACGCTGCTCAGGACGATGGCCGCACCCGAATCGTCACGCACACCTTTCGCCGGGCGGTACTTCACGATCTCGCACGGCAGGTCGAGCGCCCGCAGCCGGGACTCGATGGCTCGCACACATTCCGGATAGGCGTTGCCCGGGGGATTCTCGGATGCGATGCCCACCAGCTCGCTCGTGACGTCGATCATCTCGTTCCGGAGTCCGCGTACATAGTCGTCGAGTTGTCGATAGTCCATCGATGCTCCAGCGGAAACGAATGTGCACGATCCGGCAGCGCTCGGGAAGCACGCGTTCGGCGCGTCACTTGCGTGCTGGGCTCCCCGCCTGTCGCGCGAAGGCCTGCGCGATGCTCACCGCAACAGCGTACGTGTCCGCGTAAGAGATGTTCGAGGTCACCGCCACGACGAGCCCGTGCTCAGGGAACGTCATGAGAGACGCTACCATCCCGCCCAGTGACTCCCCATCGTGGCCGACCAGGCGCGTTCGTTCACCCGCCAGCGCAACGGTGTCGAGGTCCCAGCCCAGACCGTACCCCGTCTCCTCCCCGGAGGCCAGTCGCTGTGGCGTCTGGAGCAATTGGACCGTGGCAGGTTTTAGCAGCTGGCCGCTGTCAATCGCCATACCGAAGCGCACCAGGTCGGACGGGGTGGACAGGAACACGCTGGATCCCGCGTAGCAGGAATAGTCGATGTCGCGCATCGGGTCCGGGCCGTAGCGGGGCTCCGCCGCGAACCTCGGGAAGTAAGGAGTCGCCCGATTCGAGGTCGACGCCGTCGCAGCGTCGGCTCTCGTGTCGTCCATGCCCAGCGGCTCGAAAATCTGCGTCCGCATGAACCTGAGGAACGGCTCGTCCGCGGCGGCTTCAACGGCTGCGCTCACCAGGATCCAGCCGTAGCTCGAATAGCGGTACTGGGTTCCCGGCTCGAACAGCAGCGATCGCTCTGCAAAGTGCGGGAGCGCTTCGACCGGCCGCTCGCAACGCGCCGACAGCAGCGGCCCCTCGTCACCGCCGTCGTTCCTGACGCCGGCGACATGCCCCATCAACTGGCGCAGGGTGACGGGCCACGGTTTCCGAGGGAACGCAGGCACCTGGGTCTGAATCTCGTCGTCGAGCGTCAGCCGGCCTTTCTCCACCAGCAGGCCCACCGCGGCCGACGTGAGTACCGTGGAGGCGGTGCCGATCCTGAACCGCGTGTCTGGCGCGACGGGCATCCGCTCTTCGAGGTTTGCCCAGCCAACGCCCTCCGCCCACACGATGTCGCCACCGACACCAACCGCCACCGAGAGCCCCGGCAGGTTCTGCTCGGCGAGACCCGCGCGGACGACCTGCCGTCCCTGCTCCACGGGGTCGGTCCACCTGGGCAACGGGGCCGAATGCGTCACGGATGGCACGTCCCGCGGGTCCGGGTGCAGCGGCGTCGCAGTGGCGCTCATGTACATAGGGAGTCCCAGAATCGCCGTGAGCAGCACGCCAACGGCCACGACGATCAGCACGAGCCAGGTCTCCATCCGATTCCAACTCTTCGACACGTCTCCTCCGCTGCGATTGAGTCTCTCGGTTCTGACCCTTGACCAGCTTGATAAGGATCGCCTCGGGAACTCCGATGCGTCTTCACGCGGGGGTGAGCATTGCGTGAGATTCCGGTGAGCGAGCTCGGCGTGGGGCGCCCGGGGGAGGGGCTCCTCGCTGCTGCGCGGAGGCGCTGCAAGCCGTCGGTGAGCCCAACTCGCCGCCTGTCCTCAATGATGAGCTGGCTAGGATGCTGCTCGAGCCGGCCCCTGGTAGTGACGATCGCGTTTGTATACGAAATGATATACAGTCCGTCCCAATATGCCGGACAGACCACGAAGCGTCGATCGCCTGCTGCCATTGAAACCGAAGGTCCTGCATATTCTGCTGGCCCTGGCTGATGGCCCGCGTCATGGATACAGCATCATGCAGGAGATCGCTGCCCGCACGGATGGACAGGTCCGCGTGTGGCCGGCTGCCATGTATGGAGCCCTTCGCGAGCTCGAAGACCTCGACCTGATCGCGGAGTCAGACACGCGACCCAGGGAGGATGACGAGCGGCGCCGATACTTTGCGCTCACGCCACTCGGCAAGCGCGTGCTGAATGGCGAGGTCCGGCGCCTGGAAGCGATCGTCGCTCACGCACGCGCGAGCCGGGCCCTGCGCAACGAGGAACGGGCATGAAGCCGCCCTTCGACTCCGCTCAGGGCAGGCGAGCCAGTCGTGCGTACGGCCGACTGCTCTGGCTGCTTCGCGGCCGGGATCCCCAGGAGCAGCGAGCGATCAAGGACGACGCGGAACGGCTTCTCGACGCAGCCCGCGAGCGGGGCCGGGGTGCACTGGCGGCGACGTGGCTCGCCCTGATGTGGGACCTCGTCATCGTCGGCGCTGGGCATGACCTCGCACGAGCGCTTCGATCGCTGGTGCGCGCACCCGGATTTGCACTGACGGTGTCTCTGCTCCTCGGGATGGGCGTTGCGGCCACGACCACGCTGTTCGCTCTGGTCAACGCGGTACTCTTGAAACCCCTGCCCTATGACGACCCGGAGCGGTTGGTCATGCTCTGGGAGTCGAACGTGCCGCAGAACCGTCTGCGCGAGGGGCCATCGCCGGGCAACCTCAACGACTGGGTCGCACACAACGAGGCATTCGAGGCGCTCACCGGGTGGTGGACCGCCCAGGCGACGCTGCGTGGCCGGGATGGCAGCGCGCCGGTGACGGGAGTCCAGGTGACGACAGGCTTCTTCGAGGTCTTCCGCCGCGCGCCCCTCCTGGGGCGGACCTTCGCGGCCGACGAGTACATCGGCAGGCCGTCGATCCCGTCCGGTCAGACGGGCGGCCTGGAGCCGCTCCTGGTGCTGAGCCATCGGCTGTGGCAGAGCCTCGGCGCCGATCCCGCGCTGGTCGGAGGAACCGTCTACGTTGAAGGTCGCAACTGGCGTGTCCTGGGAGTCATGCCTGCCGACTTTGCCATTCCGGATGCGAATGCGGCCTTCTGGACGCCCTGGGATATGCGCGAGTCATATCGTGGCGCGCGCTTCCCCGACGGGCCGCCGCGGGAAGCCCGATTTCTGCGCGCCGTCGGTCGCGTGACACCTGGCCTGTCGCGTGAAGCGGCGGCGGAAAGGATGGAGATCCTCGCGGCCCGCCTGGCTGCAGATCATCCGCGCACCAATTCCGAGTGGGGCGTTCAGTTGGTGCCGCTGAGAGTGGAGCTGGTACGCTCGAGCCGCACCGAGTTACTGCTCGTGTTCGGCGCTGTGTTCTGTCTGCTCCTGCTCGTCTGCGCCAACGTGGCGAGTCTCGCGATTGCGCGGAGCGCTGCGCGTGCGCGGGAGACGGCCATTCGATTCGCGCTCGGCGCCGGCCGGCCACGCATCGTCAGGGAGCACCTGGCGGAGGCCGCCCTGTGCGCGGTGCTGACCGCGCTCGTGGCCATCGTCTTCACGGCATGGTCGTTGGGTGCCGCGATCGCGTTTGCTCCGCCGGAGATACCTCGCTTGCACGAGGTCGACCTGAACGCCCGCGTCGTGTCGTTCTCGGTGGCCCTGGCGCTCCTGGTCACCATCATCGGCGTGGTGCTTCCGGGCCTTCGAGGCCGTTCCCCGGCCATCGCGTCCACATTGAAGGACGGCGCGCCGGTCTCCGGACAGCACGCGAGTCGGGTCCGACGCGCGCTCGTGGTCGCCGAAATCGGCGTCACCGTCGTGCTCCTGGTCGGCGCCGGACTGCTGGCCCGGAGTTTCGCTGGACTGCAGCGCGTCGACCCCGGTTTCGACGTACGGAACCTGCTGGTGTTGCGAATCGCGCCCGATGTCACGAGGTACCAAAGGGCCCCGCTGGTCACCGACTACTACGGTCGGGTTCTCGACTCCATCCGCGAGTTACCCGGCGTCGCGTCGGCCGCCGCGGTCACGGTACTGCCGATGAGCACGATCGGCTCGGACTTCTATCGGCCGTATTGGCTGGAGGGTGCCCGGCCTGCGGGGAACGCTCTCCCGCAGGCGAACGTTCGAATGGCGACGCCAGGATACTTCACCACGCTTGGACTCCCGCTCGTGTCGGGCCGCGAGTTCTCGGCTCAAGATGCGGTGGACGCGCCGCGTGTCGTCATCATCAACGAAAGCCTGGCTCGGAGCGCCTGGCAGGGCGAGGATCCGGTGGGCCGTACCCTCATCCTCGACTACCAGGGCGGCCCGACCGAGCGCCAGGTCGTCGGCGTCGTCCGCGATGCGAGGTACGACGGCCCTCGCAGCGATCCGGCACCGGAGATCTTCATCCCGCACGCGCAGAACCCCTATCTGGTCATGAACGTCGTGGTGCGAACGAAGACCGACCCGGGCGCGTTGGCCCAGGCGGCACGCACCCAGGCGTTGAGGGTGGACCCCGACCAACCGGTACACTCCGTCACCACGATGGAGCGGCTGCTCGATGACACCATGCAGCAGGATCGATTCGCGATGCTGTTCGTGGCGTTGTTTGCCGCGGCGGGCCTGCTGACCGCCGCGACTGGCGTGTACGCGTTACTGGCCTATACGGTCGCCCAGCGGAGACGCGAGATCGCGGTACGGATGGCCATCGGGGCGTCATCGTCTTCGGTGGCATGGTTGATCGTGATGGAGTCGTTGACGCTCGCTGTGGTGGGCTGTGTCGTCGGTGCTCTCGGCGTGGCAGCCGTCAGTCGGCTGGCGCAATCCGTCCTCTTCGGCATCGCACCTCAGGATCCGCTGACGCTGGTCGCGACCGCGGCGGTGCTCCTCGCCACGGTGCTGACGGCGAGCTGGCTCCCAGCGCGACGGGCAGCGAGGATCAATCCGGTGTCGGCGATGCGAATCTGACGGGTCACGCGCCGGTGATTCCGAGTAGAATCAGCACTTCCTCGCCGACCAACATGAATCCGACGGAGACTCTTCAGCTCCTCGAATCGAACTGGGCATCCACAGTCATCAACTGGGAAGCGATTCTCGCAGCCCAGTACCGGGCTGCATGTCCGGACCCGCGGTGCATCGTGGACGTTGGCGCAAACCTCGGTGCGCACGTGGCTCAGTTCGTCGACATGGGATGTCGGAAGATTCTGGCATTCGAACCAATCCCGTCGCTCGCAAGTCGCCTGGCCGCGCTCTATCCAGACGGTCTGGTGACGGTGCATCAAGTCGCGCTGGCTGAGGCTCCGAGAAAGGCCACGTACTACATCGACACGGAGGTGCTCGCCGAGTCTGGGCTGAAAAGCCGAATAGACAGGCCAGGCCGGGTGACGGAGCAGCTGCTGGTAACGGTCACGACGCTGGACAGCTTCGCCCTCGACATCGTCGATTTCATCAAGATGGACGCCGAGGGCGCAGAGATGCTGGTTCTGCAAGGCGCCGAATCGACGATTAAGCGATGCAGGCCTCTCATTTCGGTCGAATACGGATGGGCCGGTTACCATACCTACGGCCTGCCGAAGGAGTCGATGCTCGATTGGGCCACACGTCACAACTATGCCGTATGCGACCTTTTTGGCGGACAGATAACCCGCGAGCTGTACGATCCCTGCGTTGATCGGTACTACTGGGATTACCTCCTGGTTCCACTCGAAAATCGGACTATGGCTGATCGTCTCGAGTCGAACGGCAGATCCCTCCTCGGCGATCTCAGCAGATTCATCGTAGGTTGAATGGCCGCGCTCGCGGCCCAGCTGAAGGCGCGGCGAGCAGTCCCGAACAGTCCGCGTGCTATAGTCGCGACGGATGTCTACAGACCCTTCAGCAGTAGGCGACACCTCACTGATTCCTCCAGTAGCCATGCTAATCGACGACTACTCATCCGACAAGCAAAACATCCCTTTTAGCAATCGGTCTGCGAATTACTTCGTGATACCATT
>Ga0105100_10001783_pt1 | contig 12607 bp, 10 predicted proteins | sample PPLLak12cMay2015_2_FD_87033 | JGI IMG/M metagenome (GOLD analysis project Ga0105100, IMG submission 87033) | Freshwater sediment microbial communities from Prairie Pothole Lake near Jamestown, North Dakota, USA - PPLs Lake P8 Core (1) Depth... | ecosystem: Environmental > Aquatic > Freshwater >... | reverse complement strand
TCTGGTGGACACCGTGAAGAAGCCGTTCCTGGACGATCTGGTCCGAAATGTACAGAAGCTCACCAGTCTGAAGAAGATCGACTACATCATCGTCAACCACGTCGAGATGGACCATTCCGGGGCGCTCCCGATCCTGATCGACATGATCCAGCCCGAGAAGGTGATCTGCTCCTCCATGGGGAAAAAGGCGCTTCTGGAGCACTATCATCGTTCCGATTGGCCCTACGAAGTGGTCGACAGTGGCCAGACCATCAATCTCGGCAGGAAGAGCATTCAGTTCATAGAGATTCGGATGCTTCACTGGCCGGACAGCATGGTCACCTATGTGCCCGAGGATCAGCTGCTCATGTCGAGCGATGGTTTCGGGCAGCACTGGGCCACGTGCGAGCGCTTCGACGATCAGGTGGACATCAACGAACTGCTGCCACATGCGGCCAAGTACTATGCAAACATCCTGCTGCTGTACTCGCCGCTGGTTCAAAAACTGCTGTCCAATGTACAGAAGCTCGGGCTCAAGATCGACATGATCGCTCCCGACCATGGGCTCATTTGGCGCAGCCACCCGGACAAGATCCTTGCTGCCTATGACCAGTGGAGCAAACAGGTCTCCAAGGACAAGGCCGTCGTGGTTTACGACACCATGTGGCACAGCACGGAGACGATGGCGCAGTCGGTTGCCGACGGATTGATGGAGGAGGGGCTCAGCGTCAAACTCTTCAATATGAAGGTGAACCATCGCAGCGACGTGATGATGGAGGTTCTGGATTCCAAGGCGGTGGTTCTGGGATCCCCCACCCTCAACAACGGCATTCTCCCGACCATGGCCGACATCATTTGCTACATGAAGGGTCTGAAGCCCGCCAACAAGGTGGGGGCTGCCTTCGGATCATACGGCTGGAGCGGTGAGGCGGTCAAGATCATGACCGAAGCGCTGCATGACATGAAGTTCAACGTGATCGAGCCCGGAGCGCGCATTCAATACGCACCCACTGTCGAGGCCCTCAAGTCCTGCTACGATCTGGGACGGAAGGTGGGCATGGCTGCCAAGGAGATCGTTTACTGAGGCTGAAAGGTACTGTTGCATCTCTTGAAACAGAAAAGGGCCGCATGAGCATGCGGCCCTTTTTCCTCATCTCGTCCCTATCCGTCTCTTGTCCGATTCACTGGTCGGGACGAGAGGATTTGAACCTCCGTCCTCTTGCACCCCAAGCAAGCGCGCTAACCAGTCTGCGCCACGTCCCGACGAGCGTCTCCCCATGTACCACCGATGCTCAGGTGTGTCAAGCTGCTTTCAATCGTGCACGGGAGCGGAAAGCCACAAGGAAATTGGCAATTCGCAGACCTTAATCAATCGCCTGGCAGCGAAGCGAGCCGCTCGCAGTCTGTTCAACTTCCGGCCGTGCCGGCGGAGGCTTGGAGCATCGGCCCATGTTCCTGCGGGATTTGATCCCGAGAGGTTCATGCATCGGCAGGCGCTGCCTCAGTCTCGACGATAGCCAGGGCCTTCATCTTGCGGTGGAGGTGGCTTCTTTCCACTCCGATCTGCGAGGCAGTGAGGGAGACATTCCACTGATTCTCTTCGAGCTTCCGCATCAGGAACTCGCGTTCGAAGGCATTTCGGGCTTCACGGAGAGTGGTGAAGCGAAACGGGTCGTTGTCGGCAGGCGGCTCTTTGAGCTGACTCAGAAAGTCCCTGGGCAGGTTCTCAGGGCGTATGGCTTGCCCAGGGGTCATGATGACGAGTCGTTCAACGAAATTCCTGAGAACGCAAAAGTTGACCGGCCAATGGTATTGCTGCATGAGCTCTATGACCTGCCGGTCGATCTCCTTCCTGCCCATTCCCGTCTGATAAGCCATTTCGGTCACGAAGTCCTGAACCAGCAGCGGGATATCCTGGAGACGCTCGCGCAGCGGCGGGACGTTGAGCGGGATGACATTCAGCCTGTAGTAGAGGTCCTGGCGGAATTGACCGGACTCGATGGCCTTCTGAAGGTCTTTGTTCGTGGCCGAGACGATCCTCACGTCCACCTGGATGGGACGCGCGCCCCCCACGCGCTCGAAAACCTGCTCCTGGAGGATGCGCAAGACTTTTGCCTGCGTCTTGAGACTCATGTCTCCGATTTCATCCAGAAAGAGGGTTCCGCCGTTGGCCAGGTCGAATCGACCCTTTCTCCGTTCGTGGGCCCCCGTGAAAGCGCCCTTTTCGTGGCCGAAGAGCTCGCTTTCGATGAGCTCCTCGGGAATGGCGGCACAGTTCACCTCGATCATGGGGCGATGACTTCTGCGGCTCAGGTCGTGGAGCATCCGGGCTACAAGCTCTTTTCCCGTCCCGTTCTCACCGGTAATGAGCACGGTGGCATTGGTGGGGGCGGCCAGCTGGACCTGCTCGCGAAGGGCCTCGATGACCTGGCTCTTTCCGGAAATCCGGACCTTGCTGGAAGCCTTCTGGCGCCATATGCGATTGTCTTCCTGAAGCCGGGTGAATTCCAGCCCATTCTGAATGGAGACCAGAATGCGCTCCAGGGAGAGTGGCTTCTCCACGAAGTCAAAAGCCCCGAGCTTGGTGGCCTTGACGGCGGTCTCGATATTGCCGTGCCCCGAGATGATGATGACCGGGAGCTGAGGATGGGTCTGGCGCAGTTCCCCAAGCGCAGTCAAGCCGTCTATTCCCGGAAGCCAGACATCCAGCAGCACGAGGTCCGGGACGTCCTTTCGCACCTCCTCCAGCGCTTCTTCGCCCGTCCGAGCGAGGCTCACCCGGTATCCCTCATCGTCCAGAATCCCTTTGAGGGACTGGAGGATGCTGACTTCATCATCCACCACAAGGATCTTAGATTTCATTTCCACTGGCCATCCTCTTTACCCTCCCTCAACCTCCGTCGCAGCCGCAGGCCGGCAAGGCACCCTGAAAAACACCTGCCCAAACCCAAGATTCGAGCTCCCGAACCTGCGAAGGAGAACCCAAAAACTGGAAACCAGAAACAAGAAACCGATCTCAACCCGGCAGCTCGATGATGAACACCGTTCCCCGTGGCGAATTGTCGCGCACGCGGATGAAGCCCTGATGATCCGCCACAATGCTGGCCACAATGGCGAGACCGAGTCCCGTGCCCTTCTCCTTCTTGGAGTAATAGGGTTCGAACACGCGGAGCTTGTCTTCCGATGAGAGCCCATGCCCCGTATCGGAGCATTCGAGGCGTACGATCTTTAGAATGGGGTCGTAGAAAAGCTTCACGCTGATCGTACCCCCAACGCCGTCGAGAGCATGGATGGCATTGTCCAGGAGGTTGATCATCACCTGTTTGAACTGATCGCCGTCCAGGTTGAGGAGGGGGATGTCTTCCGTCTGTTCCACCTCGAAGGTGATGTGTGAAAAATTGTGCCGGTAGAGGGCTATGCTTTCCCGGACGATGTGGGAAAGATCGCAGGGGGTTGGATTGGCTCGCGGCAGGCGGGCGAATCGAGAAAACTCGTTGACCAGGTGCTTCATGTGGTCCACCTGCTGGATGATGGTGTCGGTGCATTCGTTCATTACGGAGTCTTCGCTTTCGAGGATGTCGGTGTATTTCCGACGCAGCCTTTGAGCACAGAGCTTGATCGGCGTGAGAGGATTCTTGATTTCGTGGGCGATGCGCCGGGCCACTTCACGCCATGCGGCCATGCGCTGTGCTTTTTCGAGGTCGGTGAGATCGTCGAACACGATGACGACTCCCAAGGGGCTCCCCGTTTCGTCCTGAAGCACGGACACTTTGATCAGGAGCACCATGGGACGGTTTCCGACGATGACTTGCAGCTGTTGTTCGAGGTAAGGCTGTCGGGTTGTCCGGTGGGTGTTCATGAACGATCTGACGATGTCGAGCTGCGGGTTCTGAAGGAAACGGGAGTAGTGCTGCCTTCGGGTTTCTTCGGCCTTGACTCCGAAGATGGCCTCGGCCGACTTGTTCATGGTGATGATGAGCCCCTGCTGATCCACACTGACCACGCCGGCCGCAATGTTCGTGAGGACGATCTCCATATAACGGCGCCGATCCTCCAGCTCGACATGGCTTTGCTGCAGGGCTCCGTAGGCATTGGCCAGCTGCTCGCGGCCCTCACGCAGATCCCGCACCATCGTGTTGAATGAACCGATGAGCATGCCCAGCTCGTCGTTGCGGTCGGAGTCCAGCTCAACGTTCAGGTCACCCTCTGCCACACTGCGAGTGGCTGAGACCAGGGCCTGGATCGGGCCGGTAAGGGTTTTGGCCAGGAAGAACCCGAACCAGATGGCTGCGAAGATGACCAGCAGGGTGACGATGGAGTAAGTGATGAAGTGACTGATCTTGAGCGGTTGATGGAGGAGCTTCATCTGGAGATAGTCTTCATAGCCGGCTGTGATGCCCACGAACTTGCTGGTGATGGAGGAGGGAAGGGCTGCGACCACCACCACTTCTCCCATGGCGTCGGGATGGGAGACGAGCTCGGGACGAATGGGGGTCCGTGCCATGAGTCCTTCCCGCTTGTTGGCGAAGGTGAAGGGAATCACGGGTGCCGAGGGCTCGTTCATCAGGATTCGCCGAATGCGACGCGCATGGATGTTTGGCATGTTCGAGCTGCGGCTCTGCATGAGGAGCTTGCCGTTGGCTCCGAACACATAAATGCCGTCCAACTGATACTGACCGAGCAGGTGGGGAGGTATCGTGCCGGGGAGCTCGGACTCGTCTGATTGGAACAGCGGACTGCCCAGCAGGTCCAGGGCGACCAGTTGGGAATCCCGCAAAAGCTCCTCGCCCTCATATTCAAGGTAGTCTTTCATGAGCGAGATCGATTGGTCCAGGGAATGCTCCACCTTCTGGGTGAACCAGTGATCCATGCTCGAGAAGATGAACTGGGTGGTCAGCCAGAACAGGGGAATGGTGGGGATGAGGGTCAGCCCCACGAAGGCAATGACCAGGCGGGTTCTCAATTTGTGGCCGAGGATGTTTCGCTTCCGCTCGAAGATGAGCTTGACGATGTTGCGAAGCACCAGATAGGTAAGGAGAAGCAGGAGGATGACATTGAGATTGACGAGAGCAAAGAGGATGTTTCCAGTCAACGGCACATCGGATTCAAGCCGGAAGAACCATCCCTCCATGACCCCGAAGTAAACGATGACCGCAAGCGTCGCCATCGTCCAGATGATTCGCTGCCGTCGCTTTCGTTTGTGGCTTTGGGTGCTTGATGGATCCATGAGAGCGGTTTCGGGCTTCGAGTTTTGAGTTTCGGGTTAAGGGGCTCGGGAACCATGGTCAGGCAAACTTGTTCAGAGGTCTATGGACAGGTGTACCCAGTCCGTCTCAAAATCCCACAACGATATGAAAAACAGAATGTATCGAAAGAACAGAGGCAAATGAAATTTCGAAAGCTCAGCTTTCACGAGCAGTTGATAAGAACCCGATTCCGACAGGCGCCAAAGGGGGATAACCCGCAGATTCCGGACTGTGCTCATAACGGCCTTCGCCTCTTCGAAATCTTTCACGAGGACTTCGCTCTCCGACTGCTCGGGCAGCCTGATGCGAAACCGGTCCTTCAGTCGGTCGTACTTGATGGTATGCTCCAGCACAATGTCGAGGAGGGCTTTTCGGAGAAACGGGAACTTCTTCTTCCTCTGCAAAACGACTCGAAACCGGAATGTCGTCGGGACCCCACTCAGAATGGCTTCCTCCATTTTGGGCGAGAAAGAGTCCTCCACACTGAAGCTCAATTCCAGGTTTCCCTGGTTGCGTACCGCCTGCATGTTGCTGATGCTCGCCTCCTGGACCGGCCGGAGCAGCGTCGCGATGAGCCCCATGGTTCCGAGAAGGAGCAGGCTGAGTAGAACATTTGTCAGTACTTTTCTCATGGGATCAATGCATGACCGTTGGGAGCCTTCAGTTCAGTAGGCGTGAATTCTAGACAAGCACAGGGTCGAAAGCAAGCCCTACCTCTCGGGATGAGCCGTCCTCCGTGCGTGATGATCGGGAGGTTCAGGCTGAAATCGCGGCCGTCACGGTCAATGGATCAGCCGCCGCTGCATGACGAAAAGCGCTGCGGGGAAAGCCAGGGCGGAGAGGCCCGTGAGATAGGCCACGGACCAGAGGTCTGCCGTGGAGGGAAGTCCGAGACACAGGTCTCGTGTGAGTGTCACCAGGTGGGTCAAGGGAAACACCACCGTGAGACTCTGGGCCCACGGGGGGAGGTTCTCAACGGGGAAGAACGTTCCGCTGAAAAGAAACATGGGAGTAATAAATAGAAAAATCGGAAGGTTGAAAAGGTCTATGCTGGAGAGAATGCCTGTGAAGATCATGCCCACGGACCCGAAGGCAAACCCGCCCAGGAATGCCACGGGAAGGATCAGCAGTCCGGTGGGGAAATGGACCAGGCCGAACAGGCTCACCACCGACAGCATGATGGCCGTCGCGATGAGCGATTTGGTGGCCCCCCAGACGATCTCCCCGGTGATCACCTCCTCCAGTGAGAGGGGAGTGGCCAGCATGGCGTCGAAGGTTTTCTGGTAGTACATGCGCACAAAGGATGCGTAGGTGTTTTCAAAGAAGGCGTTGTACATGATGTTGATGGCCAGCAATGAGGGCGCGATGAACGAGATGTACGGGATGACTTCCCCTCTGTATGTGATGGACTCGATAAAAGAACCGAGCCCCACCCCGAAGGCCAGAAGATAGAAAAGGGGCTCGAGGATGGGCGGCAGGAAATTGACCTTCCAGATCCGTTGGTAGACAATGAGATTCCGCCGCCAGACCCGGAAAAATCGACGGCTGATGTGAATAGGCCCTATTTCAATCATTCGCGAAGCTCCCTGCCGGTGAGCACCAGGAAAACATCCTCCAGTGTGGCTGCCCGCAGCATACAGTTTTCGCTGCAGTAGATCTTGCCGACGCGCTCGAAAAGACGGTCCCCTTCGTCGCCGTAGATGATCAGTCGATGTTCCAGATCTTCGTGCCTCAGTCCGAGCTCCTTCACGAAGCTCCGCAGTTCGTCCCCGGGATTCCTGACTTCGACCACGTCCCTCCCCACGTGGCTTTTGACCAGCTCCGCCGGTAGTCCTTCCACCAGAACCCTTCCATGGTCGATGATGACCAGCCGGTCACAGAGGCGGGCGGCCTCGTCCATGTAATGAGTGGTGAGCAGGATGGAGAGTCCCTGGGAGCGGAGAGACTCCAGGCGGTCCCAAACCTGGTGCCGGGACTGGGGATCCAGGCCCGTGGTCGGTTCGTCCAGGATGAGGAGCTCGGGACTGTTGATGAGCGCCCGGGCGATCACCACCCGGCGCATCATTCCCCCGGAGAGCTCGGTGACCCTGGAGTCCACCCGGTGGTCCAGGCCCATGAATTCCAGGAGCTCCGCGGCTCGCTTTGCCGCCTCCTTAGGCGGAATGTCGAAATAGGAGGCAAAAACCTTGAGATTCTGGAGGACGGTCAGATCCGGATCCAGGTTGTTCTCCTGCTGGCAGACCCCGATGCCGTACTTGATGGACCTCCAGTGCGCCTTCATGTCCTTGCCGAAGATCTCCAGGGATCCGGATGTCATGGGGGAGAACCCGTAAACCATCCGAATGGTGGAGGTTTTGCCGGCTCCGTTGGGCCCGAGCAGCCCGAGGCATTCGCCTCCATGCAGCTCAAAAGACACTTCTTCCACGGCAACGAATTCACCGAAGGATTTGCGGAGATTCTTTGCCTCAAGCACCTTCCTGTCATTCAAATGCACACTCCCGCCCGTCTGCATGAGCCCCATGCTGCACCCGGACGCTCCAATCCGGAGCTCGCCTGGGGCTTTTCACCTGGTTGCGGTGGAAATCAAAACAGCGTAACGGACATAGCCAGCTGCTCTCATTATGGGATCTCTTTCATAGCTCATGAGAGCATAATGCGCTATAAGCTTATCCACAACCGTATTTTGACGGCAACCCGCCTGATCCCGGCTGTTCCACTGCTTTGAGGGAAGATCACATGCCATCGACCAGTCCTGCAATTCGTGCGGCGGAAGAAGGCGTCATCGTCGAGATCTACGTGCAGCCGAGAGCCAGCAGGAACGAAATCGCAGGCATGCACGAGGGCCGCTATAAAGTTCGTCTGACGGCTCCGCCCGTTGAAGGCGAGGCGAACAAAGAGTGCATCCGCTTTCTGGCCAAACGGCTCAACGTCCCCCGTTCCTCGGTGAGCATCGTTCAAGGATTGAAGTCGCGCTCCAAGACACTGCTCATCCGCGGAGTCGCTCCCGAGGAATTGCTGCACAAGCTCGAAGAGTCGCCTCCTTCATCCCATCCCTTTGTTTGATCTGATCACATTCTTTTTGAAATGGGCTCTTGTTTTTGATACAAGGGCCTCCAACAATCCAAATCCATCGGTTGACGTGACAGCTATTGCACAAGGAGAAGGCCATGCGAGAAGCGGTGATTGTGAGTGCCGTCCGGACCCCCCTGGGGAGCTTCAATGGCACGCTGAGCGGTCTTGGGGCCACGAAGCTCGGGGCCATTGTGATGGAGGAAGCTCTTCGGCGTGCCGGCGTGAAAAAGGAAGACGTGAACGAAGCCATCATGGGAATCGTGCTGCCCTGCGGCTACGGTCAGAACCCGGCCAAACAGGCCAGCGTTCAAGCGGGGATGCCGTGGGAAGTCGAGTGCCTCACCATCAACAAGGTGTGCGGCTCGGGGCTCAAAGCCGTCATGATGGCGGCCCAGGCCATCCAGCTGGGAGACGCCGACATCGTGGTGGCGGGCGGCATGGAGAACATGAGCATGGCTCCATACTTCCTCAAGAAAGCCCGCTTCGGCTACCGGATGGGTGACGGCACACTTCACGACCACATGCTTCATGACGGTTTGTGGGATATCGTCAACGATTTCCACATGGCGATCTCCAACGAGCTCTGTTCCGAGCGATACAACGTCAGCCGGGAGGATCAGGACCGATATGCGGCGGAATCTTATCGGCGCGCCCTTGCGGCCCAGGCTGCAGGCAAGTTTGACGACGAAATCGTTCCCGTCGAAATCCCTCAGAGGAAGGGGGCTCCCCTGGTCTTCAGCAAGGACGAATGTCCTCAGGATACCAGCTATGACATTCTCGCCAGGATGAAGCCCGCCTTCAAACAGGGCGGCGTCACGACGGCCGGGAATGCGTCCATCATCAGCGATGGCGCGGCGGCAGTGGTGGTGATGGCCCGCGAGAAGGCGGAGGCCATGGGATGCAGGATCATGGCGACCGTCGGCGCTCAGGCCTCGTTCGGCATCGACATGAAGTACGTCCTGGTGGCCCCCATCTGGGCGGTTCCCAAGTGCCTCCAGAAGGAGGGGATTTCCAGGGAGGACGTGGACCTCTATGAAATCAACGAGGCCTTCAGCGGGTCCACCGTGGCAGCCCTCAAAGAGCTGAAGCTGGATCCGGCCAAGGTCAACGTCAACGGCGGCAGCGTGGCGCTGGGACATCCCATCGGAGCCAGCGGGTGCCGGCTGCTGGTGACTCTGCTGCACGAAATGATCCGCCAGGACAAAAAGAGGGGGCTCGTCTCCCTGTGCCTGGGAGGTGGCGAAGCAGTGGCCATGGCTGTCAGGCGCTAATGGATGCCGCGTCCCATGATCTTCGCAACGCGGCTGCAAAAAGTTTCAAGTTTCAGGTTTCAAGTCTCAAGTTAAGACCGGCCCCCTTGAGCCTTGTCGCCGTTCAGGGTGGCCCAAAGGGGCATGAGGGACTGTTCAGAACAAGGTGTTCGAACCGCCTTCCCGCCGTTGAGTGAGCCGACGCTCTGTGGAGCGCATCGGTTTGAGGGGAAGGCGATCGATATGGAAACTCCTGCGGATAAAGGAGGCATCAGCCCATGGAAGTGAAAACGTTTGGAGTCATTGGCGCCGGTCAGATGGGAAACGGAATCGCCCAGGTGGCCGCCATGAGCGGCCTTCAGGTCATCATGAGCGACATCAAGGACGAGCTCGTCCAGCGCGGCCTGCAGAACATCACCAACATTCTGAGCAAGAATGTGGAAAAGGGGAAGATGACGGCTGTGGAGAAGGATGCCGTCCTCGCTCGCATCAAGCCCACCACCAGCCTGAACGATATGGCTCCCGCGGATTACGTGGTCGAGGCCGCCACGGAGAATGAGCCCATCAAGTTTCAGATCTTCAGGGATCTTGACGCCATATGCAGGCCGGCAGCCATTCTGGCGAGCAACACTTCGTCCATTCCCATCGGACGGATCGCGGCGCAGACGAAGCGCCCCGACAAGGTCATCGGCATGCACTTCATGAATCCGGTGCCCGTCATGAAGCTCGTCGAGATCATCCGGGGTCTCCCCACTTCCGACGAAACCTTCAAGATCACCTGGGATCTCTCCATCAAATTCGGGAAGACGCCTGCCGAATCCAGCGACTATCCGGGCTTCATCGCCAACCGAATTCTGATGCCCATGATCAACGAAGCCGTCTACTGTCTCTATCACGGCGTTGGGACCAAAGAAGACATTGACACGGTCATGAAGCTGGGCATGAACCACCCCATGGGCCCTCTCGCCTTGGCCGACCTCATCGGACTCGATACGTGCCTGGCCATCATGGAGACCCTTTTTGCGGGTTTTTGCGATTCCAAGTACCGCCCTTGCCCGCTCCTCAGGAAGTATGTGGAGGCCGGATGGCTGGGAAGGAAGACGGGGCGCGGTTTTTACGAGTATAAATAAATAACGTCGTCAGACAGACAGGAAGCACACTATGGATTTTGAACTGACCGAAGAACAAAAAATCATACAGGATACGGCGGCGAAATTCGCCAAGCGCGAGCTGGAACCGGTAGCGGCCGAGCTCGACGAGACGAAGAACCGTGACATTCTCAAGGGCAATCTGAAGAAGCTGGCCGAGCTTGGGTTCATGGGGCTCAACGTGGATCCGGAATACGGCGGCACGGGTGCCGGTGCGGTGGCTTTTTCACTGGCTATGACGGAGCTGGGCCGCGGCTGCGCCTCCACAACCGTGACCACCTCGGTCACCAACATGGTGGCCGAGTGCATTCAGGTAGTGGGTTCCGAGGAGCTGAAACAGAAGTATATTCCGCCGCTGTGCAGCGGAGAGTACCCGGCGGGGAGCTTTGGCCTCACCGAGACCTGTGCGGGTTCGGACCCGGCCGCCATGCGCACCTCGGCGGTCCTGGACGGCGACCACTGGGTGCTGAACGGCAACAAGATCTTCATTTCCATCGCTGAATACGCCGGAGTGTTCGTGGTCTGGGCCGTTACGGAGAAGGATGTACCAAAGGGGAGGGGCATCAGCGCTTTTTTGGTGGAACCGTCCTTCCCGGGTTTCATCGTGGGCAAAGACGAGAAGAAGATGGGGCAGAACGCCTCCTGCACCAACGAGCTGATCTTCGAAAACTGCAGGGTCCCCAAGGGAAATCTGCTGGGCAAGCTGAACGATGGTTACCGCATCGCTGTGGCGGAGCTCGCGGGGGGACGAATCGGAATCGGCTCCATGGCGCTTGGAATCGGCCTCGCAGCCATGGATTTTGCCACGGGGTATACCAAGGAGCGCATCCAGTTCGGCGTGCCCATCGCCAACAATCAGGCCATCCAGTGGATGATCGCCGACAACTACACACGGCTGGAGGGCGCGCGGCTGCTCCTGATGCGCGCAGCGTTCCTCAAGGATCAGAAGAAGCCGTATTCCAAGGAAGCTTCCATGGCCAAGGTGTACGCTACGGAATCAGCCAACAAGGCTTGCTACGACGCCATCCAGATGCTGGGGGGCTACGGATACACGAAGGATTTTCCGGTGGAGCGGCATTACCGGGACGTGCGGGTGACCTCCATTTATGAGGGGACCAGCGAAATCCAGAGATTGATCATTGCCCGCGAGCTCCTCAAGAAATAGCGAATACCGAGTACGGCCGCATGCTCTGCCTTCCGGAGCCAGCGGCCGTACTCGATCCTCCCGCCCCTGCCGTGACCCGTTCAGACTTCAGATGCACAAGTCGTATATATCATCCGTGAGACGCGTATAATCAGTATCGGCAGTGAGTTAGCTCGCTCATGCGGAAATAAATCGTGGGCTTGTGCAGGTTTTCGTTGGTGCTCCCGCAAGGACCTGTGTTATAGATGGCCCACTATGTGTGCGGAGGCCCATTCCATAAACTCGACAAGCCGAGGAAATTAGCTGCATTTTGATGGTTTGCAGCCGGGGGTGAGCTGCATCTTTCCGAGGTCTCCCGCCCCCTGGTCTTGTTGTCTATTGGGGATGGGGTGGCAAGGACCTGAAGGGGAGGAGCCCAAATGATTCGCCTCGAGTGCGGCCGCGACCTGGTGGATTTGCGCATCAGGACTTACGAAGGCTGGAACATCACCGCATTCCTGGATCATGTTCTGAAATGCGATCAGTGCAAGTCTTCCGAAGGAAAGCTGATCGGCGAGTTGAACAAGATCATCGGCGGTGAAGAGTCAACGAACATTTGAAGGGGACAATCTCTGGCATTTAAGTGCTTAATGCAATGATCACGTTCCGCCGGGAGGTCCTGGGCACGTTGAGATGCGCTCCGGGCCTTCCGGCAACTTTCCAGGCTCCCTCCATGGTCATCCTCCATGATCGTCCGGATGAGACCGCTGACGCCTTCTCCCTCCCATG
>Ga0105100_10001782_pt1 | contig 12607 bp, 9 predicted proteins | sample PPLLak12cMay2015_2_FD_87033 | JGI IMG/M metagenome (GOLD analysis project Ga0105100, IMG submission 87033) | Freshwater sediment microbial communities from Prairie Pothole Lake near Jamestown, North Dakota, USA - PPLs Lake P8 Core (1) Depth... | ecosystem: Environmental > Aquatic > Freshwater >... | reverse complement strand
CGGTCCCGGAAGGCGTCGGCCAGCGCCGCCAGCACCGTGGCGCCGACACCGTCGCCGCCCGCGTCCAGAATGGTGATATCGCCCGGCGACAGGACCGCCCCCGCAACGGCAGGGTCCAGGATGGGCAGGTCCGCGTGCAGATAACGCTGCGGCGGCAGGATGACCTCGATGCCTAAAGCCGCCAGCGGCTGGCGGGCTTCACGGGTTCTGAAGTAGGGGTTGACCAGGTCCAGGTCGGCAATTCGGACCGCGCGGCCATTGCGCCGGCAATTCACCGCCAGGTTGACGGCCACTTCGGATTTGCCGCTGCCGTAATTGCCGACGATGATTACGACACCTTTTAAATTGAGTCCCACCAGTTTGCCTCGCGTGAAAGTAAACAAAACTAGTTCACTATTTTTTAATGGGAATAATGTCAAGCCTTTTGAAGCCGGTGGGTGGAAGAAGGCGACCCCGCCTCCTCCCGGACGTTTTCCGGCCGGTGGGAGCCCGCGGTGGCGCATGCACCGCACCCGAATTTTGTTTGGGCCGCCGCTCCGGATATGTTAAAAACAATCCCTGGATGCGGTTCGGATCCAAAATGGCTTAAAACGGGTTTACCGAAAAAGAGGAAAAAATGATGCCCAGCGTTCAAACCGGCCTCGAAACTCTGCTGACCAGTCCCCCGGCTTGGCTGGCCGGACGGCGGCTGGGGCTGCTGTGCAATCCGGCTTCCGTTGACCGCCGTTTGCGTCACGCCCGCGACCTGATTCAGGCCCGCTTTCCCGGCCAGTTGAAAGCCCTCTACTCCCCTCAGCATGGTTTTTTTGCTGAAAAGCAGGACAACATGATCGAGTCGGAGCACATCACCGATCCGGTTTTCGGTTTGCCCGTATTCAGTCTCTACGGCCAGACGCGGATACCCACGGAAGAGATGTTCGCGCCGATCGACGTCCTGCTGGTGGACCTGCAGGATGTCGGCACGCGGGTCTACACGTTCGTCTACACCGTATCCTACTGCCTGGAGGCTGCCCGAAAATACGGCAAGCGGGTCGTGGTCCTGGACCGCCCCAACCCGATCGGCGGGGTCCGGGTGGAAGGCAACTGCCTCGACCCCGAAACGGCCTCGTTTGTGGGGCGCTACCCCATTCCCATGCGCCACGGGCTCACCATGGGGGAGATCGCCGGGCTCTTCAACCAGGCCTTCGGCATCGGCTGCGACCTGGACGTGATGCCGCTCACGGGCTGGCGGCGGTCGATGGATTTCGCGGCAACGGGTCTTCCCTGGGTTCCCCCGTCGCCCAACCTGCCCACGCCGGCCTCGGCCCTGGTCTATCCCGGCCAGGTGCTGTGGGAGGGGACCAATGTCTCCGAAGGGCGCGGAGGCACCCAGCCCTTCGAGGTCTTCGGCGCCCCGTTTTTTGATACCCGCAAAATTCTGGCAGCCATGGCGAAAGAGAACCGCGCCGGGGTTTGGCTGCGGCCGCTGGTATTCGAGCCGACCGCCAACAAATGGGCCGGCAGCGCCTGCCGCGGGTTTCAGATCCATGTCACCGATCCGGCCCGCTACCGACCTTACGAGACCACGCTTGAACTGCTCCGGGCCGTCCTGGCCTGTCATTCCGCGCAGTTTGCCTGGAGGCAGCCGCCATACGAGTACGAATTCGAAAAACTGCCGATCGTACTGCTCACAGGCTCCACCAACCTGCATCGGCAGTTGGAAGGGGGGGTGCCGGTTGACACCCTGGCCGCCGGCTGGGAACCTGAACTCAACCGCTTCAAGGCCCTGCGCGAGGCGTTTTTGCTCTATCGCTGACGCCCCCGGAAGAATGGCCCCGCACCCAGAGCAGAAATTGCGGCAAAGCCCACATGGGCGCGCCGCAACAAAAAACCCTGCACACGCGCCTGTGCAGGGTTTTTTGTTGCGGCCTTAGCCTATATAGGGATCAGGCTTTTTCGGTCTTCAGGGTTTCGATCTCTTTTTTGAGGTCGTCGATTTCCTTTTTGTATTTATCAACGTCATCCGTGGCGCTTTCGGTCGTATCGGTTGTCGTCTCATCTTTTTTCCAGGAGTCTTTGAGTTCATCAAAGCCCAGGTAAAGCGCCAGCCCACCGCCGAGCAGAAGCATGATCGGGATTGCGCCCGCCAACAGTTGCAGAAAAGGTTTCCACCACACCGACAGGCCAATGAGACCCAGAACAGCACCGACTGCCCCACCAATTAACGTTTTCATAGAAAATCATCCTCCTTTAACGTAGCCATGATTGAGTTGTATTTTCTCGACTAAGATGTCCCGCTTCCCGGTGAATAGCCCTTGTTCAGATGTGTCTGGGGTAGACCACTTTCGATGAACAACAGCACATGCATACCCGCCTGAATTTGACTTGCAGCAGCGCGACTGAATTTAAAATGATATACGGTAGATATGCTGTTTTAAAAGTCGTTTTTGAAATGATACAGGGAAATACCACAACCTCAACGGTAACGCAAGCCTAAATTTTGTCGCGGCGTCCTTTCCGCAAGCCGGTCGGGGGCCGCTGCGGGGCGCCGGGCTCGAAAATGAATTATTGCAAACCCGCCGCCTTTTTGTTAGTTCAAGAAATCTCGTTCTCCCCCGGCCACCCTATTTGCCCTTTCAGTTCGTCATCGGTGTGGCGCCCAAACGGCCAACTTCGCCCGCCTTTGTGCCGCAATCACCGGTGTCAGCAGCCATCATCGAACATTTAAGCGGATCGCAAAATGGATCAATCACAACCAGGCGCTTCGGCTCCGGCCCGCAGCAGGCTTCGGCGGTGGATCGACAAGGCCCTGCAGGGGACCCACCACCATTTCAGCTGCACGGTCCCCGCCAAGATCGGTTTTCTGGCGGGGCTGCTGATGAACATGTTTTACTCCGGCATCAAGGTCGACGACAGTCAGCTGGCGGTCCTGAAGGGCCTGCCGCCGGAGGCGACCATCGTTTACGCGGGCAAGTACAAGAGCTTCTTCGAGTTCTGGTTTTATTTCACGCGCTATCAGCGGGAGAAACTGCGCTACCCCGAAATCGGGCTGGACTACCGCTTTTTGATCTGGCAGCCCGTGTCGCGCTGTCTGCGCATGCTGCTGGCCCATCTGCACTATTTTTTGGGGCACTGGAAACTGCTCGACCCATACCGCAGCGGCTATTTGCGCGACGAAATGGCCAACGGCCGGACCGCATTCCTCTCGTTGGTTGAAAAAAAAGGATTTTACCGCCGCTTCGTGAAAGCGCAAACCGATCCGGTCCAGTATCTGATTGAAATTCAAAAGACCCTTGACCGGCCGATTTTCCTGGTGCCGCAGTTGATGCTCTTCGGCCGGGAACCGTACCGTTCGATCCCCTCGATTCTGGATATTTTTCTGGGATCCCGTGAAAACCCGGGCAAGATCCGCAAGGTCATGGTCCTTTTCAAGAATCCCGGAAACGTGTTCGTGGAGGTCTCCCAGCCGCTTGACCTGCGCCAATTTATCGAAACCCCGGAGATCCGCGAACGTGATCTGGAGCAGCAGGCCGTGCTGCTGCGGCAGCAGCTGTTGCGGCAGATCAACCGCCACCGCCAGAGCATCACCGGGCCGATCCTCAAGACCCGTGAGGAGCTCAAGGAACAGATCCTCACCAGCGAAAGACTGCAGGAGTTCATGGAGCAGTTTGCGGTCAAACGTGAGACACCGCTCTACAAGCTCCGCAAGGAGGCCGACGGCTACATCGACGAAATCGCGGCCAAGTACAACAACTTCGTCATTAAATTCGGTGCCATCCTGGTGCGCTGGATTCTCGAGTCGATGTTTGAGGGCGTGACCGTCAATCGCGACATCCTCAACCGGGTCAAAACCATGGCCCAGCGCGGCCCCGTGATCTTCATACCGTGCCATAAGAGCCATATTGACTACCTGATTCTCTCTTACATCCTTCACATCAACAACATGCCGTGCCCCCACATCGCGGCCGGCAAAAATCTTTCCTTCTGGCCGGTGGGGCCATTTTTCCGGGGCGGCGGGGCTTTTTTTATCCGCCGCAGCTTCAAGGGCGCCGTCCTGTATTCCAAGGTTTTTTCGGAATACGTCTGCAGGCTGCTGGCGGAAGGCTTCAATATCGAGTTTTTCATCGAAGGCGGGCGCAGTCGGACGTGCAAGCTGTTCCTGCCCAAGCTCGGCCTGCTCTCCATCATTTTGAATGCCTACCGTGAACGCGTCTGCGAAGACCTGATCTTCGCTCCGATTTACATCGGGTATGACCGGGTGCTGGAAGAAAACGCCTACCTGCGCGAAATCCAGGGCGGGCAGAAGGAGCCGGAGAATTTTCTGCAGGTCCTCAAGGCGCGCAAATTTCTCAAAAAACGGTTCGGGCGGATTTACATCAAGTTCAATGAACCGATTTCCATCAAAGACGTCCTGACCCGCTTTGATACGCCCTTCGAGAAAATGTCCAGCAAGGAGCAGAACATCCTCTGCCGCAACCTGGGCTTTCGGATCATCAACGCCATCAACGCCGTCACCGTGGTCACACCGCATGCCCTGGCGGCCAGCGCCTTGCTCAACGCCTCCAAGGAGCGTTTGACCTACCAGCAGCTCTCGGAGATCATCGAAACCTACCTGGATTATCTCTCCTCCCAGGGCGCGCCGCTTGCCGACACGCTCCTGATGGACCAGACCCGGGCGATTGAAAATGCTCTCGACTCCTTTGTTCAGAGTAAATTCATCGAGAAGATCGACGCCAAAAAGGAGGAGATCGAGGGCGAAACCGAGTTCAAGATCATCCTGCATAAACGCTCGGCGCTGTCCTACTACCAGAACAGCTGCATCGCCTTTTTCATCCCCGCCGCGATCACGGGCCTGGTTATCCTCGGCAAGGATGCCTTTCAGTTTTCAGCGGTCGATCTTCACAGCGAGTACCGCTTTATCCAGGAATTCTTCAAAAACGAATTCGCCTACGACGTCGACCGCACCCCCGAGTATTTCGTCCGCAAGACCCTCAAGGCTTTTATCGATGAGGCGATCCTGATGCCCCACCGCAGCCTGCCGGATACCTACCAGCTGACCTCGGTCGGCTACCGCAAGCTTCGCCAGTTTGCCAGTTTTCTGAAGCCCTTCTTCGAGTCCTACTGGATCACCCTCAACTCCTTTATGCGGGTCAGTAAAAAGGAGCTGGACAAGAAAGAGCGCTTGAAAAAGGTGCAGTCGCTGGGCAGTCGGATGTTCAAGGAAAAGGCGGTGGCGCGCATCGAGGCGCTCTCCAAGATCAATTACGTCAACGCCGTCGACTATTTCAACTACCATGGCATCAAAAATGCCGAAGCTGAAGAAAAGATTCAACTGTATGCCGAAAAGGTGCAGAACTATCTCGGCTACCTGCCGCCCTGAGCTTGTGGGCGGCGCGTGGCCAGGGGTGTGACGGTGGGGTTGAAAAGCGGCATTCGCGGGCTTTGTCTGCGGCGCTTGGGCATGGAACCCGTTGAAAAGGTTTAAGCCATACTTTAAGAAAAGTGATGAAAGCCTTAATTCTTGCAGCGGGATACGGAACCCGTCTCAGACCTTACAGCGACCATACCCCCAAGCCGCTTTTCCCCATCGACGGGCGTCCCCTGCTGGACAGTCTGATCCGGCAGCTGATCGCCGGCGGGTGCGAGGCCGTGATGGTCAACACCCACCACCTGCATGCCCGAATCGATGCTTTTCTGCAGTCCCGGCAGTATCCGGTCCCGGTCCAAACCCGCTTCGAACCGCAAATTCTGGGCACCGGCGGGGCCATTCAAAATCTCGCTGATTTCTGGGACGAACGCCCGTTCCTGGTGGTCAACGGCGATATCCTGACCGATATCGATCCCGCTGCGGTCTACCGGTTTCACCGCGGCCACCCGGACCCCGTCACGCTGGCGCTGACCGACTGCCCGCGCTTCAACACCGTCGGCGTCAGCGCCCAGGGGACGGTCACCGATTTCGGTGGCTCGCAAGCGGCGGCCCGCCGGCTGACCTTCACCGGCATCCAGGTGCTGGACCCCGAACTCCTGGACCTGATTCCGCAGGGTGTTTTTTCCAGCAGCATTGACGCTTTCCGTCGGCTGATAGCCGGCGGCCGGGAAATCCGGGCCTTCGTACCCGGCGCTTGCCAGTGGGACGATCTGGGCACCCCCGATCGCTACCGCCGCGCGGCGCGCGACCATCTGGCCGTGCGGGCCTTCCGCGTCCGCGGGCCCGAAGCCCCGCCCCCGGCGGCGGCCGCGATCGACTGCCGTCAGCTGGCCGGCGACGGTTCAGACCGGTCCTGGTACCGCCTCAGTTGGGGTGAGCGCACGCTCGTTCTGGCCGATCACGGTATCCGCCCCAGCCTGGAGACCTGCGAGGCCGATGCCTTCATCGCCATCGGCCGCCATCTCCATCAAAAAGGGGTGCCGGTGCCGGCCATCGGGGTTCACGATGCCTTTTCCGGTCTGGTCTTCATGGAGGATCTCGGGGACTGCAATCTCCAGCAGGCCGCGCACCGATGCACGTCCGCGGGCGACCTGACGGCGCTCTACCGGCGGGTGATCGACGCGGCCCTGCCGCTGTGGACCCGGGGGGCGGTGGGCTTCGACCCGGCCTGGGCCTACCAGGGCCCGAGATTTGACCGCGAACTGATCCTGGAGCGCGAGTGCCGCTATTTCCTGACGGCCTTTGTGGGCGGGTATCTGGGCTGGGAGGTCTCTCCGGCTGAATATCAGGCGGAGTTCAGCGCCCTGGCCGACGGCCTGCTGACCCATGGCCGCGACGGCCTGATTCACCGCGACTGCCAGTCGCGCAACATCATGTGGCACCACGACGGCCCCTGGTTCATCGATTTTCAGGGGGCGCGCCCGGGGCCGGTGCAGTACGACCTGGCAGCGCTCCTGATCGACCCCTACGTCGAATTGCCCCAACCGGTCCAGGGGGGGCTGCTGGCCTATGCCTGCCAGCGGCTGGGGGGCGATGATCCCGACCGCTTTCTGACCGGTTATGCTTACTGCGCGCTCAGCCGCAACCTGCAGATGTTGGGGGCCTTCGGCCACCTCAGCCGGGTAAAGGGCAAACCCTTTTTCGAGGCCTATATCCCGGCCGCCGTGCGCGCCCTGCAGCAGAATCTCGATGCCCCGGCGGCGCGCGGCTTTAACCATCTCAAAGACCTGGCCGGCCGCCTGGCACGGCAGGTCGGCCCAACAAGGAGGTAGACTATGGCACCCACAGCACTGATGATCAACGGCCTGCCGGGCAACATGGCGGCCTGCGTCGTGCGCCACGCCCTGGCGGATGCGCGCTTCAGGGTGGTCCCCTTTTCCCTGACCGGCCCCGAAATCAGCGCGACCGAGACGAGCATCGATGAATTTAAGGTCGCCCTGATTCACCCGGACCGCCGCCAGGTCGAGATCCAACCGGTCATCGCGGCCTTCGCTCCCTTTATCAGTGTGGATTTCACCCACCCCGCGGCCGTCAGCGCCAACGCCCAATTCTACTGCCGCTGCGGGCTGCCCTTCGTCATGGGCACCACCGGCGGCGACCGCGAGCGCCTGCAGGCCACCGTCGCCGAGGCCGGTCTGGCGGCGGTCATCGCCCCCAACATGGGCAAGCAGATCGTGGGCTTTCAGGCCATGATGGCCTGGGCCGCCGAGACCTTTCCCGGACTCTTCAGCGGCTACCGCCTCAGCGTGCGTGAAAGCCACCAGCAGGGCAAGGCCGACACCAGCGGCACGGCCCGCGCCATGCTCGGCTACTTTCGGGAACTGGGGGCTCCCCTGGCCGACGAAGAGATCCAGATGGAGCGCGACCCCGCGGTTCAGAGAGAGCAGTGGGGCATTCCCGAGGCCCACCTCCAGGGCCACGGCTGGCACACCTACACCCTGGACGCCGCCGACGGGACGGTGCGCTTCGAGTTCACCCACAACGTCAACGGCCGCGACATCTACGCCCTGGGCACGCTGGATGCCGTCGATTTTCTGGCGGCCAAAATCCGGCAGGGGCGGCCGGCGCGGATTTATTCGATGATCGATGTGCTCAAGGGGTTTTGAAGCTGAAACGCCCGCGGATTGCCGGCGAGGCCGCGTCACCGGAGATTGCCGATGAAAACCTGGCTCTGGATTTTCCCGCTGCTGCTGGCCGCTGCCGTTGCCGGCGCCGACGAGACCTTCCCCGACACGGGGTGGCGGGACCGCCCCAACCCCCTGGCCGACCCCGGCGCCCAGGTCGGCGGTGAAATCGCGGTCTATCTCGGCCAGTACCCCAGGAGTCTGAACTACTACCTTGACGGCAGCACCCAGTCGGCCCAGGTTTTTGGCGCCCTTTACGAGTCCCTGCTGGACATGGACCCGGTCAGCGCCGAGTACCGGCCGGGGCTCGCCGAGCGCTGGACGATCTCAGCGGACAAGCGCACCTTCACCTTCCAGATCGACCCGGCCGCCCGCTGGAGCGACGGCCGGGCGGTCACGGCGCAGGACGTGCGCTTCACCTACGACACGAGCATGGACCCCAAGCACCTCACCGGCGCCCACAAGGTGGCGATGGAGCGCTTCGAGGTGCCGGTGGTGGTCGACGAGCGCACCATCCGTTTCCGGGCCCGCAGCGTCCACTGGCAGAATCTAGGCGCCGCCGGCGGCCTGTCGATTCTGCCGCGGCACGTCCTCCAGGGGCGCGACTTCAACAAGGTCAACTTCGAGTTTCCGGTGGTCTCGGGCCCCTACCGCCTGGGCACGCTCACCGAGGGGATCGCCATCACCCTGGAGCGCCGCCCGGACTGGTGGCTGCGGGGGGCCCAGCGCACCCGGGGCACCGGCAACTTTGAGACCATCCGATTCCGCTTCTACGCCGAGAACGAGAACGCCTTCGAGGCCTTCAAAAAAGGCCTGATCGACCTCTACCCGGTCTACACCGCCCGCCAGTGGGTCAACGAAACCAGCGGGCCGCGGTTCTTCAACAACTGGATCGTCCGGCAGCAGGTCTTCAACCACAACCCGGTCGGCTTCCAGGGCTTCGCCATGAACATGCGCCGGCCGCCCTTCGACGACCTGCTCGTGCGCCGGGCCATGTCGCTGCTCCTGGACCGTGAAAAGCTCAACCAGACCATGATGTACAGCCAGTATTTTCTGCACCGCTCCTACTACGAGGACCTCTACTCGCTTAAAACCCCCTGTCCCAACCCGCTGACGCCCTTCGACAAACACAAGGCCCGCGAACTGCTCGAACAGGCGGGCTGGCTGGTGGACCCCGCCACCGGCTGGCGCGTGAAGGACGGCCGCCGGTTTGTCTTCAAGTTTCTCACCCGCAGCGCCGGCACCGACAAGTTTCTGGCCGTCTACGCCGAGGACCTCAAGGACGCGGGCATCGAGCTGGTCATCGACCAGAAGGACTGGGCGGCCTGGATGAAGGACATGGACGGGTTTAACTTCGACATGACCTGGGCGGCCTGGGGGGCGGGGATCTTCAAGGATCCCGAGGGGATGTGGTCCTCAAACGAGGCCGATCGTCTGGGCGGCAGCAACATCACGGGCTTCCGCAATCCGGCGGTGGACGACCTGATCGCGCTGCAAAAGGAGATCTTCGACGTTCACAAGCGCAACGAAATCGTCCGCAAGATCGACCAGATCGTGTTCAACGACTACCCCTTCGTGCTGCTCTGGAACATCAACTACACCCGCCTGCTCTACTGGAACAAGTTCGGGATGCCGGCCACGGTGCTCTCCAAGTTCGGCGGCGAGGAGAGCGCCTACTGGTACTGGTGGCTGGACCCGGATGCCGTGGCGGTCTTGAAAGACGCCAGGGCGAACAACCTGGCGGTCCCGCCGCAGCCCGCGGTGGTGGTCTTCGACGACGTCTTCACCCCGTGAGCTCGTCCGCAACCCCGCCCGGCGGTTTTGCACGGCGTTGGTGCGTGCAGTCGGTGACCGATTTGCAGTTATGGCGCATTTCCAGGGATGTATTCGAAGGGGTGCTTTCAGGCCGACCCGGAGGTGGGCACCTTTCTCACCGAAATCGTCGCCGATCTATTTGGGGTTACGTGGGGTGGCGCCACCATCCAACATCACGGCCCGCGAAGTTAAGCACGCCTGCCGGAAGGACACGAACACCAGCTGTTCCCCGCGTCTGCGGGGATGAATTACTGTTGCTGGCGTTACCAGAGTGAGAAAATTCACTTTATATTTTTTTGCATTCCTTTATTCTGGGTACATCCCGCAGGGCAATCAGCGCGAACAGAGCGGCTAAGAGGTAGAGCAATCCTGTTGCACTGAAAGCGGCCCCCAACCCGAGCCACCACGATATCCCCACCCCCAGCATGGGGCCTATGGTTCTCCCGGCGGCGTTGATGGAGTTATCGATGCCATAGATCGATCCCTCTTCGCCACTATCCGTGGTACAGGCCAGCAGCGCACTGATTCCTGGAATAATGCCGCCCAGGGAGATGCCGTAAACGATTTGCAGCCCAAGTAACTGCCAGTAACTGACCACCAGGCTCTGCAGCACAAAAGAAAGAAAACAAGATAAAAAGCAGACAATCAGAATGCGACGATATCCGGTTCGGTCCCCTAAGCGGCCTAAGAAGACGGCGAATATGGCCGTGGCCGCAGAGGAGAGGCCGATAACCAGCCCCGTTAAACTGTTGCCCCCCTGTGATTTGCCGATCATTGGGAGAATAAACATCGGCAGTATAGGCATGAAGATCATCCGCCCCATTGAGTTTAGAAACCGCAGAAATAACACCACGAGAACACCCGGTGCCGATAGCAGATGACGCCACCCGCTGAAAAATCCGGGGCGTTTTTCCCCGAATTGCGGCTTTACGAATCTCTCTTCGACACCGAAAAAGACCACTACGAATGCAATCGCCAGCAGTGCGGCGGTTACATGGAACACTGCCCGGTAACCGAAAACATCCGCCACGGTCCCGCCGATCACCGGTCCCAATCCGAGTCCTACTCCCATGCCGACCTGCAAGAGACCCATAGCAAAACCGACCTGCTCGCGTGGCACCGTGGCCGCCACCAGTGCATTGGCAGCACCAATGACGCCAGAGACCATCCCTTGAATAGCCCGCAAGACAACCAGCTGCTCGGCGGAGGCAGCAAAGGCCATCATTTCTACCAGTGCGGCACCGCCAAGCATGGCCCGCTGCACCATCAGCTTGCGCCCCCGCCGGTCGGAAAGCCAACCCCAAATCGGCGAGGCTATCACCATCGTAAAGGCCTGACCGGAGTAAACGAGGCCAACGCAAACCTCCACACTCAGGGAGGTCTGGGTTCCCAAGGATTTTACATAGAGCGGCAGAAATGGAAAAACACATGAAAACCCAACTACTGAGATCATCTGTGCGAATGCCATTATATAAAGCGTTCGCTTCCATTTGATTGTTGTCCTGGATCCTTCCAATTCCGGCATTGTCATCAATGTGGCTCTCTAAGGCTGGCTGCGCCCGCAACTCGGGGTAGTGTTCCTCATGAAAGCGAAAACAGAGGGCGTACGGACCGGGTTGCCGAAGCCGCGACGTAGGCGGGCATCCGCGCGTCACGGAATTTCGTGACCGCATGCGGGAGGGGGCGCTTCGCAGGAGGGGGACCGGGTATTGTCGATGTTTTGCTGATCCCTAGTCCCAAAGACCGCGGCACCGCGGCGCGCCTTGCACCGTTTATCCCCCACGCCCATGAGCTGGCCCGCGATGCCGAGGATCCCATCAGCCTGGATCTTGCCGGATTGTTGGGAAGATACTATACCGAGGCCTGCCTTTATCAGGCAGCCAGGGAGTGGAAAGAAGCCGCATGCCATGGCCAGGTGGCCCTGCTGGGCGAGGAGCATTCACACACCCTTGCCTCCATGAACAACCTGGCCCAAACGCTCAGTGCCCAGGGCAATCTCGCCGGTGCGCGAAGCCTTGAGGAAGAGGTGCTGGAAGCCTGCCGCCTTGCTGCTGGGCGCGGAGCACCCGGCCACTTCTACGAGCGCCTGGAACCTGGTGATGACTCTGGCAGATCTGGGAGACACTATCGCAGCCTTCCCCTTGTTGAAAAGCGATCTGCTATGGATGCTGGATCCGGGCCATAGAGGAAAGCCTGACCGGAAAGGTCATTGTTCTCGCCCTGATCGACCCGAACTGCTTTTCGGTAAGAATCATGCCGACCGCGCCCGGGCGATCGCGCTCAGCGACGCCAATCTGACCCACATCGACAAGCCCCTGGCGTCCTTTCCCGACGACGTTTACCTGCACGCGCTGACAGGCTATGCGGCGAAGAACGTGCATGCCAGTTCGGGCGGGACCGATCTTCTGAGGCCGGCGCAGCGGGAAAAGTGCCTGGACCGGGCCCGGATGCATTTCGAGACCGCGCTGAGGCTCGATCCCGATGACCCGGGCGCCGTCAACGGCAAGGGAAACGTGCTTTTCTGCGAGGGCAAGTTAGACGAGGCTATCATGCACCACGAGCGCGCCATCAAACTCGCGGGCGGCTCGTACCCGGCCGCCGAGCGCGATCTGAATCTCGTCATGCGGGTGAAAAGCGGGGCCGTGCTGCGGCCCCAGTGAAGCAACACCGGCGCCGCTCAGCCCTGCACCAGCTCGTAAACCTTCTCCAGAGCCGCATCCAGGTTTTCCGGCTGGGTGCCGCCGGCCTGGGCCATGTCCGG
>Ga0105100_10001780_pt1 | contig 12609 bp, 9 predicted proteins | sample PPLLak12cMay2015_2_FD_87033 | JGI IMG/M metagenome (GOLD analysis project Ga0105100, IMG submission 87033) | Freshwater sediment microbial communities from Prairie Pothole Lake near Jamestown, North Dakota, USA - PPLs Lake P8 Core (1) Depth... | ecosystem: Environmental > Aquatic > Freshwater >... | reverse complement strand
TTCGCCTGCCCATGGAAAACCTCTCGTTGATCGAGCAGAGCGGTTTCCACGAAGTCACAATGCCGTGCGCAGCCTGCTTCAACCGCCATAAAGCCGCGCAATTCGAAATCCGCCACCACGATCAGCGCCGCCGGGAAGTCGAGAAAACTATCGGCTATGCCTACCAGGACAGTGTTCAGGTAAATACGCTGGTTCAGTCTATGCTCCAGCATCTGGGAGCAGAAAAAATCGCCTCCAGAGTCAAGAAACCCCTGGCAGGATTGCGCGTGGTCAGCTATTACGGATGCCTGCTTACGCGCCCACCGCAGATCACCGAAGCCGAGCATCCGGAGAATCCCACCGATATGGACGAGCTGCTCACGGCTCTCGGAGCGGAAGTGCGGGATTGGTCTTATAAAACGGTCTGCTGCGGAGCAGCCAATTCGCTGACCCGCCCGGATATCGTGATGAAGATGAGCGGAGCCCTGGTACAACATGCAAGCGAAACTGGGGACGATGTGATCGCGGTCGCCTGCCCTCTCTGCCATGTCAACCTGGATGCCCGGCAATTCCAGATGGGTCTCGAACAAGCCATGCCGGTCATGTTCTTCACTCAATTAATGGCAATCGCACTGGGACTGCCGGATAAAGCCGCCAGCCTGAACAAGAATCTGGTCGATCCGCGACCGCTGCTGCGGTCGAAGGAGCTGCTGGCAGCCTGATTTTTCACAGCCGGGGAGATGATGCCCGCAGTCCTGGGCATCCTGTTCCCTCCAGTTAATTCGTAGATTGGGAGGTGGCTCGATGAACACTGCGAATCGCTCTACCGCAGTCCATGATCCAGTCGAACAGCTCAATGATGTCCTTCAACGGACCTGGTATTTGCTGTGCTGCACCTACGATGCGACTGCTGCCCTTCCCGATTTCAAGACTCTCTTCTGCGGCGCAAGTATCCCGGTAACCTTCCAGATCTCACAGTCGGTGCTGGTGAACATGCTCCTGGAAGTGATGGAAAATATCGGGCGTTTCTCTCCCTGGTACACCCGGCCAGCGCGTGCATTCGGACTCCTGGAAATGCGTGGCACCGCTGTTACCCAGAAACCTGAAAACTCCAATCGCAGGTTTGCGAAAAGTGCATCTCATACCTGGATATTGGCTCCAGAAGCAGTCATGAAATGGCAGCCAGCCCTGGCTGAACTGTCCCAGGTAATCGAGGCAGAATATCCATTTATACAAGCCATGCTCCTGGTTGAAGACCTGATGGATAGGGTAGAACCCGGTGATGAGTGGGTATCTGCCCATTGCCGCTGCAATCCGCCGCGTGAAATCCAGGTCACACAGGAAATACTTGATAAAGGGGATATCCGCTGTGACACCTGCTTACTTCCTTTTAGATAAGCGGCTAATCTGGCTCAAAAACCAATTTCAGATTGATCCAGGTTGTCTGGTCGCTTTTTTCCCTCCACAATCCGGTTAAAATTGATATTCATCTTTCTTCAGAAGTTAAGTTGTCGGCAAACCTCCCAGGTCTGCAAGACCTGAGAGGTCTGACCAAAAAATGTTATTAATCACAAAGGGACCTGGATGTCCACAACCAATCGGAAATTCAGATTCATCTCAGCCCTGCTGATTATCTACCTCTTCACAATCCTCCTTCCGGTATTGCTGCACACGGAAGGTCTTTCACAATTCATATCCAATTTTTACGGTGAGCAGTTTGAGCTGCTGGAGCTTTTCGGATTTTCCGCTACCATTGGTATCTTTCTTTGGGCATTTATTGAAGGCCGGCTGAGCCGCCCTGCTTCCTGGCGAGCCTGGCTGCCTATCTGGCTGACGGTGTTCCTGGGTTTGTTCTGGCTGTCAATTCTGGTCGAGACTTCCTCTTCTCCAGGGGATTACCCTTGCTATCAGAACGCAGCTGCAGCCTTGCAGTTGAATAAGACTCCATACCACGGATGTTATTTCTACCCTCCTTTGCTAGCGCAGGGCTTGGCTTTGCTGAGTAATTCCATTGTTGCTTTTGGAACGCTGTTTGGAAGAAGCCTCGCACCAGATTCCACCTGGCCGGTGGTGTTCTACCTGTTCCAAAGCCTGCAGCTCGTAATGATCCTGGTCGCCTTCCGGTTATCCCTGGCATTGGCACAGGAATTAAGATTGAAAAGACTGCTGTCCATGATATTCGTGACCGGCCTTTTTGTGCTCAACACTCCTTTGCTTCGGACCGTGATCCTGCACCAGGTCAACCTTTGGATTTTGACAGCGGTCCTGGGTATCATCCTGCTGATAAATAAAAAGCCATTCTGGGCTGGGGTAATCACGGCTTTCAGTGGGCATATCAAGGTTTATCCGTTGATCTTTGCCCTTCCGTTCGCGGTTGAAAAAAAATGGTATGCCCTGCTTGGTCTTACCGCCGGGCTGGCTGCTTTCGTGCTGATACCGGTTTCCCTGGGATTCAGGTGGACCATCTGGCAGCAGTTCGGCCAGTTTTTCTTGCGGTTTCCCCAATATAACGCCTTTCGCAACAACAGCCTGTACAGCATTGCTGCCAATATCCTGGTGCTCACCGGTGCGGATGTGACCAATCAAGAATCCATCTGGCGCTTCACACCACGCGTGGGTTACTACCTGCTGGTTTTGCTCGTGATCGGATGGCTGGCGTGGCGGTTTTTTCAGACTCGCAGAATTATTAAAAGCGCTAATCTAAATGATCAAAAGCGCTATCTGCTGATTGAATATAGCTTTTTTATGGATATGGTAGCCGCACAACTTTTAGTCTCCCCTTCCCTTTGGGAGCACCAGTGGGTGATCATCCTTCCATTCGTTCTTTGGGCTGTCAGCTTTCAATATCACCTTGCCAGCAGCCCTCACCTGTCTGCCGCGCTGGCGGGAGTCCTCATGATCTATGCTGTTCCTAGCTTTGATATCATCCCTTTCAGTTATGTGCGCATTGCAGGTTTACTGCTCCTGCTGTGGATCACCAATCCCGGGCGACTTCTTGAAGATGAAATCCCAGGAAAATGAGCCGATTACTGGAAACAATTTTCATATTCCTCATCAAATTTGACCGCTACTCCCCTAAAACATGCTCGACCAATCCAGCATCGATTTGAGATAGCAGCGCGGAGAGTGTTTCTCGAACTTTTTCAATCACCTCTTCCAAATGGATGATCTGGCGTGTCTCTTCATCACGTCGTTTGAATTCCACACCCCCGGCCTGGAGCGCACGCTCACTCACAGTCAATCGTATCGGCAGGCCGATCAGGTCCGCATCATTGAACTTCACTCCCGGGCTCTCGCTTCGATCGTCGAATAACACTTCAATCCCGGCTTTTTCCAGATCCCCGTACAGCTGTTCAGCTACTCGTGCAGTCTCGGGACTGCCCTTGCCGACTAAAACTACCAGGTGCAGGTGGTAAGGAGCTACAGATACGGGCCATACCAGGCCTTTCCCATCATGGAAGGCCTCAGCGACACAGGCCAGCAAGCGACCGCTGCCGATGCCGTACGACCCCATCACCACTGGCCTGGGTTGCCCCTCGGCGTCCAGGTAAGTACAGCCAAATGCATCGCTGTAGCGCGTCCCGAGTTTAAAGATATTCCCAACTTCCACTCCGCGTACGGAGCCTAACTCGCCGCCGCACACCTCACAGGTGTCCCCATCCCGCGCCAGGGCAATATCGGCAATGATATCTGACTGGAAATCCCGCCCGTAGTTGACATTTTTGAGGTGATATCCGTCCATATTTGCGCCTGAGACCAGGTTAGGAGAACCTGGAATCACATCGTCGACCACCACCATCAAGTTCTTCAAGCCGACCGGCGAGGCGTATCCCGGCACAGCGCCCGTCGCGCGGATTTCCGCTTCTGTCGCCGGTCGCAGTGCGCGCGCCTTGACTGCGTTAGCGAGTTTCGTTTCGTTTACTTCCATATCCCCACGCACCAGCGCGAAGACAAAGCGCTCCACGATATCCTGTCCTTCATTGGTTTCTGCAACCATGAACACCGCCTTCGCAGTCCTTTCATTGGGCACACCCAGGAAATTCGACAGCTCATCGATCGTCTTACATTCAGGTGTCGCGACTCTCTCCATCTCGAGGGCAGCTTCTGTGGGGAAATGTGGCTTGCGGAATTTCGCCACCTGGCGGTTGGCAGAGAACCCGCATTTCCGGCACACCATCAGGGTATCTTCGCCGATCGGCGTAAGATACATGAATTCATGCGCCAGCTGTCCTCCCATCATCCCCACATCCGATTTCACAGCCACCACCCACAGACCGCAGCGCTGGAAGATATTGAAATATGCCTGGTAATGTGCCCGGTACTGCTGGTCGAGTCCTTCCCAATCAGCATCCAAGCTGTAGCTATCCTTCATGGTGAACTCGCGCACGCGAATCAGGCCGGCTCGCGGTCGCGGGTCATCACGCCATTTGGTCTGGATGTGATACACCAACAGCGGTAGCTGGCGGTAAGATCGCACCTCCTTGCGCACCAGGTCTGCAACGACTTCCTCATGCGTCATCGCCAGCACCATGTCTCTCCCGGAGCGGTCCTTGAAGCGGCCCATCTCTGCGTCGACCTGGTACCACCGGCCCGTGGTTTTCCAGATGTCCGCTGGATGCACCACCGGCATGCTGATCTCCTGCCCGCCAATCCTGTCGATCTCCTGGCGAATGATGTTTTCGATTTTATTAAGGGACCTCCTCCCCATCGGCATATATGTAAAGATTCCTGCAGCCAGCTGCCTGATGAAACCAGCCCGCAGCAGCAGGCCGTGGCTGGGAATTTCTGCCTCAGAAGGTGCTTCGCGCAAAGTCTGGCTGAAGAGTTTACTCATTCTCATAGGAAGGCTCCTGATTATTAATAAAATTTACCCTCTGGCAGGCTTTATCTACAGAGGGCGGTTGGTCGCTCCAGCAGTTTATTTACTTTACCAGCGCCAGTAGATAGAAAATCTGCAAATTAATCGCGGTAGCAGGCAACGAGATCAAAGCGGGAAAAAGTGCGCTGGTCCATACCCGTTGAGTTTACCACTCCTGAGTTCTCTGTCAAGATTTCGGACCGGCAGCGATGAGTTGTGAACGTGATAGAATCCCCTAACATCATAACCGGATACTGATTAACTCACCTGCCAGGAGGATGGCGTTTTTATGCCTGAAATTGTTTCCACGACCCAGCTGGATGGACTCGTTGACTCTATCTCTTCTCCAGACGCTTTTACGATCGTGGAAGGTCTGGATCCGGCGATTTTCTTTCAGCTCTTGCGCGTCACCCAACAAACCCCCACCACTGCCTCGATCATTCGACGTCACTGTGTTCAGGGGGAAATCATTTTTTGGGAGGGCGAAAAAGGCGATACCATGTACATGGTCCTGGCAGGACGCTGTGCGATGGTCAAAGGGGATCTCGATTCTCCTACAATCCTGGGACTGTGCAACGTCGGTTCAATCTTCGGCGAGATGGCCTTGCTGGAAAATGAGCCTTATTCTTCGACGGTCATCGCCCTGGACGAATTGAGCCTTCTGGGAATTAATCGCAAGCGTTTTCACCAGTTCGTGGAGGAAATGCCTTCTCTCAGCATCAAAATTATGGAAGTTCTGAGCTTAAGGCTGCGTGACACCGATGAAGCGCGCGCCTCAACCTTCGTCACAGAACAGCGCCTGGAACACCAGGTTTTGTCCCTTGAAACCGAGAAGCAGCGCCTCGAAGAGTTGGAAAGGCTGCGCAAGGAGACTACTGACCTGATTATCCATGATCTACGCAATCCCTTAAACGCCATTAACCTCTCTCTCAACACTCTGTCTCTCGTCTTACCCGATAATCTCCCGCCGGCAAACCGCCAGCTGCTGGAAGTGGCCAAATTGAGCGTCGATCACATGAAGCAGCTGGTCGATTCTCTCCTGGGAGTCTCACGCATCGAATCAGGCGAAGAAGAATTTATATTCACCAACACCGATTTGGCCTCCTTGATTCAAGAGGTAGCTGGCAGGTTCACAATACTCGGGATGAAGAAGATCAGCCTGTGGCAGCAAATCGATCCCGCGCTGCCGCCAGTTCGCCTGGACGCGGAAAAAATTTCACGGGTGCTGGTGAACCTGCTCGACAACGCCTTCCGTTACACGCCGGAAAATGGCCGCATCTCTATCGAAGCCAGGCTCCTCGACGAACAGGTTCACATCAGCGTCTCCGATGCAGGCCTCGGCATCCCAATCGATCAACGCGAACGGATCTTCACGCGTTTCGCTCAAATCAACCAGCAGAATCCTTCCCGGCGCGGCTTTGGACTCGGCTTGGCCTACTGCCGCCTGGCAGTTGAAGCACACGGTGGCAGAATCTGGGTCGAGGATGGTCCTGATGGCCGCGGCAGCTGTTTCATTTTTACTTTACCCTTGCAGCCAAACGGGATATCATCTATTTAGCGGTTTTTTTTATGACAACCCTCAATTCAGCCATTTATATCCCGCAGGATATCGTCTTCCAACAGCTGGATGGCGAAGCCATCGTTCTTAATCTCACCACCGGCCTGACCTGCAACCTGGACGATATTGGTGCGCGCATGTGGGAGCTAATTACCGCAAACGCCGCGATTGAGCCAGCTTACCTGGCTTTGCTGGAGGAATTTGACGTCCAGCCAGGCAGGCTGAAAGCCGACTTGATTGAGCTGGTCGATAATCTGGCTGCCAATGGTCTGCTGTCTTTCCAGCCCGCTCACCCCGCGGGTTAACCCACCCCTGAGCCCCTGAATCACTCCCCCGGGAATTGCCAGCGCCTCGCTTTGGCCCTATCATCAGGCCATGGACGAGACGCTGCTCAACCTGCTCATAGATAAAAATCTGGCTTTACCGGGGAATCGCCCGCTCCTGCTGGTGATCCTGGGACCCTATGCCGCCGCCCAGGCCATGCTGACCCTGGCGGCGCACCTGGCGCGAAGCGGCCCGCTGCAGGTGCTGGATGGAGGCAACCGCTTCAACGCCTACATCGTGGCGCGCCAGCTGCGCCGCTTAAGCACCTTTGACAAAGCCAGCAACAGCCCGGATTTGCGTAGCTGTCTGGACCGCATCCGGGTAGCACGCGCTTTCACCTGCTACCAGATGGCCGCCTTGATCGATCAGGCCTGTCCTGGCTCGTCCTGGCCGCACCAGGACGAAGCCAGTGCCAAGTTAAGTAGCCCGCCCACCCTGGTGATCGACCTGCTGGATACCTTCTATGACGAAAGCGCCCCACTGGCAGAGCGGCGCCGCCTGGCAGAGCACTGCATGCAGCGCCTGCGCCAGGGCCCGGCCAGCGCGGGCCAATCCACTTTGGCTCCGCAAGGCCTTGCCCCGCCATATTTGCGGGACCCTGCCCCGCCGGTCTTGCGGGACCCTGCCCCGCCGGTCTTGCGGGACCCTGCCCCGCCGGTCTCGCGGGGACCTGTCCCGGCGCAGCCGGGGCCCGTTGTAGTGGTCAGCCTGCGCCCGCCGCCCCCCGGAAAACCCGACCCCACCGGACTGCAGGAGCTGGTTCAGGCCGCTGCCGACACCGTCCTCATCCAGGATGGCAGCCCTGCGCCAGGCCAGAAACCTCACTGGCACAGTCAGAGAGGACCCTGGCCGGGCCAGGGCCCGTCCTGGCCCGGTCAGGAACCCCAGGACAGGCAGCCGAAGCTCTTCTAGAGGGAACTCACATGGGACGTACACTGCCTTCCATCACCCAGGCCTTCCTGCAAGAGCAGGAGGCATTCGTACGCTTCCGCCGCGCCCTGCGTCGCAGCGATCAGCTCGCCCTGGATAACCTGTTCGCCGACGCCCGCCAGCACCTGGCCGCCGCCGCTTACGCCGCCAATCCACTGCCCTTCGAAACCTTCCTGCTTGCAATGCTGCTCGAGGAGCACAAGCGCCTGCTGCACCTGCAGAATATGCTGGAGCAGCTGGTGGGATCAGCTGGCGGAACCGAGACATGAAACAGGTATGCGGCTGGCTGCTCGATGTCTACCCCGACCTGGGCGGCGCTAAACAGGCCCGCCCTGGGGGGAGCCTGTCCTGGCCAGGCCAGGGTCTACTGTTGTGGCTGCTGGGCGACGATGGGCAGCGCTACTGCCTGCGCCAGCCCTTCCCGATCACATTCTACGCCGCCGGCCCTCCCGCCCGCCTGAAGGCGCTGCGCCTGTTCGTCGAATCGCAGCCGGGACCCCGACCGGTTGTGCTCTTCCAGGCCTGGCGCAAGGAGCTGTTCTCCCAGCGCCTGCTGGAGGTACAGGCGCTGCAGCTGGATACGGTTGCGTCGCAGGCGCTTTTGTTCAACCGAATTTCCCAGGCTTTCCCCGACCTGACATATTTTGACACCGATATTCCCCTGCCACTGCGCCATGCCGCCCGCTTCGGCACCTTCCCCCTGGCACGCTGCGCTGCCGCTGTCGATGCGCAGGATACGATCCAGGAATTGCAGGTGCTGGACTCGCCCTGGGAGCTGGACCCGCTCGAGCCGCCCCTGCGCATCCTGCGCATGGAGCCGGAACCAGGCCCTGATGCTGGCGGGCGCCCTCCCACCCACCTGCTGCTGCACACAGGAGGGCAGCAGAGCACCCTGCGCCTGGCGCTGCAGCCCGAGCGGCCTCTGCTCGTCAACCTGCGCGCCCTGCTCACGCGCCTGGATCCCGACCTGCTGCTGACCGCCGCCGGAGACACCTGGATGCTCCCCTACCTGCTCGAGCGCGCCAGGATTGCACACCTGCCGCTGCCGCTCAACCGTGACCCGCAGCGCCAGCCCGCCCACCGCCCTGAGCGCTCCTACTTCTCCTACGGGCAGGTCATCTACCGCGGCCGGCAGGTGCATCTGTTCGGACGCTGGCATATCGACCGCGGCAACGCCATGCTGTGGGATGACTACAACCTGCAGGGTGTGCTGGAGGTGGCGCGCGTCACCGGTCTACCGGTGCAGACCGCGGCGCGCGTCTCGCCCGGCACGGGCATCTCGTCCATGCAGATCCTCACAGCCCTGCGCAACGAAATCCTGGTCCCCTGGCACAAGCAGCAGGCCGAGACGCCCAAGACTGCCCTGCAGATGTTCGCCGCCGACCAGGGCGGACTGGTCTACCAGCCGCTGGTCGGCCTGCACCACGACGTGGGTGAAATCGACTTCGTTTCGATGTATCCGGGCATCATGGTGCACTTTAACATCTCTCCCGAAACGGTCAGAAGCCAGGGCCCGTCCTGGCAGAGCCAGGGCTCCTCCGCACCTGACCGCAGCCTGACGCCCTTTCCTCAGCCCGATCCTGCTCCTGGCGAAACGAGCACACCAGCTGTTGCCCTGCCGGCAGAAGAACTGCTGAGAACCCCGCCGCCGCTTCCCGCGGCAGGTGACGACCCCGACGACCAGCTCGGCTCGTCCTGGCAAGGCCAGGGCCAGTCCTGGCAAGGCCAGGGCCCGTCCTGGCAAAGCCAGGGGCTGATTCCCAAGACGCTTTCTCCCTTGCTCAATAAACGCCTGGCATTGAAGGCCCACCTGGCTGCCATGCGCACCGACCCGAGCCAGCGCTGGGACCCGCGCTGCCGGGCCTATGAGGCGCGCTCTTCGGCCCATAAGTGGCTGCTGGTGACCTGCTTCGGCTACCTGGGCTATAAAAACGCCCGCTTCGGGCGCATCGAAGCCCACGAGGCAGTCACAGCCTACGGGCGTGAGGCGCTGCTGCGTGCCAAGGAAGCCGCTGAAGACCTGGGATTTACCGTCCTGCACCTGTATGTAGACGGGCTGTGGGTCAAGAAACCCGGCGCCTCGCGCGTCGCCGACTTCCAACCCCTGCTGGATGCCATCTCCGAGCGCACCGGGCTGCCCATCGCCCTGGACGGTGTCTACCGTTGGGTGGCCTTCGTGCCTTCGCGCATCGACGCGCGCTGGCCGGTGCCCAACCGCTATTTTGGCGTCTTCCAGGATGGATCGCTCAAGGTGCGCGGCATCGAAGCCCGCCGCGATGATACCCCGCCTTTCATCGCAGAAGTGCAGATGCAGCTGCTGGAGCTGCTGGCAAAACAAACCGCGGTGAGTTTATCCCCGCAGGGGAGCACTCCGTCTTCGGGGAACCCGCCCTCCTATGACCTGGCACCGGCCCTGGCTCTGTTGCACCGCAAGCTGAGAGCGCTGCGCCAGGGACGGGTACCCCTGCAAGAGCTGGTTGTCAACCAGAAGCTGAGCCAGGAAATCGAGGCTTACCGCCAGCCGTCTGCGGCTGCCAGGGCAGCCATGCAGCTGCAGGGATTAGGCAGATCGTTCCGCCCCGGGCAGCGGGTGCGCTTTCTCTATACGCTCGGAAAGCCGGGTGTGGCTGCCTGGGACTTACCCTGGCAAGTCCTGGCCTGTCCTGGCGCAGCCAGGACGAAGCCAGGGCTAAGCCAGGGCTTACCCCCATATCCTGCTGCCCTCGATCTAAAGCGCTACACCCGCCTGCTGCTGCGCGCCGCGCATGCCGCGCTGGGACCGTTTGGGATCAGCGAAGCCCAGCTGAGCCAGCTGGTTGTCGACCTGCCAGCCAGGCAGCTCAAATTCTCCCAGGATACCGTGTCCCGGCCTGATGGCCGGGGGCTGGCTGCACGCCTGCAGAATTATTTAATCAGCCAGAAGAACCAGGTCCCCCCCTCAGGCGCAGCAGAATCACCCCGCTGATGATCAACAGGCTGCCTGCCCATTGGGGAGGGGTCAGCCGCTCCCCCAGCAGGAAAAAAGCCAGGGTGGTTGTCATCACCGGCTCCAGGGTGGCGATGATGCTGGCTACGCTGGCAGGTAGATAGGTCAGGCTGACGGTGTAAAGCCCGAAACCACCGATGGTGGGGCCGACAGCCAGAAACGCCAGGATGGCCCAACCCGCCAGCGAGCTTCCCTGCCACACCAGCCTGCTGGAAGCGAGTCCTGGCGCAGCCAGGGCTACCCCTGCGGGCAGCCAGCCGGATAGCAGGTTAAATCCCAGGATGAAAACCGTGGCAATCGAAAAAGAGTACAGGAGTGCGGTCCAGGGGTAAATGTCGCGCTTGGCGGAGGTCCTGCCGAATAAATTATAGGCTGCAAACGCCAATCCCGAGAGCAGCCCCGTGATGATTCCAACTGGATTGAGCTGCCACAAGGCAAGATCATACGCACCGGAGACGAGCAGGCAGCCCAGCAGACTGAGCACGACTGCTGCTATCTTCACCCAACCCAAACCTTCCTTGAGCAGCCACCAGCCCAGGATCGCTGTAAAGGCTGCCGAGCTGTAAGCCAGTACGGTCGAAACCGCCGCTCCATTCAGGTCGACCGACACCGTCCACAGGGAATTGAAAATGGACAGCACGAAGCCATAAGCAAATATGAAGGAAAAGTGCTCGCGCTGGATTCTTAAGCGCTTTGGGGCTAACAAAGACAGCGCAGCTGCCAGCGTGAGAGCCACGATCAGGTCGCGCCAGAAAGCCAGCACCAGCGGCGGGATGTGATATTCTTCGGTCAGATACCGTATGAGTATCCCCGTCAGGGACCACAACACAGTTGCGGAAAAGCAGATTAAATAGCCGCGCGACAGCCGAGAACCAGGCGTCTCCTGGAGTGATGAAATCTGCAATTTGTCTCCGCCTTTTACTTGTGAATTGTGGAACTGGAGTGTATTCTATCACTTGTGCTAAAATCGAAATCGAATGGTATCCATCCGGGGATTGGTTACATCTTGATCCCATTTAGGAAGCCGTGCAAACATCACCAGCATGTGAAAATAATTCCTGAAAATCCGTGTACAAAAACTCTAACGAGGAGCAATCAATGAGAATCGTTCTGGATGGTTCTAACCTGTCAGTAGAAAACCTGGTGCGCATCAGCCGGGGTGGAGAGAAAGTAGAATTGCACCCCGCTGCCCTGGAGCGCATCAAGACCTGCCGGGTAATGCTGGAGGAAAAAATCCAGGCCCACGAAATTATGTATGGGGTGAATACCGGCATTGGCGAATTCTCTGAAATGGTTTTAACCGACGAGCAGGTGAAGGATTTCCAGCGCTACTTGATCTACAATCACGCAGCTGGCATTGGTGAGCCCGCCTCCATCGAATACGTGCGCGGCGCCATGGCTGGCCGCATCAACGTTCACGCGCATGGGAATTCTGGCTGCCGGCCTGAAATCACCCAGACTCTCATCGCGATGCTCAACAAAGGGCTCACACCGGTCGTCTGCCAGAAGGGGTCGGTGGGAGCGTGCGGCGACCTGGCGCCGATGGCCCAGCTTGCCTTGCTTTTGATGGGAGAAGGCGAGGCGTTTTACCAGGGGGAGCAGCTGCCGGGCCGCGTGGCGATGGACAGGGCGGGCATCCCGGTGCCCGGCCTGTTAGCCCGTGACGGCCTGGCGACTATAAACGGCTCAAACCTGTTGACCGCCATGAGTGCTCTTCATCTTCATGACATGAACCGCTGGCTCAAACAGGCCGAAATCGCCTGCGCCATGTCTCTGGAAGCCCTGCTGGCCAACCTTAAACCCTACGACCTCCGCCTGCACGAGCTGCGCGGCTTTTCTGGTGCAGTTCGCAGTGCCCACTCGATCATGAAATGCATTGCTGGCAGTGATCTCACCACTGGAAAGATGAAGACGAAAGTCCAGGATGCCTACTCGATGCGTTCGTCACCACAGGTGATTGGAGCGGCGCACGAT
>Ga0105100_10001778_pt1 | contig 12612 bp, 10 predicted proteins | sample PPLLak12cMay2015_2_FD_87033 | JGI IMG/M metagenome (GOLD analysis project Ga0105100, IMG submission 87033) | Freshwater sediment microbial communities from Prairie Pothole Lake near Jamestown, North Dakota, USA - PPLs Lake P8 Core (1) Depth... | ecosystem: Environmental > Aquatic > Freshwater >... | reverse complement strand
GCTCGCCAACACCGTGGTCATGAGTGTCTTCGCGCGGCGGCCTTCCCGTGCGGGTATGGCCGTGTTGGCGTTGTGCATTGCGGGAAGCCTGTCCTATGGCGTCTGGCGCCTCGATCAAGTCCGTGAGCTCCAGGACGGGTTCGAATCCTGGGTGGCGGCCGTGGTTCAGGGCAACGTCGATCAGAGCGTCAAGTGGGATCCGGCGTTCCAGCAGGAGACCCTGCGGCGATACCGGGAGCTCTCGTTGAAGGCGGCAGCTCACAATCCCCCGCCGGATCTGATCGTGTGGCCGGAGACCTCCGCTCCTTTTTTCTACGATCGTGAGCCAACGCTGACCGCACAGCTCAATGGGCTGCTGACGGAGATCGGGCGGCCAACGTTGTTCGGGAGTCCGGCCATCACTCGGGAGGACGGGGAGGCTCGCCTCCAGAACCGCGCCTACCTGGTGGATGCTCAGGGAGTGAGTCTCGGAGCTTATGCCAAGCGCCACCTGGTTCCCTTCGGGGAGTACGTGCCGCTGCAGAAGCTGCTCTTCTTCGTGAGGCGCCTCGTTCAGGCCGCGGGGGATTTCGTTCCCGGGAGCGACTCCTCGCCCATTGTCTGGGGAGACAGGAAACTGGGGGTCCTCATCTGCTACGAGGGGATCTTTCCTGCTTTGGCTCGGGAGACGGTTCGAAAAGGGGCAACGGCACTGGTGATCATCACCAACGACGCCTGGTATGGCCCGACCAGTGCGCCCTATCAGCACCTGGAGATGGCCCGTTGGCGCGCCATCGAGTTTCGGGTCCCTGTGCTGCGGGCGGCGAATACGGGAGTGAGCGCGATTTTTGACAGCACCGGAAGGGAATGTGGTCGGGTTCCCCTTGACGAGGCCGGGCAGTTGGTGTGTGCCGTGCGCAGCGGTCCCATCGAAACCTTTTATGGTCGGCGGGGCGATGCCTTCGCCTGGCTTTGTGTGGCGGGAGCATTGTTCTGTGGCGTTTTGGCAGAGATTGTGAGTGGAACGGGGGCAACAGGGACCCGTCGTCATGCCGCAACGCGATAGCCTGTACAGTGTTGATCGAATGAGAAGGAGGACAATCCAATGCATATTGATCCAGCCGAAGTCAAATCCGCTTTGAAAGATCTTTCCCAACGTTTTCTGACCCTCGGGGGGTATCTTTGACATCACGGGCAAACGTCAGCGTTTGAGCGAGCTCGACAAGCTGATGTCGAAGCAGGATTTCTGGGAGAAGCCGGACGAGAGCAGACACGTGCTCAAGGAGCGTTCGGATGTGACGGACGTCATCCAGACCTGGCAGACATTCTCGGATGAGCTCGAAGACACGGAGCTGTTGCTCGACATGGCCCTCGAGGAGGGCGACGAAGAGACCATCGACGAAGTGCTGGAAAAGACTCGGAGTCTGCAGAGAGGCCTTCGGGATCTCGAGCTTCGGCAGATGCTGAGCCATGAAGACGACAGCAAGAACGCCATTGTGAGCATCAATGCGGGGGCAGGAGGGACCGAAGCTCAGGATTGGGTGGAGATGCTCCTGCGCATGATGCTGAGATATTGCGAGCGCAAGGGCTTCGTGGTGGAGATGGCGGATGTTCAGGAGGGTGAAGAGGCGGGCATCAAGAGCGCGACCTTCACGGTTTCCGGCGTCAACGCCTACGGGGTTCTCAAGTCCGAATCCGGGATTCACAGGCTGGTGCGCATCTCGCCTTTTGACGCCAGTGGACGAAGGCACACATCCTTCGCCGCCGTTCTGGTGTATCCGGAGGTGGATGACCGCATCGAGGTGGACATCAAGCAGGCCGATCTGCGCATCGACACCTATCGAGCCAGCGGGGCGGGAGGGCAGCATGTGAACAAGACGAGCTCCGCCGTCCGGATCACGCACATGCCGACGGGAATCGTGGTGCAGTGCCAGAACGAGAAGTCCCAGCATCGGAACCGGGACATCGCCATGAAGATCCTCCGGGCCAGGCTGTACGAACGTGAGCAGCAGGCCCAGCAGGACAAGATGCAGGAGATGCATGACAATCTCGACGACATCGGCTGGGGAAACCAGATCCGCTCCTATGTCATGCAGCCCTACCGGCTGGTCAAGGATCACCGAACGGGGATGGAGAAGGGAAATGTGGACGCGGTGATGGATGGGGATCTGGATGAGTTCATCGAGGCCTATCTCATCCACCAGCTCAATCTGAAGGAGCGTCCCGCCTCGACGCCTGGTGACGTGCGGTGAAGCGGCGGGGATGGTTTCAAACGCTGTTTCGATGAACGGGGTGAATGCGTGCAGGGTCAACGTACAGGTTCATTGCGCCATGGATCGGGCTTCCAGCCCGATCTCCGTTTTGTGCACAGATCTCCAGCGGAATTGGGGGTGGGGAAGACCAGGGGACGATGATCATTTCAGAGGGCATGATCTGGGTTGTGGCGGGCTCGGCTGTGGCTATGACGATTGCGGTGGGACTGGTCATCGGGGCACGAAGAAGTGCTCGAACGGGCGCCATGTATCAGGTGCAGCGTCAATTCAGAGACGTGAAGATCATTGCCTCCTCCGATCGGGTGGATTTCCGGGGAGTGGACCGCATCTGGGATGGCCAGTGGAGGGGGCTGGGAGTTCTGGTGCTGACGGACGACTGTGTGTACTTTCGACTGTCGGAGCGAGACATGGACTTGAGTGTCCCGGTCTCCCGCATTGAGAGCGTTGAAGTGGCGGGTGAGGGAGATCAGGCGTCTCTGCGGCGGCGGCAGATCCGGGTGGCTTATCGAGCCTTCGACGATCAGCTGCGGACGGCCACCTGGAGTGTCCGGAACCCCCGTCATTGGAGGGATCTGATCCTGGCTGCGATAGAGGGGAAGAAATGACATGGAGTCCATGCCCAGGCGCAATATCTACTTGAGAATGAAGACCCTTGAGGAATCGAGGGGGATGTGGAGGGAGGAGACCGGGGGCCTGCGGTGTGCGGCTCAATTGGTCCCCACCGTGCGATCCTTGGGGAGAGTCACCGCCAAGCCGATCCTCGCACGCCGTTCGGTTCCTCACTATCATGGGGCGGCCATGGACGGTTTTGCGGTTTCGGCCTGTGAGACTTTTGGAGCCAGTGAAGTCAACCCGCTGCGATTGGAAGTGGGGAAGTCCGCCTTTGCCGTGGATACGGGGGATGTGCTGCCCGAGGGGACCGACTCCGTCATCATGATCGAGCACGTGGAGGTCGGGAGCGGGAGCCAGATCGAGATACGGGCGGCTGCCTTTCCCTGGCAGCACGTGCGGAAGGTCGGTGAGGACATCGTGGCGGGCGAGCTGCTCCTGCCCCAGCATCACCCCTTGAGGCCGGCGGACCTGGGTGCTCTGTTGGCTGCGGGGGTGCTGGAAGTGACGGCGTTTCGGCGGCCGGTGGCGTGGATACAGCCGACGGGGACCGAGCTCATCTCGGCCGAGAATGCCGCTGAGGCAGGACCTGGACGGATCGTCGAATTCAACGGAACCGTTCTCGCCGGATTGGTCGAGGATTGCCAGGGGGAGCCTTTCCTGCGGGAGACGATTCCCGACGACTACGGAAGCATCAAGGGGTTCCTGGCTCAAGCCGCTGCATCCGATGCGGACGTCGTCCTGATCAATGCCGGCTCCTCGGCCGGATCCGAGGATTACACGGCGGCGGCCATTGGCGAATTGGGGCGGGTGCTGGTCCACGGAGTCACCATGATGCCTGGGAAGCCCACGGTCCTGGGACTCATCGGGGATAAGCCCGTGGTGGGGGTGCCCGGATACCCGGTGTCGGCCATCATGGCTTTCGAGCAGTTTGTGCGCCCCCTGCTGTACTGGCTTCAAGGGCTGCCTGAGCCGGCATTTCCCGGGGTGGAGGCGGTGATGGGCCGCAAGTTGCCGTCGCGGCTCGGGTTGGAGGAGTTTGTCCGGGTGATACTTGGCCGCGTTCAGGGGCGGCTGGTGGCCATGCCGCTTCAGAGGGGCGCCGGCGTCATCACATCGTTGACGCGCGCCGACGGCCTGCTGCAGATTCCCCAGGAGCTCGAAGGGGTCGACGTGGATGAAAAGGTCCGTGTCAGGCTCCTGCGTTCGGAGGAGCAGCTGGAGCACACCCTCGTCATGATCGGAAGCCATGACAACACCATCGACGTCCTGGCCAACGAGCTCAAACGCAGGGATTCGCGCGTTCACCTCTCATCGAGCAATGTCGGCAGCCTGGGAGGGCTCATGGCCGTGCGCCGGGGGCAGACGCACCTGGCCGGCTCCCATCTCCTGGAGACGGACACCGGCGAATACAATTTTGCCTACATCGAGCGTTATCTCAAAGGCATTCCGGTGCGCGTGGTGCAGCTGGCCAGGCGGCAGCAGGGGCTTCTGGTCAAACCGGGAAATCCTCTCCAGATTCAAGGCATTGAAGACCTGGCCCGCCCCGAGATCAGGTTCGTGAACCGGCAGGCCGGGGCGGGAACGCGGATCCTTCTCGACTACTTCCTGGATCGTCAGGGACTGACGGCCGAAGCCATCAAAGGGTACGACCAGGAGGAGTACACGCACATGTCCGTGGCCGTGAACGTGCTGAGCGGCCGCGCCGACTGCGGCATGGCCATTTTTGCTGCGGCACGTGCGCTGGGGCTCGATTTCATCCCCGTTGCGGAGGAACGCTACGATCTCATCGTGCCGGAATCGAGCTGGGAGGATCCCAAGATCCGCCTTGTCCTGGACATCGTCGTTTCGGACTCCTTCCGCTCCATGGTTCAGAAGATGGGCGGATACGACGTGCGGAGCTCCGGTCGGGTCATGGGGGTCTGGGATGGAACCGGCTGGAGCGGTCGCGGGTGATGCGGGAACCGGATTCACGGGGAGCGACGTGATGGCCGAAGAGCGCGTTCCCGGATATGTCGCCCTGTACGAATCCGGCGAGCTCGCCGAGCGTGCGCGGCAGCTCGAGGAGATGCTCGCATCCTGCAGGCTGTGCCCGCGGCAGTGCAGGGTGGATCGCACGGCAGGCCAAAAGGGGGCCTGCGGATCGGGGATGCATCCCGTGGTTGCAGCCGCCAGCCTCCACCCGTGGGAGGAACCGCCTCTTTCCGGGGCACGGGGATCGGGAACGATCTTCTTCTCGGGCTGCACCATGAGCTGCGTGTTCTGCCAGAATTACCCCATCAGCCAGCGCGGGGTGGGCAGGGAGCTCTCGCCGGACGGTCTGGCCGGGGAAATGCTGGGGCTCCAGCGTCGCGGCGTGCACAACGTCAACCTGGTGACGGCGACCCATCAGATGCCGTTTGTGGTGCGCGCCCTCCTCATCGCAGTCCCACTGGGACTGCGCCTTCCTGTCGTCTACAACACCAGCGGCTACGAAACCCTCGAAACGCTGCGGCTGCTGGAGGGGATCGTGGAGGTCTACCTTCCCGACATCAAGTATTCGGTTCCCGATGCCGCACACTTCTGCTCGGGACGTCGGGACTATGTTCACTGCAACCGCCGGGCACTCGTGGAAATGTGGCGGCAGGTGGGCCCGTTGCAGACGGATGAGCGGGGGATTGCCTACAGGGGGATGCTGGTGCGACACATGGTGCTGCCGGAGGATCTCTCGGGGACCAGGGATTGCCTTGCCTTCCTGGCGCGTGAACTGGGGAGATCCGTCTGGGTGAGCCTCATGAGCCAGTATTTCCCGGCTCACAAGGCTCACGGGCTTCCCCCCCTGGACCGGAAGATCACCGGAGCGGAATACGAGGCTGCCCTCGAGGCGCTGGACGATCTCCAGATCGTCAATGGATTTGTTCAAGCAGCCCCCTGCCAGCTGGACCTGGTTGCGGAGGCTTCGCGCGAATGCGGTGATCTTCCCTGACCTGATCGCAGGTTTTCCTTTGACTGCCCTTCGAAGCTTCTCTAAAATCATTATTTCGAATCCTTGGCGTGAAATGCTCATTCGACGATTTCGGGCAGAAGGGAATCCGATTGCAGCCGTTGCGCTGATTGCACCATCAGCCTCTTGTTCTCAAGACTTCAGGTTCCTGGAATACTCGAGCCCGACGCGGAAGGCTGGAGCAGGTGACACGAATGGAAGACAAGGCATACGGGAAGCTATACTGGAAGATCATCGCGACGACCCTCTCCTTTTCTCTGGTTCCGCTCGTGGCCCTGGGCATCAGCATGTATCATCAGTTCAGCGTCTCCTACACGGCCAAGACCATGGAGAATCTGCGGACGCTGGCCGAGAACCGTCGCAACGCCATCGATCTCTTCCTGGATGAACGCATCTCGCAACTGAACACCCTGGCCTATACCCATTTATTCGAGCAACTCGGTGACGAGGCTTATCTGAACAGCGTCTTCACGCTCATGCAGAGCCGCTCGCGGTCCTTTGTGGATCTTGGGATCATCGACCGCAGCGGACTCCATGTGGCTTATGTGGGTCCTTATGAGCTCAAGGGGATCAACTACAGCAACGAGAGCTGGTTCCAGGAAGTCCTGCTGCGCGGGGTCTACGTGAGCGATGTGTTCACCGGATTCCGCAAGTTCCCCCACCTCATCATCGCCATCATGCGTCGCCAGGACAATCAGACCTGGATCTTGAGGGCCACCATCGACACGGAAATCTTCGACGGCATGGTCAAGGCCGCTCAATTGGGAAAGAGAGGGGATGCCTTCGTGGTCAACAAGGAGGGAATCCTGCAGACTCCCCCCCGGTTCGGAGAGGGACTGCTCACCCGATGGAGCTATCCCGGTTTTTCTAGATTCGCCGGGACTCGGGTGGAAGAGATGGTCGTGGAGGGAGAGCGATCCCTTTATGCCTCGACATGGCTGAGGAACAAAGAATGGATGCTGGTGCTCAAGGAGGACCCGAGGGAGGAATTGCTCCCGCTCGCGCACGCGAGGCTCCTGGTTATGGGGCTTGGCGTGGGTGGCGTGCTTCTCATCGCGGTGGGAACGGTATTCGTGACGCGGTTGATGATTGGCCAGCTCGTCCAATCAGACCGTGAGAAGGCTTCACTGGACGCCAGTCTGATGCAGTCGACCAAAATGGCGGCCCTGGGCAAGCTGGCTGCCGGGATTGCCCACGAGGTGAACAACCCGCTGGCCGTGATCAAGGAGAAGGTGGGCTGGATCCGGGACCTGCTCAGCGAGGAGGACATTCGGGGCAGCGAGAACTTCACGGAGTTCGAAGATGCAGTCCGCAAGATCGACTATCATGTGGACCGAGCCAAGAAGGTCACCCATCGTCTGCTGGGGTTTGCCCGCCGCATGGAGCCCGTGCAGGAAAAGGTGGACGTGAACAAGGTTCTTGACGAGACCGTCGATTTCCTGCGCAACGAGGCTCATTATCGGAGCATCACCATCAACACGGACTACTGCAAAGACCTGCCCCAGACCACGAGCGATTCATCTCAGCTGCAGCAGGTCTTTCTGAATATCCTGAACAATGCCATCGATGCCGTGGGCAAGAACGGCGCCATTTTCATCACCACGCAGCACCGTGCCCGTGAGAAAGAGCTTGTGGTTATCATTCAGGATAATGGTCCCGGCATTCCCAACGAAGTGCTCACCAGGATTTTTGACCCGTTTTTCACGACCAAGGAAGTGGGGTCGGGAACCGGTCTGGGGCTCTCCATCAGCTACACCATCATGGAGAAGCTCGGGGGCCGGATCATGGTTGCCAGCGAGATCGGGCAGGGGACGGCCTTCACGATCTACCTGCCCGTCAAGGAGAGCTATTCGGTTTGATGGATCCGCATGGGTGATGGAGCGGCGGGGTCAGAGGCTGGAAATTCTCGAAGGTCGGACATGGAAGCGCTTTTGCCTGGGCGCTCCTGGGCCGGCGGTGAGGAAGTATGATGGAGGCGTTCAGGGTACTGGTGGTTGACGACGAGCCGGATTTCCTGGAAACTCTCGTGAAGCGGCTCAAACGGCGCAAGGTCGATGCCTCGGGCGTCTCCAGCGGTGTGGAAGCCATGCAGCTGCTGGAGCAGGAGCATTTCGACGTGGTCATCCTGGACATCCGCATGCCGGGTATGGATGGCCTCGAGACGCTGCGGGAGATGAAGCGAAAGCGCCCCTTGATGGAGGTCATCCTTCTGACCGGGCACGCTTCGGTGGAATCAGGGATGCAGGGCATGCAGCTGGGGGCTTTCGATTATGTGATGAAGCCCGCCGAGCTCGAGGACATCCTGGAGAAGGTCCGGCAGGCCTTTGAGCGCAAAAAGCTCCACGAGGAGAAGGTCAAAGAAGCGGATGTTCTGAAATGAACGGGGCGTTTTGTCGGAGGGAGTCCGGGAAGTCCGGAAAGGCCCTCAGCCCGGCGAACCTGGATCGTTGGCCGAGGCAGGCGCGAAGGTCCGGAATCCTTTGCAGAACCTGGATTTCCACTTTCTCCGCAATGACGATCTGAGACTTTCGACGGTTTTTGAGCGGGTTCCTGGCGTTCCAACGGTTCCGGTGCGGCGTTTCCTCAACAGATGAATGGTTTCCAACGATGGACGTGCCTGGTCGAAGTCACTGGCTCTGGCTGGACTACCTTCCCTGCTGGGTGATGATCGGGAGTGCCGTCGCCCTTTGGGTTGGGGGACAGGGGTTCCTGATTTCGCTGGTGCTCGCAGGGGGGGGCGTGTGGGCGATGCTTTCCGTGAGACGCCTCCAGGATGAAATCCGTCGGGCCGCTGAGCAGCATTGCTTCCTGGATCAACAGCTGATCCAATCCCAGAAGCTCGCCTCCATCGGGGAGCTTTCTTCGGGAATTGCCCACGAAATCAACAATCCCCTGGCCATCATGGGGCAGGAAGTGGAATGGATCCGTCATCTCCTCGGGGAGGCGGAGGGAGGGTTGGGACCCTCCGAGGGTGAGCTCAAGGACTCGCTCCAGGAGATCGGGCGCCAGGTGGAGCGTTGTCGGGAGATCACGCACAAGCTGCTGGATTTTGCCAGGAAGAAGGAGCCCCTGATTCAGTCCGTGGACATCAACCGGCTCGTCGAGGACATGGCACGCCTGGTGGAGCGGGAGGCCTCCCTGAACAACATACGGCTCGAGCGGCATTACTCCGATGGGCTGCCGCCGGTGTACACCGATGCTCCCCTGGTGCGGCAGGTGGTGCTCAACATCCTGAACAATGCGACCCATGCCATCCAGAAAGACGGCACCGTCGCCATCCTAACCCTTGCGGAGGGGGACGGGGGAGTGGGGATTCAGGTGAGCGATAACGGATGCGGGATCCCGAAGGAGTATCGGGACAAGGTGTTCGATCCCTTCTTCACCACCAAGCCTCCCGGAAAAGGGACCGGCCTGGGGCTTTCCATCTGCCATGGGATCATGGATCGGCTTGGGGGGCGCATTTCGTTGGAGAGCGAGGAGGGTAGGGGAACGACCTTCACGGTCCACCTTCCTCCGGCAAATCAAAGGGAGAGTCATGATCATGGCGGCTAAGCCCAAGGTCCTGGTTGTGGATGATGAAGAACGCTTCAGGGTTACCCTCGGCAAGCTTCTCGGCGCCAGGGGGCTTGAGGTCAGAACGGTCGGGAGTGGCCGGGAGGCGCTGCAGGAACTGGATTCGGACGGCTACGATGTGATCCTTCTGGACGTCAAAATGCCCGAGATGAGCGGCGTGGAGGCTCTGGCGGCCATCAAGAAGACGCATCCCAATCTTGAGGTCATCATCCTGACCGGCCATGCCTCGGTGGACGTGGCCGTGGATATCATGCGGCTGGGCGGCTACGAGTATCTGCTGAAGCCTTGTCCCCTCGAGGAGCTGCTCGACAAGATCGAAACGGCCTATGAGCGCAAGGTCGCCCGCGAGGCGCGCGCGCGCGGTGTCGCCCAACCGCCAGAGGGCTCCAGTTGAGGCAAGCTAACAGCTAACAGCTTAAGAAACGGAGCATCAACGAATGAGAGGGTTATTGTGGGTGCTCATCGGCTGGGTTCTTCTGGCGATGCCCCCCTCGGGGCATGCCGAGGAAGTGCGGGTGAGCGGAGTCACCGAGGAATGTCTGGGGTGCCATGCAGCCCTCCATCCGGGAATTGTTGAAAGCTGGCGAAAGAGCCGCCACTCGCGGACGACGCCGGCGGCGGCCATGGCGGTTGAGGGTTTGTCCCGCAAGGTCAGCAGCCAGAAGGTGCCTGACGACCTCAAGGCGACGGCGGTCGGTTGTGCCGAGTGCCACACCCTTTCACCCGGCTCCCACAAGGACACCTTCGACCACAACGGATACTCGATCCACGTGGTGGTGAGCCCGAAGGACTGCTCCACCTGCCATGCCCAGGAGGCCGAGCAGTTCGACCGCAATCTCATGTCGCACGCTCACGGCAACCTGGTGGGAAACAGCCTGTATCAGCTGCTGGCTCAGTCCATCAACAGTCTTCCTGTGGTTGACGACACGCGGGTCCTCATGAAGCCTTCGGACCGCCTGACCGACGAGGAGTCCTGTCTTTATTGCCACGGGACGCGCCTCGAAGTGAAGGGAACCGAGCGTCGCGAGACGGAAATGGGCGAGCTGGAGTTTCCGATCATCTCGGGCTGGCCCAACCAGGGAGTGGGGCGCATCAATCTGGATGGAAGCAAGGGGAGCTGCTCGGCCTGTCACACGCGTCATGACTTCTCCATCGAGATGGCCCGGAAGCCCCACACGTGCAAAGAATGCCACGTGGGACCCGATGTGCCGGCGAGCAAGGTCTACGAAGCCAGCAAACATGGAAACATTTACTCGACCAAGGGGGGCGGCTGGGACCTCAATGCGGTGCCCTGGACGGTACGCAAGGACATCACCGCGCCCACTTACGCCGGCTGCCACATGAGCCTGCTCGTGGATACCGAGGGGAAGGTGGTGGTGGAGCGGTCCCACGAAGTGAAGGACCGACTTCCGTGGCGCATCTTCGGTCTCATCTACGCGCATCCGCATCCCCGGGAAGCCGACACCACCGTCATTCAGAATGCGGGGGGGCTGCCGCTCCCGACGGAGCTTGACGGCAGGTTTGTCGACAAATTCCTGTACACCGAGCAGGAGCAGGATAAGGCTCGGAAGACCATGCAGGCATCCTGTCGGCGCTGTCACGACACATCCTGGGTGGACGGTCACTGGGCGCGCTTCATGAACACCATCCAGCACACCAATGGGGCGACCCTGGCGGCCACGCAGTTGATGCAGGACATCTGGAAGCGGGATCTGGCCCAGAATCACACCAGGGGCGGCAATCCCTTCGATGAATTCATCGAAAAGGTGTGGAGTGATGTCTGGCTCTTTTATGCCAATACGATCCGGTTTTCGTCCGCCATGGCTGGAGGAGGGGACTACAGCGTCTTCGCAGACGGGAAGTACCATCTCAGCAGGGCGGTCCGCGAGATGGAGGATTGGCTGAAGGCCAGGAAGACGGGGACGGAGAAGCCCCCAGCGAAAAAGAAATGATTCGGAAGGATCAGAGGGGCAGAATCGTGGACATGCCGGTTTCTCCGTCGAAGTAAAGAAGCCGGTCCGCGTAGGCCGGTGTTTTTCCGGCGAGAATCCTCATGGCCTCCATGGCCTGCAGGCTGCCGATGACGGCTGCCGTCGGCCCCGGCACCCCCATGGCTTCTTCTGAAGGATCGCGATGCCGCCGCGCTCCATAGATGTCGCTCAAGGAATGGCGCGAGCCGGGCATGAACGTGGACACCTGTCCCCACCAGCCGGCCACGGCGCCATGAAGGAACGGGAGGGACTGCCGCCTGGCTCCTGCTTCGATGTCGAAACGGGCGGCGAGGTTGTCCAGGGCGTCGATGGCGATCTGCATTCCGTTCAGGAGCTCGAAAGCGTTGTTCGGATCGAGCCTGACGGCATGAACCTCCACTTCCACAAACGGGTTGATGGCCCGCACCCGTTCCGCGGCCGTCTCAGCCTTGGATCGTCCAAGCACCGCCGTGTCGCACATCCATTGGCGATTGAGGTTCGTTGCAACAAAAACATCAGGGTCCACAACCCGCAGCCGGCCCACCCCCGCCCGGGCCAGCAGCTGGATGATAACCCCGCCGAGCCCCCCGCAGCCGCACACCAGCGCAGTGCCTTCGCACAAACGGATCTGCTCCGGAAAGCCGATGGCTTCGAAGTTCTTCAGGTAGCGTGCGGGAAGGACCTCTCGCCTCAAGGCCAGAATCTGGGCTTCGCGGGGTTTAATCCCCTGTGCTTCGGCCCACTCCAGGAGCGGCCTGTCATCGATCACCAGTCGGGTCTTACCCTGTGCCGAAGACTCCTCGGCGCGTTGCGTCAGATCCACGGGCATGCTCCTCGTTCATGGAGGAACGGTGGGGATCGTTCCCCGAAGATTGGAAATGCCATTCAGACGGGCCTCGGCCAGCGGGGAGAGGCTCTTAGCAAAACCGCATCATACCTCGGTCTCCGCGTTCGCCCACCCTGAATTTCCCTTGACACCTTTTCAGCCAGCTGAGTATATTCGCCAAACTATTTGCCGGAGTGGTGAAACAGGTAGACGCGCTGGACTCAAAATCCAGTGGGCGCAAGCCCATGTCGGTTCGATTCCGACCTCCGGCACCAAGGAAATTCAAGGGGTTAGCCAGATTGGCTGTCCCCTTTTTTATTGCTCAGATGGGCGATTGTGCCCGAAATTGTGCCCATCTGTGCCCGGTGGTACTCTTCCCGCCTTGCTGCGGCGAACTTG
>Ga0105100_10001776_pt1 | contig 12615 bp, 9 predicted proteins | sample PPLLak12cMay2015_2_FD_87033 | JGI IMG/M metagenome (GOLD analysis project Ga0105100, IMG submission 87033) | Freshwater sediment microbial communities from Prairie Pothole Lake near Jamestown, North Dakota, USA - PPLs Lake P8 Core (1) Depth... | ecosystem: Environmental > Aquatic > Freshwater >... | reverse complement strand
GATACTTTTCTCTTCAGTCAGTCGGCCCAATGGTATCCCCACCCAATGTCCGATGACTTTTTCACCGCCCGTCTCAAGATCATCGTCCCCCCCGCCTATTCTGTGATCTCCAACGGAGTGCTTGTCGAGCGGAGCGTCCTGAACGGTGTCCCGAGGGTGACGGAGATCGACAAGGCCGGGAGTACCTGCTCGGTTTACGAGACAAACCGTCCCGTGAAATATCTCTCCTTCTTTGTCGGGAAGCTCGACTTGGTGCAGGAAGACTCAACCTCGCTGCCGCTCGCTTCGTACGCCTCCTCCGGAGTCCGCTTGATCACAAAAAACCTCCTGGCGGAAGCCGGCCGGATTGTAGAGTTCTACGAATCCAGGTTCGGTTCATTCCCCTTTGAGAACCTGCGCGTTGTCCAGAGGCTCTGGAGCACGACGGGCGGCCACAGCCCGGCTTCTTTTATCATCCTGAACGAAATCCCCCGCATTGCCAATCCGGCTCCGGGCTTCCCGGAAAGGCTCGTCAGCGGCCCGAGCGGCCCGGTGGACCTTTCCTCCCAGTGGAAGGAGTATTTCCTGGCCCATGAAATCGCCCACCAGTGGTGGGGACAAGGCGTCAGCTGGGCCAGATACAAGGACCAATGGTTGAGTGAGGGGCTGTCCCAGTATGCGTCGCTTCTCTACCTCAGGTCGAAATACGGGGATGAAGCCGGAGCCGAAATCCTCAAGAGGTTTTCCCAATGGACCGGGAAGAAGTCCCGCTGGGGGCCTATCACCATGGGCTCCCGCCTCAGCTTCTCCGATTATGAAGCCTACCAGGCGATTGTCTACGACAAGAGCACTCTCGTCTTGGAGATGCTCCACGACCTCTTGGGCGACGAGGTTTTCTTTTCCGGGCTGAAAGAGTTCTTCGACGGGCACAAGTATACGGCCGCGGCCACCGGTCAGTTCCGGAGGGTGATGGAGAAGGTCTCGGGCCGGGACCTGCACGGCTTTTTCCACCTCTGGTTCGATTCCCACCTGCTCCCCGACGTCCAGGTGCGCTACAGGGTCGAAAAAAAGGAGGCCGGGGTTCTGCTGACCATCCGGGTGAGCCAGCTCAATGAGAGTTTCGTTTATCCTCTTTGGCTGGCCTGGGAGGATGAGGGCGGCGTCCGCCGGCGTGAGAAGATCATCGTCGAAAAGAAGAACGAGGAATTTGAATTGACCCTGCCGGGTTCTGCCCGCAAGCTCGAGTTCAACCCCGACAAAGCCGTCCCCGGAAAGATCCGGGTTCAGAAGGATTAGCCTCTCAGAACAGGCTCTCCACGTCGATCTTCAGCCTTTTGATCATCTCGTTGAGAGTCGTCGGCTTCAGCCCCAAAGACCGCGCCGCTTTTTTCTGGACGCCCTTGGCCCGGCGCAGGGCGTTGAGGATGACTTTTTTCTGGTAGTCTTGGATCTGGTCCTTGAAACCCTGCTCCCCGGCCTCGGCAGCCGGGATGTCCCCGCTTTCCGGCCGGCGGTTGAGCAGGAACGGCGGCAGCGTGTTGCGGGTGATGAGCTTGGATTTGGACAGGACGATCGCCCGTTCGATCAGGTTTTCAAGCTCGCGGACGTTTCCCGGCCAGTCATAACCTTCCAGGATCTCCAGGACATCGTCGCTGATGCCTTCGATCTCCTTCTTGTTCTCGCGGCTGTAGATGTCGATGAAATGATTGACTAGGAGAGGGAGATCGTCCTTTCTCTCCCGCAGCGGAGGGAGTTCGATCTTGATGACGTTGAGCCGATAGAAAAGGTCTTGGCGGAAGGCCTTTCTCCCGATGAGTTCTTCCAGGTCGGCATTGGTGGCGGCTATGATCCGGGCGTCCACGCGGATCGTCTTTGTCCCGCCGAGCCTCATAAATTCCTTGTCTTGCATGACTCTGAGCAGTTTGGCCTGGGTCTCCAGTCCGACGGAGGAGATCTCGTCAAAGAAAATGCTCCCCCGGTCGGCCGTCTCGAACAGCCCGCTCTTCTGGCTCACCGCCCCGGTGAAAGCGCCCTTGACATGGCCAAACAAGTGGCTCTCCAGAAGGTCGGGAGGCAGGCTCCCGCTGTTGACGACGACGAATGGAAAATGGCGGCGCTCGCTGTTCTGATGGATGGCCCGGGCGACCAGCTCCTTGCCCGTGCCGCTCTCGCCCTGGATCAGGATCGTGGAGCGGGTCGGGGCCGTCGCCCGGATCAGGTCGAAGATCTTCTGCATCGGCTGGCTCTGGCCGATGAGGTTGTCAAACCCGTACCTTCGGCTGAGCTCGTCCTTGAGGCGGATGTTCTCATCCCGAAGGCTCTTATGCTCCAGAGCCCGCGCGATGATGATGAGGAGCTCTTCGTGTTTGAACGGCTTTTGGATGTAATCGTAGGCCCCCATCTTCATTGCCGAGATGGCCGACTCCACCGAGGCATAGGCCGTGATGATGATGACGATGGCCTGCGGGTCGACCTTCCTGATGCCCTTGAGGACCTCGATGCCGTCCAGGCCGGGCATCAGCAAGTCGAGGAGGGTGACATCGAAAAATTGGGAGGAGTGTTTCTCCAGGGCTTCCTCTCCCGAAGAGGAAAGCTCAACATCGTACCCCTCCGAGGTCAAGAGCTGGCTGAGGACTTCGTGGATGATCGGCTCGTCGTCGATGACGTGGATGGTTCCTTTGTTTTCGGTCATGGTCACGTCCGCATAAATGAGGGCTTTTGGCTCAGTTTTTTCAGGTCCAGGTCGGCCGGGATTGTGATGGTGAAGCAGGTCCCCTTGCCCACCTCACTTTTAACGGAGATATGCCCCTCGTGCTCTTTGATAATGGCGTAGGAGATAGACAGGCCCAGGCCCGTACCCTTGCCGATTCCTTTGGTCGTGAAGAAGGGGTCGAAGATGTGGAGCCGGTGCTGCGGCTCGATTCCCGTCCCTGTGTCGGTTATCTGGATGACCACTTCTTGTCCTTCCTGGTCGGCCTGAATGCGGAGAGTGCCCCCTTTGGGCATCGCGTCTATGGCGTTGAGGATGATGTTGATGAAAACCTGCTGCAGGCGCTCGCCCTGCGCCCAGATGAGCTTAACGGGGGCCAGGTTCATCTCCAGCTTGATGCTCATCGCCTTGAGCTTGTACTCGATGAGCGAGATGATCTCCTTCAGGCTATCGGGGATAGAAACCTTGTGGAAGGCCGATTCCGCGGGGTTGCGGGCGAAATTGAGCAGGTTCTTGACGATCCGGGAGACGCGGTCGGTCTGGACCTCGATCTGCCCCAGGATCTGGCTGTAGTGAGAGTCGGTGAGCTTTTTTTGGAGCAGCTGGACGTAGCTCGAGATTCCCGTCAGCGGCGTGTTGATCTCGTGGGCGACACCGGCCGAGAGGAGGCCGATCGAAGCCAGCTTTTCCGAGGTCACCAGCTGTTGCTGAAGTCGGATCTTCTCCGTTATGTCCTCGAAGACGATGATCGTCCCGTAAGGAACCATCCGGTTGTCGAAAAGGGGCGTCTTGGCGATGTCGAAAATCCTCTTGTCTCCCTCCGCCAGCTCCAGGGTGATCTCGCTCAGAAGGCGGAAATCCTGCTGAGTGTCGCTGGGAAAAAGAGACAGGAAATTCTGGGGACCCAGGACCTGCTCGAGCTTCTGGCCGATGACCTGTCCCTTGGCCAGGGAGAAGGTGCCCTCCAGCACCCGGTTCCAGCCGATGATCTCTCCCTTTTGATCGAGGACGGCGACACCCACGGTCAGGCTTTCGATGATGTTTTCGCTGTAATCCTTGAGTCTCTCGAGTTCGAGGGCGCGAATGCTCGCCTGCTGGTAAAGCGAGGCATTCTCGATGGCCAGGGCGACCGGAGAAGAGATGGTCGTCAGGAGGTCCCAGTCCTCGCTGCTGAGGAACGAGTTGTCGAGCTTTTTTCCCATGCCCAGACAGCCGATGAGGTTCGTTTCAACCCTGAGCGGAAGGAAATGCACGAACCCCAGCGATACCAGCTCCTCGCTGCCTTTGTAGAGCTCCCTCCTCTCGGCCAGCGTGTCGAGGGCGACATATTCCTTGTCTCTGAGAAACCCGTAGAGCTTCGGCTCGAACGTGATGGCCCGGGGCATGGGCTCGAAATCCCCCTTGGCGCTCATCAGGACGAAGGTCCGGCTGCCGGCCTTATCCGGAAGCAGGAGGGCCAGGCATTTCAAGGACAGGGCTTGGCTGATGAGGTCCAGGAGCGACTGGGAGAGCTTCTGCAGGCTCCTCTCCCGGCTGAGCTCTTTGCTGATGATGAGGAGGGTCTGCCGGTACTTATAGGAGCGCCTGTAAAAAAACCGGTCGAAGAGCGAGCTGATCAACTTCTTCAGGGGCGTGAAGACCGTAGCCCCCAGGATCATCGCCAGTATCCCCAGGATGAGAACGTTCAGCCTGTACTCGGAAAAGGCCTGGGTCCGGGAGCTGAGGACGAGGTACAAGCAGGCCAGGACGAAATAGGAAAAGATCAGGGTCGCGGCTTTCTTGAGCAGCACCTCGAAATCCATCAGCCTGTAGCGCGACACAGAGTAGGCGAAAGTCAGCGGAATGAGGGCCTGGAGGAGGATGGTCAGCTCGGCGTACTGAGAAGGGCTCTGGTCCAGGCTGTAGGGGATGGCGTAAAAGACGACGAACGGAACCACCCCGATCCCCAATCCCGAGAGTATCCAGCGCAGCTGCCGTCTCACGAGCAGGCTGGGCGGGTGGTGCAGGCTGTGAAAGATGCTCAGTAGCGCGATGACCGAATACAGGGCGAACTGGAGGATCTCCGCCTTTTCCAAGGCCCCATAGACGGACATAACGACGCCGTCCTCCCAGCCGCTTGCCAGCGGCGAATACAGGACCAGGCTCGCCAGGAAAAGGAGCAGTCCGGGCAGGTAGAGAAGGTAGATCGAGGACGGTCTCAGTTTCAGGATCTTTTTTCTCTGGGGAAAGATGAGGAAGAAATGGACGAGAAGCGGTGGGAAGAACAGGAAGGCTGCCTCGTCGAGCCAGTTAAAAAGTCCGTCGAGAAAATCGAGCTGCCCGGTCGGAGAAAAGATATAAAAGGAATAAAAAGTGAGGCAGAGCAGATAGAAGGAGAGGTAGGGCATGGCGAAAGTGCGGCGGGAGTTGAAAAAGACGACGACGGCGATAACCAGCGTGGTCAGTCCGATCAGAGCCATATAGTAGTAGAGAAGGTTGGACCTCTTCTGCGAGAGGAAAAAGGACGGCGAGAGGATCTCCCCCGGCCGGCCAATCTGGTATTTGACCTTTTGCCCCGCCGCAGCCGCCACCCAGAGGCCTTTGACGATGTCGATCCGGGTATTGATAGGGAGGTCGTTGATGGAGAAAAGAATGTCTCCTTTCTTGACCCCGGCCAAGTAGGCGGGGCTGTTGGCCGCAACCTGGTCGGCGACGAACCGGCCGGACTTTTCTTTCCAGATGACTCCGTCGGTGGGCTCGCGCCAGACGAGCTTCCGGTAGATATTCAGTCCCCCGCAGGCGAGCAGGACGGCGATCAAAAACAGAGCGATGATGACTCGTTTATTCATCGGCGGGGAATTCAAAAAATTGAATCAAATGCCTAAAAAAATTTGAACAGCGCATCTCAGTCGAGTATATGCCTCTGACCGGCCCGGATTGCCCATTTTACGGCCGGCTGCCGCAACAGCTTCCTCAAGGCCAGGTCCTCCTTCAGGCCGAGAGGCCTGGTGTTTCTGCCGAGGATCTGGCTCATGTAATCGCTCTTCGGCTTCTCGACCGGGTATTCCTGGGGAGCGATAGGGGTTTCGGAAGTGGGCGGCGAGGGAGGCGGGTAAGTCTCCTGAAAAGGGGACGCACCCAGGAGGAAGAGGAAGATGACCGGACCGGCCCCTCTGAGCAGCCGAATTTTCATGGATTTTAAGATAAGTCTTTCGCCTTTTTTTGTCAACTTTAGCCGGCCGGGCAAGACTAAATAAGGGGGGGCGGGGTTTGCTTCCAGAAGGCCGCTAGCCCGCCTGGAGTTCATTGACAAACGGGTAGGGATACCCTAAGATGAACGTATCTTTTTTGAGACAGATGGAGTTGTCCCGATAGAGACATGCCCTATTTTCTGTGTCGTTTAGCCACGGAAGACGGCCGCTTTCTCGCCCAGTCATTCCTGGCCTCCTCGGCCGAAGATTGCCGGAAGCACTTCGAGGGCGAGGGGTATTGTGTTCTCTCTGTCCAAAAGGACTGGAAACGCAGTTTCGCCCCCTCCTTGCCCTTCGAAAAGAGGATCAAGGACAAGGATTTTATCATGTTCAACCAGGAGCTGGTGGCGCTCCTCCGGGCCGGCTATCCCATAGTCAAGAGCCTGGAGCTCATCTCCAGCCGGACCAAAAACGTCCATCTCAAGGAGCTCCTCAACAAGATCGAGGCCGCGGTCCGGAGCGGAAAAGCCCTTTCCGAAGCCTTTGCTCCCTATGAAAAAGAGTTCAGCAAGGTCTACATCGCCGCCCTGATGGCCGGGGAGCAGAGCGGAAACCTGCCCGGGACCATCGGGCGTTACCTCGACTATGCCAAGATCATCACCCAGACAAAATCGAGGATCAAGTCGGCTCTTGTCTATCCCACCGTCCTGATTGTCTTTGCCCTGGTCCTCATGGGCATCCTGGTCAATTTCATCCTGCCGCGCTTCAGCGGATTCTACTCGGACTTCGGGGCCCAGCTCCCCGGGATCACCCGCGTCCTCATTTCGTTGGCCATGGCTTTCCGCGCCGGCACGCCCTTTGTCCTCGTCGCGCTGGTTATATCGGCCCTGGTTCTGGCCCGGCTCAGGAAGCGAGAAAAAGTCTTGCTGACCCTGGAGAAGCTCAAGCTCAAGATACCCTACTTCCGTCGTATTCGGCTGGAGACAGCGATCTCGCTTTTCAGCCGGACGCTCGGTCTTCTCCTTGAGGGCGGGATCACTCTCCTTCCGGCGCTCCCGGTCGCCTGCCAGGCCATCCCGAACAAGTTTCTTGTGAGGCGGACTCGCCATGTCCAGGAAGACATCCGGAACGGCGGGAGCCTGTCCGACTCCCTCGGAAGGACCGGGTTTTTCACCCCTCTGGCGACGGATATGATCCGCATCGGGGAGAATTCCGCCAACCTGCACGGCATGCTGAGGGAAGTGGCCGACGTCTATGACCAGAGGATCCAGGCGAAGGTCGACACCTTTGTCTCCCTCATCGAGCCGGTCATCATCATTTTTATGGGGCTCCTTGTTGCCATGATGCTGCTGGCCGTGTATCTCCCGATTTTCAACATCATTCAAGTCACGAGATAAAGATGAACAAAGAAGAATCCAAGAAGAGCGGCGTTTCCGAAGAAGCCGAAACCCAGAAGATCGCCGAACGCTACCACGTTCCTTACATCGACCTTTCGACCTATGCGGTTCACCGGGAGCTGGTCCAGTCATTCCCGCCGGATTTTCTCTACCGGGCCAACTTCATCCCCCTCGAGGACAAGGGCCATTTCGTCAAGATTGCCATCGCCGACCCCTCGGACATCGGAACGATCGATGCGATCGAGTCTTTCCTGGGGAAGAAGGTCCAGGTATACGCCGCTTCCAAGCGGGCCATCCAGGAGGCCCTGCGGAAGAGTGAGACCGCCCTCCAGGTCCTGAAGGATGCGACCGAAGGCTTCATCGTCCAGGTCGTGGAGAAGGAGAGCGGTGAGGAGGAAGAGGTCATCTCCCTGGAAAAACTGGCCGACCAGGACGGGTCGATCATCAAGCTGGTCCATACCATCATCTTCACCGCGGTGCAGAAGAGGGCCAGCGATGTCCACGTCGAATCCCGCGACGACGGCGTCCGGATCAAATACCGCATCGACGGAGTCCTGGGCGAAGCCATGGAGCCGATTAACAAGAAGTTCCAGTCGCCCATCATCTCCCGCGTCAAGGTCATGTCCGACCTGGACATCGCCGAGCGCCGGGTCCCCCAGGACGGGCGGTTCCGGCTCAAGATCAAGGACAAGACCATCGATTTCCGCGTCTCTATCATGCCCAGTATATATGGGGAGGATGCCGTCATCCGCATCCTGGACAAGGAGATGATCACCCAGGCCATCTCCGAGCTGAAACTCGAGCTTCTCGGCTTCTCCGACAGCCTGCTGAAGAAGTTCCGCCGCTACATCACCCAGCCCTACGGGATGATCCTGGTCACGGGCCCGACGGGGAGCGGCAAGACAACCACTCTTTACGCCGCCCTGACCGAGATCAAGGCGCCGGAAGACAAGATCATCACCATCGAGGACCCGGTTGAGTACCAGATCGACGGCATCACGCAGATCCCGGTCAACGAGAAAAAAGGCCTCACTTTTGCCCGCGGTTTGCGCTCGATCCTCAGACACGACCCCGACAAGATCATGGTCGGCGAGATCCGGGACCCGGAGACCGCCCAGATCGCCATCCAGTCCGCTCTGACCGGCCATCTCGTGTTCACGACCGTCCATGCCAACAACGTCTTTGACGTCATCGGCCGCTTTCTGCACATGCAGGTCGACCCCTACAGCTTTATATCCGCCCTTAATTGCATCCTGGCTCAGCGTCTGGTGAGGGTGCTCTGTCCGAAATGCAAGCAGGCGGTAAAATACCGGCCCGAGCAGCTCCTCGAGTCGGGTCTCTCTCCGGACAGATACCGGGAACAGGTTTTTTACGAGGCCCGGGGATGTGCGGACTGCAATCAAACGGGTTACCAAGGCCGGACGGCCATTGCCGAGCTGCTCGAGCTTTCCGACGTCATCCGGGAAATGGTCCTAGTCCGCAAGCCGCTCTCCGAAGTGAAGAAACAGGCCAAAGAAGAGGGGATAGTCTTCCTCCGGGAAGTCGGGATGGAAAAGGTTTTCAGGGGTGTCACGAGCCTCAGAGAGTTGAACAAGGTAACCTTCGTCGAATAAGAGAATGGCGGCCGACCTGAGAAAGATCAAGGATTTTTTCACATCTCCACTCTGCCCGCCGACCGTTATCCAGGTGTCTTCCTCTTATGTAAGCGGCATCCAGCTGGACCTCAAAGACGGGCGGGCCAGGCGCCACGCCGTCCTCGAACTCCCTGCCGGAATCCTCGACCCGCACTTTGACCGGAAGAATGTCGCGGACGCGGCCGCTTTGTCAGGGATCCTGAAAGAGGGCCTCCGCGAGTTTAAGGGTTCGGGAAAAAAGATCGCCTGCCTAGTCCCGGAAGCCTGCCTCAAGATATTCGTCCTGTCTTTTGACTCCCTGCCCGCGTCCGCGAAGGAACGCGAGCAAATCATCCGCTGGCGGGCCAAGAAGCAGATGGCGATCCTTCCCGAGGACGCCCGCCTGTCCTACGAAAGAGTGGCTTCCTCCTCTTCGATCAAGATCTTGGCGGCCCTGGCCCGGACGCCGGTCATCCGGGAATATGAGGACTTGTTTTCGAACCTGGGACTTGAAGTCGGCATCGCCGCCTCTCCCACGATCAGCCTGATCAACCTGGTGGATTGGGAGAATGAGAAGGACCTCCTGGTTGCGAATATCGAGGAGGATTCATTGGGCCTTATGGCGGTCACCCAGTCCGAGCCTGCTCTTTACCGTCTCAAGACCTTTTCTGCGGGGCAGGAGGACGGGCTCCGCTTCTCTCAGAAAATCGAGGCCGTTGTCAAAGAGATAGAAAACACGGTCCATTTCATCGAAGACCGGGAAAAGCGGGAGGTCCGCTCCCTCTGGTTCCGTTCCGGTCTCAAAGAGGGCCAGGAAGATATCCTGGCCGGCCTGAAGACAGGCCTTGAAATAGAAGTCCGGCCCATCCTGGCCCCGCCCTGGTGCGGGCTCGATCCCGAGTTGAGTGCGTTTCTGGCTCCGCTGGCCGGTCAAGTCCCCTGGCGAAAAAACGGGTCTCAGAAGCCTTGAATCAGATGCGAAGACTAAACCCGAATCTGGCTACGAGGCCGCTGCGCAACCGACGTCTTTTCCGGCTGCTGGGAGGTCTGCTGGGACTGGCCTTTCTGGTATCGGCGTTCCTGGCGGTCTTCCTCTTTCTCCGCTTCACCTTGAAAAAAACCACGGTCCGGGCCGACCTGAAGAAAGCCGATGAGACTGTCAAGACTGCCCAATCCGAACAGAAACGAATCGGAATCCGGGTCGATGAAGCGGTCAAAAAGGACCAGGGCGCGATCGACACCATCAACAGCATCATCCTGAGGAAGAGCTTTTCCTGGACGGACTTCCTGTCCAAGCTGGAAGAGTGCCTGCCCGATTCGAGCTATATCCTCTCCCTGGCCCCCACTTTGGTTGACGACACCCGGATCCAATTCCGTTTCCGGGTCGTTTCCCAGAGTCTGGATGACCTCCTGGTCCTGATCAACAGACTCCAGGAGTTGAAGTTCAGCCAGCCGCGGGTAGAGACCGAGGAGAGGAATGATCGAGGGCAGCTGACCTCCGACATCTCGGTGACCTATGAACGAGTTGTTTAGCGTTCTGGATGAAAAGGAAAGGACGACGCTCCGGCTGCTCAGCCTTCTCGTCCTGGCGGCCGTGTTCGTACTCATTTTCTTTTCGTTCGGCCAGCGCCGCAGCTACCGGCTTTCTGTCGAAAGCCTTCAGGGGAGAGACAAGGCTGCAGCCGCGGCCGAGGCCAAGCTGGCGGAAAGCGAAGCCCAGTGGGCGAAGTGGCAGGAGGCCTATCAGGACGTCAAGGACCTCAGGGAGAAATACTTCTACCATGGCGGCGACGAGGTCAGCGAGCTCCGCCTCGACCTGCAGAAAATTTTTTCCGAGGCCGGGATCAGCACCCGCTCCTACCGGTACACCTACGCCAGCCTGGATAAGGAAAGGATCGGGAAGATCAACGTGACCTTCACTCTGATCGGTTCCTATCCCATTCTGAAAAGGTTTCTGCAAACCCTCGAGCAATTTCCCAAATTCCTCCTCCTCGAGAAGATCGATTTTGTGAAAATAGCGGGGGATGGGAATGTGCTCGAGCTGAGGATTGTTCTGGCGGCATATTATGCGAATGACTAGACCAGCGGTCACAGCGCTCATCCTAGTCCTGGCCTCCGGCCTCTGCCCGGCCCAGGCGCCGACCGAACCGGTGCCGAAGAAGGAAGCCGCCAGTGAAGTGAAAAGCCTGGTCCGGGAAGACCTCCTCCAAATTATAAAGAAGGAGGCCAGCCCTCCGCTGAGGAACATCTTCGCGCCCCGAGCAGGCTCCAGCCGGACCGGGGATATCGCCCTTCCGGGAAGGCCTCTTCCGGCAGTCGATTTCCCGGTGGAGGACGAGTCGGCCGCGACGGATGAAACAGCCGAAGCGGCGCCGGCCCTGACTGTCGACCTCCGCTATATCGGGTTCATCCAATCGCCGCGCCGTTTGGTCGCCCTGGTCCTTTTCGAAGGCCTGGCTATCGCCGTTGTCGAAGGCGACGTCGTGGGCGAGGGCATCCGGATCGGCAAAGTCACCAGTCGGCAAGTCGAGGTCGTCTTGCCGGACTCCTCCACGAGGACGTTTTCCCTAGAAGGAGAATGAGGATGAGAAAGCATGCTTGGGTTCTGATTATGGTCGCCCTCTCGTTCTGGGGCTGTGCGAGCTTCGTTAGTCAGTATTTCAGACTCGGCAACCAGGCGGAGATCAACAAGGACTGGGACCGGGCCATCGAGTACTATGAGAAGGCCATCGCTGAAAAGCCCAACGAGTATTCCTACAAAATGTCCTTGAACCGGGTGCGGATGACGGCCAGCCTCGTGCATCTCCAGTCGGCCCGCAGCCTCGCCCGCCAAGGGAAGCAGGAAGAGGCCCTCAAAGAATACGAGAAAGCCCTGTCCTATGACCCTCAGAACCGAGCGCTCTACTTGGAGATGCGCCGTCTCACAGAAGGAGCCCCAGTCGAGGAGAAACTGAAGGAGGAGAAGGTCGAGTATCCGGTCAAGTTGAAGGTGGCCAAGGACAAGATCGAACTCAAGTTCACGGAGGCCAGCCTGCGCTCGATCTTCCAGGCCCTGGGAAAGCACGCCCAAGTGAACATCATCTTCGATGAGCTGTTCAAGGACCTTCCCCTGACCATCGACATCGCCGGCCGGCAGTTCGAAGAGGCCGTCGGCTACCTCTGCCTGGCCAGCAAGAATTTTTTTCGGATCATCGACGAAAGGACATTGATCGTCGTCCCCGACCAGCCGGTCAAGCGCATCCAGTACGAGCAGAACGCCATCAAAGTCTTCTACCTCTCCAACATCAGCGCCCAGGACATCTTCGCCGCCCTGCAACAGATGCTCCGGTCACAGATCCGGGCCCCCAACATCTTCGTGGACAAAGCCCTCAACACCGTCACTATCCGGGACACGCCGGGGAACATCAACCTGGCCGCGCAACTCATCCGGAAGTGGGATAAGCCCAGGGGCGAAGTCATTGTCGACCTCGAGATCATGGAGGTATCCCGGCAGAAACTGCGCGAGATCGGCGTCGACCTGGAGAAAGTATATGCGGGCATCCGCTACGCCGGTCCGGGTGCTTCGGAGGATGAGGGCTGGTACAACCTCAATGGTCTCAGCCTGGACAAGGCCAGCAGCTACGAGATCTCCCTTCCCGGCGCCTTTAGCCGCTTTCTGCAGTCGGACGCCGATACCAAGGTTCTAGCCCAACCGCGGCTGCGCGGAGTGGCGGATGAAGAGATGAGGACCCTGGTCGGACAGAAGG
>Ga0105100_10001775_pt1 | contig 12622 bp, 5 predicted proteins | sample PPLLak12cMay2015_2_FD_87033 | JGI IMG/M metagenome (GOLD analysis project Ga0105100, IMG submission 87033) | Freshwater sediment microbial communities from Prairie Pothole Lake near Jamestown, North Dakota, USA - PPLs Lake P8 Core (1) Depth... | ecosystem: Environmental > Aquatic > Freshwater >... | reverse complement strand
GGCCGTGGGGTCACCAGGACAAGGCCACCCGGCAGATAGGCGACCTCGATTTCGGTCCCCAGGCGCTACTTGACCTTCCCAAGCTCTATCTCCGCTGGTTCGATTACTGGCTCAAGGGTGTCGAGAACGGCATCCTCAAGGAGCCCCTGGTGAAGATCTTTGTCATGGGTTCGAACAAGTGGCTGGAGGGAGACGTCTATCCTCTGCCCTACACCCAAATGCAGAAGTGGTTCTTGGGGAGCGGAGGGAAGGCCAATACGTCCAAAGGAGACGGGACCCTAAGCCCGGACCCGCCTCCTGCGGCCGCCGCATCCGACGCCTATGTGTATGATCCGGGAGACCCTACGCCCAACCCCGAGTTCTACGAGGAGTCGGAAGAGGAGGAGAAAAAGGTCCGTTCCGTCGAGGAAAAGCGTCGGGAAGCCGAAGCGCATCACGAGAAAGTGACGTCCGGCCGCTCCGACATCCTCGTCTATCAAACAAAACCCCTGGACAAACCGCTCACCTTTGCCGGGCCGGTTTCGGCCGTCTTGTACGCTTCCTCTTCCGCTAAGGACACGGATTGGTTCATGCGCCTGGTCTGGATCCAAAAGGATGGCAAGGTTTTTCCTCTCGGCGAAGGCAAGATCCGGGCCAGGTTCCGGAAATCGATGAAAGACCCGGAACCCCTCAAGCCGGGCGAGGTCTGTGAGTACACCCTGGATCTCTGGCAGATGGGGATCACGATACCTGCAGGGGATGCCATCCGGGCGGAAGTGGCCTCCGCCTCCTTCCCGCTTTTCTCCCGGAATCTGAATACAGGCGGCCACAATGAGAAAGAGACCCGGTTTGTCAAAGCCCAGCAGACCATATTCCATGACCAGAAGCATCCCTCGCACATTTTGCTTCCCGTGATCCCGGAGGAAAAACTCAAATAAAAGCGCGAAGATATTGGAGCCGAAGATGCGGACTCGGGTGAGGATCGCCATCGCTCTGGGAGTTGGTTTTTCGCTGGCTGGGTGCGGACATGGACCCCGGGAAAAGGACTGGATCATCACGCCCCCGGCTGCGCTCGAACAGGTCAAGATCGACCGTCAGGGGCGGACCGTGATCCCCAACGGCCGGGTGATCACACCTCGAGGCCGCCAGGTCGATGTGGCCCCGCACCCCTACGGCCTCGTGCTCAGCCCGGACGGGGTCATGGCCGTCACTGCCAACTGCGGCGTCCAGCCGTTTTCAGTGTCTATCATCAGCCATATCTTCAGCGATCACCCGGTCGTTCGCCAGATCCCGAAAGGCTTCGATACGGAGGAGGGCGTTCTGGCTTCGGTTTACATGGGTTTGGCCGTATCTCCTGATAACTCGACTTTGTACGTCGGTGGAGGTCAAGAGGGAAAAGTGGTGATCTTCGACCTCTTTAACGACACCCGAAGCTCTGAGATCGAGGCCAACGTCCCGTTTGCCGGCCAGGCCTATGAGGACAGCTATATTGGCGACCTAGCCCTGAGCCGCGACGGCCGCACGCTCTACGCCCTTGACCAGGCGAACTTCCGGCTGCTCATCGCCGACACCGGGGATCGCCGGATCCTATCGAGTGTCCCGCTCGGCCGCTATCCCTTCGGGTTGGCTGTTTCGCCGGACGGGAAGCGTGTCTATGCCGCTAACGTGGGGATGTTCGAATACCGCCGCATCGAGGGAGTCGAGCTGGAGAACCCCGAACGCCTGGGTCTCCTCCAGCCGCCTTTCCCCTTTGGCTCAAAGGAATCGAGGGATGGGGTAGAGATAGAGCCCTACCGCATCCCTGGTCTGGGCGACCCCAATGTCCCCGAATCCTTCTCGGTCTGGGAGGTGGATGTCGCCGACTTGGCCAATCCGAGAGTCACGGCCAAGGTGAAGACCGGTGTGCTGGTCGGGGAAATGGTCGAGGGGATCCCGGCCGTCGGCGGGTCGAGCCCGAACTCCCTGGCGGCGACGGACGACCGGGTCTTCGTCAGCAACGGAAATAACGACACGATCTCGGTCATCGACACGCAGAGGGATGCCGTTGTCCAGACGATCCCTCTGACTCTGGATGAGAGACTTAGGGGCCTGCGCGGTGTCATCCCCTTCGGCTTAGCCCTTTCCCCCGATCAGCGAAGGCTCTATGTGGCGGAGGCGGGCATCAACGCTGTGGCCGTGATCGACGCGCGGAATGGCAGCGTCTTGGGACATATCCCCTCCGGCTGGTTCCCCTCAAGGGTAGCCGTCAGCCGGGACGGCAGCTCCCTTCTCGTCAGCAATGCCAAGGGCTTCGGTAGCGGCCCGAACGGCGGACCGGATTTCGTAGCCGGACCGGAAGGGGTTTATATCGGGAATCTGATGACCGGCACGGTCTCGGCTATGCCGATCCCCGACGACGCCGACCTCCCGAAGGAGACGGCCCAAGTCATCGCCAACAACTTTCGCTTTGAGAAGCCAGCCAAGGACCTTCTCTCTTCGAGAGAAGGCCATCCCGTCCCGCTTTATCCAGGAGAACGGGAATCGCCTCTCAGGCACATCGTTTTTGTGGTCAAGGAGAACCGCACCTTTGACGAGATCTTCGGGCAGGTGCCGGGAGCCGACGGCTCTCCCTCTCTGGCCCGCTACGGCGCGGATGTCACCTTTTCCAATCGGGACGGAAGCCGGAAGGTTGAAAAGGGGACCGTCATGCCCAACCACCTGGATCTGGCCCGGCGATACGCGATCTCCGACAATTTCTATTGCGACAGCGATGTCTCCGCCGACGGCCACCGCTGGCTGGTCGGGGTTTATCCTAATGAGTGGGTGGAGGTTAACGTGGCCCAGAGCTACGGAGGCGGCCGGGACATGAAATTCGGCTCCAGTGCTCCCGGGGTCCTGGCTTTTGTAGGGGCTTCGGCCGCGATCTATCCTGAGGATTACAACGAGGCCGGCTCCATCTGGGATCAGTTCGCCCGCCGGGGCGTCGATTACTTCAATTTCGGGTTGAGCATCCAGTTCGCCACCCCTGTCGAAGACTCCGTCCTCTTCAAATCTACGGGGACGACCCACGTCATCAACTATCCGACTCCTGCAGAGCTGGCTGAGCATACCTCTCGCCTCTTCGCCACCTACAACACCAGCATCCCCGATCAATTTCGTGTCGATATGTTTATCAAGGAATACTCCGAGCGATGGGCGGATGAGGGGAACGATTTTCCGTCTTTCGTCACCGTCTATCTTCCTAACGACCACGGGGCCGGGGAAAGGCCAGAGGACGGCTACCCGTTCCGGGAGAGCTATATGGCCGATAACGACCTGGCCTTGGGCCGCTTGGTTGAGTTCCTTTCGCGGACGTCCCACTGGAAGGATATGGCCATCTTGGTGACCGAGGACGACCCGCAGAATGGAGTCGACCACGTCGACGCCCATCGCAGCGTGCTCATGGTCATCTCACCGTGGTCAAAGAAGGGCTGGGTCAGTCATGTTCATTCGAGCTTCGGGAGCATCATCAAGACAGCCTGGCATATCCTCGGGCTCCCTTATCTCAACCAATATGACGGCGGTGCGGCTGACCTGGCGGATATGTTCTCCAGCAAGCCGGATTTCAGCCCCTATTCCGCTCTCCCGGCCGATCCCCGCATCTTCGACCCGCAGAAAGCGCTGGACCCGCTCGATGAGAAATTCAACTGGAGGGCGCTCCGGGAGTCGCCGCTTCTCGATGACCCGGAGACGATCCGGAAGTGGATGAAAGAGGAGAAGAACTAGCGGGCTCCCCCGCCGCTGCCGCCGCCTCCGCCCCCTCCCCCTCCGCTGAACCCTCCTCCGCCTCCGGAGGAATAGTGCGCCGCCGAGGTGCTGGCCTGCTGGATAGAGGTGGCCATGGCCTCGATGCTCTGGACCATCCCGGCGATCTTCCCCATGCCCGTGAACGCCGTGCGGTCAAACCCATAATACCAGACAGGCGCCGCCGACCGTTCATCCTTGAGGATCAAGGGAAGCATCTTGAGGATCTTCTTGGCGTTGCCGAAAAGGATGCCGAAAACGAGGTAGTGCTCCCAGAGTTTATAGGCTTCGGGTGGGAGCTCGGCAAAATTGGAGAAATCGTCCAAGAATCGATCCAGGCCTTTCCAAAGTTCGTTCTCTCTGGCCCAAGGCAGGGCCCTCCGCTTTATTTTGGGACTGAATATGCCGGCCAGCAGGACCAGAAGGGGGTTGAGCGTCAGGATGCCCAGCGGCAGCGTTACCGCCAGGAAAACATTCCGGGTCTTCAGGCTCCTGGGCTCGATGAATTGAAGCTTGTTGGCCTCTTGCCTGACGTCTTTCTGCCAGGCCCGGTACCACGTCTGGAACTCCTGCGGGCTTTTCTTGAAGTACCGCTTCAACTCCTCTACGTCGAGCCGCGCTCCCGGCTCCTGGCCGGGGCTGATGATGGTATTAAATAGAAGATCCAACAGGCCTTTTTCGTAGGGGAGCAGCTCTTGGTCGCCGGCATAGCCTTTTTTCAGGATGATCGCGGTCTGCTGTTTCTCCTTGCTCCCCAGGATCCCGTGTTTTTCCACCATCCTGTCCTCAAACTCGAGGAAGCCCCGCCTGGCCAGATCAAAGAGCGTAGCCGTGAAGGACCTGGGCGTGATCGATCCACCCTCGTGGATAAGGACTTCGACTAGAGCCGGACGGAGCTCTGAGGGCAGTTCGCGGGTGTACTCGGGAATGTCGAGGAAGCGATAATCCTTTCCTACCCTTTTCCAATACCGATAGTAGACCAAAAACCAGAGGAGCGGCCCGAGGACGAGCCAGACGGCCCAGATCGAGACTCCGATCAGAAACGTTTTCTTCTGTTGCTCGGAGCGTGCCTGTGCTTTCCGCGCCCGGTCGATGGTCCCTTGGACAAAAGCCGCTTCTTCCCTCTGGATGGAGGTGCGGTCTTGCCGCGATGAGGGAAGGCCATCGACTATCCCCGCCGGCCAGACCATCCGGACCTCGAGAACCTGGCCGGCCGCAAGGTTGGTCGCAGAGAAGCGGGCGGTCCGGGCATCAATGATCTCCGCCCATCCCGAGAGCGGTCCATGTCCGTAGACAAGGATGTCCTCTTTGCGTGGCGCCTCCTGCGGCAGGATCACGGTGACGACGACAGAGCGCGTCGGCCGGTCCCAGCCCGTGCCGATCATCTGCCAGTAGAGTTCGGAGACATCCGGATAGCTCAAAACTCCCCTCCGGATCCGGTAGTGGATATGGAACGTGCGTGGCTCATCAGCCGCCCGGAAAGACCACTCAGCCTTGTACGTGCCACCGGCGGTCGAAGTCTCAAGCGGCAGCTCCCGTCCGCCTTCGTCCTTGACCTTGAACTCCTCGAGAGAGATGTCATAGCGATAATCTTTTCTCTCGACGGCGAGGGGCAGGGTGTACCAGGCTGCCGAAAAGCTCCCCTCGAAATCGAAGGTTCGGAACTCATCGACTACGAATGAGCCGTCTCGATCGAGGCTGACCGAAATCTTGACTTCAGGGAAGTAATAATCCTTGGGCGCCGCCCCTAGATCGCTGCCGAACGCACCCACAAGTGCCGTAACCGCCAGGAGCAGGGAAGCGCCGAGCCGCCTTCCCCTGCTCTGCCCGATTCGTCCCATTACTGTTCTTTATCAAGCGGCTTGATGGACAACGGGTTGCGCTTGGCCTTCCATGAACCATTGGTATTCCGGCCGTCGGTCATCTTCACTTCGACGGTCCCCTGCATCTCGTTCCCGGCCACCCGGCCCGAGAAGACCATCGTCGGGCCCTTGGAGGTATCGACGGCTTCAGCCGCGAACTGGAGCTTGTCTCCGACAAGGCTGATAGCGCTCAGCATCATCTCCGAGCCACCAAGTGTGAGCTCACCGCTCGGCCACTGGAAGTGCTGCTCAAGTTCCAGGTCTAAAGCCGTCTTTTTGCCGCCATCGGTCAAGACGCCTTCCCAAGCGCCGGAAACATTGGCGGGCACGACCCAGAAATAGACGTTATGCGTGGTCTCGTTGACCATGACGATCGCCGAATCATCGGGCTTCCAGGTATCCATCGCGTAGTTATGGGAAACGATCCGCGTGCCAGGCCTGAGCTGACTCAGCAGGCTCGGCCGCAAACGCAGATTAACAGAGGTCAAGAGGTAAAGGGAGACCACCGTAGCCTCATGAAAGTCCGCCTTGAAAATATCCTGCTCCAGAAATTTGACGAGGTGGCCGACATTGGCTTTGGCCGCGTTTTCCTGGCTTTCCTTGATGCGCTCGGGGTCGATGTCGATACCCACTCCGCGCGTCCCATTGAGCTGGGCGGCGGTGATGACGATGCGCCCGTCTCCGCAGCCCAGGTCGTAGAGCAGGTCATCCTTGGTGACTTTGGCCATGCGGAGCATGGTCGAAACAACTTCAGGTTTGCTGGGGACATAGGGGACGTCGAGAGGCTTTTCCTGAAGATAGAGCTGGCCGAAGAGAACAAGCGGGATCAACACAAAGAGAGGAACAAGCAGTCGTTTCATGGGGCCTCCTTACGCGCGGCTGGCGCTCGAGAAATCTGAATATAGGGAAAAACCATAGGCGTGTCAAATTGAGGCTCGAGGCAGAGGATCGAAGTCCGTTGACTTGAGGCTGGCAATTCGCTAGCTTAGATCATCATGAAGGAAAGAAGATTGGTCATCGGCATCGGGATTGCCTTGCTCCTTATCGTTCCGACCTCCCTGCCTCAGTCCCGTCTGACAAGCCCGGAGAGGCAATTCGGCTTCGAGGTCGGTGCCGACTATAGGCTGATCAACTACACCCAGCTTCTGGGATACTGGAAAAAGCTGGACGCGGAGTCTGACCGGCTGGTCCTCAAGACGATCGGCACCACGGCCGAGGGCCGGTCCATGGTGATGGCCATAGTCACCTCTCCGGCGAACCAGAAGAAGCTGGCCCGCTACAAGGACATCTCCCGGCGCCTTGCCCTGGCCGAGGGCCTAAGCGAAGATCAAGCCCGTGCGCTGGCGACCGAGGGGAGGCCGGTCGTGCTGATTGACGGCGGCCTCCATGCCTCCGAAATCCTGGGCTCCCAACAGCTCATCGAGCTGGTCTGGCAGATGGTCAGCCGCAACGACCCAGAAACGCGCCGGATCCTCGATCGAGTCATTCTGCTCGCGCTTCCGTCCAATCCCGACGGACTGGAGCTCGTCGCCGATTGGTACATGCGGGTGAAGGACCCGGCCAAGCGGACCACGAGAGGGATTCCTCGCCTTTATCATGAGTATATCGGCCACGACAACAACCGGGACTTTTACATGGTCACTCAGCCGGAGACAGAGGCGGTTTCGCGGGTCATGTACCTGGAGTGGTTCCCGCAGATCGTCTACAACCACCACCAGACGGGTCCCGCCGGGACAGTGCTTTTCTGTTCTCCGTTCCGCGACCCGTTCAATTATCTTTTCGACCCTCTCGTCCCCACGGGCGTCGACCTGGTGGGCTCTGCCATGCACTCACGATTCGTTTCCGAGGGGAAGCCGGGCGCGACCATGCGCTCGGGTGCGCCCTATTCCACCTGGTGGTCCGGCGGTCTCCGGTCGACCGCCTATTTCCATAATATGATCGGCATCCTCACCGAGACGATCGGCAACCCCACCCCCATTGATATCCCCTTCCTCCCTGAAAAGCAACTTCCCAAGGGCGACCTTCCCTATCCGATCGCGCCTCAGAAATGGCATTTTCGGCAGTCCATCGATTATGCCATTACCGCGGACCGGGCGATATTGGACCTGGCCTCAAAGATGGGAGAAGACTTTCTCCTGGATATTTACCGCATGGGCCGGAACGCCATCCAGCGCGGGAGCCGGGACACCTGGACGGTCACTCCAAAAAATATCCGCACAGTGGAAGAGGCCCTCCGGAAGGAGAACATCAAGCCGGAAGGGCACGATCAAGGCTTTCCCCTGAAGTTTTTTGGTCTGATGCGCGACCCCGGCTTGCGGGATCCAAGGGGTTTCGTCATCCCCGCCGACCAGCCTGATTTTGCGACAGCGACCAAGTTCGTCAACGCGCTCCTCAAAAGCGGGGTGACCGTACTCCAAGCGGAGTCCCCTTTTGAAGCGGAAGGGAAAAACTATCCCCTGGGTTCCTTTGTGGTCAAGTGCGACCAGGCTTTCCGGCCGCACATTTTGGCCATGTTCGAACCGCAGGATCATCCCCATGATCTCCTCTATCCAGGAGGGCCGCCCAGCGCGCCCTATGACAGCGCCGGCTGGACTCTGGCCTACCAAATGGGCGTCGTCTTTGACCGCATCCTCGAAGGCTTCCCCGCGCCTTTTAAAAGGCTAAGGGGCCCGGCCCCGATGCCCCCGGGGAGATTGGACGGGAGTGAGAAACCCTCCGGATTCCTTCTCGATCACAGAGTCAACGACGGGTTTATCGCCGTCAACCGGTTGCTGAAACTGGGTGAAGAGGTGTACTGGCTAAAGGATGCGGTCGCTGTCGAGGGCAAGACGTTTCCGCCGGGAGCCGTCCTTGTTCCGGCAAGCCCGGAAGCTCGGTCAATTTTAAAAGAGGCGGCGGAGTCGCTCGGTCTTTGCGTTACGGGAGTTGAAGCGATACCCAAGGGCGAAGCTCTCCGCCTGCGGCCCGTCCGAGTTGGCCTCTGGGATCAGTATGGTGGATCGATGGCCTCGGGCTGGGCCCGCTGGCTCCTGGAGCAGTTTGAGTTCCCGTTTGAGGTCGTCTATCCGCCGGCACTCGACGGCGGGAACCTCAAAGCGAAATATGATGTCCTGATCTTCGTGGGCGGGGCCATCCCTCGCGAAGACAGACCGCCTCAGGACGAGTTCCGCTTCTTTTCCCCGCCAGACCCGGAGGAGGTGCCTGAGGAGTACCGCAGCCGTCTGGGAAGAGTGACGGTCGCCAAGACGGCCCCGCAACTCCGCGAATTTCTCGAGGGTGGAGGAACGATTCTGGCCATCGGCACCTCGACCTCGATCGCCTTTCACCTCGGGTTACCGATTTCCGATGCTCTCCTCGAGAGGCATCCGGATGGAACGGATCATCGTCTGCCCAAGGAAAAATACTACATCCCCGGTTCGGTCCTGCAGGCCAAGGTGGACATCCATCATCCTCTCGCCTACGGCCTGAGAGACAAGACGGATTTCTATTTCAATAACAGTCCCGTCTTTCAGCTAGACCCCGACGCCGCCGCCCAAGGCGTGCGGCCGGTCGCCTGGTTCGATGGCCCGGAATCTCTCCGCAGCGGTTGGGCCTGGGGCCAGGGATATCTGGAAAAGGCTGTCGCCGTGCTCGAAGCGAAAGTGGGCCAAGGACGCCTCGTTCTCTATGGACCCGAGATCATCTTCCGAGGACAGCCCCACGGCACCTTCAAGCTCCTTTTCAACGGCATCTCCTGGGCGCTGGCCCAGCCCGCTACTCTGTGATGCCAGCCAGGTTGAGGAGGAAGGCAAACTCCAGGGCAGTCTCCCGATAGCGCCGGAAGCGGCCCGACTGACCGCCGTGCCCGGCATCCATGTTGGTATGAAGAAGCAGCATGTTCTTGTCCGTTTTCATGGACCGCAGCTTCGCCACCCACTTGGCGGGCTCCCAGTATTGGACCTGGGAGTCGTGAAGGCCGGTCGTGACCAGCATGGCCGGATAATCTTTGGCCTCGACATTGTCATAGGGAGAATAGGACAGCATGTAATCGTAATATTCTCTCACCGCGGGGTTCCCCCACTCATCGAATTCTTGGGCTGTCAGGGGGATGCTCGGGTCGAGCATGGTGGTGATGACATCGACATAGGGAACGCCGGCAATGACGCCTTTAAACAGGTCCGGTCTCATATTCACCACCGCCCCCATGAGCAGGCCTCCTGCGCTTGCCCCCGCCGCAAAGAGCTTTTCCGGCCGGGTGTATTTTTCGGCGATCAAGTGTTCGGCGCAGGCGATGAAGTCGGTGAAGGTGTTCCTCTTCTTCAGCAGCTTCCCGTCCTCATACCAGGCCCGTCCCATCTCCGACCCGCCCCGAATGTGAACCAGAGCGTAGACGAACCCGCGGTCGAGGAGGCTGAGGATGGAAGAATCGAAGATCGGGTCTTCGATAGCGCCATAGGATCCGTACCCGTACTGGAGAAGCGGGTTCGTCCCGTCCTTCTTCAAACCCTTCCGGTAGACCATGGAAATCGGGATCTGGACTCCATCAGAAGCCGTCGCGTTGAGCCTCTCCACCTGGTAATTCCCCGGGTCGAACCCGCCCAGGACCTCCTGCTGCTTCAACAGCTTCTTCTCGCGGGTTTTCAGGTTATAATCATAGGTTGTATAGGGCGTTGTCAGCGATGAATAATCATAGCGAAGCCAATCGGTCTCGAACTCCGGGTTTTGACCGATCGCGGCACCGTAGGCCGCTTCCCCGAAATCCAGGTTGTGCTCGGTCTTCTCCTTCCAGCCGATGACCCGGATCTGGGTCAGCCCGGCCTTTCGCTCCTCGACGACCAGGTAATCATTGAAAATCTCGAAGCCCTCGAAGAGGACATCGGTCCGATGAGGGATGATCTCGCGCCAATTCTCCCTGGCGGTCTGATCGAGAGGCGTCTCCATGAGGCGGAAGTTCTTGGCTTCATAGTTGGTCCGGATATAGAGCTTATCCCGGAAATGTTCGATGTGGTATTCCAGGTCGCGCTGCCGCGGTTGGACCACCGCGAACTGACCTTCGGGATGGTCGGCATCGAGGATCCAGTATTCTGTGGACAGAGTGCTCTCGGTGGCTAGGATCACGTACTGCTTTGATTTGGATTTATAGACCGCCGTGTTGAAGGCCTCGTCGGCTTCGACAAAAACCTGCTCGTCCTCCGAAACGGAATTCCCGAGCGTGTGCCTCATCACTCTATAGGAACGGAGCGTCGCTGTGTCCTTGAGGACATAGAAAACGGTCCTGTTATCATTAGCCCAGGCGGACATCCCGAGCGTGTTCGGGATTTCATCGGGCAGAGTTTCGCCGGTGGTCAGGTTCTTGAAGCGCTGCGTGTAAAGCCGACGGCTGAGCGTGTCGACGGCGTAGGCCAGAAGGCGGTTGTCGGGACTGACCTCAAGCCCCAGGAGCGAAAAGAAAGGCTGGCCCTGGGCCATAGCGCTGCCGTCAAGCATCACCTCTTCAGGCGCCTCGAGATTTCCCTTTTTCCGGCAGTAGACCGGGTACTCCTGACCTTCGTTAAAGCGCGTGTAGTAGTCATAGCCGTTATCGCGGTACGGCACAGACATGTCGGTTTGCTTGATCCGTCCAACGATCTCCTGGTAGAGCTTTCCCTGGAGCGTCTCGGTCGGTTTGAGCACAGCCCCGAGGTATTCATTCTCCGCCTTGAGATAGTCCACGACCTTGGGGTTCTCACGCTCTTTAAGCCAATAGTAATTGTCAACCCGGACCTTGCCGAATTCCCGGAACTCCGTCTTGATCTTCTCGGCGACCGGCGGCTGCGGTCCGGGCTCGGCTTTTCTGCAGGCGGGGCCGGTTAGGGCGATAAGGGATGCCAGGCAGACGATGAAGAAATAAAAGCGCAATGGTTGGCGGCGGTCCATGAGGCCCTCCTATCCTTTGTTAATGGGTAGTCCTACAGTTCCTTGGCGTAAATGTTCCTGAAAAGCACAGGCGCGATGCTGTCATGGTTCTGCAGGCCGATATATCCTTCAGCGGCAAAATCCTTGATCTTGCCGCGCGGCTCCATCAGCCAATCGACGACCAGGGTCCCGTTGAGCTCGACGCGAACCCTCTTTCCCTGACACGTAATTTTCAGGTGGTTCCATTCGCCCGTCGGCTTCGAGGCATCCCCGGTCGGAGCCTCGGCGTCATAGATTGCCCCCGTCTTGTGAAGGCCCTCGCCGGCATCATAGATCTGGACCTCGAAGGAGTGGGTGATGTAATCATCGCTCGAAGGCAGGTCGGGTATCCGGTAGAAGATGCCGGAATTGGTGTTTTTTTGCGCGCACTGGAACTCGAGGTCGAGGACGAAGTCCCGCCATTTCCGTGCGCTGTACCAGAGAAGCCCCATGCCTCCCTGGGACTTGAGCACGCCGGATTTCTCGTCCAGCTCAAAATGGCCGGGACCGTAGTGATTCCAGCCGTGCTTGGAATATCTCCAATTCCAGCGGGAAAGAAGCGGCGCATAGTCTTCGTAGTAGGTCAGGGCCTTGATGTTCTCAAGGCCTTTGCGAGTGGCCGGCTCGGGGGTCAGGACTTCCTGTTCGTTCTCGTATTCGATGGTCAGGGTGCCCCCATAATCCTGGTTGGTCAGTTCCGCGAGGATCTCGCGCAGCCCGGCCTTGCCCTCTCCGATGGCCACATCGTCGACCTCCTTGCCGGTGCCGAAATCGCTCCGGTCCTTGATGTGGACGTCACAGATCCGGCCGCTGAGGAGCCTGAGGGCGTCCAGTGGCCGGATACCTCCCCTCATCCAGTGCCCGGGGTCGGCGCAGGAGCCGATCCGCTCATCGAGTCCTTTGATGCGCTCGAGCACGGTTTGGGGTTTGGCGTACTTGGAAGGCTCGGGATGGTTATGAACCGCTATCCGGACATCGTATTCCTTGACCAGCTTGTCCAGGATCGCGAAATCGGCGTCCTCGGGCTCGGTGGCGATCACCTGGATACCCATCTTGCGGGCAAACTCAAAGGCCCGGCGCATTTCCGGTTCTGTCCGCCCGATATC
>Ga0105100_10001773_pt1 | contig 12624 bp, 3 predicted proteins | sample PPLLak12cMay2015_2_FD_87033 | JGI IMG/M metagenome (GOLD analysis project Ga0105100, IMG submission 87033) | Freshwater sediment microbial communities from Prairie Pothole Lake near Jamestown, North Dakota, USA - PPLs Lake P8 Core (1) Depth... | ecosystem: Environmental > Aquatic > Freshwater >... | reverse complement strand
ATTTTCTCCAATAGACAAAAGGTAGTGTGCCCACGTAGAGCATCCAAGCCCATGATACACAAACATCTGCTGCGCTGTTCCAGTAACATAAGTCCAGGCAGAAACAGTAAAATTAATGTTTCTTAATTTCAATCTTTCAGTAGCAGATATTGTAAGATAATCATTTGTAGCAAATTGGTAAGCGCCTTTTCCATCATATCCAGCAGTTCTATTATAAGTTGGCTGGTTGGAAGATGTGCCCTGTGTTGCATTATGCCCATATCCAGAATAATCTTTGGTCCAGGAAGAATTTGAACTCCCTTCAAAAGGAAGATTCAATAAAGTCAAAGAAACATTATTCATATACCAATTAATAATATTTTTTACATAATCTCCATCAGCATCATAAGTTGACTGGTTATAAACAGTTAAATTATCGCTAGTAGAGTTCAGGATAGTTGTTGCACTTAAAACAGGAGTAGAGTGAGTTGGAGTCATATTTACATCAACATAAAAATCAACATAAGTAGTGTAATTGGTATTCCCTGCAGAAGCATTTGCATAAACCATAAACCTATAAGCCCCATCAATCATTGAAGAGTTAGTAGCATTATAAGTGAGATTGTTTGTTGAACTCATAGAAACATTCCCATCATCATTAATTTCATACTTCACGCTGCTTCCTCGTTTATTCAAAACAATTTCAAAATTTAGAGGAAAATGATTATCATTATAAGTGGTATTTGCTGGAAAATTTATAGTAACACTCAAAGGGGCGCCAGAAGAATAATTAATAGAATTATTATTTGTATGGTATTGCAAACTAAAATTATCAGCAATAAGATAACTCCAGTTAAACAATCCATAATAAGGAAAATTATACTCTATTCCAAGCAAAAAAGAAGTACCGGAAATATTTCTAGTCGTCTGGTTTATCAAGCTTCCAGAAGAATTATATATAAATAATGTGGCATTTCGAAGTTGATAGTTGTCTGTTGTGTTTACAGTTAAATTGACTGGAAGCTCATCAACTATTGCCCCTGGCAAGGGTGTAATTAATGTACCCGTTGGGGGAGAAGAATCAATAAACAAAACAGTCAGGTTGCTGCTGCATAATTGAGGCCCTTCCAAAACCCCATCATTTGGAGTGATGCAAGCGCTCCACTTGTCCCCTATAGAAGTTTCCTCAGCTACAATTAAATCTGTCCTGTTATTATACAGCTCTTTTATCTGCACAGCAGAAAGGCTTCTATTGTAAATCCTTACTTCATCAATCTTCCCATTAACCGGGTCCCTTAGCCCGCAGCCAGGGTCTGCACCAATATATAAGCTTTCTAAACTATTCCAAGGTATTCCAGAAGCAGAAGCAGTATTATTCAAAACACCATTTACATAAAGAGAAAGTGTTGCACCATCATAAGTTGCAGTCAAAAAAACCCACCTGTTTGTTAGCGCATTCCCTGTAGAATAGACATTATTGTTTGTAGCTGCATTTGAAGTTCCAAACCCAAAAGCGTATTTACCAGATTGAGGCTCATTCTCATTTCCTCCTATAGACAAAAGATAGCTTGACCAAGTAGAACACCCATATCCATGATAGACAAACATCTGTTGTGTTGTTCCAGTTACATAGGTCCAGGCAAAGACTGTAAAGTTTGCATTTCTTAACTTTAAAGCTTCAGTAGCAGATATGTTAAAATAATCGTTTGTAGCAAATTCATACGCTCCTTTTCTGTCATAACCTCCAGTAGAGTTCCAGGTAGGCTGATTAGCAGAAGTGCCCTGAGTTGCATTATGCCCATAACCAGAATAATCTTTTGTCCAGGATGAATTTGAGCCTCCTTCAAATGGCAGGTTTAATACCAAAATGGACCTTCCATCCAAATACCAGTTAATTATGTTTCTCACAGCAGTTCCATCCAAGTCAGTTGTAGATTGATTATATACAGTTATGTTCTCATCTGTTCCATTTGTCCCAAAAGTAGAGTTTATTTTTGGAGTTGTATGGTTGGGAGCAGCATTATAATTATAAGTTATGTTCAAATATGGCCGCTCTCCTGCTGTATCATGCTCTTTTGAATAGAATGTGTCTGCACCATCACTAGACCCTGTGTTTTCTGTTGAATTAAGAACAATTGAAACATTCTCATATCCTGCTGCAAAATCCCTTTGTACTGCTTTAGTAATATTCCAGCACACCCAGTTATTATTCCCAGGGTTTGTTGTCTTATAATCTTCCATAGTCCTATTACAGCTGGTGCCACTCAAAGTAGTTCCGCAAGGCTGGTTTGCCCACGTAATGTTTGTGTGATATCCCTGCCCTGTTGCATCTCCGCCATCTAGCTCTCCTTCACTCCAATTATAAGCTCTTACATGCAAAGCAGTTATCCCATTTGTCCCGCCGTCAGAATAAAGAAAAAGACAAAGCTGTGCATCATAAATTGTAGCATCGCTGGGAAGTGCACTAATGTTAAACATTATATACGACCTCTGTATTCTGTCAGTACGGCTTCTTACATTTAAGTCAGTGCTTGCGCCATAATTAAGATTTGTGTATCCGCTTCTGCTGTATATATAAGCATCATTCAAGTTATCGCTATCAGGCGTTTGATATTGTGATGTGACTGTGGGGTCTAAAACAACATGTCTTCCTGTAAAATTTCTAATTTCAATTTCAACTTCTTTCTCAGATATCTTCCTGCTCTGGACAATTATGCCGCTTTCATCGCAAAAAGTTTCCTCGGAAACAGCATCCTGCTCTCTCAAGCAAGTTCTGTTGTACAAATCTGAAAAATCTATAACCACTTCATCAATTAACAAAGTATCTCTATCAATAACTGAAATATTCATGCTGGAATTTACTTTCAGAACAATTGCCTGCAATCCAAAAATACTATCAAATTCATGAGCCCATTTGTACTCTCCAAGCCCTTTTTTTATAATAGTATTGAAATTCATGCTAGGAGGAATTTCTTTTCTTTTTCCAGAAATAATTGCTTCTGCCTCCAGGTTAATATTTTTTCCATTCCAGCTAACTTCCAGGTTTTTTTCTTTTTCTTTAGTAAAATTAACAACTTCTGTAAACGGCTTATATTCTCCATTAGAATTTTTTATATTGGGGCTTCCAGAATGCACACTTCTTACACAAAGCCCATTTGAGCAGCTATCAGACCATCCGGGCCCATAATTTCTAAACAAAGTTTCACTGCTTCCTTCCTTTGTTTCATTTTCAAATACCTCGAAATAATACTCTTTTTTTCCCAATCCCCTCCAAAGCTGAACAGTATAATTTCCAGTCTCCTGAGGCTTAAATATAAAAAAGTCATTTGTTCCAACCCTTACTAAAGAAGTCGAGGGAGTAATTATCTTTAGCTTATAGTCTCCTAAATTCTCCATATTCAATTTAATTTCTTCTCCCAAAAGGTATTCTTTCTTGTCCATTATTGCAGAGCTAAACAAAGGCAATACAAGTACGAACAATGCTGCAATTGCCACTATTGCAACAATTCCAATGGCCCCTATTTTAGCCATGCTTTTTTTACTTATCATTTTCAACCTCCTTTTTTATTCTCTTAACTGCTTCTTCAACAGCATGGCTCCTATTTCTAAACTTCCCAGAATTGACTAACTCATCAAGAACTTTCAGTGTTTCTTTATCAAAAGTAAAGCTTGCCCTTTCTTTCATTTATCCCTCTTTTTTTCTGTATCTTTTACCCCTTACCCCTGTCTTTATTAACTCAGATTAACCTACTTTATAAATATTACTTAATATTATAAAGTATTACTAAGTAATACTATTAAATTAGGGTATATAAAGCTTTGTAAAGACAAAAAATCCAAAAAATAAATCGATTAAAAGTCCTAACCACTTCAAAACAATTTTACATCTATGTAATAGATAAAGAGAATCTGCATTTCTAAAAAAATAGAACAGCAAATCTTAAATACCGGCTTGATTTAGAATAATCATGCCAAAAAAAGCAAAAAAAGAATTTCAGGAAATTAAAGAAGCCTTTAATCCCGAAGAAAAATTCAGCAGCATCCTAGAGCCTGAAACTAAAAAAGAAAAAAAGCCAAATTCCCTAGGCATAAAGATAATCGGGGGAATCTGTTTCTTTGCCGCAATAGTCTATTTTCTAACCGGGATAATACTTCTGTACAATAAAGACCTCCTTTCTCCTCTTCCGAATTTTAATTTCACAGCAGGATTTGAAGGAGTTTATTATGTTATTTCAGCAGTTGTTTTTATTTTTGCAGTTATTTATGCTATTATTGGCTACGGGCTTTTAAAAAGAAAGAGGTCTGCAGCATTAGCCCTTATTATAATCTGCTTGTTAAATGTGCTTGCAAGCCTAGTTTCAGTGATTCAGGGTAATTTTGTAAGCCTTTTGAATCTTTCTTTCAACCTTATTATCGGGGGGTATGTTTTTTACGCACTAAGAAAAAGCAAAGCTAGCCAAATATCCTAAAAAAAGAGCCAGCTTCTTTTTCTTTTCCAACCAAGGAAATTTTCTTTGTAGCAGGAAGGTAAATGCCATAATAATAATATTTTTTATCTTCCCTCAAAAGCTCAGGCTCTGAAATATCCCACTCTTCCCATCCTTCTTCAAAAACATAAATGCTTAAATTGCCTTCGGATTTATTCTGCCTGAATTCAAGGTACACTTTTTCTATGTCTTCATCTTCTAAGCTGCTCTCAAAAGAATAATAATTTGCATCTCCATCAATTCCCTCACCTTCATATTCTTTAAAATCAAACTCGACATTCTCAATTAGCTTTTTGGGAAATACAGCTATTTTTACTACTTTGCCATTAGCAGGCTCAAAAACAAGGGGCTTTTCTGGCTGGATTCTTGAATAAACTTTCCTCTTTATCTCCCTAAGTTTTATTCCCTCATCAAAGCTCAAAAAAGAAAAAAACCTGCTTACAACAATTTTATCTTCTCCAACAGGCAAGTTCCCAAGTTCTGTTTTAAAAGTATATCTTGCAGGGAAAAACAACACATCCGGAGCCTTTACTTTATACTCCCTAACAATCTCTTTCCCGCTTACATTCCAGGAAATAACCTTGTGTGTTTCGCTGTACTCTTCTACTTTTCCATCTGTCTCAATTATCTCGAATTCTTTTGGAATATACTCCTTAAACTCCATCCCTTCCACATAATGTGAAAGGTTAAGGCTTATTTTCATTGTAACATTCTGTCCTCTTTTAATGAATTTTCCGCATTTGTCACAAGCAAAAACCCTATTGAATTTAAAATCCCTTAAAACAGCAAACTCTAAACTTTCAGTAAACTCCCTTTTTCCATCACTTGCAACTATCTTTAAATAATTCATTCCAAAATCACCTAAAATATTGCCAGAATAATTAGAGGAGTTGCACAGTTCTACCCTAGTTTTATTTTTCTCAATCCAAATTTTCGTAAATGGCTCTGCGAAATTTGCCTCAAGCAGGAACTTAGAATCGTTGCTTAAAAAAACCTTGCTCCAGTTATTAACTTTAATTGCTTTTTCTAGATAAAGTGTAGGAAAAACATCATATCCCTCTCCGCTAATTTTTAAAGAAACTTCTTTTGCAAAATAGCCCGTTTCATTATCAAAGATTTCTGAATATATCTGTTTGCCTTTTACCCAAGAAAATCCAGGTATAGCCTCTGCGTCACAACAGAACTTATTTTCATCAGGGCTGACTTGACAGGAAGTAAAATTAATCCTCGACTCATACACCTTAACGCCCATCCACTGAGGCTCTAAACCATTTCCTACAACTTGTCCGCATGCAAATCCTGCATCAACAATTTCAGAAAAAAACAAGAAAGAAAAAATTCCAATTAGGAAAGCCATTACTAAAATTTTAATTCTCTTTTTTCGTTTATTGTTTATTCTTGATTCCATGTTCCTGATGAAGTTACAGAGGCTTCATATCCCTCTTCTAAATTGATGTTGAAATTCTTTCCAATATATGGCGCCCAAGGAAACTCTGAAGGCACTAATCCCTCTGATTTCTGCGTGGAAGGATTCCACCTAGAGACAGCATCTGCATTAGTTATGCTTTGAATTAAGTCCTGGGCGTCTATTAAAGATGTATTAGCCCACATTGCAATCCAGTTTTTAGCAAAAGAAGTGGAGTTTTTATTTAAGCTTATTGTTTTATTTTCATAAACCACTCCAACCCCGCTCCAGTTGATTGCAGAAGGGGCAGAGCTATTAATGTATGCTTCATAGCCTCTTCCTCGCTCTAACTCAAAATTACATGCCTCGTCAGTGCACTCAAAAGACTGCGGGCATAAGTAAGGCGTGCAGGAAACCCGTTTTTGTATAGTCTCATTCCAGTAAGCAAATGCAGTGGCATTTCTTATCTCTCTGAGAGTATTATTGGCATTAGAAAGATAAGAAAAGTTAGTAGGAAATCCTATCCAGTTTCTAGTGTTTCCATTATGCCCCAGCTCATAAACATGCGCCCCAAAATACCAGGTTGTAGAATTCTGCCCAGTTGGATTCCACGAATCAATTCTATAAAATCTTCTCTTGTTTCCTGCAAAAGTAGTATCTGTATAGTTCAGGCTTATAGTTGTATTTAAATAAATGAATTCTCCGCTTAAACTTTCGTTATAATAAATCTTATAAGCTATCGAATGATTGCTTGAATTCCAAAAGATTGTTAAGTTGCCGGTTCCATCATTTTTATTCTGTATTGCATTAAAATAACTTAGATTAACTGCATCTGGGAATAAGAAAGCGGCAAATCTCGCGCTTCCGCTAGTTACTAAATTGCCAAAAGTGTCATTGCATCTTACATACCAAGTATGATATCCATCGTCTCCAACATTCTGGCTTGAGAAATTAAGTGTGGCATTTACTTGTATAAGGCTGATTGTCTGTAAACTCGCTCCGCTCCAGTTTCCCCATAGCTCGCACTCACCAAAAGACCCGTCATTGATAGAGAAATTAAATTGTGGAATATCAAAAGAAGAAAAGTTCTCTTCAATAGGATACAAAAGAGTTATGTTTGGGAGCACAATGGTTATATTAACTCTCGCAGAAGTTACGCTCACATTTTCCTCCCTTGTTAAATTTGCAAATGCAAAAAACTCATAAGTTCCTGCCCCAGTAACATTTACAAAAAATACAACTTCTTGGCTTTGGCTTTTATTCAGGCTAATAGTTATTGGATTTTCATCAGTGAAAAATGGCAATGCTCCATAAGTGGTGTTTACTATTCCTTTTAATAAACTATATTCTTCATCTTCTCCAAAGCTCACAAAATTATTTTGGTTGAACATTAGCTGGTATGTTTGATTTATCCATTGGGGGGTTCTTACGACATTAGAGATTGTTAATTCATCGATAGCCCCATTAAAGTAATTGCCGCTCCATGCCTGATGATACCCTATCGCAGTCCCAGATAACCCGGTTAATGGAGCCACAGGCGTTCCTGCCTGGTTTACACCCCCACCTGAAGAAAGCTGTCCGTCAATATAGACAGTCAAATTAGGATAAGTTACTGTCTCTCCAGAAGTTGAATTAAATACCCCCACAACATAATGCCAGTTTCCATCATCTACTCTTGTAGCCCCATAAGAGCCTATCCAAACAGCATCTCTGTCAACTCCAAAACCAGGAACCCCATCTGAAGCTCCAGAACATCCTGCTCCACCACATGGAGGACGGATAGCCAAAGTCAGGCTATACCCTGCGCCGCTCCCTCTGTCCTGCACAATTGTTCCTGTTGTAGTACTTGTCCTAATAAGCGCCGCAATAGTATACTGAGTAACACTGTCCTGCAAATAATTAGTGCTGATGTAATCATTAGTAGCTAAGTTGTCTGCAGACCCCACTAATCCAGCAATCTTCTCATCATTATCATATCCTGAAGGAGTCCCGTTATTCCCATTAAGGCTAGAATCATATCTCGTCCCAGTACTGCCTTCTGACAGATGCAAAACCATCTTGTAATTGCTTTTCCATACGCCCGTTTTGTTTTGTGCAGAGGAAGCTGCAGAATTATTATAATATACACAAAGAGTATTTTTGCCACTTACCAAACTAGGAATTCTAACCCATACATTTGCATTTTTAGGAGTATAATTTTCAATTTCATAATCCATTAACCCACCCCCTTGAACGTTGCAACTTCCATTAATAAACCTCAAATCTGAAAAGTCTGTTTTCATGCTTTCATTATAAGTGATGTTCAGATAAGCTGGAAAATCTACTAAAGTCGTTGCTGCAGTATTAGTGATATTTATTTCTTTCCTATATCTCCAAGAATCATTCCACCAGTTTGCAGGATCCAAAGTAACATTTATGTCTCCGCAGTCAACAACACTGCAGCTTACATTGACTGTAAAATTAAAATAGCCAGAGCGAGTTACATTTATTTCAGATGTAGGATAAAATAAAATTGCCTGTATTGTTGGGTAAGAAATAGCAAAAGAAATTGCTTCTGTTGCATTGACATTATTCATAGAATCATTGCACCAAAATCTTGCAATGTATGCCCCTTCTTGCATAGAAATGTTAGTATAATTAAAATAAGTTGTGTTCCTCTGAGTCATTGTATAGTTAGTTACCCAATTATCCAATGTAAATTTGCAGTAAGATAAATCCTCATTTGCTGAAATATTAAAAGTAAGAGCTTCTGGATAATAAGTAGTATTTAAAGGGGATTCTATTGAGATTCTTGGAGGAGTGGTATCAACAGTGAATGCCTGATAGTCAAATCCTAGCCCTTCTCCAGAATCATTTGCGTAAATAAAAAGAGTGTTTGCCCCTTCAACAGAAGTTATACCAGTTATATTCTGGCTGCAATCAGCGGTTATATTTGGAGCCCCGTTTAGAGAATACCAGCAGCTGTCCAAGTCAGTATCCTTCGCGCTAAAATTTATCTCAGTTACATTAAAAGGATAGGTGATATTTGCAGGATAATAAATTATAACCTTTGGAAGCTCTGTATTTACAGAAAAAGCAATTGACAATGAACTTAGATGCCCTGCACTATCATTTGCATAAATCCCCCACAGATGCGCTCCGTCACTTGCATTCTGCTCAGTTATATTCTGTCCGCAAGTTATACTCTGATTAGTTTCTCCAGAATCATTGCTCCACCAGCAACTATCCAAAGTAATATCATATGCAGAATAATTCATATCACTTACATTATATGAATAAGTCCTGTTAGTGGGGTAGAAAATAAATAAAGAAGGATAAACATTATCCAGCCTTAAAAACCTGGTTTCAGTGTAATTTCTGTTGTTTGCTTTGTCAGTTATAGTTACATTATATCTATAAAGCGAGTCTGGAAGACCAGTCCAGTTTATCTGATAAACCGGAGTAAAATAAGCAGTTGTATTAACTTGCCCAGTATCATTATAAAGTCTAAAAGTCACATTAGCAAAATTAGTGTCATTAAAAGTAACATTTACATAAATCCAGTTTCTTGAAAAATTAGTGTAAGTGTTTTCTGTTCCATCACCATAACTAATCAAAGGATTTATTGTATCTATAGTAATAGTATTGTTCTCTGTAAGGATAGAATGTCCTGCTAAATCAAATGCCTTGTAAAACCAAGAAAATACTCCCTCGTACAAGAATTGGTAGATTATTCCGAGAGTTATTTGTGTTCCAGACAAGGTTTTAGTTGTTTCATTAACTAAGCTGCCAGTGGAATTATAAACAAAAAGAGTCGCATTTTTTAGCCCAATTGCATCAGTAAGATTTACAGTCAGATTCTGTGAAGTTTGGTTCGTATAAGTGTTATTCAAAGGAGTATTCAGGGTAGCATTTGGCCCAAGAGCATCAACAACAAAGGACACGCGCTCTGTATTGTTAACATTACTAGCCAGGTCGCTGCAATAAAATTTAGCAGTATATCCCTTATCACCAATAGAATCATTAGTGAATATAAAATAAGTGGAATTGACCTGAGTCATAGTATAGTTAGTTAGCCACTCATTTAAAGTAAATTTGCAGGAAGAGAGGTTCTCATTAGAGGTTACATTAAAATAAATAATTGAAGAATTATATGTTTGATTCAAAGGAGAAGTTATGTTTATTAATGGAGCAGAAGTGTCAATAGTAACATTCCATAAATTAGTTCTGTTCCCTATGCTCAAATTGCTTGTTAAGTTTGCATACGCATAAAATACATGAGTTCCAGTGCCTGTTGCATTAACAAAAAACACTATTTCTTGGCTTTGGCCTTTAGTTAAAGTAATATTTCTAGGGTTACTCTCATTAGTATAAAAAGGCGTTGCCCCTATAACTGTAGAGACCAAGCCAGATTTCATGCCTAATTCCTCTCCTCCAAAACTATAAACAGGGTCAGTTGCAGAATATTTCCTAACTCTAATGTTATCAAAAGTAGCATTGTTTCCATAGTGGTTTTGTAAAGAGATTTCCCCGGTATTTTGATAAGGAGAAGTGGAATCTGTACATTGTCTTGAAGTTCCAAGAGAAGTAAGCGTAATGTTAAAGATATATCCAGTAACTGTTATCTTAAGGTCTATCCATTGGTCATGTGGGACTCCTCCTCCAACAGCAGTACAAGCTCCTCCGTTTAAGAAGTTCCAGCCTGAATAAGGCGGCTCTAAATGAGAAATTCCTTCTGCAGTTCTTGCATCCATTCTTGACTTGTAGCCTACATTAGTTACATTGTTGCCCCTAAATCCCACTTCCCCAATACCTGCAACTGTAGCAGAGGCATAAGCAAGCTTTATTCTTCCCTCAATAGTGCCATTTCCAAAAGTGCTGTATGTGGCCTTTGATCCAAGAACAGTGTGTCCATATGTTCCGCTTGTTGTTCCCCCACCGCAAACTAAAGTCCCATCTTCAATTCTTGGATAAACTCCAGAAGCTTTTTCAACAGTCCATTTGCTCAAGTCTCCGCTGAAATCATCATAAAAATCAAAAGTTGCTGTCCCATTTGAAAGGCTTTCTGCGCCATTGTTATCATAGTACATAAAGATAGTGGTATTTCCACTTGCCTGTAAACTTGGAACTTTAACCCATATCCTGGAATTTAGTCCAGAAAGGTTGCAGTCTTCAATCCAGTAACTAATTAAACTTCCGCTAGCATTTGTAAATCTTATATCCTTGCAAGTAAGGTTTAATTTTCCCTGACTATAAAGAGGAGTTAAATTAGTAGATATCAACACCTGGAAGTCATTTAAAGAAGTCCCTGTTCCAGAAACATTTATAGATTTTCTATATTTCCAGTTGCTGTCCCACCATCCTTCAGGATCTAAACTTACATTTATCTCACCGCAATATCCCGCCAGGCAGCTTACATTAACTGTAACATTAAAAAATCTGTTTTGAGCTACAGAAACATCTCCGAAAGGATATAAAAGAGTTAAGCCAACTTGCTCTCTTTCGTAATACAAAGTAAAATTAGTATTATTCCAGGCACAATTACTCGAATTATCACAAACCAAATAGTTCCAGGAATAAGTGTTATAGTAAGGAAGCTGAACTGAAATATTAGTAAAATTAGAAAAGCCAGATATACTCCTAACAGTCACGTTTATTGCGCTCCCTGTTGAATTCCAAATATAAAGGGTTGCGTTTGAAAGCCCGTTTATTTCACTAAAATTAGAAGCAAAACTCACCGTAGCATTTGAAACCGCAGTATTGTTTCCAGGAAAGATTAAATTAACTTGAGGCCCGAGGGTATCTATAGTAATGGTATTATTCTCGCTAAAAACCGTATGCCCTGTTATATCCAATACCCTATAAAACCACTTAAACACCCCATCATATAAGAATTCATAGATTATTCCAAGAGTTATTTGTGTTCCAGATAAAGTTTTTGTTGTCTGGTTCACAAGATTGTTTGTTGAATTATAAACAAATAAGGTGGCATTGCTAAGCTGTATATTATCAGTCAAGTTGACAGTTAAATTTTGAGTGGAATTAGTTTTAAGAGTATTATTTTCAGGAGTGTTAAGAGTAGCAGTAGGATTATCAGTATCTAAGGTTATTCTCCTGGTAGCGGTAGTATTTACCTTTCCAATTATGTCAGCAACAGTAACATTATAGTAATAAGTGCCATCAACAAGGTTGGTGAAATTAATAGCATAATCTTGTGTGAAGTAGGTAGTTATATTTTTAACTCCAGTAGAATTATGCAAAGTAAAAGTAATGTTGGCAAAATTATCTTCTGTAACACTCACATTAATATAAATCCAACTTCTGCTCTTGTTTGCATAATCGTCTTCTGTGCCATAACCATAATCAATTAAAGGATAGGTTGTATCTAAAGTTATTGTTCTTGTTTGAGTAGTATTTTCATTGCTTGCCAAATCAACAACAGTGACATTATAATAATAAGTTCCGTCAGGAAGATCAGTCCAGTTAGTCTCTCTTTCATCTTCATTGTAATAATCCCTGTAAACCAATCCAGTAGTGTTATGCAATACAAAAGTTATATTTGCCTCATTAGTTTCATTTACAGTCACATTTACATAAACATTAGACTGGGACAAGTTTGCAAAATCCTCTTCAACACCATCTGAATAATTAATGAAAGGATTTACAGTATCGATTGTTATTGTGTTGTTCTGCGAAAATGCCGAATTTCCAGTTATGTCAAAAGCCTTGTAAAACCATCTAAATATTCCATCATATAAGAATTCATAGATTATT
>Ga0105100_10001767_pt1 | contig 12650 bp, 10 predicted proteins | sample PPLLak12cMay2015_2_FD_87033 | JGI IMG/M metagenome (GOLD analysis project Ga0105100, IMG submission 87033) | Freshwater sediment microbial communities from Prairie Pothole Lake near Jamestown, North Dakota, USA - PPLs Lake P8 Core (1) Depth... | ecosystem: Environmental > Aquatic > Freshwater >... | reverse complement strand
TCTGGGATTTGATGTGAGGGGCTCTGTGAGTGGGATTGTTCAATGCCGCCGAGCGTCGTCATTAGGGAGTTTTGCTGTGGGCCGACCAGCGTGCACAACGGCATCACTGTGGCCAGCATCATGGCTGTGACCACTATTCGCAAGCACAGGGCTCTCGGCGAGAGAAACTGCTGCACCTTCTATTCTCCAAAGACCTCCGGTCGGAGGCATTTCGCTATCATCTCAACGGCTTGCCCCAGCCGTGGACCCAGGCGAGACACAAGGCCGCCATCAATCACATAGATTCGCCCATTGGCGACAGCAGGGACCGTCGGGTATTTGCTCCAGTAGGATAGCGCCTGGACTCGCTGTTCAGCCAAATCGCCACCGATCATGTCGGGCTCGATGATGACGTCAGGCGCCGAGGCAATAACCTGTTCGCCGCCGATGGGCGGGTACACGTGGAGAGTCGGGCCAATGGCATTCTCGCCGCCGGCCAACTCGATCATTTCGTTGATGAAAGTACTCCGGCCGGCAACGCGGAGCGGATCGCGCTGAACGACCCAAAGCACGCTGACTCGATCGCGGCCCGCCATCGCCTCTCGGACGGCGGCTATCATCGTCTGGATGCTGCCGAGCACCTGGCCGGCCTGCTGTGTTCTGCCTGTTGCAGCCGCCACGGCAGGCATTGCCGTGAAGAGGTCGCCGACAGTCGACGTGTCAAGTGACAGGCATCGGTAGCCCATGCGGGTGAGTCGCTCCGCCAAGCTGCGGTGTTGCTCGAAATCCAGAGTTACAACGAGGTCGGGCTTGAGCGCGATCACCGCCTCGATATTGGGCTGCCAGTATGTGCCTACGGCGTTCTTTTGGGTCGCGGCGGGAGGATAGTCACTGTCCTGTGTGACGCCGACGACGTTCTCCTCCAACTCGAGCGAAAAGAGGATCTCCGTAAGACTGGGCGCCATGGAAACAATCCGGGCGGGCGCCTGCGAAGGTTGTCTCTCGAGTGCCGCGCCGGCGTGCTGTGGCGGGAGCAGAATGCATCCCAGGCCGATCCAGGCGGCAAAGGCGACTAACAGGATCCACCACTTCTTCATCAGGTCCTCTTGAACTGTTTCTCCAACTCGCTGATCGAGAATTTGATTGTCGTCGGGCGGCCGTGAGGGCATCGACTGGTTGATTCATACTGCTGGCGGTCGGCGAGCAACTGCCGGATCTCCACATCGGTAAGCCGCTGGCCCGCCTTGATGGCTGCTTTGCAGGCGGTCATGTTGAGGACCTCGTTGAGAAGGTCTTCCCCGTGGAGTACACCTCGCTTCTCGACAAGAAGGTCGATCAGGTCCTGAACGAATTCGACGGGCGGTATGCCTCCGAGGCGAGCGGGGAAGGCCTGGACCGCGTACGTGCGGGGGCCGAACGGCACAAGCTCGATGCCCAGTCGTGTGATCAACTCCGCATTGCCCTCCACAGCAGCGGCTTGCGCATCGGTGACCTGAAAGCTCTCGGGCAGCAGCAGCCGCTGTGACTCGAGGCGGTCGCGCTGGACCCGCTGACGCAGGGTCTCGTACAGCATGCGCTCGTGCAAGGCGTGCTGGTCAATGATGACAAAGCCGTCCTCCGTCTGCTCGACGATATAGCTGTCATGGATTTGGAGGTACCTGGGCCCGTCCATTTCCATGGGAGGCGGGACCGACGATGGTAGTGATGAGGTACCGGGACTGAATTCTCTCGACCGGCGGACAGAGCCGGGAGATGCTGCATCCGTTCGAAAATCGAGCCGTTGCTGCACGTCCGCCGGACGGTGTCGCTTGAAGAACTCGGCCATCGCATCGGCAATTTCCTGCCGCCTCGATTGCCGATCCGCGGGATCGTTGCCTGTCGCCGGCTCGCTGCTCGGAATCGTCGCGGGCACGTGCAGGTCTGTGCCCAGGAGCGTCTCACGAAGCGTCCCCAGAACCTGGGAGTGAACCAGATTGGCATTGTAGAATCGGGCCTCGATCTTCGTCGGATGCACATTGACGTCGTAGTCGGTGCTCGGCATCTCGATGAACAGGAAGACGACCGGGAACCGGTTGGGGTCGAGCATTCCTCGGTAGGCTTCCTTGATGGCGTGGGAGATGAACTTGTCGCGGATATAACGGCCGTTCAGAAAAGTGTACTGGAACTGGCCGCTCGTTCGCGAGAGACTCGGCCGGCCTAATAGAGCGCTAATGCGAATGCCCCGCTCGTTGGTCTGCGCTTCGATGAGGCCATCGCCGGACTCGGCACCGAGCATCGGAAAGAGGCGGGCGATTCGCTGCCTGGGCGTCTGCTGCTCGGTCAGCCGGTGAAGCTCCCGGTTGTTGTGGCTGAGCGTCAAGGCGACCTCCATCCGCCCCAGCGCGATGCGTATGAAATGCTCGCTGATGTATCCCAATTCGGTATTGGCTGTCCGCAGGAACTTGCGCCGGGCCGGCGTCTTGTAGAAGATGTCCCTAACCTGAATCGTGGTGCCGAAGTCGCCGCTGCACGGGCTGACGGGTCTCTTGTCTCCGCAGTCGATCTCGATGCAATGGGCCTGGTCCGACTCCCGCGTTCGACTAACCGCCCGCACCTGGGCGATAGAGGCGACACTGGCCAATGCTTCGCCGCGAAAGCCGAGTGTCGATATGCCTTGAAGATCGTCGACTTGCCTGATCTTACTTGTCGCGTGGGACTCGAAGGCAGCATCCAGATCCTCGGCATCCATTCCACTGCCATTGTCTGTAACGCTGATGAGCTTGCGGCCGCCGTCCTCTACGGCCACCAAAATCTGCGTTGCTCCCGCATCGATACTGTTCTCCATCAGCTCCTTGACGACACTGGCCGGTCGCTCGATCACCTCACCGGCGGCGATCATGTTGACCATGTTCTGATCGAGACGAACTATCTTGCCCATGAGCTTGACCTACTTCTCCATGCAGCCCTGCATCCCATCGCGCGACTGTGCACAGGCTCAGATCAGCGTCGAGGTGGCATCGAGCCACCCGGCTCTGCAGAGATCCTTTTGATCGGAGACTGTGATGTCGGCGTACCCGGCATACAGCGCTCTTTACGCCGAGTCCTGGGAAACGTTCACGTGGCCAGGAGACTGCGACCGGTCATCTCTGGCGGCTGGGGCAATCCCATGATTTCCAGCAGCGTCGGAGCGATGTCGGCCAGCGTTCCGCCCTCACGCAGCTTCTTGCCCTCATAACGATCATCGAAGATGACCAGCGGCACATCTCCGACCGTATGAGCGGTGTGGGGGTTCTCCGGCGAACCATCGATCATCTTCTCGAAGTTGCCATGGTCGGCTGTGACGATCGCTGCGCCGCCCATGCTCTTGACCTTGTCGAGAATCTTGCCGACGCACTGATCGACGGTTTCGGCCGCTTTGATTGCTGCCGCCAGGTCGCCCGTGTGGCCCACCATGTCGGGATTGGCGAAGTTGATCACCATGACGTCGTACTTGTCGGACTCCAGTCGTTCGAGAACGACATTGGCCACCTCATAGGCGCTCATCTCGGGCTTGAGGTCGTACGTGCGAACTCTGGGGGACGGGACAATCTGCCGGTCCTCGCCCTTGAATGGTTTCTCCGTGTAGTCGTTGAAGAAAAACGTCACGTGAGCATACTTCTCCGTTTCGGCGCAACGGAACTGCTTGATGCCCAGCGAACCCCAATATGCACCAAGAATGTTCCTCATCTTCGGTGGCTTCGGGAATGCCACGGGGGCCGGGATCGTCGCATCGTACTCCGTCATGCAGACAAAATACACGTCCGCCCGGGTGGTCCGTGGGAACTCCTTGAAGTCCGGGTCCACAAACGCTCGCGTGATCTCGCGAGGTCGATCGCCGCGGAAGTTGAAAAACGCAATGCCGTCGCCGTCAGAGATCGTTGCCAGTGGCTCGTTGTCCTGGTTGACGATGGCCGTCGGCTCGATGAACTCGTCCGTCACGTCCTTCTCGTAGCTGCTCCGGACTGCCTCGCCTGCACTGTGTGCCTTGAGACCCTTGCCAAACCTCAGGCACTCGTAGGCCTTCTGGACACGGTCCCACCGGCTGTCGCGGTCCATTGCGTAGAACCGGCCCATCACGCTGGCAATTCGCCCGACCCCGATTTCAGTGGCCTTCTTCTCCACGTCGGCGATGTATGCGATTCCGCTGTCCGGCGGGGAGTCTCGTCCATCCGTGAAAGCGTGGATGAATACGTTGGTCAGATCGTTGCGTTTCGCCAACTCGAGCAGGCCATACAGATGTTCGAGGCGAGAATGAACACCGATGTCGCTGCACAGGCCCATGATGTGCATCTTGCCATTGTGCTCCTTGACGAACCGGACAAGATTCAGAAACTCCTTGTTTTCGAAGAATGACCCCTCGCGGATGGTATGGGTGATGCGAACGGATTCCTGCGGGACGATTCGCCCGGCCCCGATATTCTGGTGGCCTACTTCGCTGTTGCCCATCGTGCCGTCAGGAAGTCCGACGTACGCGCCGTACGTGTGGATGAGGCAGTTGGGATACTCTGCCATCAGCATGTCATCCACGGGCACGTGAGCCCGCTTGATCGAGTTGTATGCGTCTTCATTCGGGTCGGGGTTATGACCCCAGCCGTCGCGTATGATGAGAACACACGGTCTTTTCTTCAGTCCGGCTGTCTCTTTGGCCATGTAGAATGCGCCTTTCAATCACAAGTACAGAAACGATGTGCAGTGCAGTCCTGTCAGACGGCCTATCCCAAAAGATTTCATATCATACAGGGGGCGGGTGGACCTGTCAAATCTTTAGCGGTCGAGTGACCACGTCAAACGGGGCCTTTCACAACGCAGCCCAACCCTGTATAATCCGTCGCAGGCAAGGAGTGCGACCGCAGACGCGCGGGCGTCCGGGCCTCGTTTCCGAGCTGGAAAGGACGCCGTGTGTTTGGGGCAACAAAGAACGCAATCCTCTTCTCACAGAGCTTTGTGCTCCTGGCGTTGAGTCTGTGCCTTGGGTGCGCGCCGCGGCAGGCGCCGATGGACATGTACCTTGATGCCGTCATGCTCGGCGAACTGGGTCAGAATGAGCTTGCGGTCAAGAAACTCACCGCCGTCATTGCCGCGGACCCCGATTTCTCGTTGGCGTACTCGGAGTTGGGCAAGGCCTATCAGAAGCTGGGTGACCACAAGAAAGCGCTGGCTGTATTTCGCGAGGCGGCCAGGCTCGATCCCTGGTCGCCCGAGAACCAGATACAGCTTGCCACCGCGTGCAGCCAATTCGGCAATTACGCGGAAGCAGCCGCTGCTTATGCCAGGGCGGTCGAGCTCGACCCCAAGAACCTTGACGCCATGCTTGGTGCGGCTGAGTGCTATTTGAAAGCAGGGCAGCACCTGAAGTCCCTGGTGTATTGCGAGGAGGCCGAGCAGGCGGGGGAGAGAATCGGGGAGGTCCTCCGACTCCTGGCTCGGGTCTATGAGGGTCAGAAGGACTATGAACAGGCGATTCGGGTGTACAGACGTCTGTTGTCGTTGGAGAGTGATGATCGGGACGTGATGCTGGCCCTGGCGGTGGCTCACATGAAGGCGGGGCAGTACGAGAAGGCCAGGGGTGTGCTGATTTCCGTCACGCAGATGCAGCCGGAACACGCCATTGCGTTCAGGCACCTGGGCTATTGTTTTGTCAGGCTTGGCGACGTCGATCAGTCTATACAAATGTATCAGAAATCGATAGACTTGGACCCGGATGACTGGGAGGCCTGTCGGGGTTTGGGCGTGGCGTGCATGATCAAAGCTCGCCGTACGGGTGATGCTCGCCTGCAGGCCGAGGCCGTCAGCTTCTGGCGGCGCTCGTTGACTATCGCGCCGGACCAGCCGAAACACGAGATCCTGGAGCAACTGATCAGAGAACAGTCGAAATCAGAGAACCCGCTGAAGGGATTGGACTACTAAGTACATGGACATGGAAAGACAGGAACAAAACCCGGTCGCCTCAATCGGCCGGTCGTGCGGCTATGCTGCGTCGCTGCCTGACATCAAGGCGCACCTCATCTTCTGGCCCATGTGGTTGCTCGGCCTGGCCTTGGACCTGTGGTCAAAACGAGCGGTCTTTGCCTGGCTCTGGCCGAAGGGGACTGCGAGAATCATCGATGGGGTACTCACGTTTCAGCCGGCGCTGAATGACGGTGCCGCGTTCGGAATTGCGTCAGGCCGGTATGCATTCCTCGTGGGCGTGTCGATCCTGGCTCTGATCGTGATTCTGGGAGTGTTCTTCTTTGGCCGTGCGCAGCAGCGGATCGTTCAACTGGCGCTGGGGTTGTTCGCCGCCGGAGTCAGCGGCAACCTGTGGGACCGGCTGTTCAACCAGGGACGAGTCCGTGATTTCGTCGATGTGGTGTACTGGCCCGGCAGGCACTGGCACACGTTCAACGTCGCCGACTCAATGCTGGTGATCGCCGTCGGCCTGCTGATCCTGGCGACGCTGCTCACTGATTCGTCTTGTCGAACACGTGCTCAGCCACGTAAATAGGCGCCTCCATGGCTGCGCACAGCGCGATCGCATCGGACGGTCGCGAATCCACGCTGACCGTTCGCCCGTCGATGCTCAGGTGAATCTTGGCGTAGAAGGTATGATTGCGGAGGTCGTCGATCACGATGCGCTCGACCTTGGCGCCGAGGTTCTCAATGACGGTGGCCAGCAGGTCGTGGGTCATCGGGCGGGGCGGCTTGATCCCCTTCAATCGACGATCGATGGCGAAGATCTCCACGATGCCGATCACGATGGGGAAAGCTCGCGTGCCATGACGCTCCTTCAGGACGATGATCTGCTGATCGGAAGTCTCATTGATGATGATCCGTGACAGTTCAACTTCCACTTCCATTCCAGTCCCCCTTTTGTTTCTCAGCCGTTGAGTTCGGCGAGGTGTCTCTCCACGGCCTGCAATTGTTCCTGAAGTTGCGACAGCTTTTCTCTGGCTTGGGCGACCACCTGTGGCTTCGCCCGCGTCACAAAATTCTCGTTGTTCAATTTGCTCTCGACGGCCTTCTTGGCCTGCTCAATTTCCAGCTTTTGCTTTTGGAGTCGGGCGCGTTCCGCCTCGGGATCGATGACGTCGTGCAGGTAGACCTGCGTCTCTCCTACTATGGCGGCCGCGGCATTGTTCGGCTTGGGCGCATTCTCGGTGGCCTGGAAGTCGCTCAGGCCTGCTGACTGACAGACCAGGTGGCCGCAGGCACTGAGCGCATCGGCTGTGGCCCCGGGTGCGCTGGCCGAGGCGGTGAGCTTCTCGCCCGGCCCAATGTTGTACTGGCTCCGGATGTCTCGGATCGCCCGGACCGTCTCCTGAACAAGCTGAATCCGGGCTTCCGCCTGCTCGTCTCTTAAGGGGTCCATATTGCCCGGCCAGGGAGCGACCACCAGGGCTTTCGCGCCGTCGATCTGCACAAGCCCCTTCAAGCCCTTGGTCGGCGCCAGCTCGTTCAGACGCTGGTAGATACCTTCCGTGATGAACGGGATGAACGGATGAAGCAGACGCAGCGTACAGTCGAGCACGAAGGCCAGAACGTTCTGGACAATGGGCTTGCTCCGCTCATCCCTCATGCGGAACTTGGCCCACTCGAGATACCAGTCGCAGAAATCGTTCCAGAAGAAGCGATACAACTGGTTCAGCGGCTCGCTGAATCTGAAGCCGTCAAAAGATTCCGTGACTTCGCGTTGCGTGGCGGCCAGCCGCGAGAGAATCCACTTATCGGTGATGTCCATCTTCGCGGCGTCGAAGCCGTTCGGGTCGAGGCCTTCGATGTTCATCATGGCGAATCGCGACGCGTTCCACAGCTTGTTGCAGAAATTGCGACCGACGTCGAATTTGGGCGAGGTGTTGACCTTGCGGCCATCCGGGAGCGTCATCGGAACGACCGGCATGCGAATATCCTGCGTATCCGTGGTCATGCTGGCCAGCGTGAATCGCATCGCGTCGGCGCCGTGACTATTGATGGCGATGAGCGGGTCGATGCCGTTGCCGAGGCTCTTGGACATCTTGCGGCCTCGCCGTCCTGAATCATCGCGTGAATATAGACGTCGCTAAACGGGATATCGCCCACGCAGTACTGCCCCATCATCACCATGCGCGACACCCACAGCGTGATGATCTCCCTGGCCGTGCACAGCACATCCCCCGGATAGAACGTCTTGAGCTCGGGCGAATCGTCCGGCCACCCCAGCGTACTGAACGGCCACAATGCCGAGCTGAACCACGTATCAAGCACGTCATCGTCGCGCTTCCAGCCCTGCGCCTCCAGGGTTCTTTCGATCTCCTGGCGCCCCGGCGCAACGCATGCGAAAGCCCTCAAGCCTTCATCCGTGTCGCCTACGACCGCGTGAGCTTCTTCCGGCGTGCCCGGCAGTTGGTCGGTTAGGTTGCGAGTCTCGATGCTCTTGGACCAGACGGGAATGCGATGTCCCCACCAGAGTTGGCGGCTGATCGGCCAGTCGCGCAGGTTCTCCAGCCAGGTTTGATAGGTCTTTGCATATCGCTCGGGGATGAACCGGAGGCGCCCATCGAGTAAGGGCTTCAATGCTAATCCTGCCAGTGAATTGACCGGCACGTCGGTGCCTTCGATCATGCCTTGGCCGAACTTCTCGGCCAAGTGCTCGATTGGCTTCTTCACGGCGACATACCATTGATCGGACAGATACGGCTCAATCGGAACATGGCTTCGGTAACTGTGGCCGACCTCGTGAGCGTAGTCACGGACTTCCTCCAGGAGATTCTCCTGACGGAACCATTCGATCACGGCCTCGCGCGCCTCGAAGCGGTCCATGCCGATGAGACTCTCGACGTCCGGGTTCTTGATCTGTTCCCAGTCGGTCCAGCCATACTTGTCGCTGATCGAACCGTCGGGCGCCATCACGTTGATCACCGCCAGATTGTGCCGCTGACCGATGGCCCAGTCGTCCGGATCGTGAGCAGGCGTCACCTTCAAAAAGCCTGTCGAGAAACGGGCTTTCTCGTCCTCGCTCTCGGCGTTGGGCAGCACCACGTGCTCGTCGGCAATGATGGGGATGACGCGTCCGACAATCGGCAGGCAGACTTGTTTTCCCACGAGATACTTGGCCCGCGGATCGGAGGGATTCATGGCGACGGCGGTATCGCCGAGCATGGTCTCCGGGCGCGTGGTGGCGACAGTGACGTGCTCGATTCGCCGCCCATCAGTCTCCACGGGCTCGACGAGCGGGTACTTCAGGTACCAGAAGAAGCCTTGAATGGTCTGGTGTTCAACTTCGTCATCGGCCAAAACGGTCTGCGTAGCGGGGTCCCAGTTCACCAATCGCTTGCCGCGATAGATGAGCCCATCTTTGAAGAGCTTGAAGAATGCCGCCCGGACCGCTCTGGCGCAGACTTCGTCCATCGTGAATCGTGTGCGCTGCCAGTCACAGGAGCAGCCCATGGCCTTGAGTTGGCCGAGAATCGTCGCCTCGTACTCGTCCTTCCAGGCCTGGACGCGTCGGACGAACTCCTCTCGCTGAAAATCGGTGCGCTTCTTGCCTTCCTCGGCGAGGATACGTTTCTCCACGACGGTTTGCGTGGCGATGCCGGCGTGGTCCGTGCCGGGCATCCACAGGGTCTCGTATTGCTGCATTCGGCGCATCCGTATGAGGATGTCCTGTAGCGTGTTGTTCAGGGCATGGCCCAGGTGCAGAGGGGCTGTCACATTCGGCGGCGGAATCACGATCGTGAACGCGCCTCGCCGCCGATCACGGCGCAAAGGATCCGCGTGAAAGTAGTGATTCGACAGCCAGAATTCGTTGACCTGTTCCTCAACCGTTTTCGGGTCGTAAACCTTGGATAACTGCTCGGCCATCACGCATCCACATCAAAAAGCACCAAAAAAATTCCGGCAGACGGATGTCTGCCGGAACATATGTTACTCACTCACCACGGACGTGTAAAGAACCCGCTTGCCGGGCAACGGTCGTGCCACGTGTTCGCACGGACCGTTAGTCCAGGTTCATCGTCATGAGAAACTCGGCATTGCTCTTGGTCTTGGCCAGTCGGCTTTTGAGCAGCTCGACCGCCTCGACGGGGTTCAGGTCGCTCAGTACTCGGCGGAGCCGGTACACGAGCTCGAGCTCTTTCGGATCGAGCAGCAATTCCTCGCGTCGCGTTCCGCTTCGAGTGATCTCGATGGCCGGCCAGACTCGCCGGTCGACCAGTCGCCGGTCCAGGTGCAGTTCCATGTTGCCGGTCGCCTTGAACTCCTCAAAGATCACTTCGTCCATCTTGGAGCCGGTGTCGATCAGGGCGGTGGCGAAGATGCTCAGCGAACCACCTTCCTCGATCTTTCGAGCGGCGCCAAAGAACTTCTTGGGCATCTGCATGGCGCCGGCGTCGACACCGCCGGTCAGAATGCGGCCGGAGTGCGGCGTCTCATTGTTGTAGGCGCGAGCCAGACGCGTGATGGAGTCAAGCAAAATCACGACATCCGTGCCGTACTCGACCATGCGCTTGGCCTTCTCGATAACGATCTCGGCCACCTGGCAATGACGGGCGGCGGGCTCGTCGAACGTCGAGCTGATGACCTCGACGCTGTCGGCAGTCTTGCGCTCCATTTCCGTCACTTCCTCGGGTCGCTCGTCGATCAGCAGCACGATGAGCTTGACCTCGGGATGGTTCGTCGTGATGGCGTTGGCCATCTTCTGGAGAAGGATCGTCTTGCCGGTGCGCGGCGGGGCCACGATCAGACCTCTCTGACCCTTGCCCACGGGCGTTACCAGGTCGATGATTCGCATGTTCAGTTCATCCGGGGCCGTCTCCAGGATCAGACGCTGTTCCGGATGCAGTGGGGTCAGGTCACTGAAGACGATCTTGTCCGCCAGCAGGTCGGGGTTCTCGAAGTTGATCGCCTCCACACGCAGCAGGGCGAAGTACTTCTCCGAGTCCTTTGGCGGCCGAATCTGTCCGGAAACGATATTGCCGGTCCGCAGACCGAAGCGACGGATTTGCGACGGCGATACGTAAATATCATCCGACGAGGACAGATAGTTGTAATCGGGATTGCGCAGGAAGCCGTAGCCGTCGGGCAGGACTTCCAGAACGCCCTCGCCGTACATCAGGCCGTTCTGACGGATCCGCTCCTTGAGGATGCGGAAGATCAGATCCTGCTTCTTCAGGGCGCTGTATTCCGTGATGCCTTCCTTCTTGGCCATCTCGTGAAGCTCGGCCACGGTGAGCCTCTGCAGGTCCGTCAGGTACAGATTGCCTTTCTTGATGCGCTCGTACTTGGCGTGTGTGGACTCTTCGTCCGTGAGTTCCTCGACCGATACTGTCTCTCCGAGGTTCCCATCGTTGTCGTCACGCTCGACGTCTTGCTGTTGGACAGGCTCCAGGGTCTCCGTCTGCGTAGGGTCTGAGCCCTCCGGGGCCTCATCCGCCACGGTCACATCCGAAGGATCGGATTCTTCCATCTGGTCCTCGATGATGGCTCCATCGTCCGTGGGCTTCCTCTTGTGATTCCTCTTCTTCTTGGTTATTTTGGCCTTAGCCATGACTACTCCTTTTTTCGACTTACGCACACTTGGTTGTCACCCTTGCCCCTGTATGTGCAGGTGTGAGCCTGTCGCCACAGATGTGGGCAACGTGTCTGTCTCTTATGTGAACCATCTTCTCTTCGTGGTTCTGCGGGATTGAGGCGTTGACCTACGCCAGTACATGTGCGCCGCCCACATCGACGGCTGCAAGAAGCGCTACTTCCTGTCAAACCACAGTTTCTGACTCTACTTAGCTACATCAGAGAAGATTTCTTTGATTTGCCTGACTAACGTCGAGAAGTCAGAGTTGTTGTCTACAATACTATCGGCCCATCCGGCCTTTGTGTCCAGAGAAATCTGCGAATTTTCTCGAATTTCGATCTCTCTGTCATCCATCAGGCCCTTACGTCTGGCTCTCTCGACTCTCCGTTTCCGGTCGCACTTCACAAAGACTACTCGGTCACAGCGATCCGCCCATCCGACCTCGATCAGCAGAGGCATGTCCAGTACAATCGCTTTGGTGTGTCTGTCTGCATTGTACTGCGCAATCAACTGCCCGGTTCGCTGCAGCACGCGAGGATGAATCACCGTGTTCAATGCTGTTAGGCGCTCGGTGTCGGCGAAGACGACACTCGCCAGGCGCTTGCGGTCCACCTGGCCGCCAGTGTCCAGAATCTCAGGGCCAAAGCGCTGAACGAGTTCATCGCGGACCCTGTCTTCGTTGAGCAGTTCGTGGACAATCGCGTCGGCATCAATGACCGCGCAGCCCAGTTTTCCGAATTCCGCCTCGACGGTGCTTTTGCCGGAAGCAATGCCACCGATTATTCCGATCAGAGGCTTTTCCGTCGGATTGCCCACCCTTAAGCTGTCTGGCCCGCCCACTCCCGAAACTACGTCTATACACTACTGGCAGTCGCCGGCCTTGTCAAGCGATTATTGCAGGATTCTTGCACAATTTATTCAGGTCGGGTCGGGTTCATTTGAGCCTGCTTTTGATCGCCTGTACCTGATCATCGGGAACCTTGACGCCCAACGACTTGGCGACGTTAACGTGCTTCCAGGCCAGGTCGTACCTTTGGAGCCTGTAGTAGCCGCAGGCCAAACCGTGATGAGCGTCACCGATCTTAGGGTCCAGCGTCACGGCCTGAACGTAGGCCTTAACGGCCTGCTC
>Ga0105100_10001766_pt1 | contig 12652 bp, 9 predicted proteins | sample PPLLak12cMay2015_2_FD_87033 | JGI IMG/M metagenome (GOLD analysis project Ga0105100, IMG submission 87033) | Freshwater sediment microbial communities from Prairie Pothole Lake near Jamestown, North Dakota, USA - PPLs Lake P8 Core (1) Depth... | ecosystem: Environmental > Aquatic > Freshwater >... | reverse complement strand
CCCTGAATGTCAAAAAGGATATGCATTACATCCGATATGATCACATAGTCAAAGGTCTCATTCAGTTTCATATCCTCAGCATCCAGGGCAAAAAACTGCAGATCAGGGAACAATTGCCGGGCCTGTGCAACCATTTGCTCAGCAAAGTCAATTCCGACACCTGCAGATGGCTTTACGGCATTCAAAAGTTCACCGGTCCCGCAACCGATCTCCAGTACCTTTGAATGCTCAGGGATCATAAAGGCATATTGCTTTTCCAGGTATCGGTGATAATACCAGTTTTTCCTTTTGGTTTTTACCCGCTTACCGGCAACTGAATTATAAAATTCCCGTACTTTTTCCTTGGATGTCATGGGTAATGCTGACTTTAATAATTATGTTCCTCCATTGAACTGACAAACATAATTGATTTATCCTTATATTTATCCGCGTTAAATAAAAAAAAGAAATCCGTCTGATTATGGGCTCAAAAAAACCTGAGATTAAAAAGCATAAGGTTCCGACATCACAGAAGCATGCAGCAGGAAAGAAAGCCGGCAATACTGCTGCTGGCAAAAGATCGATCATCGAAATGCTCGATGACCATTTTAACAGGAATGCTACCCTGTACTTCATTATATGCCTTTTGCTGAATATTATCATCGGAATTTTTCTGTTTGATGTAAAAGTCAGTACCGGCGAGGATGATTCAGGATATATTGTTTCCGCAAAGCAGTTTCTTGAAGGCACGGGTTTCCCCGGCTGGCACGGGCCTTTTTATTCCATGTTCCTAGGATTGCTGATTGCCATATTCGGCGTAAAGCTGATCTTATTCAAGGTATTCTCTTTTTTATTCATCATCGGACATTTTGTTTTTTTCTACTATGCCTTCCGGAGACGAATATCATCAGCGATCCATGTTTTAACATCGCTGATCATATCCATTAACGCACAGATCCTTTATTTTGCCAGCCAGACCTATTCAGAAGCTCTCTTTTTATTGCTGCAGTCCCTGTTTTTCTTTGTATTTTTCAAGTTGGTTGATGCCGGTCCTGTTACCCTAAAAGATCAGATCCGGAACTGGAAAAACTGGCTATGGCTGGGATTTCTTATTTTCCTGATGACCATCACCCGTAACATTGGTATTGCTATAATCGGTGCTATCCTGCTGTTTTTCATGGTTGAAAAAAAGTATTGGGCAATGCTGACCACTATTATAGCCTATATGATCTTCAGGGTGCCCTTTAACCTGTATAAAAGGATTGTCTGGGATCTTAAAGGAGCTGAATTTTCAGGCCAGATGAATGAGATTTTGCTCAAGGATCCTTACAACAGCACCATGGGTACCGAAGACCTTGCGGGTATGATCACCCGGTTCTGGGATAATTCCTTGATTTATTTGTCCAGGCATTTCAACGTTATTCTTGGCTTAAAACCGGAAGGCAACGTAAATACAAGCACCCTGGCAACCATCCTTTTCATTGCGCTGCTCTTGCTTGCATTTTTGCTGTCTTTCCGCAGGAACAGATCCATGTTGTTTGTCACCATCTATCTTGGCGTTATGATCGGAAGCATCTTTATAGCGTTGCAGAAGAACTGGGGCCAGATGAGGATGATCGTCATTTATGCACCGCTCATGATTATGGCAATTTCATGGGCATTGACAGAGGTTTCATGGGTAAAGAAATATAGCATCCTTCAGCTTTTGGTATTATTCCTGCTATGCATGGTCTTTTTTAAGGTCTTTGCCGGAACTGCCGCAAGAATTAACCTCAATCAGAAAGTCCTTGCTAAAAACCTCAGCGGCAACCGTTACTATGGATTTACTCCCGACTGGCAGAATTTTCTTAAGATGAGTGAGTGGGTTGGCAAGAACCTGCCGGACAGTACGGTGGTGGTTTCACGGAAACCTTCTATGTCTTTCATTTACAGTAAGGGAAAGGAGTTTTTCCCCATGTACAGGTTTCCGACCGAGGATGCTGATACCCTTGTTGACAGGCTGGAAAAAAGGACAGGGCCGTTGATTGCCATCAAACAGCAAGAATTGTTTGCAAAAAAAATACCTTTTGCCCAGCAGTTTGTTACCAAGCCATCCATGGTTGCGGTTGTGAGCCAGGAAAATGATGTTTACACACTGCATGAAGTAGGTGATTCATTGGGCCATCTGATGCAGGCTTTTATTCATCAAAACCAGTTGTCATCCATGGATGCTGATTCACTGCTCAGGTTGCTGCACCATAACAATAAGCCTTATTACGGGATCTCCCCCGACACGTTGCTCAATGCCCTCAGGGAAAACAAAGTAGAATATGCCATAGCGGCCAACCTGCGTGCTAATCCGCATGCCAAGACAGAGCGGATCATCAACACGGTCCAGCGTTATCTGTATATCATTGAAATGAAATATCCGGGCATTTTCACATTACAGCATCAGATCGGTGATAACAACAATGAGCCTGCATTATTATACAGGATCAACTATGCCCTGTATGGTTTTGATATCCGGAAACCCTGAAAATAACGCTGATGGTGCAAGGTGAAATTCAAACCGCAGTGCTAATAGGCGCTGGCAACGTAGGATGGCATCTCGCGCACATTTTGCATGAAAAAGGCATCAGCATACTGCAGGTGCTGAGCCGTTCCGAATCGTCGTGCAAAGAACTGGCTGCCGTTTTGCATACCGATTATAGCACACGCCTGGAGCAAATGAAAAACTTTGCCGGCATTATCATTATTGCGGTACCGGACAGTCAGATTGGCCAGGTCATCGAAAGGGCTGATTTTGGAAACAGCCTGGTGGTGCATACTGCCGGAAGCGTTCCTATGGATATTTTTAAAGGAAGAGTCATGCATTACGGCGTGCTTTATCCGCTGATGACCTTCAGCCGTAATAAGCCGGTTGACTTTGCCTCAACACCTCTTCTGATTGAGGCCAACTCGGATGGAAATGCTGAAAAACTTTTTCATTTTGCCGGCAGGCTTTCAGGGGATGTAAGAGCTGTAAACTCTGAAAAAAGGAAAATTGTGCACCTTGCTGCGGTTTTCGCCGCCAATTTTCCGAATCACATGTATGTGCTTGCGGAGAATCTGCTTTCCCGCAATGGCATACGGTTTGACATGCTGAAGCCGCTGATACGGGAAGCCACTGATAAAATAAGCAGGATGTCACCCCTGACTGCTCAAACAGGCCCGGCGGTGAGAAATGACAAGGTCACCATGGAAGAACATCTAAAATTACTCACCGATGATGCCGATATAGCGGAAATATACCGGCAAATTAGTAAAAGTATCATTAATTTTGCCGGGAAGAAACACTAAACCACCCCTATAGAGATGCAAGAATTGTTTTGCCACCAAACCACGAAAACACCAAAAAGAAGGATAAGAAAAGCGAAGCAGCCATAACGAAATTCTTGTCTTCAGTATTTTTGGGGCTTTGGTGTTTGGTGGTTAAAAAGGCATTTTATGGTTTTGAATATTTAACGGAATCTGATAGTAAATATGAGTAACCTCAAAGAAAAGTTCAGCAACATAAAAGCATTTGCCTTCGATGTCGACGGGGTGTTCACGGATGGCAACGTGCTGCTGCATCCCGGTGGCCAATATCTGAGAATGATGAATATTAAGGATGGCTATGCTGTTCAGTATGCTGTCAGGTCCGGATATCCTGTAGCCATTATTACCGGTGGCTATTCCAGGATGGTCAAAAAACGTTTCACCTATCTCGGGGTCAAAGATATTTATATGCGGTCAACGAAAAAAACCGAGGCATTTGAGCATTTCAGCATTAAATACAGACTGGCTTTTGAAAACATATTGTACATGGGGGATGATATCCCCGATTATGAGGTGATGAAGCAGGCCGGAATACCTGCCTGTCCGGCCGATGCCGCTCAGGAGATAAAGGAAATCTCAGCCTATATTTCTTATCAGCGGGGAGGAGAAGGTTGTGTGCGTGATATCATAGAACAGATATTGCGTCTGCAGGGTAAATGGATGAAAGACGGAGCTTTTCTATGGTAAAAACCGGATCCCATATTGTGGCCATCGGCAGGCTGATCAGGCTCCCTAATCTGCTGATCATTCTGCTGACCCAGTCGCTGATACGCTGGTCACTGATCGGCCCTTTGCTGAAAGCCAACGGGATGTCCCTGCAGATGAGCACTTCATTATTCGTCATGCTGATGCTCGCAACCATGCTGGTAACAGCAGGAGGCTATGTCATCAATGACTATTTCGACCGTAAGATCGATACGGTTAATAATCCCAAAGAGGTTATCGTTGGCCGGTCAATCAGCTTGCGGCATACCATGACCATCCATCTGGTACTAACCACCCTTGGAATATTGCTCGGGATATATGTTGCCTGGGCGACAGATTTTATTGCGCTGGGAATCCTGTTCCTGCTCGGAAGCGGTATTTTGTGGTTTTATTCGACTACCTATAAACGCCAGGTTTTACTGGGCAACCTTATTGTCGCCCTCATGACGGGCATGGTCCCCATGTTGGTGCTGCTTTTTGAATTGCCCCTGCAATACAGGCAGTATGGGAGTCTGCTGGCTGCCGGGAGTTTTAATCTTTCCTACATTGCCTTATGGGTTTCCGGCTTTGCAGGGTTTGCCTTCATCCTTACCCTGGCCCGTGAGATCATAAAAGATGCCGAAGACCTTAAGGGTGATACTTCCTATGGCCGAAGGACATTGCCGGCATCTGCCGGTATTACCGTTTCAAAAGCGGTGGTAGTATTCCTGTATGCCATCACGGCGTTGTCCCTGATCCTGATTTACCTGGTTTATCTGCCCGACCGGTTTACCCTTATTTACATCCTTGTATTGCTCATGCTCCCCCTGGCAACAGCCATTTTTCTAACCCTGAAAGCCAAAACCGCCAGGCATTTTCATGTTATCAGCATCCTCACCAAATCCATTATGATAACGGGCTTGCTGTATACTTTGCTGGTTCATTATATCGTTCAACATTATTCCTGAAAACGGTGTTAGCGTTAGAAAGATTAAATCAATACAACATTATCCTGGCCTCTATGTCGCCCCGTCGCCGCTTTTTGCTCGGCGAACTGGGCCTGAAATTTGAGGCCGTTGCCAATGACGAAATTGAAGAATCGTATCCGGCCCATTTGCAGGCCGAGGCAATACCGCTTTATCTCGCCGAACTCAAAGCCCATTCCTATTCGTCACTGCTGAAGGAAAACACCCTGCTGATCACCGCGGATACGATTGTGTGGCTGAATCAGGAATTAATCGGAAAACCGCGCGATGCAGAGGATGCCAAGGAGATGCTTAAAAAGCTTTCCGGCAAAATGCATTATGTCTATACCGGTGTCTGTATTACATCCCTTCGCAAAGAAAAAGCATTTACCGCTGAGTCCAGGGTTTATTTCAGGGAACTTGACAAACCCGAAATTGATTATTATGTGGATACCCATAATCCTGTCGACAAGGCCGGTGCATACGGCATTCAGGAATGGATAGGCTATATTGGCATTGAACGCATCGAGGGTTCCTATTTCAATGTTATGGGATTGCCGGTACAGCAATTGTACAGCACATTGATCCATTTTATTGAATAGGCAAGGTTGCACACCGACGCGGCATAAGAACAAAATAAAACTACCTGTTATGAAGAGATTCCTATTCCTGGTATGGTTAACCTTTATTACCGTTTGCCTGAAGGCCGGTGAAGGCATGTGGATCCCTTTGTTGCTCGAAAATAACGTTATTGCAGACATGCGTGCTGCGGGACTGAAGCTTTCCGCCAGCGAACTATACGACACCGGCAAGGCCTGTCTTAAAGATGCCGTGGTAATGTTTGGCAAAGGATGCACCGGGGAAATAATATCGCCGGACGGATTGCTCATCACCAACCACCATTGCGGTTACGGCCGTATCCAGGCCCACAGTACGGTCGGGAAAAACCTGCTGGCGGATGGATTCTGGGCTTATTCACGCGATCAGGAGTTGCCGAATCCCGGACTTACCGTTTCCTTTCTGATAACCATAGAAGATGTCACGGAAAAGGTGCTGAGCAGCATCCAATCCAACCTGTCGGACGTACAGCGTAAAGCCGCAATCGATGCGATATCCCGGACTATCATTGCTGATGCCATTAAAAACACGCACTATGAAGCAGAAATTGAATCGTTTTACTTTGGAAGTGACTTCTTCCTCTTTGTTTACGAAGTATTCAGGGATGTCAGGCTGGTGGGCAACCCGCCTTCATCCATAGGAGAATTCGGCGGGGATACTGACAACTGGATATGGCCAAGACATCGGGGCGATTTCTCCCTGTTCCGTGTGTATGCAGGGAAAGACAACAAACCGGCAGATTATGCCGCCGATAATGTACCTTATAAACCAAAAAAATATCTTACCCTTTCAATGAAAGGAATTCATGAAGGTGATTTCACCATGATCCTGGGTTACCCGGCCAGAACCGATCAGTATTTGCATTCCGAAGGCCTTGCCATCATTACGGAAAAAATTCTGCCCCCTAAAATAAACATGCGTGAAGAAAGGCTCAGGATCATGTTGGAAGAAATGGAAAAAAGCCCTGAAACCAGACTGCAATATGCAAATAAATACCAGGGAGTAAGCAATGCCTGGAAAAAATGGATTGGCGTGGTCGAGGGAGCCGAAAGAACCGGCGTTATCCATGAAAAAGTCAGGCAAGAGAGCATGCTTACCGATGGCCGCACTTTTGATTCCCTTAAAACAGCCTCTTTTACCATTGCGTTGCAGAACCTCACCGAATATTATACCGGCAACAAACCGGACATTATAGCCTCCAGTCTGGGCAACGAAGCCATGGAAAGTTTCGAAATGGTCCTGTTTGCCTCCAATTTTGTTCATCATACGCTGGCATCGCTGAACAAAGATACCAACCGTTATGATGAACTTAAAAGCCAGCTGAAAAATATGGCGGACGGCTTTTTCAACAGCGTGAACCTCACCATCGACAAAAGGATCATGCCCCGTATGCTGGAAATTTATTTTGCTTCCGCCGACACTGCATTTTTCCCGGAAACCTTTAACACCATCCATAACCGGTTCCATGGGGATGTAAACGCCTATGTTGACCGGCTGTACGAAAAGAGCATTTTTGCAGATCCTTCCAGGCTGAACCGGATCATCGACCATTTTTCCGCACGGTCATCAAAAAAGCTCTTTTCTGATCCTGCTTTCCTTTTGTATCAGGATTTTTCCAATGTCTTTCATCCCTATTACCTGTTGTCGGATAGTCTCGATGCTGTGCTTCAGCAATTATACAGGAATTATCTCCGGGAGCTGATGGATTCGGATACAAACAACCTCTACTATCCCGATGCCAATTTCACCATGCGGGTCACCTATGGGAAAGTAGAGGGTTATCAGGCCGCAGATGCCGTTACCTATGATTATTATACCACCACCCGGGGCATTCTTGAAAAAGGAAGTATGGATAACGCTGATTATAAGGTAAACGAAAAGCTGAAACAGATCATTGAAAAAAAAGACTTCGGCCCTTACGCTACCGATTCGAACATGCCGGTTTGTTTTGTTGCCTCGAACCATACCTCGGGCGGAAATTCAGGAAGCCCGGTGCTGGATGCCGAGGGACGGCTGATCGGGATTAACTTCGACCGCAACTGGGAAGGGACCATAAGCGACTATGAATATGATCCGGCTGTTTGCCGGAATATCTCGCTGGATATCCGGTATGTGCTGTTTATTCTTGACAAATACGCCGGGGCTGCCAATATACTGAAGGAACTTACTATTGAATAGTCCCCACCCTCGTAGGGTGGAAGAGTGAAAGGAAGGCATGGCATGGATCACGTTTCAGTTGCCGCACCCAAGGCAGTCAATACGCAAAAAATATCCTTCTGAATTTTTTATTAGATTTTTAAGAAACAATTTTTATATTTGTGTTACGAATTTTAAAATAGTAACACCAATAGTTAATTACCATGAGGAACCGCATGTTGATCTTGTTCCTGTCGTTTCTATTCCCCTGCTCTTACGCACAGCAATCTTTGGCCGACACCATTTCCCTGGATGAAGTCGTTGTTACAGCATCCAAAAATGAAGTAGCAAGGCGCAATGTACCCCTTACCATATCTTCAATCAATGCCGAACAGATTGACCAAAGTGATGAAACAGCCTTGCTTCCGCTTATCAGTGAACGAACCCCGGGCTTGTTCGTCACCGAACGCGGCATGCTCGGCTTTGGCGTATCGACTGGAGCTGCGGGACAGATCAGCATCCGCGGCACAGGCGGATCACCCACCACGCAGGTGATGGTTATGATTGACGGCCATCCCCAGGTGATGGGCATCATGGGCCATCATCTTCCCGATGCCTATGTCACCTCTGATGCAGAAAAAGTAGAGATCATCCGCGGCCCGGCATCTATACTTTACGGCTCAAACGCCATGGGAGGGGTCATTAATATCATCACCCGACGACAACAGGAAGACGGTTTTAAAATTAATGCCCGTGCGGCTTACGGTTCCTTTAACACACAAAAATATGCCCTAAGCGGCGGCTTCCGGAAAAACAAACTCACGCTCTTCGGATCTGTTAACCGCGGAAGCACAGATGGTCACCGTGACAGTTCGGAGTTCAGCATCACAAATGGTTTTCTTAAGGCCGGTTATGTCGTCAATTCACAGATTAGCATTACGGCTGACCTAAACCTAGCCGATTACCATATGCAGGATCCCGGGAAGATTGGCGTTCCTGCCGGAGCCCGGATGAATATCCTGCGCGGCGTATCTTCGGTCTCGCTTGATAACACTTTCAATAATACGGAAGGCTCTGCCAAGTTCTATTATAACTTTGGAGACCATGACTTTACAGACGGCTGGAAATCACAGGATGAAATGTTCGGTGTTATGGTATACCAGGTGTTGAAGCCCTTTCAGGGGAACACCATTACCCTGGGATATGACTTCATGAACTATGGCGGAAAAGGAAGTCCCATTACCACGGTCCTCCGTGACGAGAACGGCGCCATTATCCCGGGCGAAAGCGGGCCCCGGTTTTGTCTCTCGGAATATAATGATACCTGGATCTCCATGCAGCATCATGCCGTTTATGCTTTCATGCAGCAACAGCTGCTGCAGAAGTTGACACTGACGGCGGGACTGCGTTACGAGAACAACAGCATCTTCGGCGGTGAATTTATACCACAGGCGGGATTTGCATATTATCCGCGGGCCCACACTACCCTGCGCGGTTCCGTATCCAAAGGCTACCGCCCTCCCTCCCTGCGCGAACTATATCTGTTCCCCACCGCGAACGAAAGATTAATGCCTGAGAACCTAATCAACTCCGAGATCGGCTGGGACCAGCAGTGGCTAAAGGGCAAGGTCAATACCGTGCTTACGGCTTTCTACCTGACCGGTGACAACCTCATTGTCAAAAATCCCCCGGTTGCACCTCCTCCTCCGCTTTATAAAAACACCGGTGAAATTGCCAACTCAGGTATTGAGTTCTCCATTGATATGAAACCGGTTAAAATGCTAACCATTCATGCAAATTACGCCTATATCCATATGAAAAATCCGGTAGTTGCCACACCGGAACACTGCCTGTTTCTTATGCCACAATACAGGGCCGGGAAATTTTTATTCTCGGCCAAGATGCAATACATTAACAACCTTTACGGAGAAGATGCCATGGGACTTGTTTCGGTCATCGAAGATAGTTATATCCTGCTTGGAGTCAAAGCCGGTTACAGGATCCATAAACTGATAGAGATCTATGTTTCAGGAGACAATCTGCTGGACCAGGAATATCAACATATTTTCGGTTATCCTAATCCGGGGATTAACGCTATGGCTGGTATTAATTTTAAATTTGAAAAATAGAACCGGAAATTAAGAAAAGGAAGGGACGAGTAAAGCAAGAATCAAGACCAATGCCGGTTCGTGATATGCTTGTGAAATAATATGGATTAAAACAAAATTTAACTAACAATATATATTGCTGATATATTGAGCATTAACAGTTTTGTTAGACAGGAGATAAAAGACAATTGAATAAAGAACGAAGATAACACCGGTTAACGATTCACGGTTACCGGATACTTTTTTCTGGAATCATTTTCTATATTTGTGTCACGATTTTGGAAATTGTGTTACATTTCCGGTATACATTAATAAAATGATTAAAAAGATAATTTCCTCCGCTGCGATATTTTTTGTATTGGTTTTTTGCCAGGCTTCTCCTATCGACAACAGGGACAGCCATCCCCTGATTATCGACACCGACTGTGCACTGGATGACATGCGCGCCATCAGCATGTTATTGTCGTGCCCAGGGATAAGCATACAGGGCGTTATCGTCACCGAAGGCGCCCTGTTGCCTGAAGAAGGGGCAAAAAAGGTGAAATCATTGCTGCATGAATTTGCTATGGATACCATTCCTGTTATTTGCGGAAGATTCACCGGTAAACCGGGCCCGGCATGGCGTGATTTCAATCGTTCCATTGTATGGGGAACCCTGCAGGATGACGGTAAACCCTTTACCGATGCCATTGCCTGGCTGCAAAATTTGCTGGAGGTAAGTTCTGATGAGATAACTTACATTTGCCTGGGCCCCCTTTCAACCCTTGCAGCGGCACTCAGCAACCACAACAACCTGGATTCAAAAATATACAGGGTCATATGGTACAATGAATCCATCATGCCTGCATCGGGATTCAATTACTTCTTTGATAAACCGGCTGCGGATTCTTTGCTACAGATGAAGATCAGGATCGATTTAATATCCACCCTGGAAAAGAAAGATGCTTTTTTTGATGCATCGGTTTATGAGTTTTCCGGAAACTTCAGTACCGGCTTGTCAAGGATATTATCAACCACAGGAGGGCAGTCAGCCATAAGGAAGAAGCAATACGAGCACCACCTCAGGATCGCCGACGAACTGGCTGCTGTCTATTATACAAATGCCGAGCTGTTCGACATGACCACCCTGCATCCCGAGGTGCATATACGGTATAATAAGGAATACGACCTTCAGTCGGTGAAGGAAGTCTTTACCGACATGATCATGGGGACCTATAAAAAAAGCAATACTATTGTGTTCAGTGCTTTTCCGGATAAGCCCGGGATGTATACTTATGACGTGCGGAAGATACTGGATTCCGCCATAGCACGATACGGTCCTGAGGAATGGAAAGCCTGTGTGATGACCGATGAATTTCATGGCCACCTGGGGGTTTTTTCCATTGTTGGGGCCAAGATGGGTATTAAAGCCCGTGAACTGTTCGGTGTTGGTCCCGATTTATTAAAGGTAACCACCTATGCTGGAACCCGGCCACCATACAGTTGTCTGAACGATGGTATCCAGGTCAGCACGGGAGCGACTATCGGGCAGGGGCTGATCACCATGGCCGACGTGGAAAAAACCAGGCCGGAAGCCATTTTTAATTACGGAGGAAGATCGTACCGGCTTACCCTCAAAGATGAATACCTGGCCATTGTCAACCGTGATATAGAGGAAGGGATCCTGAAATTCGGCCTGCTGGATGACGGGTACTGGAAAATGATACGCCGTTCTGCACTGAAATATTGGCTGGAATGGGACCGGGATGTGATATTCAAAGTGGAAGAAATTAAAATAATTAATTGAAGATGGCTTCAGATCTAAACTTGCTGTTGGTTACGGCCGCTTCGGTCGGGTTCATTCATACGGTAGCGGGACCGGATCATTACCTGCCTTTTGTGGTGATGTCCAAAGCCCGTAACTGGTCGCTGGCAAAAACTTCCCTGATAACCTTTTTATGCGGGATCGGGCATGTAGGAAGTTCCATCTTGCTGGGGGGGCTAGGCATAGCGCTTGGCGTGGTGCTTTCAAAAATAGAAGGCGTTGAAGATCATCGTGGGAACCTGGCAGCCTGGGCCTTTGTTTTGTTCGGACTGGGTTATATGATCTGGGGCATATATAGGGCCAGGAAAAACAGACCCCATAAACATATTCATTATCATGACGGAAAAATGGTCCATGAGCATGAACACGTTCATAAAACCAACCATGATCATCTCCATCCAAAGGAAAAAATAATAAACCTGACCCCCTGGGTGCTGATCATAATTTTTGTATTGGGACCCTGTGAAGTCCTGATCCCCATGCTTATGTACCCGGCGGCTGAACACGGGACCATGGGTATTGTGCTGGTATCATCCGTCTTTGCCATAGCCACCATCTCCACCATGATGGTGATCGTATTGCTCCTGACCACCGGATTTAACAAATTACCGCTCGGAAAGCTGGAGCGCTATACCCATGCCATTGCGGGGGCTGTGATTTTGCTGAGCGGGATAGCGATATTGCTGGGATTATAAGAAAGAGGTTTCCTGCAAAGGCGTTAAGAAAATCATGTTCTCGCAAAGGTGCAAAGCGGAAACAGGACTAATTATTCTCAAAATCCATATTTCTAATATCCATATTATATTTCTTAGCGTCTTTGCGAGAAACACTCTTCATGCTTTGCGACTCCTCGTCTTTGCGAGAGATATTTCCCGTCGCCTTAATCCCGCTCCTCAAATCCTAAACCCATCTCCTCCGCTATTTCTTTCAGGTCTTTGGCGATGGCAGGCAATATGGGAATGCCTTCCTTGCGGAACCGGTTCTCTTTCTCTCTTTCAGGATCTCCGGGAATAATCACTTTT
>Ga0105100_10001765_pt1 | contig 12652 bp, 12 predicted proteins | sample PPLLak12cMay2015_2_FD_87033 | JGI IMG/M metagenome (GOLD analysis project Ga0105100, IMG submission 87033) | Freshwater sediment microbial communities from Prairie Pothole Lake near Jamestown, North Dakota, USA - PPLs Lake P8 Core (1) Depth... | ecosystem: Environmental > Aquatic > Freshwater >... | reverse complement strand
TTTTCCAGTTTAGGGCGCAATTGCTTCAGGCGCCGCATGTCGATCACCACGGGAAAAGTCCGGCCCGCGGGCAACGACCGACCGCAAATGAAGGTGTAGCGCTTGGAGAGGTCAGGAACCTGACCGTTCAAAAGGAGTTTGAGCATCTCCTTGGGCACCCAATCCGAATCGGTGGAGAGTGTCCCGAACTCGTCCGAGTATCGCTGTGGCGCGCACGTGTCATCAATTGTCGGTCTGATGATGAAGACCGTTGCCTTATCAAGAAGCGCCAGCTTCTTGGCGCCTTCCTCCACAAGGGCCAACTCTTCCTGCTGAGGGAGAGCAAACAGGGTGTGGGCCTGAATGCGGGCAAGGGGAAGGCCCACGAGAAACATCAGCGCCAATACAGAAGGCACGACCCATTCCCGGCGTTTGGTAAGATAGGAAGCAAGGGTCTGCAATCCCAGGACAAAGAAGACCAGCAGGACCCCGGTCAGCGCATAGATGGTCCTGTAAGTTGACCACCGCTGCATGGAGACAAGATTCGCAGTGAACGCGCCCATGAGAAGGGCGGACAACGTCACTGCCCAAAAGAGTCCCTCGCGCCACCCTCCGCTCCTCCACCTGCCCCATCCGCCGACCAGGATAACCCCTGCTGTAATCACCGCCGTCGCAATGAAGGCAACGGCCATGCCTTTTTCCGCGTCGTTGAGAACAATGAGAGCGAGCGCGTTGCGTAGAGGCCCTGAAATGAACCAATGCAGCTTAGCCATCGGTTCGGTCTCAAGCACCACGAGATTCGACTGTTCGAAAACGACCGCGGCGTACAAGAGTTGCATAATCCCATAAGACGTGGCAAGGGCCACACCCATGGTGAGAAAGTGTTTGATGAGGCAGCGGGTCCGCCATTGCAGGGTTTGGTCCTGATACGCCACGAGCCCGGCGGCCACGAGGACAAAATAGAAGAACACGTGAGGCTGATAGATCAGGATGCCTGTGACCAACAGGGAGACGGCTGCCGCAGAGCGAACAGCCCCGCCCTTTTGCCCGACAAGGAAGGCGGCAAAACTGCAAAGGCCTCCCACCAGATGGGGCCAGCAAATGGCCCATGAGACGATCACCTGGGCAGCCGGCAACACGGACATTAAGGCTCCCAGCAGGGCGCTGGTCCAGATCGGCCAATTAAGTTTGAGCAGGGCCAGAAAGAGCATAGACGAGACGGCTCCGACGCACAACGCCGAGGCCACACGCCCTTTCCAAAGGTCATCGATGCCGTCCACGCGCTCGAAGAACACCTGGAGCATGATCCCGTAAAGAGGCCGGGCAAAGGTCCCCACATGCCGAATCACCTTTCCCGGCTCCTCATGGACTTCTCTCAGGATGGCGTAATCGTCGCGGAACCCAAAACGGCCGAAGAGGGTGTTTGAATAGATGATCAGGGGAAGCAGAAGAAGAGCAGAGGCCACCAACCAACGGGTTCGTCTGCTCCACATCGCGTGATTTGAGAAAGTGGTCAAACCGGATACTCGGGCTTAGAGATTTGGAAAATATAGAGAAAACAAGGGAAGTTGTCAAGCGGAGGCCAAGAGACAAAGGGACAGTGCGGAAGGGTTTTTCTGCTTTGTGCCTATGCGCCTTTGCAACTTTGTGCCTGCATCGTGATCAATGAACCAAACTGAAGACGAGGGTTTTTATCGCATGCCCCGAGATGGATTGGACCAATTACCTCACGACGCACCTTTCCACCCAGGGTTCTGCGATGGTTTTTAGTTGCATCATTTCCTCCTGGTCATACCCGGCTTTCCTGTTTTCAAAGAAGTCGGGCTGGAGAACCCTTTTCTGACGGAAAGGTTGGAGAACGTAGAGAGAACATCCCTGAATCAGGCGACCTATCGTCTCCATAGTTTCAGCATCCACAAAGGGCCGAACACAGGTGGTCCGGAATTCGTAAGGAACGCCCGAGGCCATGATCAGCCTGATGCTTGACCGGATACTATCCAGGTCGATTTCTCTATTGAAGAACTGCGGATAGAGGGGAGGATCGGTCTTGATATCCATGGCGACATAGTCCAAGAGGTTCTTTTCCATGAGCTCCTGGATCATCCGGGGCTGGCTGCCGTTGGTGTCCAGCTTTACCGCATAGCCTTCTCTTTTAATGAGGCTCACAAAAGCGGGCAGGTCTTTTTGGAGAGTGGGCTCGCCCCCGGAGATGACGACTCCGTCAAGAAAGCCCTGGCGCTCCCTGATAAAAGCAAAGAAGCCGTTCTCATCCAAGAAGGCTTTTCCAGGGTGATTCACCAGGTCCGGATTGTGGCAGTAGGGGCAACGGAAATTACATCCCGAAACAAAACACACGCAGCTCACTTTGCCGGGAAAGTCAATGAGAGAGGTCTTTTGCAGCCCGCCTATAATCATTGAACATTGCTGTCAGCCTACCTTGCGCTGGAGATAGGGCACCTCTTGTTCGTGAATGGAAGGAAACTGATCTTGTCCCAGCACATAGGCCGAGTCTCCGGTTAAAGCAAAGGATTTCCTCAAATCGAACTCCGCGCGCTTGCCTTCATTCCACTGCTTAACGGGTCGCAAGTAGCCCACGATTCGGGCATAGACCTCTGTTTCGCTGTTGCACACAGAGCATTTTTCCTGGTTCCCGTTCAGGTAGCCATGGGAAGGGCAGACGCTGAACACAGGGGAAAGAGTGAAGTAAGGAATGCGGAAACGGTTGACCATCTTCTTGACCAGGCTTTTGACCGCCTGCGGGTCACTGATCTGCTCACCGAGGTAGGCGTGAAAAACCGTGCCCCCTGTGTACTTGGTCTGGAGCTCGTCCTGGAGCAGGAGCGCTTCGAAGATATCGTGCGTGTGGTTCACCGGAAGTTGGGTGGAGTTGGTGTAGAAGGGAGCCGCTCCCCGCTGGTATTCGCGCTCGTTGGCGCACAAAATCTCGGGGAACTCCTTTTTGTCGATCATGGCCAGCCGGTAGGAAGTGCCCTCAGCGGGCGTCGCCTCCAAGTTGTAGAGAGCCCCTGTGTCTTCCTGGATCTCCGAAAGGACCTGACGGATGAAATCCATGACCTGGAGCGCAAAGGCCATGCCCCTTTCGCTTGCGATCCCTGTGCCCAGGAAATTCGTGCACGCTTCGTTCATTCCAATGATGCCGATGGTAGAGAAATGATTTTTCCAGTAGGACCCGGTGTTCTCTCTCACGTCTTTCAGATAGTACTTCGAGTAGGGGTAGAGGTTGTTTTCCGTGAACCGCTCGATGACCTTGCGTTTGATCCCCAGGCTCTCCGCCGCCGAACGGATCATCTCTTTCAGCCTGTCGAAAAAATGCCCCTCATCGGGCGCCAGGTATCCGATTCTGGGGAGATTGATGGTCACCACGCCGATGGAACCCGTGAGAGGATTGGCCCCGAAAAGACCCCCTCCCCTTTTCATGAGTTCCCTTGTGTCCAGCCTGAGGCGACAGCACATGGATCTGGCGTCTTCAGGGGACATGTCGGAGTTGACGAAGTTGGAAAAATAGGGAATGCCGTACTTCCCGGTCATTCTCCAAAGCATTTCAAGGTTCGGGCTGTCCCAGTCAAAGTCGCGTGCGAGATTGTAGGTCGGGATGGGAAAGGTGAACACACGGCCTCCGGCATCTCCCTCGGTCATCACCTCTGCAAAGGCCCTGTTGATCTGATCCATCTCAGCCTGGAACTCACCGTAAGTTTCTTTCCTCTCCCTGCCGCCTACAAGCACATACTGGCTTCTGAGGGAAGAGGGCGCCTGGAGATCCATGGTGATATTGGTAAAAGGGGTCTGAAAACCTACGCGCGTAGGGATGTTGATATTGAAGACAAACTCCTGGAGCGCTTGCTTGACTTCTCTGTACCCCAGGCCGTCATAACGAACAAAGGGCGCCAGAAGCGTATCAAAGTTCGAAAGGGCTTGGGCGCCTGCCGCCTCTCCCTGCAGGGTGTAGAAGAAGTTGACAATCTGGCCGAGAGCTGAACGCAGGTGTTTCGGTGGAGAGCTTTCCACTTTCCCCTCCACGCCCCTGAACCCCCGCCTGAGCAAGTCCTTGAGATCCCATCCCACGCAGTAGACGGAAAGCATGCTCAGGTCATGAATATGGAAATCCCCCCGCTTGTGCGCATCCCTGATCTGGGGAGGGTAAATTTGATTGAGCCAGTACTCGGAGGTGACATCCGAGGAAATGTAGTTGTTCAGCCCCTGGAGGGAATAGGACATGTTGCTGTTTTCCTTTATCTTCCAGTCGCTTTTCTGGATGTAGTTCTCCACGATGTCTACGCTGGCTTTGGCCAGAATCGCCCTGATTTGCGCGTGCTGTTCCCGGTAAAGGATGTAGGCTTTTGCTGTCTTGTAATAGGGGGAGTCGAGGAGAACCCTTTCTACGATATCCTGGATCTCTTCGACCTCGGGGTTGGGTCCGAGACGCATCTGATGGGCTAGAGTCAAAACACGAAGGGTTAGTTTCTTGGCCTCCCTCTCGCTGAATTCGCCCGTAGCTTTTCCTGCTTTGGCGATCGCTGAGGTGATTTTCGAAGAATCAAATGGCACAACCCTTCCGTCCCGCTTCTTGATGTTCTCGAACATGGATTCACCCTTAGTGGAGTTTGCGAAGTTTGTGTCAAACGAAAGGGCACACAATGCGCCCTTATTTGAAAAGCCTGAGAACCGGGAGACCTCTGCCCGCTTGAAGTTGCTTATAGATATCACAATATATTGCGCATTGTCAAGACAGAACTTCAATATGTGGTGGGAATACAGTCAAGTGAGGCAGTGCAAGAATGATACCTGATAATAACTGGCTCGGCAAAAACCCCGGCCACAGTGGGTCTTTAAGCATTCGGTCGAACGCTTGGATCTATTGACCTGCATCAGGACCCACGGGTCTTTCGCCGATCATTTTCGGACACATATTTCTCCCGGATGTGGGCTTTCAATTTCCTTCGAATCATGAGGTATCCGGCAACCACAGAGACCAAGCCTGCAATGAAAATCGGGTGGTCCTTGTTCACCATCCCGTAGCACACTCCCAGAATTCCAAGCAGACACACAAGCAGGATTAAGGCTTTTTCTTTCATAACACCCGGAACCCCGCTTTTCGGCTTAGACCAACCCCAAGAGAACGACCAGAATGATGCCTCCCATGAGCCAAAAGATCGTCTGGTGGCTCGACGATGTGCAGGAATATGGCATAAGTTCATCAGCGGTGATATAGATCATCACGCCTGCAGTGGTGGCGATAATGAAACCGAGCACGCTCGGGGAAAGATCCTGAAAAAGATAGCGCGCAAGGAGGTACCCCGCCAGAATCGGGATGGCCGTTGTGGAGGAGATCAAGAAAGCTTTCCACCTCGATCCTGAGACAAGGTAATAAGGTGCGGAAGTGCAAATGCCTTCAGGAATATTGTGAATCGCTATGGCCACAGCAATGAGAAAGGACACTTTGACCTCTGTCACGGAGCCGATGGCAATCGCCATTCCTTCCGGGAAATTATGGAGAAAAATGCCGAGGAAGAGGTAATAGGAGGTCCTTTGAATGTTTCTCCCGGGTTCCTGGGTGCTGAGTTCCGGATGAATATGGGGAATGATGCGATCCAGCGCGTATATCACCAGGGACCCGAAGACGATTCCCCCAACCGTGATCAGAACCGAGGACAATCGAGTGGCTTCCGGGATAAGTTCCATGAAAGAAATGGCGAGCATCACGCCCGCAGCAAAGCTGAGCATGTTGCTGACTAAATTAAGAGACGGTTTTTTCAAGACCCCTAAAACGGAGCCTATGACCGGTCCGAGAACGGATATCACGACGATCAGCAGAACCGGGTCGATTCCTCTCATAAGCGCTTTCCTCCTGTGACCCCTTTTCCGTGTCTCATTCCGCTACCGGATCCCGCAGGGGTCCTGCACGCCATTCCCAAAGCTTGGGAGTTTACATAAACCGCTATCGCTCGTCAATCCGGACCAACTTTGGCTTGACCTCATGGTCTCGGGGACCTAAATAGGGGAATATCCCAATCCCAGGTGAGAGGATTTATCATGTCCCTAAAGTTCGAACGGATTTCAGTGATCGGGGCCGGCGCCATGGGCGCCGTGTATGCGAGCAAGTTCTATGACATGGACCGAAGCTGTATTTCCCTCATTGCCGGTGGCCACCGATACGGTCGCTTATGCGACAAGGGGTTGTTTGTCAATGGAAAGCATTACCCAATCCCGGTGTTCAGGCCTGGAGACCAAATTCCTCCTTCAGATCTCATCCTTGTGGCGGTCAAGAACCACCACCTCCCCGAAGCGATTCGCGACATGATGAAGGCGGTGGGCGAAAGGACCCACATCCTGTCCATCATGAACGGCATTGACAGCGAAAAACAGATCGGCGCGGTGTACGGCATGGAGAAAGTTCTCTATGCCGTGGCCGTTGGAATTGATGCGGTCCGGGAGGAGGATCGCGTGACCTATTCAAGAAACGGCAAGCTCTACTTCGGTGAGGCCGAGAACCATATGCCGACACGGAGGGTCAAGGCGCTTCAGGCTCTTTTCGACCGCGCAGGGATCATCCACGAAACTCCGGAGGACATGATTCGGACTCTGTGGTGGAAATTCATGATCAATGTAGGAATCAATCAGGCCTCGGCCGTGCTTCGGGCTCCTTACGGAGTCTTCCATCGTTTCAGAGAAGCGAGAGAACTCATGGAAACGGCCATGCGAGAGGTGATCCGCCTTGCAGCTGCGGCTAAAATCTCGTTGTCCGAACAGGACATCCAAGAGTATTATTCTTTTCTCACCAAAGTCTCTCCTGACGGCAAAACCTCCATGCTCCAGGACGTGGAAGCAAGAAGGAAGACAGAAGTCGAGATTTTTGCTGGAAAAGTCGTGGAACTGGGAAAACAGTACGCTGTTCCGACACCTGTCAACGAGACGCTTTACCGAATTCTAAGAATCACGGAACAGGTTCTCCAATGAGTCTGTTTCTCATGCTCGCCTGCGGAGGAAAGAGCAAATGGATGAGATCCGAATAGGGTTGAGGGGTTCCAAAGAAATCGTGGTGGCGGAAAAGGATCTGGCCAGTGTAACCGGCAATATCGGCGCGGATGTGCTTTCCACCCACTGTGTCGTTCTTCTCATGGAACTGGCCTCCCGTTCAGCCATCGATGGCCTTCTGCCGAAGGGCGAGATGACGGTGGGCACTCAGATCAACATCCGCCATTTCGGGGCAGTGCCCTTGGGGGCCAGAGCCCGAGCCGAGTCCATCCTTACAGAAATCAGTGGCCGAAGACTTCTCTTCGACGTGACGGCCTATGACGACTTCGAAAAAATCGCGGAAGGACGCAATGAACAACTCATCGTGCACGTAGCCGGCTTTCTGAGAAAAGTCAGGTGGAAGAAGGGGATAAGGGAGTGATCAGGTCTCCGCAGCGGATCGTCCCTCCTTCAAGCACACGGGCAAAAACGCCCTCGCGAGGCATAATGCAGTCTCCTGCCTGGTAATAAATGGCGCATTTCTTGTGACACTCTTTCCCTATCTTCGTGATTTCAACGACTGCATCGTCGCCGAGCCTAAACCGACTGCCCAGTGGAATGCTCTTCCAGTCAATGCCTTCGGTGGCTATGTTCTCGGCAAAGTCTCCAAAAGTGACATTCAAACCCCGCGCCTTACACTCCTCTATTCTTTCTGCGGCAAGAAAACTCACCTGCCTTTCCCAGGTGCCTGCATGGGCGTCACCGATGACTCCGTGATTGACGTACAATTCAGCCGATTCGACCTGGGTTTTCCGGGTCCCCTTTTTGTTGCTCACGGCAATGGACACAATTCTCATCAATTCCCCGCATGTTCTTTCATTGACCCTTGGGCTCGTTTGCAGGGTCAATTCTTGATGACCACGCACAAACTCGCTTTCCCCCTTCGATACCTCAGGGCGAACGCTTGAGCGTTAGATTAGGTATGTGATTTTTTTCCGTTCGTGGTGAGGCATCGAACCATGAACGGAAGAGTTATCTCTGGTTTCTTAAGGACCTATCATTCTTTCTTTATTCTTGATCAAATCCGAGAGAGTGACACTGTTCAACTTCCCGAACAGAGCCTCCCCTGTTTGGACCCACAGGATTCGTGTCAAGCAGGACGCTGCTCGGTCACAGATCTCGGGGTTTGTCGCACAATGCGCGATGCTCTTTCCACCTTCTAAAAGAGCGACGATTTCTCCGACCGTTATCTCTTCCGGAGACCTGGCCAGCCTGTATCCGCCTCCAGCCCCTCGTGCGCTGACCAGGCATTTGGCTCTCTTGAGGGGAATGACTATTTGCTCCAGATATTTCAAGGAGATCTCTTGCCGCCTGGACACATCCTTAAGCTGGACGAACTGGTGTGTACCGTGTTCCGCTAGGTCAAGCATCAACCTCGTTCCGTAACGGCTTTTTGTAGAGAGCTTCACCGACATCAACCTCCAAAACCAATCGATCGCGACAGGGGTAGTCAATTTCCTATCAAGCAGGTATAACTTAAAGGGAACTGGCCGATTGTCAAGTCTCGCCTCAACACCTTCCTCTTAACCGGCGCAGAGATTATGGGGGTTTGAGTCTTCAAGTTTTTCTTATTCCTATCTCTTTACTAGGAGCGATTCATGATTACGTTCTATTCAATTTTGAGAAGGAGGTGTTTGCAATGTATTCCAAGACCGTTATGGATCATTTCCGAAGCCCCAGGAATGTGGGGGTTATTGAGAACGCGGATGGTAAAGGTGAAGTTGGAAACCCTCTGTGCGGCGATATGATGACGATCTATCTCAAAATCAATAAAGATCGCATCGACGATATCAAGTTCCAGACCTTCGGATGCGGAGCGGCCATTGCCGTATCCAGCATGCTCACCGAGCTGGCCAAGGGAAAGAGCCTGGATGAAGCCAAGAAGATAACGAACAAAGACGTGGCTGAAGCTCTTGAAGGCCTCCCGAAAAACAAGCTTCATTGTTCCAATTTGGGTGCTGATGCGCTCCAGCTGGCCATAAAAGATTACGAGGCGAGAAAAGCAGGAAAGCCCTTGGAAGAACCCGTGAGAAAAGAGTTGCACATGCACAAGCACGGGGAAGGATGCTATTGTCCCTATTGCGACACGCAACTTCCCGAAGGCGAGAACACCTGTCCCAATTGTCAACTGAGCGTAATTCAAAAGCACTGATGAACTCTGAAAGCGAGGAGATTTCTGATGAACATCGTTAATCTGGATCATCTTTCGGCGAACCCTCTCCTGCCTGAAGTTCAGGAGGCCATGATTCAGGCCATCAGGGCAAACTTCGGCAACCCTTCCAGTCAACACAAGCTGGGCGACCGAGCTTCCGAGGCCCTCGAAAAAGCCAGAGAGTCCGTGGCGTTGCTGATCAACTCCGGCAGCCCCAAAGAGGTCGTGTTTACTTCAGGGGGCACGGAATCAGTGAATCTCGGTGTCAAAGGCGTGGCTTGGGCAAAAGCGGAAAAAGGGAAGCACCTTGTCACCTCGAACGTCGAGCACAACGCCGTCCTCAGGAGTCTCAGACGGCTCAAGATGATGGATTACAAGGTGTCCTCCGTGCCCGTTGATTCCCATGGTCGAGTCAATCCTTCGGACGTCGCAAAAGCGATTAAGGAAGACACGGTCCTCGTTACCATCATGCACAGCAACAACGAGATCGGCACCATTCAGCCCATCGAGGAGATTGCCAGGATCACTCGGGAGAAAAACGTCGTCTTTCATGTGGATGCAGTGGATTCCGTCGGTGTGGTTCCCGTAGATGTGCAGAAACTGGGAGTCGATCTTCTGAGCTTTGCTTCCAATTCTTTTTACGGTCCCACAGGAGTGGGGGGATTGTATGTCCGGCGGGGGACTCACATCTGGCCGCTTCTTGACGGCGGGGTGCAGGAGAACAACCGGAGTGCAGGCACCGAGAACCTCATCGGGATTATAGGCATGGGCGTGGCCGCCGAGCTTGCAGCCAGAGACATGATTTCCAGAATCGCCGGCATGAAGAAGTTGAAGGACCGGCTTCTGAGGGAACTCCCCAACACCATAAACGAATACATTGTGAACGGCCATCCGGAGCTCAGCCTTCCCCATCTCGTCTCAGTGTCCATCAAGTACATCGAGGGGGAAAGCCTGGTTCTCATGCTCGACGACGAAAACATCGCCGTGTCCACCAGGTCTGCGTGTGCCGCCGGGGCTCTTCAGGCCTCACACGTTCTCCTGTCCATCGGCCGCGACTTTGCCGACGCACAGGGCACGCTGGTGATCACTTTCGGGTTGGATAACTCAGACGAAGACGTGACTCGATTTCTCAAGGCGTTGAAGGATGCCGTCAAGACCCTGAGGGAGATCTCCCCTCTTTACGCCAAGGCGGCTCAAGCCTGATAGCGATTTAGAAATCACTGGATTCCGGCTCTTGTCCGCCTCTGGCGGATTCGCCGGAATGAAGGAAAAAACAACTTTCGACTTTTTGCGAAGCCATCACGCTTGCGACGAGGAAAGGAGTTCGTTGAGTTTGTTCTGCAAATTGGCGGCCGACATGGTCCCGCTGGAGATGTGTTGCACTTGCCCGTCTTTGAAAAAGATGATCGTGGGGACACTTCGGATTTCAAACCGTTCTGCAATTTTTGGGTTTTCATCGACGTCGAGTTTGTAGACGGTGACTTTCCCTGCGTTCGAGGCTGCAAAGGATTCCAACGCGGGGGCCATTTGGATGCAGGGACCGCACCAGGGGGCCCAGAAATCGACTACACTGATTCCCTGATGATTCAGGACCTGCTGTTCGAACTGGTCATCGGTGATGTTCATGGGTTTTGTTTCTGTCATCTTCAACTCCGTTGCGGCCCTTGTTCTTGCAGAAAACAGCGCCTTTAGGCCTCATCCGCCGCAGTGAAGGGATTTGGAGGCAATTTACTACGTCGGCGTGATCATACTGGATGCGACAGTTCTATGCAACCCTTTCACGCCCTCGAACACTACTAATGAAGGAGGAGTCTCGCATGACTCATCTCAAGAAGTTTTTTCTGATTTCAGGTCTTATTCTTTGTTTATCCCTTTTAATCCTTCCCGGCGCTTCCGTGGCAAAAGACCAAACCAAGTGCCCTGTGATGGGGGGGCTGATCAATAAAAACCTTTACGCCGACCATGAGGGGAATCGAGTTTATTTCTGCTGTCCCCCCTGTCTCAAGGAGTTCAAGAAGAACCCTGACCCGTACGTCAAGAAAATAAAGGAACAAGGCATCACCCTCGCGAAAAGTCCTGACTCGGGAAGTTAGTGTCGGGACATTTGAATCGCTTCCTTGACAGACGAGCCCTCCTTCTCTATCCTGTTTCCGGATATCGTGATTCTCGCCGGAGGTTCTGATGCCCCTTCTCTACGTGCTCAGCGGTCCAAGTGCGGGTGATGCTTACGAAGTCAAGGACGGGACCACCCTTGTCGGGAGAGGTCCTGACAACGATCTTCAGATCGTCGAACAATCTATCTCGCGAAAACACGCCAAACTTCTCCTCTCAGGGGATCGTCTCTTCGTTGAGGACTTGGGAAGCCAGAACGGCACCCAGCTCAACGGCCATCCCGTCAGCTCTTATTACCAGGTTGAAGTGAAAGAAGGCGATTTCATCTCTCTCGGCAGTGTCCTGATGAGTCTCGGAAAGCCTTACGCCGAGGACGGAATGGTGACCCAGTATTCGATCAGCCTCAAAGAGAGGCCTGAGGAGCCGGCAAAGCATCTTCTCCACAAAGATCGGCGCATCACGGATCGAGAAAAACTCGAAACCATTTATGAAGTGTCGACCCTGCTCATGCAGTCGTTGGACATTGACGAAATCGGGGAGAAGATTCTCGATTCGGTCTTCTCCTGCATCAAGAGCATAGACAGCGCCGCCCTCCTCCTGGCGGATCAGGACACAGGGGAACTCCGTCAGGTTACGGCCCGTTCGAGGGAGTATGGCAAAGAGTTCGAGATGAATTACAGCCGTACCATCTCGAACCGGGTCATCCTGGAAGGCAAAGCGATCATGATGTCCGACACCAGCCTTGCCGATGAGACGGATCTCTCGGAGAGCATGATCTTGATGAGGATCAAGTCGGTCATGTGCGTCCCCCTGATCAGCAAGACGGACGTCCACGGGGTCATCTACGTCCATTCCACCAGTGTTCCTCATGGATTTTCCAAGAGCGACCTTCAGCTACTGAGTGCTCTGAGCAGCCCTGCGGCGCTGGCCATTGAAAACGCCTTGCTCTACGCCACGCACAAGAGAGCTGAACAAGCCCTTCAAAAGGTTCGAGATGAACTGGAGATCAGAGTGAGGGAGCGCACGGAAGAGCTTTCCCAGGCCAACACCCTTCTGAAGCAGGAAATCGCCATTCGTGCACAGGCCGAAGAGAACCTCAGGGCCCTGCACGAGCAGCTCAAGGAAGCGAACAAGAACCTGGAGCTCGCCTACACCCATATGCGGGAAGCAAAAGATCGTCTCAGTTCTCAGCTCTATGAAGATGAAATCGCGGTTTTAACCGATGAAAAAGGGCTGATCCTGGCGATGACCGAAAAGGCTTTGGAAACCTTTGGGCGAACTCGATTCGACCTCTTTGGAAAGAACATTGCCGAGCTTTTCAGCGACGAGGCCAAAGCCTCCATTGTGCAGGACATTCAAAATACCCGTTTGGGCGTT